>Ga0210396_10006430_pt1 | contig 11261 bp, 6 predicted proteins | sample IncBWH17OmetaG_FD_155466 | JGI IMG/M metagenome (GOLD analysis project Ga0210396, IMG submission 155466) | Forest soil microbial communities from Barre Woods Harvard Forest LTER site, Petersham, Massachusetts, United States - Inc-BW-H-17-O ...
TAACAAAACAGAGCCGATTTTTTCCGTCACCCATTTCAGCTGTGTGCTTTGCTTGTTGTTTTGCATTTTCTTAGAATCTTACTTTTGCTCAAAATACGATCACCCGTCCCGTTGCAAGAGCGCCACCTAAAGATGGGACAAGTCAGATAAGCTAGAAAACAATATTGGGTACCAGTTGACTGAGGAGGTTTTCAAGATTTCTTGTGCGTTCAACGATTTAGCGGCCGACATATTCGGACTTCTGAATCAAATCTTGCGCAGAGGCAATCCCGCAAGTCTGGCCAGACTCGACATATGGGAAACGGTTCGCGGGCGTACCCAATGCTCCAACTCGATGCTCCAAGAAAGGTACTCGGAATGGAGCAGGACCTGAATGTGGGCGGGGCTCAGGTTTTACAACCGAACTTTTTTCGGAGATGCCGATGTCCGTGAACGAAATTCAACAAGCGGCAAATTGCGCAAACTGGGCCGTTTCGATTGAATCTGAGAACCTTGTGTGGAGGCTTTACTCAAAAAACAATTCCAGATAGCGTTGTACGATCAAAACGCACATTCCGAACATTGTTTCCGGCGGCCAAACCGGTGCCGACAGAGCAGCTCTAGATTGGGCTTTGACCCGCAAAATCGAATGCTGACCGTAATAGGTCCTCATGGCCAGGAGAAATATAAGCTTCGGTTCGAGGCGTCGTGATCGAAGTGAATCAAGGAAACCGGAGTTTTACCTTGCATTGGGAAGGCGGCACTAACGGAGAAGTGGGAACCCGAACATATAGTTACCAATGTACCTTCAAAGCAACGAACGCGACTGTATATAAATCTGGGTCTTGGTCCGACGTCAAAGTGGGTGCGCACGTTAAAATCAAAGGCGAAGGACAAACGGTCGACTCGGTCGAATTCGTGAAGTAAGCGCTGATGGCCGATTGGTACTGGCCGAGGCAACGGGTGTGCGTTTCGCTGATTGAAATAGCAACGCTATCTCGCTTTTGAGCGACTGCAGTATGATCGCAAGATTTGAAGCCGGAGATTGGGTCTGTCTTGAAGACACTGGAGATCGCGGACAGTTTCGGCGGTACCTTGTGGCTCACGGCGGACAAGGGATGTGCGAAGTCGACGTAGGGGGCCAAGCCCATATCGTCCGGGAATACCTCCTTGCTCATACGGAGCTCCCTCCTGAAGCCGAATTGAATATCCCGCTCCGCGATTACCTCAGCTCGGTCCTTCCGGGGCTATCAAACCTGCCGGTCAAACGTGTGTCAGAACTCACGCCCAGCGCTTGGCTAGCTCGCTCCTAAAATCATCCTCCGAACTCGGCCTCACCGCAGCTGATCAGAGATGCGGTTAGCTGAACGGATACGTTCGATGTCCGAAAGGAAAGGTGAGGAAATGCCGATCTGGTCCGCCAGTTTGCGCAAGGATAAGCCTGCCTTATCCCGCAATTCTGAGTCGCGGCGAACCGCCACAAGATGCTCGGCAGCGTCTCTCGCGCCGCGCCGCCGCGCTAAAACTACTCTGCTTTAAGTACAGTCCGACAACCGGGCTAAGTGAGGCCCATCACCTGGCCACCGCTACCGGACGTCGCGGACGGATTTAAGTGCGCCGTAGAGTGCGCCATAGCGCGGATAGACCTCGCGCTCGTAGAGCTGCGTGCGCCTCCTGTCCGGCTCGATTATGGTGTGGCGGCGCACCATTGCCTTGCAGCCTTCTTCAATCGTTGCAAACCGTCCTGTCCCGTATGCTGCTAAGATCGCGCAGCCGAGGGCGGGCGCGTCGGGCACTTCGGTCAGTTCGAGCGGGACGCCGATCGTGTCGGCATGAATCTGAAGCCATAACGGAGAGTTGGTTGCGCCACCGGCAACCACGATGCGCTTGGCGGAGAAAGCTTCTCCAAAGCTGTCAATGATCAGGCGGGTGCCGAGGCAGATGCTTTCCATTATCGCGCGGAAAACATGGCTCGCTGTGTGTTTGAGCGTCAGTCCCGTGATGGCCCCGCGGGAGGCCGCGTCAGTATAGGGCGTGCGGTTGCCCTGGAAATGATCCAACACCACCAGACCTTCAGCGCCGGGTTCGAGTGCGCTTGCGCCTGCGTTGAGCTCCTCAAAGCTGGTGTCGGGTGCGAAATTCCGCTTAAACCAAGCAATGACGGATCCGGTGGAGGTCTGTCCGCCCTCGATGATCGCCTTGCCGGGATAGACCGCATCCATGTACGTGCCCCACATACCGGGCTTGTGAACGGGCTTTGCAGCGACGCCCAGATGAAGATGTGAGGAGCCGGTGATCAGCGCCATCTCACCGGGCTCGGTGACGCCAAGCCCGATCATTCCGATGAAGGCATCGGCACCGCCCTGCACGACAGGTATGTCGGTCGTGAGACCCAGATGCTCGGCGGCGGCCCTCGTCAGTGGCCCGATAACCTCGCCTGGCGCTATCACCTCCATCGGCCATTTCTCGAGGAGGTCCTCAAGCACGAGCGTCCTGAGGAGCGATACCGGCCGCCCGCCGTGGTCGGTCTGATGGTGCCAGCGCACCGACATGTTGTTGAGCGATCCGACCCAGCGTCCGGTAAGCCTCAGATTGATATAGTCCTGGTATTCGCCGAGCTTCTGGGCACGATCGAAGAGCTCGCGTTGCTTCTCTTTAATCCACCGGGCCTTAGGGATCATCCATTCCGCCGAGACCGGCCCTGATCCCCCACCGTTCACACGAAGCGTGGGATCCTTGGTCGTGGCGATCGCATCTGCCTGTTGCGCCGAGCGCACGTCCATCCAAATCATGGCCGGACGGAGCGGACGTCCATCGCGCTCGAGAGTCACGACGGAGCAACAGGTCGTGTCGACGCAAAGCGCAAGCACCTCCTGGGCGGCGACATTCGCCTTGGCGAGCGCAGCCTTGACCGAAGCGCCGAGCGCCTGCCACCAGTCTTCCGGATCTTGCTCCGCCCAGGACGGCTGAGGGAAATCAGTCTTGTATGCCGTGGCGTGAGAACCGCGCTGACGGCCCTCAAGATCAAAGACAAAGGCGCGCAGGCTTTCAGTGCCGCCGTCCACTCCGATCACGTACGTCATGTCTCCAAGCCCTCAATATCCGGCGGAACGCCAGCATCCGGCGTCGTCCAAGCCGATCGATTTTTCGCCGAAAATGCGGGCTCGCCATCGTGAGCTGCTTCGCAGGAGGAAGCGTTTCTTCGACCTCCGCACGCGACATCGCAAGGGCCTTCTGAAGGATCTCGGCGAGTTGCTGAGCGCATCCGGCAATTTGGCATCTTTGAGGGGTTCTGGTGCAAATTTTGTAAGGTATTTTTGTCGGTTGAACCCTCGACTTGGCTTTTATGCTGCCAGCACGACCGCCCAAAGGGTGGGCAGGGTCAAAGTTTCCCGGTTGTCGATTGCAGGTAAATCGTAGACCGGATCATTTTCGTCCCAGATTTTTGCAATTAAATCGGCTCTGACGCAACTTTGGTGCACTTGCGGGACCGCGCCTGAGCCATAGCCAGCACTGGCGTCCTCTGCAAGACCTTCCCGTCCAAAGCATTACGATGATCATCATGCTACGCCTCGGTCACTGGCGTTGCCGGGATGCTGGTTGCGAGTGCGGATCTTCACCAAACGTCTCTTTCTAGGCTTGCACCCCGGCCAAGCGAACCAGCGAGATCATCGGTGTGGTGTGTCGAGCCCTCGGAGGGCGTCCTGGCCAGCGCTTGACGACCACATGCACGCGCCGATGCGAAATCGGCACTGTTAAACACACTCGGGATTGCACCAAAGCGTCAGAGCCGATTTAACTGCAAAAGTCTACGATTTACCTGCAATTTGCTTTGCAATTAAATCGTAGACTCCGAGGGAGAGAAGCCCATTTCTGGTCTACGATTTAGCTGCAATCGACAGCATTTGTTTTGGCTTTCGGACTAATTGGCTTGTTTGCGTTCTGCTCATATTCCACCCTTTTGGGACAATGCGCTTGCAAGTCACCCGACCGCACACCGGTGTTTTTCCCACTGTGGCTTAGCGACCTGCAAAAGAAGAGATCAAAATCGGCGGCGGACGCAAAGCGTTCTACGAAAAATACGGCGCGGGTGCGGTCGTGGCGATTCTGGCAAGTCACGTAACGAATTAATGTGGACAGAGCTATTGCTTGGGGGATTGATTGTGACAGCATCGGTGGCGCTGCCAGCGGCGATCGGTGTCTCGTCGACATGCGCGACACACCGTTAACACCGGGCCACGCGAAAAAGCAGGGACCGCGAGGGCACAAGTAATACGGACCTTACGGTTTACCTTGGGAACTCATAATGAATGGCCCGGCAAGATTGACCGCTTGGACTAGCCCTTTCTCGGTGCGAAGTTTCAGCAGCCATTTGCGCTGCACCTCAGCCAAGGCCTCAGGAGCGTTCCCACTGTCGTGTGCAGCTTCGTAAAAGTCCCTCATGATCTGCACGGTAATCTCATCACTGATCGGCCAGAGGGTCATCAAAAGGTTCTGCGCGCCGGCCTGGATAAAGCCTCTGCGCAAGCCCATGACTCCTTCACCGGCACGCGCTTCCCCTGAACCGGTGTCACACGCCGAAAGCGTCACTAACCAGGTTCCTTGCAGATTCAGTGTACTCACATCTTCAGCTGTCAGAATTCCGTCGTTTTCTATCGGTGGCACTTCGTTTCGTTTCCAGGCCGCAACGGTTGTACTGGCTCCCGCCAACGCCAAACCGCTGCGGTGCATCGGATTCTTGAAAAACTTCGATTTGGTGACGCGCCAGCGATCGTTCAACGACGCTTCCGACTCGGTTTGGGTCGAAGTCGGATCCTCTTTGGCGAAAAACCCATGGGTGGCCAGATGCAGAATGTAGGGCGAATGGACCTTAAGCAGCGCGTCTTTTGTCGCCTTCTTCTTGGTGAATTCGTTAGGCTTCCAGTGCCAGTCGGTGAACTTTTTAATCAGTTCATCACTTTCTTTCTGCGTGCCTTCTAAGCTCTCAAAGCTCCAATCGTCAATATCGCCTCTTTCGCTCCCTCGGATTGAGCCCGCCTCGGCAGAATGGTTATCAGTATTGGCCAACATTGGTGCTGAGGTGAGATCGAAATTCGGATTAGCAAACAGCACGACTTCCTTAGCCGTTGAAGGCTTAATCCCGCGCAGCAGGTCTCGTCCGCTGGCCACATATTGGAAATCGTATTTTTCAGCCAGGACCTGTTTGTCCTTGCTCAGTAACGTTGCGAAGGAGATAAAGTTCAGTTCGCCATCCGGGCTGATGATGATCTTTTTTGCCTGACTTGGCAGCGCCTGGCCAATCGGCGTCCAAAGTGCCTCAGAGAGCGCCTGAAGATTCGCCGAGAGTTCGTCCTCTTCCGGCGAACCTCTAACCAAGGCGCCGTATCGCTGAATTAACGCTTCTATCTTGGCCGCTTTGTCGAGCGGAATCCAGAGGGGCGCACCTTTCGATAACAACACAATGGCTCCGTAACTCTGCTCCCATTCGTCTTTACCCAAGTAACGCCCATAACGCAGGTACTCAATGAGAGCGCCATCGTTAGGAATAGCCTGCTGCACCTGCTCAAGGCGCACACCCAGAGCGTGTCGAGCCTGGCCGAGACCGGCAACATGCTGCGCAAGTTGTCCCTCGATCTTCTCTACCTCTGCTTCGAGTGCCTCGATTCGCTGGTTTGTCTCAGCGGAGAGCTTTTGGGCTGGTTGCAAAAGCAGTTGGCCCAGTTGCCTTTTATCCAGGTTGACTTGCTCAACCAGCTTCTGGTCTTCACTTCCCTGGCTTGCTTTGGCTAGCAGGCGATCTTCGACGATCGAATCCAATACGACGCCTTTGTAGCGCAGGACGGCTACGGCTAAGTCGGCCTCGGCTCCCTTTAGAACAGGGAAAAGACTGTAGGGGCGGAAGATGTCTAAATACGCCAAACGCTGCTCTTCGGAGGTGAATGAAAACATGCCCGAAAGGATTGTTAACTTTGTCGCAGAAGCTCGGCGGACAAGGGCCAAAGCCTGCTCGAGTTGGCCAAGGTCGAACTCTAATAGGGCCAAATTATCGAGGCTCTGCGCCGTCTCAGGATGTTCTGGCCCAAACACTTTCTGTCGGATTCGGAGCGCTTCTTGGAAAAGCGGTTCGGCTTCAGTATACTCGCCCATACCTTGGTACAACCCTGCTAGGTTATTAAGGCCGTCTGCCGTGTCGGGATGTTCTGGTCCAAAAACTTTCTCCCAAATCCGGAGCGCTTCTTCAAAGAGTGGTTGGACTTTGGCGTACTCGCCCGTTGCCCAGTACAGAGCGGCCAGGTTATTGAGGCTCTCCGCCGTTTGCGGATTTTCCTGCCCAAGGACCTTCTGCCGAATCCGAAGCGCTTCTTGAAGGAGCGGTTCGGCTTTGGCGGTTTCGCCCATAGCCTGGTACAGCTCGGCCAAGTTATTGAGGCTCTGCGCCGTGTAGGGATGTTCAGAGCCCAAGACCTTCTGGCAGATCCGGAGCGCTTCCTGAAAGAGCGGTTCAGCTTTGGCGTACTCTCCCATTTCCTGGTACAGCTCGGCCAGGCTATTGAGGCTGGTCACCATGTCGGGATGTTCTGGTCCAAGAACCTTTTGGTCAATCCGGAGCGCCTCCTGGAAGAGCGGTTCGGCTTTGCCGTACTCTCCCATGGCGCCGTACAGCAGGGCCAGATGATTGAGGCTGATCGCCGTGTCGGGATGTTCTGACCCAAAAAACTTCTGGTCAATCTGAAGTACTTGCTGATAGAGCTGCTCGGCTTCGGCGTACTTCCCCACAGTCTGGTAGAGCAGGGCAAGGTTATAAAGGCTGCTCGCCATGTCGGGATGTTCTGGTCCAAGAACCTTTTGGTAGATCCGGATCGCTTCATGGAAGAGCGGTTCGGCTTTGCCGTACTCGTCCATTTCCTGGTACAGTACGGCCAGGTTGTTGAGGCTTTGCGCCGTGTCCGGATGTTCTGGCCCAAGAACTTTTTGCCGAATCCGGAGCGCCTCTTGAAGAAGTGGCTCGGCTTTGCCATATACGCCCATATCCTTGTACAAAGAGCCTAGATTACTAAGGTATTGCGCCGTGGCGCGATGTTCTGGCCCAAGAACCTTCTGGGTGATCCGGAGTGCTTCCTGATAGAGCGATTCGGCTTTGGCGTACTCTCCCATTTCCTGGTAGAGCAGGGCCAAGTCATTGAAGCTGATCGCGGTGTCGGAATGTTCTGGTCCAAGAACCTTCTGCCGGATTCGGAGCGCCTCCTGATAGAGCGGCTCGGCTTTGGCGTACTGGCCCATGGTTCGGTACAGCTCGGCCAGGTGATTGAGGCTGATCGCGGTGTCGGGATGTTCTGGTCCAAGAACCTTCTGCCAGATCCGAAGCGCCTCCTGGTAGAGCGGTTCGGCTTTGGCGTACTCTCCCATGGCGCGGTACAGATCGGCCAGGTTATTAAGACTGATCGCGGTGTCGGAATCTTCCGGTCCAAGAACCTTCTGCCGGATTCGGAGCGCCTCTTCAAGGAGCGGTTGAACTTTCGCGTACTCGCCCCTCGCCCAGTACAGCGAGGCCAGGTTATTGAGACTCTCGGCGGTGTCGGGATGTTCTCGCCCAAGGACCTTCTGCCGAATCCGAAGAGCTTCCTGAAAAAGCTGTTCGGCTTTGGCGGTTTCGCCGATTGCCTGGTAGAACAGTGCCAGGTTACTGAGACTGATCGCGGTGTCGGGATGTTCTGGTCCAAGAACCTTCTGCCGGATTCGGAGCGCCTCCTGATAGAGCGGTTCGGCTTTGGCGTACTCGCCCAGATCCTGGTGCATCGCGGCCAAGTTGTTGAGGCTCGTAGCAGTGTTTGGGCTCTCTAAGCCGTAAACGCGCTTTGCGAGTTTGACGGCCTTTTCCTCAAGAGAAATACCCTCTTGATATCTTCGTTGTTCAAAAAGCTGGCGCACCTGTTGATTGAGCAAGTTAAATTCATCGTCATCCGATTGGGATGCCGGGCATGCGAAAGTCCAGAGGCCCAGTGCTAACAGCACAAACGATGATTTTGTAAGCGGTCGAGCCATAAACTTATTTCTACCAGACGAACCAACGCCCCCAGAAAAAGTCTAAATGATTCATGTTAGACTGGCGTAAGTTGGGACTCGTTCAAGAATACCGATTTCCGGTAGCGGCGGATCTGAGAGCGCTATGTTGAGAAATCGAAGTGTATTTTGTCAGGCAAAACGTGCTAACTCGATTGACTGCGTTTCGAAGTCGCCAGCGACAACGACTGGATAGGCTGGGCCCGGTGCGCGGTTCTCTAAATAGCCAACGAATGCATCCGAGGTGATGGCTTGGAAATCGCCATTGTCCTGCGCCCCTGGATGGCAAACTTCATCAGAAAGTATTCATAGATACGCCCAAAGACATCGGCGGCGGAGGACTTCACTGTCGAAGATGCGGAGGAGATTTTCGATGAGGTCGTTCTGGAATTTGTCGTTGACCGTCGCAATGTAGGTATTCCGCTGATCCAGACCTGATTGACTCCACTGAACTCCAACCCATCGATCTCGCCCTCTTTTGGTCGGGAAACGATCGTGAAAGGGACGTGTAAGCCGGCTTTAACACGTCCGGCAGCCCAGTCGGCGATTTGAATCTGTCCAGAGAGAGGGATCAGAGCTTCCGGTGGATCAGCGGTCTTCATATCTCAGAAGTCGCCAAATTGCCTTGAAAAAGTTTAGCCCTCAAGAGAGAAAGACTGCCTCTACAGACCAACCGCACTAAGATAATATGGACGGTTTAAGCTAAGCGTTTCTAATGTCATCTCACATGCTGCTGCCATCAAAAGCCTCAGATTTCCGAACTGCCCGGCACCCGCAGCCTCTATCGTCTCACCAATCGCGCCTGGGCCCAATGGACGATATCATCGACAGCCTCGGTGCCGATGAGCTCTGGGCTCTCCTCTCGATGCGCGTCCTGCTCGTCGATAGTGACCAGCCTCATGCCCAAAGCGCCGCCGTCCGCTTTGGGGCCTCGGTCCCCGTTACATCCTCGTCGTATTCGACGATTGTCCCACAGGTATCCTATCGCACGCCGATGGCTCAGGCCTCTTTCCAGAGGCTCGCCCGAAGCTCACCGCCCTTTCCTGGTGGCGCCGTCGTAGATCGCCAACCAGTCGCTGACCAGGACACCGCCGAAGTCTTTTCCGAGAATGTCGCTCAAGAGGTCACGTCCGCGGCTCTGAGCTTCTTCGAATTGATCCAGTTCAGCATCGATTCCGTCGCGTCGAAGTTGTTGAGCCAATGCTAGGACCTGCTCACAATGTTCTGGACTGTCGTAGCTGTAACTGATGAAAGCGCGCACAGGGGAGGTTTGGGACTCTTCGGATGCGCTCATGGCACGATGGGTTTTCGGAACAAAGGAACGAAGAGTCGGGTTAAGCGTTTGTCATGACGCAACACATCACCTTTTCACAACCGCCAGGATTGGGGCCTGAGTAGCAATTGGACGGAAAACCGGGTTAGGCAAGAGCGATCCAGCGAGCACCCGCCTCCACGGAGGGGGTAGGAACTCGCTTTTCGCCATTGATTGACTGCTACCACTCCGGCGCGGAACTGCCCAGCTTCACTGCCGGTCGATCCCAACACATCGGCATATCCCCGATCGTCAGCGGAGACCGCAGTCGACGGGCTGGCCCGAACTCCGTCGCTTCGATGAGTTCTGACCAATCGTCCTCTGCAGCGGGCGCGAGATCTCCAGTCACTATCCCCGCGGGCTCGCTGACTAACAGTTGTGCCGTGCGAGCCAGCGACGCTCGCGCCTCGAAACCCCGGCCGGTGGCGATGCGCTGTGTAAGACCGCGAACAACGGCTGCCGCCAGGAAGTATCCGGTCGCGTGGTCCAATGCTTGAACCGGCAGGGGCGTAGGGCGATCCTTGCCAATTAATCTCATTCCAGCGTCGGCGATCCCTGCGCTCATCTGCACGAGGCTGTCGAAACCTCGTCGATTGCGCCACGGACCGCTCCAGCCATAGGCATTCAGCGAAACATCCACCAGACCCGGGCGAATGTCGCGACGCGTCCGAGCATCCAAACCCAGATTATCGAACGCGTCGGCTCGGTATCCGTGGACGAGAACATCCGCCCGCCGCAGCAGTTCCAACCATATCGCTCGATCGGCCGAACTGCGCAGATCAAGTCGCGCACAACGCTTACCTAAAGTGACCTCCGGAACTACGCCCGGCTCGTCCCATGTTGGGGGGTCGATACGCAGCACGTCAGCCCCGAAGCCAGCCAGAAAGCGCGTCGCCACCGGTCCGGCCAGTACGCGCGTGAGATCAAGGATACGGATTCCCTGTAGGGGGCGGTGCGACGTGGATGGTATGCTCGAGTCTCCGATGTCGTCCGTGGCTACCGCGACCATCAGCGGTTCGCGGGCTACTCTTTCTCCCTGCGCGTGCGTCTTCCACATGGCCATCGAACGCATCGCAGCTGCGCAACCCTTGTTCTCAACCACCGCCGCCTCGAGTGCATTCGCTTCCCAATCGGCGACCGCACGCGAAACATTGGATTTGTCGGCTGAGACTCCGAGCACGGATAGAGCCGCGTCGCGATGGTGAGGCAAGTTGGTGTGCAATCGGATCCACCCGTCTGCTGTCTGGTAGTCTCCGGTGATGGGATCCCAGGCCGCCGGCGGCGCCCAACCGTCGGGCCGAACGGACCATCCAAACCACAGGGACGAAAGTCGCCGGCTCACGACCACCTGTGGCGTCGATCCAAACCTAGCGGCGACGAATTCAGCGATGGCCGCTGCGGCGGCAGCGACTGCGGCCGTCGCGAAATCTGATACGGCGAAAACGGATGGAAGATTACCCGTGTCCGAGATGCGTACGTTCGCTGCAATCTCAGATGAGATCCCCAGATCGCGAGAAATTGTTGTCAGAATCCGCTGCGTCCGGGTCTCATCCTCTGATGAGTTCAGACCCCGTGGATCACTGAACTTTGAGGAATCAAGGCTCATAGCGTGTTCTCTCAGGTAATTGCGAAACCAACATCGTCATTCGCCGCGCGGCACTACGGCTGAGTCTACCCTAATTGGTTTAGTCTAGATCATCGGATGGGTTGCGCAACGGTCGCAGTTCCCCATTCACCACCGCCTCCGGTTGGGCCACGAGTACGTCAAGGGCGCTAGCGGTGCCTTGTTGATCCGATCAGCTCCCCGCGTAAGTATGCGTCTCACCTTCGAGCACCACGATTATGAGCAAGCGGACCAGAGAGAAAAAAAAACGCAAAGCCTCAGCAAGCCGCAAAGCCCGACGAGATC
>Ga0210396_10006431_pt1 | contig 11261 bp, 10 predicted proteins | sample IncBWH17OmetaG_FD_155466 | JGI IMG/M metagenome (GOLD analysis project Ga0210396, IMG submission 155466) | Forest soil microbial communities from Barre Woods Harvard Forest LTER site, Petersham, Massachusetts, United States - Inc-BW-H-17-O ...
GTTTGCCATCCAATTCGGCGAGCGCTTTCCGGGAACGACGCGATGACGAACGGCATCACGGCAACGAGGATGATAGCTCGGCGCGCCCCTTCGCCGTCAAGTCCCGCGCCTGCGGCGCGCCGCTTTGCGGCTTTGGGACTTGACCGCTCGGTGCGGCCAAGCAAACTTGTCCTCCATGCCCGTCGACGCCCCATTCTTGATGCCTGGAAACCATATTCACCCTTCACAGAAATCACTTACACAAAATTTCTGACATTCCCCGGCGAGCTGGATTTTGCGGCTCTTCTTAAGCCCCAGCCAGTCGTAGAATGCCGCCATGCTGGCCTCGGAGCGATCCGCGCCGCCGAACCAGATCGGTCGCTTGCGAACCAAGTCGCTGACCACGATGAGATAGCTGTGGCCCTTGCGGACCGAGATCTCGTCGATGCCGATCGCTCGGGGCCCTGGCGTGCCGGCGCGCTTGAGCTGAGCCCGCATGTACTGCTTCTCCAGCGTCTTGAGCGTTTCCCAGTCGAGCTCGAGCTCGTCGGCAACATCGCGGATCGATGCCTGCCGGCAGCGGTGGCCGACATAGAACGCAAAGCATTTGGTGAAGTGCGCATTGTCCGCCAGAAAATCCAGCCGCTCGCGCTTCACGGTGCCACAACTACGACACGCGACCCGTCGCACTTCGAGTTCCAGAACAATCCGAAATCCCGCGCTCGGCAGATCGCGAACTTGCCGTACTCGCCGATCGTACCACCCGCTCCGGCCCAGCCCGCAACAGCCGCAAATCGTTTTTTTGAGCGCCGTTCGAGGCGTACGATCCGCACATCCGGATCACCGAACACGCCACGCACGGTGGCTCGCGCGCGAAAGCCTGCAAACGAATAACCATCCGACAGACACCGTAGTCGCTTCCCTGATTTGACCATCGCTCAGCATGCCAAAATCCAGGCTGCCAAAAAGCGAAGAAAGTCCCTATCCACAGCCACTTCCGCCGCTACGATCCCTCAAAATCACCCACTCGATTCCCTGAAGACCCAAAATTCTTAGCAAGTCCGTCCAAAGCCAGCCCGGCCTCGGCCACGCCCGTCTCAGTGTCGAATGTTCTCAGTGATGTCCTCGTTGGGTAACGAGCCGAAAGTCTCACCTGGAGCAAATCTGGTCCGCACTACCTCAGATAACCGACATCGATTCCAGCCGCGAGGATTTCTCAGTCGGGCCACGAGCCGACATTCCGCTGCCCCGCAACGGACCGAACCTCGATGCCTGTCCCATCAGTTCTTGGTCGCCGCCCCGACGGTAATGCCGGTGAGGAACTCCTTCACCGCTTTGGTCGTGCCTGCGGTCGCTTCCTCGTTATAGACTACAGTTGTCCCCCGCTCTACACAAGGATCATTCAGGTCATAGTGCTTACCGGTCGTGCTATTCAAAATTTCTCCGCCATCACCCTCGGCAAGTGAGCAGTGACGTGTGGTCTGTGCCTGCGGAGGTCTGACTGGCTCCTTCAGGACGAAATTGTCGTAGGCGTGATAGGCGCCGGGGTACTCCGTCAAAGCCACATCTGCTCCAGAGCTCTTCAAGCGAGCTACATAGGCACGACACGGCTCAATCGACACCCAATCGTCGGCTATTCCATGGAAAAGACGTATCGGCTTCCCAGTGACCTTGTCGTCATCCTTGTAGGTCACGTTGCATGGAGTATAGAGGCCGATATGCGCAGCGAATTGTACATTTGGCGGTCCGTACATTTTTCTGAACCGCTCGTTGCTGGAATAAACAGCAGCAACGGCTCCCTTAGAGAAGCCCATCACGGCGATACGATTGGGGTCAATTCGGGGATGTTCTGCCAACGTATCTAGGGCTCGAAAGGCATCAATCATCATAGCCAACGAGTCCAGTTGTGACTGATCATCTATGGTGTTGTTGATCCCACGACCAGAGAAGCTATCAAGCAGGAACGTCGCCACACCTGCGCTATTTAGTTCCTGGACCCATCTCTCGTGGCTTTCACTAATCCCTCCCGAGCCATGGAGTAGGATCACAGCAGGGAGCCGATCGGTCCCTGGTCTCGGAATACGCAACTCTCCTGCCAGCGTAGCAGGCTTGCCGTTCTTGTCGCCGATCAGGAATTGCTGTGTGCTGAGTGTGATCGTCTCGACAGGACGCACTTCTACCCGCGCCTGCGCGTGACCCGGGCTGGGCACGTCGACAAGCAGAAGGCTAAGCATCGCCCCGGCTAACGATGTCGAGAAGAACGGTGACCTAGATTTGATCGAGCTCATTTGCACCTCCTATCGCTATGCCTCCTATTGCCGCTCACATTTTATTTACCATTTTTGCCCACTCTACGCGACCATATCTCTCGCGACGTAGACGGCCTTCTGCAACAAAAGCTGCGGCCTAACGCTCCGACTGCCACCGCTCTTCCGCGCCGAACAACACCCTCTCGGACGTGTGACGACAACGAGGTCCCCTTCGGGTCAGGGGCCGAAAGTCTCACTCGGAGCAAATCTCGTCTGTACTACCCCAGATAGCAGACATCTATTCGAGCCGTGAATATTTCTCAGGCGGGCCAACAAGAGACAGTCTGGGGCTGCGATCTGCAACGCCAGCGTCATGATGCCGAGGGAAGTCCGAGTTTAGAGTCAGCCACGGTGGCTTAGATTTGCCATCAATCCGCAATTTGATCGGCGATCAAGGCAGCAATTTCTGCGGGTGGTGAATCTGATGTCTCGAACAAAACCAATCGCTCGATACATAGTAATGGTGATGTCGGGCCACTTCCGGACTCACGCATCGCAGCAAGAAACTATACGATCATTTCAAGGATGATGGTGGCGATCGTTGCTCCTTGCGCAAATCGCCTCCCAGAGGCGCCATCCGTTGATCGGCAACAGGATCGCATGCAGCAGCCACACCGGGGAAAGGCCAAGCGCAATTCCATAGGCGAGGAACGCGATATTGCTGTTGAGTGCGGCAAGGCGCAGCGGGATGATTTCTCGCATGCAGAACGCCGACACCACGAGAGCCGACGCCAGATATCCTGTGGCGTCCGGCAGACTCATGGCCTCGCCAGGCCTCGACGCGAAGCTGGACGACGCCGGCGTAACCAACCGAAAAGTCGCTCTCGCATTGAATCGGTCAGTTCAAGGATCGCTTGCCTGCGGAGGCACTCCGCGCGCCGCTTGTAGAAAGCGATGTCGATAAAGCCGCGCTCATCTCGACGCACGTCAATGTCGGTGTTCATCGTGATTTCCAGTTTCGATAGGCCGAATCGCGGTTTATCTTCGGCGCGGCATCGGCTCTCGGCATGCGCCAACCCCTTCCAGCTGGTTGAAGGGGATGCAGTGTCGCGACCTCAGAGTACGACAACAGCCGTATCCTCGCCCAATCAGCCTTAAATGTCGCGGCGTATGGTCATCTGTTTTCGCTGTCCAGCGTCCCTCATGCAGGCTGCGGAACGATCCGGATGTACGGGCGCGGGGCTTTCCAGCCTTCTGGATATGCCTTCTTGGCTTCCTCGTCGGACACCGAGCCCGCGATAATCACGTCATCGCCCTGTCTCCAGTTCACAGGAGTCGCAACCTTGCATCTGGCGGTGAGCTGCAGCGAGTCCAGTACCCGCAACACCTCGTCGAAATTGCGCCCGGTCGTCATGGGGTAAGCTATGGTCAACTTGATCTTCTTGTCTGGCCCAATGACGAACACGTTGCGCACTGTTTGATTGTCGACCGGCGAGCGTCCTTCCGAGCTCGTTCCCGCGCTAGCCGGCAACATGCCATAAAGCTTTGAGATCTTCAGGTCGGGATCGCCGATCATTGGATAGTTCGGCGCATAGCCTTGGGTCTCCCTGATGTCGTTCGCCCACTTGGAATGGCTTTCGACCGGATCGACGGAGAGCCCTATGATCCTGGTTTTGCGTCGATCGAATTCCGGCTTGAGCTTGGCCATGTAACCAAGCTCGGTCGTGCACACCGGGGTGAAGTCCTTGGGGTGGGAGAACAACACGCCCCAGTCGTTACCAATCCAGTCATGGAACCGGATGCGCCCTTCAGTCGTATCCGCTTCGAAGTCAGGTGCAGTATCGCCAATACAGAGTGTCATGGTAAGCTCGCCTCATCGCGGTGACCGTCTGACAAACCCGGCGGTGCAAGGGCCGCAGCTCTCTCGCGTGACCCTACGTGGCAGCTCCGGCGGGACAGTATCGGCGCCTGCCCTCACCAAGTAATCGCTGCCCTCAGCGGCCGGTTTGATTGATCGAGAATACCCAATGATTTCTCCGGCGGCTGTCCAGTTTCCGCACCGGCTGGCCGAAAATTGCAAGAAACACGCATGCCGCGGCACAGCGCGCGAAAATCCGCCCCAATGCGGCCGGTAAGGGAACCGTGACAAGGATGTGGCCGCAGCCGAACACCCGGTGTATCTTGTGAGCGGGATTACAAGCAATGCCGCCTTGGTGGTGTAGGGTGCCTCATGGCTTCTCTGCAATTCAAGAGCCGCAGTCTCGAGGAGACGCTTGAATTCCTCCATGACAAGGACATCTGCCTCGAGATTGCCCGGCGACATGAACGATCACTCAACTTTCGCGTAAGCGGCATATATTTGCCCGCGGGCCTGTATTTCGGCTCGACAGAATACGGTGCAAAAGCAAACGTCGAGGTCAGTCCGCGACGTCTCGACTACTGGCTCATCATACCCATCCGGGAATAACTGAAACGACACTCCGTAAGCATCAGTTCGTCAGCGATGCGCGGCAGGCGTTCCTGTTCTCTTACCCGGCCATGGGCCCCTGCCGCATCCGCGTTGAAGCAGGTGCTCTTCGCACGACCGTGGTCATGAGCGAGGTCAGTCTCCGGAGGCAACTCGCTGTACTGCTTGGGAGCTCTCCGGACACACCATTGCATCCTCCGCTTGAGTTTGCGCCGGTGGTCGATCTCACGAGTGGTCACGGCCGGAGCATTGCAAAGTTGGCAAACCTCGTGCTTTGGGACGGCGCGGTCGGTGATAGCCTGCTGGCACGAAATCCCCTCGCACTGAGCTCAATCGAACAGTTCGTGTTGACTGAGCTTCTCCTCTCTCAGCCACATAACTATAGTGGAGCGATTTACGGCACGATACCGTCGGTCGCATCGCGGGATGTCAAGCGTGCGATCGACTACATCGAGGCCAATCTCCACGCACCCATTTCGCTCGCGGATGTCGTTGAGGCTGCTGGAGTGCCCGGGCGTACACTCTTCAAGCACTTTGAAAGTTTCCGTGGCATCTCTCCCATGGAGTATCTGCGAGCGGCCCGTCTCGAAAGGGTGCGAGAGGTACTACAAAGCGGGCAAGTGACTGGGAACATCACCGATCTCGCGACGACATGGGGGTTCAGCCACATGGGCCGTTTTTCTACCGAATACCGTAAGCGCTTCGGTGAGCGTCCATCGGAAACTCTAAAGCGATCCCGTTAGCGCTCTTTGATGAGTGGTGCGCGGCACCGAAATGGCGCGATGGGTCAGATTCGGTCCTGCAGGACTGTCCTTCCTGCAGGCCGGTCTTCATTCAGAAGCTGACGCCCGGTCCGATAAAGCCGAACGGCCGCAGCGGGCCAGAAGCTGGCTGACGTCATCATTCGCAGTTCGCGAGTGCTTCGCTATCTAGCGGAATTGCTCGATGCAATGCGGCCTTTCACTGGAACTGCTTGAGGTCTTTGGCGAGATCGACGGGACCCGAATAAAACTTCTTCACCTCGTCTACATAATGATGCCTATCCGCGTCGTCGTTTCCAGTCAGGATCAAGTGGGTGAGTACAACGCGCTTTACCTCCGCGCGCGAAGCCAATTTGCCAACTTCGGCCGGCGTGAGATGATCCTCGCTTAAATGCCGGACACGGCCAACTTGACGCTCAGTGGACATTGCGTCCCATGTGCCGTTCTTCTTAAGAGTCTCCACGAAATCGTCGATGACCAGCACCTCCGAGACGAGCATGTCCGCATTCTTCGCGAGTTCTTCGACTGATTGCGATGGGCCGGTGTCGCCGGTGAAGACCACGACCTTGTCCGGCGTCTCGAACTTGTAGGAATAGGATTTGTATTTGCCGTAGGCCGGATTAGCCGGCGTCAGATGCATATGGGTATTCTCGGCGGCGGTCACCTTGATATTCGCATCCTGATACACCAACCCGGGTGCCACTTCGTGGCCTCGGAACATGTCCTGCATCGAGGTGCGAAGGCCCTCGTCCCAACGTATTTCAGAGTCGGGCGTGAAATACTGAATTATTCCCGCGACGATCGTCTCAACGCCATAGGGCCCGTAAACGTTGATCGGGTCCTTACGTCCCTCGTGCCGCTCGATCGCCATCAGCGGGCCTAATCCGGCCATGTGGTCGCTATGCGGGTGGGTGATGAAGATGACGCCGATGTCAGTGAACTTAACGCCAGCTTTCGCCAGCCGGCGTAGAGTGCCATCACCCGCGTCAATCAGGTACAACGCCCCATTGACGATCAACAGGTTCGACGACTGTGCCTGGTGCGCAACTGGCACGGGGCCAACGCGCGTCCCGAGCGTAATGAGGCGCGTCCGGGCCTGCGTTGCGGCGGTGGGTTCCGCCTGCTGAGCGCAAGCCGGCGTGGCCAGAACGAAGGCGGCGAGCCAGCACGCGGCGCCAAGAATTTTTTTGCGCGGCATGAGTACCTCCATCAATGCCGAGCCCTGATCGGACCTCGGCTGTTTGGTAACATTCTATGAAGAAACCGACTAGCGCCGCTTCCGCCGAATAGGCCACCGTCCCGATGGCCCATTCGGGCCATCGAGGCGCGGTATTGAATGGTGGCAATGTCCGAATCGGCTCACGACCTGCCTTTCCGAATGCGTTAGCGCCACGGCCGGTGTACCTTGGATAGCTGACGACTTGCTGCAGCGCCAGATTTCGGCAGCCCTGGGCCCAGGCCGTGTGAAAACTTCGCGCAAGTTGGGCGCGCCGGCGCATTTCGCGGCCCGTTGGTCACCTCGTGAGCCACGATGAGATGATGCTGCGTATCAACTGCAATCTGTACGTTATAGCCAACGATCCCGGTGTCCTTGCCACTTGTCGCCATCGAGCGCGCGTCAGGATCGGTCAGCGAGATCTGCTTGTCCTCGCTCTTCATCATCTCCGCATTGATCGCATTGAGCCGGGCGGTCTCCTCCTTGAGCTTCTCGATCTTGCCCTTCAACCTCGCAACTTTCGCCTCTGGTACTGCATCGCCGTGGCGATCGGCGGTCTCAAGCTGGGAGAGATAGCGGGCGATGCTCTCATCGATCCGCTCAAGACGCCTCTTCATCTTGGCTTCGGTGAAGTTCTTGTCCCGGGCATTGACAGCTTTGAACTTTGATCCGTCGATGGCGACGCTCGCTGCGCTGAAAAGATCAAGCTTGCGGCACAGCGCCACGAATTCGCGACAGACCTCACGAATGGCCTTGCCATTGTCCTTGCGGAAATCCGCAATCGTCTTGAAGTCCGGCGCCAGCTGCCCGGTCAACCAGATCATTTCGACATTACGTTGGCATTCCCGCTCCAGGCGCCGACTCGACAGAACCCGATTGAGATAGCCGTAGATGTAGATCTTGAGCATAACGCCCGGGTGATAGCTGGGTCGGCTGGTGTCGAGCGGCTGGACACCGGCGAACCCGAGCTTGTCGAGATCGAGACCGTCGACGAACACGTCGACCGCTCGCACCGGGTTGTCCTCGGTCACATAGTCATCGAGCGATGCCGGCAACAGCGTGCTCTGCCCGCGATCCAACCCTTCAACAAAGCGCTTCATCAGATGCCCCGCAAATCGCAAAGGGATTCTTATCGCGCGAATCACAGCAAACACAGCCTTTTCACACAGCCTGGGCCAAGAGCAGATTCGTGGGTTTCGGTAAACCATCATCGGATGTAGGAGCTCACGAGACCATCCGGGCCGATAGCCGCGGCATCACACACTTTCGTCTGTGTCTTTAGCGCCTTACCGTGCTGTGTCTTCAACCAATCGAGGTGGCCGCAATTTACACCTGCTCTCTCGAGGCGGTTAATGATCGCTTGCTCTGTATTAGAAACTTCAAGCAGGAATTCGCAGTGGTTCTTCTTGGTTGGGTGCGCTTTGAATGCTTGGAATGCTCGGTCGGAAGGCTCGTCTTGCATGAACGACGCATGCACTTCCTCGCAAAGCCGTACCTCGGAGACTGGCGTGTGGAATCCGTCCAATGAGTCCTTGATCTTGACGCCCATAAGACCTTTAAAGTTAGGGTCCTGAGCTGCCACGTGACACGATCCAATACGGTCTAGCAGCGCGAGGCCGTGGCTTCCCTTAATCCGGTCCAGCGCATCGCGCATCCGCTCGCATGGATTGTCAGGAGCTTCAAGCCGGCGGATGAGCGCTTCCTCTGTGTTGTAAAATTGAACGCTGCGGTCGCACATCTGCATCGTCGTACTGAGTGCGGGTGACATCGTCGGTTGAAATGGCGCGCTGTACAACGAAAACAACTCTGCGCACGATCTTGCTGCTCGAGGGTCGACGTACGCCGGCATTGTTTCCCAGATTATCTTCCACACCCAGACGCCCAGGGAAGCCAGGACGAGACAGGCGATGACTATATGGGGTGCGAAACGGCGAAGCATTGTCAGCTCCCTTCATGGCGGATCGCGACAACTATCAGTCATCTTTTTCTCCAAAACATGATTCGATGCTGGCAATTGGTAGACTCGTTCAACGTCCGAAATGGGTCGCCAGCAGCTGACCTACCGGGCCGGCTGCTTCGCTAGCGAGAGTACCATCACCATGCCAGCTCGTTGAGTAAGGCCCTGGCCCTTCTCAGATCGGGGGTGTCGAAACCTTCGGTAAACCGGCCATAGACTTGAGCGAGCAGATCGGAGGCATCCTGTCGTTTGTCGTGGTCGCGCCACATCCGCGCCACACTCATGACCGCGCGGAGTTCCCACGACTTTGCTTGCTGCTCACGCGCGATCGTAATCGCGCGCTCGAAATAGGCTTCGGCTTTGGTTGTGTCCCGCGCGGACGATATCAGCTCGATTTCTCCAGCAATTCGGTTGAGGTCAGCTTCGCACCACTTTTCCTTGGTTGTTTCCACTGCAATGGTTGCTTCCCCAATAGAGCGCCAGGCGTCCTCGATACGTTCAAGCCCGGCATAGGCCCATGCCAATGATAATAGATACCAAGACACCCGCCCCGTAGCTCCCGTTGACCGAAATAACGAAATCCCTGACGTGATCAATTCTACTGCATTCGAAGCTTCGCCAGTAAACGCCAACACGCTACCTCGATTCATCATTCCGAACGCCTTCCAAAACGGGGCACGTTTCTCATCGGCCAATGCAATCAACTCATCGGCCTGCGTGCTCGCGGTCTCGTATTTTCCGCAGAGGATCAGGGTTATCGATGACATGGCCAAAGCGTACATTAGCGTTGCATCTTGCCCCATCTTGCGCGCATTCTTGAGCGCGCGGTCGGTGTCGGCAAGCGCAGACTCGGGACAGCCAAGCAGCCATAGGGCCAATGACCGATGAGGCAAGACTGCCACCTCAATGTCTACGCCAAATCGTGTAGCCAGCGCACCATGCTCCACAGGATCATAGAGCGCGATCGCGAGATCCTGGTGTTCCCGGCCTTGAACGATGTCCCCCGTGTACAGCAAGGAAGCGCCCATGATGCGATGCCCGATCATGAGCGGGACCGTTGCTTCTCTCTTTTCGGCGTTGGCCAGGAATTGCGTAGCAAGACTACACACCACGTCACCGTTGAACGCCACGTAGTTAACGACCCAAAAGCCGTAGAGGATCGAAAATAGTGCGAGCGGGTCTTCGAGGGGCTCGCTCAGCGCTTCTATCCGCTCGATCAACGAGCGCGCCTGATCGAGCGACGCTTTGGTTTCGGGCGCCGCAAAGCCCTTGGTATGCATGAGCGCGTTTGTGAGGGCCATCTGAACCTTTATCTGCTCACGGCGGAGCGCTGGGGTGCCCGGCAGAATCCCAATCTGGCCAAGCGCGCGGGTGAGCTGCTCTGCTGCTTCCACCAGCGCCGAGCGTTCTAGCGACCGCTCTCCTGCTTTTCCCCACAAACGTGCAGCCTTCTCGATCAGCCCAGACTCGGCGCAGTGACGCGCCAGCAACTCCGGCCGGCTCTCGGCGATGTCGGGGAATTGACTTTCGAGGGTCTGGGCAATACGGGCGTGAAGCGCACGTCGCGGCTCACGCAGCAGCGTGCCATAGGCTGCGTCCTGTACCAAGGCGTGCTTGAACAGGTAGGTTGCATGCGGCGGCGTACCCTGCCGGAACAACAAGCCGGTGGCGATGAGCGTGTGAAGCGCCGATGAGAGCTCCGCCTCCGGCATGCGCACCACTGCCGCCAATATGACATGCGGGAACTCCCTGCCGATTGCTGAGCCGACCTGCGCCACCTCCTTGGCCAGGCCCAGGCGATCGAGCCGTGCCATCAGCGATGCATGCAGGCTCGCTGGGACCCTCAGGCCAGGCGTCGGAACCGCGGCGGCGGTCCGTTGCGCGTCGCCCTCGCTCTCTGTCTCCAGCACCGCTTTCGTCATCTCCTCGACGAAGAGCGGGATGCCATCGGTACGTTCGATGATGTCCTGTTGAATGTTGGCGGGCAGCAGCTTGTCGCCGAGGACGCGCTTTATAAGGATGCCGACGTCTCGCTGCGTCAGCCGATTGAGAGTCACGGCTGTCACATAGGGCTGTCCGATCCAGGGCGGACCAAATTCCGGCCGGAACGTCACGATCAGCAGCACCGGAAGGGTCTCGATCCGAGCCACCACCCGACCGATGACTTCCAGACTCGTGGGGTCGATCCAATGCGCATCCTCGACAATCATCAGCACGGGATTTTCGCGAGTTAGGGCCGCGAGTTGCGACACAAGCGCTTCCAGCGTCCTTTCCCTGCGGCGCTGTGAGGTCAATTCAAGTGCCGGGTAGCGGCCATCGTTCGGAAGCGACAGCATCTCGGCAAGGAGCGCGACGTCCTCGATCGAGGTCGAGGTCTGCGCAAGGACAGCATCAAGCTTATCGCGCTTTACTTGCGACGTGTCGTCGTGCCTGAAGTCGGCGGCCCGTTCCATGTGACCGATGATTGGATAAAGAGCGCTGTCCGTGTGCTGTGGGGAGCAAAAGTAGCGCAAGCGCGTGTGCGGCTCATCGGCGAGGCGTTCCAGCAGCGCGGCGGTAAGCCGCGATTTTCCGATGCCGGCCTCGCCCGAGAGCAGAATCACTTGGCCTTCGCCGGTCTTCGCTCCGGACC
>Ga0210396_10006433_pt1 | contig 11258 bp, 11 predicted proteins | sample IncBWH17OmetaG_FD_155466 | JGI IMG/M metagenome (GOLD analysis project Ga0210396, IMG submission 155466) | Forest soil microbial communities from Barre Woods Harvard Forest LTER site, Petersham, Massachusetts, United States - Inc-BW-H-17-O ...
AGGGAGAGGACGAAAAGGTTGGCGTCAACCTTGTCGCGGATCATCTGCATTTCAGCGGGGCCTTCATCACGATTGAAATCAACAAGCTGGTTGCGGCGGGGCTGGTTGAAAAGGAAACCGATTCCGTGGACCGGAGGCGCGTCGTGCTCACGATTACGCCGAAGGCCCGCGCGCTTCTCAACGAGTTGGCGCCCGTGCAGCGACCGGCCAATGATCTGCTTTTCAGCAGCCTTTCAGCCAAGGACTTCGAGCGGTTACGCAAGATCATGTCTCGCCTAGTCGGGACCGCGGACAAGGCGATTAATCTGCTGGAGCATACCACGCCGATCGCGTCGGCACGTTCGGCCAAATAGGCCCGCCTCAAGCGGTTGCTAGCTCGCATGATTGTGCGGCCTTGTGCCCCCGCCGAGGAATGCTTCGGATACCGCGGCGTTTCCGGCCAGTTCACCCGCGGCCCCGGACATCACCACGCGGCCGGTCTCCAGCACATAGGCTCTGTCGGCAAATTTAAGGGTCTGTCGTGCCTTCTGCTCGACCAGCATGACGGTCAGGCCTTCCGACCGGAGATCGCCGATCATGCCGAAAACATAGTCGGTCATCTTCGGTGCGAGGCCGAGCGAAGGTTCGTCGAGCAACAGCAAGCCGGGCCTGGACAGGCAAGCCCGTGCGATCGCCAGCAATTGCTGTTCGCCACCGCTGAGCAGGCTTGCTAATCGGCTGCGTCTCTCCCCGAGGATCGGAAAGCGCTCGAACATCCGGCCCACGTCGGCCACCGCCGCCCGCCGATCCTGCCGGCAATAGATGCCCATCAGCAGGTTTTCTTCGACCGTCATTCGGGCCAGGATGCCGCGTCCCTCCGGCACCAGCGAAATACCGGCGCGCAAATTGTGTTCGGCGGAATTTGGCCGCAAGACCTGGTCTTTGAACTTGATCTCTCCACGAAACGGTAGCAGTCCCGCGATGGCGCGGGCGATCGTCGTCTTGCCCGCACCGTTGGCGCCGAGCAGCGCCACGATTTCTCCTTCGCGGATATCCAGATCGATCTGCCGCACCGCTGTTACAGCGCCATACTGGACCTGAAGGCCACGGATCGAGAGCATCAAGCTTCCTTTCCGAGATAGGCGTCCATCACGATCGGATCCGATCGAACCTCGTCCGGAAGTCCCTTTGCTATCAGGATGCCGAAGTCCAGCACATAAAGGTAATCGCAGAGGTTCATCACGAAACCCATGTCATGCTCGATCAGCAGGATGGTCAGGCCGCCGTCGCGCAGACGCAACATCAAGTGACGGATTTCCTCGGCCTCGTCATGGTTCATGCCCGCCACCGGTTCGTCGAGCAGCAGCAACTTGGGATTGGCCGTGAGCGCGCGAGCCATCTCCACCTTTCGTTGCGTCCCATACGAAAGCGCGCGGGCGCTTTGATGGCGCACGTCCTTGAGCCCGAAGAATTCGAGAACCTGCTCAGCCCGGGCGATGGCGGCCCCGTCAGCCCAACGCGTCGGGAGGGCCCTGCGCCACAGCGCGCCTTGACCGGGTTGCGCCACCAGCAAGTGTTCCCAGACGGTCATGCTGGAAAACAGCCTGATGTTCTGGAATGTACGAACTGCGCCGGCCCGCGCGATCCGATACGGGCGCCAATGTGTAATCGGTTGCTGGTCGAGATACACGTTGCCGCTGTTGGCGCGGTAGGCACCGGTGATGACGTTGAAGAGCGTCGTCTTGCCGGCGCCGTTGGGTCCGATCACGCCGATGATCTGCCCTTGCCGTACGTCGCAAGATATTCCTGAAAGAGCTTTGATTCCACCAAAGGACTTGGTGACGTCGCTCAATTGGAGGAGCGGCTTGCTCATGCCGTCTGCTTGTGAGGTATGATTCGGCGCAGCAGCGTTCGATCCAGAATTCCCTGGCGCCGTATCAGAAGTACAATGATGAGAAGGGCGCCGAATGCTGCGGGCCGCCAATCATCGAGCACGCGCAATTGTTCGGGCAGCAGCACCAGCAATGCGGCCCCCACGAGCGACCCGGCGCCGAGGGTCGATCCGCCGAGAATAACCGCCAGTACGAAATCGATCGAGCGTTCGAATCCAAAGTTGCCGGGTTCGATATAGACGTGATGATGCGCAAACAGTCCGCCGGAGACCGCCGCAACCGCGGCGCTCATGCCAAACGCGCCGATTTTTGTCATGGTCGTATTGAGGCCGATCAGATTGGCCGCCGTCTCGTCGTCGGCAACCGCACGCATTTCGAGCCATACCCGGGACGATTCCATCAACCCGACCAGCAGCAGGATGAGCCCGACCCAGATCCAGACATAGGTGACGGATATGTGGGCCATGCCGTGAAAGCCGCCCGCGCCGCCCGTGACATCAAGGTTGAGAAACAGACTGCGAACCATCTCGCCAAACCCGAGCGTCGCCATCGCGAGAAATATCCCCTTCAGACGCAGTGCGGGAAACCCGATCACGACACCTATCATTCCCGATGATAGGGCGGCGATCAAAAGCGCCGATGTCAGCGGCACGCCCGTGACCACGGTCAAATAAGAGGTCAGATAGGCTCCGATTGCCATGAAGCCGGCATTGCCCAGCGACAACTGACCGGTCGCCAGGATGATGTAGACGCTCAGTGCGCCGAGCGTGAGAATGCCAACGTCGGCGAGCAGACCTGCGGTATAGGTCGACATCACACCCGCTGCCCCTGGTCCGCGCCGCTGCCGCCCAGCAGTCCCTGCGGACGAAACAGCAAAATCACGATCATGAATCCGTAGACCACGAAATCCCTGATCTGGGAGCCGCCGTAAGCGACGGTTAGCACTTCCGCAATGCCGATCAGCGGACCCGCGAGCAAGGCGCCCCAGATCCGGCTGGTGCCGCCGATCACCATCACGGCGATCGCCTTCAGTCCGATCTCGACGCCCACATAAGGCGTGATAGCCGCGTAGTGGATCGCGATCAAAACGCCGGCCGCCCCGGCCAGGGCGCCGGACATCATGAACGCCATCAGGGTGATCCGGCCACCAGAGACGCCGAGCAGGCGCGCGACGTCGCGATTTTCGGCGACGGCGCGTAGCGCCCGGCCCATCGATGTCCGCTGCACGATGTAAGCCATGACGGCAACCAATGCGACCGTCACGCCGATGACGATCAACTGCAGTTCGCCAATGCTGATGGACCCCAGGGTGATGCGGCCGCCCAGAAATTCGTCGGGCAATTGCAGAGGATCCGAGCCCCAGACGTTGGTCGCGATATTCTGAAGGATGATCGAAAATCCAAGCGTGCTCAGCATCGGCGTGACCAGCGGTGCATTGCGCAGCGGCTCATAGCCGATCTTCTCAATCACCGCCGAGATGGCCGCCGCCCCCGCCATTCCGGCAGCAACGGCGACCGGCAGCGACAGATGCGCGGTGATCACTGCAAATCCGAGATAACCGCCGATCATGAACAATTCGGCGATCGCGAGGTTCAGGATGCCCAGTATTCCCATCACAATGGAAAACGACAGCGCGAGCAGCGTATAGACTGCTCCCAAGGTCACGCCATTCACAAGTTGCTGCAGAAGCATGAATGAGATGCCGCTCTCGCCGGGCCCGTTATCTAGCGCTCAACCAAATTTTCCGTGCTGCTCGGACCTCGATGCAGCGTAACCACCGACATCGCGAACTGAGCAACACACGCCGTGCCGTATCGAAACCCTCGGTCAACAGGCTGGATGACCCGGCACCGAACTGCAACCCTGCACTTTGGTGGCCCACGCTCCGTTCTGGCCTTGCAGCACATAGAATGCCTTGATCGCATCACCGTCGTCGTTGAAGCTGATCGGACCGCCCAATCCCTTGAAGTTATTGAGCTTGACGAGATAGTCCCGGACCTTGACCCGATCCGCTTCGAGGTCTTCCGGCTTGCCGGTCACGCCCGTGTTCTTGGCGGCTTCGGCATACATGCTCACGATCTCGTAGATATTGGCGTCGTACATGCTGGGCTCGATCTCGGCCGGAAGCCCGGACTCCTTGCGCAGCAGCGGCTGCAGTTCCGCGACAAATGGCGCGGCCCGATCGCCCGTCATCGCAGCAAAGAAAGTGGCGGGTGCGACAATCGGAAGCTCGGGAGCCGCCTTGAGAATCGCCGAGGAAATCAACTGCGTGGCGCCGACCACCGGTTTGATGAACCCCTGGCGTTTCATCTCGCGCAGCACCGTCACCGCCTGGCTATAGTCTGCGCTCAGAACGACGCCGTCCGGATTGAGCGATTTCATCTTGGTCACCTGGGCGCTGACGTCGAGGTCGCCGGTGTTGAACGAAAGCGGATCGGTTTCGTTGACGATCGTGACGCCGTTTTCCTTCATCACGCCGGGCATGATCTTGGTGCCGACGGTCGATGCCGTCGCGTCCTTGGCGTCGAAGATGATGGCAACGGATTTGATATCGAAGGTTTTCTTGAAATAGGGCACCGTCGATTTCGCCAGGATCGACTCGTCGATCGTGTTGCGGAAAGCCCATGGTCGATTGGCCTTGGCGACGCCAGGCTTTGACGAAGCCTGCGACATCGAGACCACTTTCATTTCGTTGGCGACGGGGAAAGTCACCTCGGCGGCGCTGCTGGTCAAGGGACCGGCGACCGCGATCACCTTTTCATCGCCGGCGAGCTTGCGCAGCGAACTGGCGGCCTGCGCCGGCTTGGTCGCGTCATCCAGGATGATGACCTTCAGCTTGGCGCCATTGATGCCGCCCGCTTTGTTGACCTGCTGCTCGAACATCTTGAGCGTGACGGTGTTGCTGCGGCCCCATTCAGCGAAGGGGCCACTGCTCGGGACGATCGCCCCGATCGCGATTTCACGGCCCGCGGTTTGGGCCTGGGCGGAGCCCGCGACCACTGCGTGCAGGATGGTGGCGGCCAGAACAACGGACCATTTTTTTCCAGTCGAAGTCATCGAACACTCTCCCCAGAATTGTGTAACCAGATCATTTTCGTCAGTTCCGGACGTGCTGTACTTGCATAGATCGTGCCATTGGCGTCAGCAGGCCAAATCATCTCCCAGAATAGAACCGATGACAAACAAATATTAAACAGCTTTCAAAATTAGATTTGCTACAAAGGCATTATCGATTTCAGCGGTCCCGATTACAGCGATCCCTTCTTGCGGCCTGACTTGGGCGGCACATCGAGCCTGGCAATATTTGGCTTAGCACTGGATTCCGACAGATAGCGTTGCAGGGCCATCGCCTGTTCGCTTGACGTGACGAGACGCTCGATCATGTCGACCAGCGACGTAAATTCCTTTGCGGAAAGACAGCCGAATTGCACGTCATTGACCTGCCTCTGAATCGGCGCGAGCCGTTCGAGCAGGTCTCGTCCGCGCGCCGTGACGGTCAGGCACAAACGGCGCTTATCGACGGGATGACCGGCTTTCTCGATCAGCCCTTTTTGCAGAAGCTTGTTGGTGATCACCGTGGTGAAGGCACCGCTCAGATGCAGGTGATCGGCGACATCCTTGACGCTGACGTTTCCATCCGCCGCAAGGTGGCCGATCGAAATCAGCATCGTATATTCGATGCCCGCAAGGCCGATCAGGGCGCCGTGGCCCTCGCGCACCGACGAATGGCGTGCCAGAAAACCGAAGAGATTATGCACAAGGCGGCGGAATTGCTGATCGGAGCCGTCGACCAGCAATTCAGGCCGCGAAATCGTCAGCGCCGCCTGTCGCGCCGGCTTGAGTAGCGGCGGCTTTATTTTCGACGATGCCGCTAATCGTTCTCGTGCCATTTGTTTCAGCCTACAGTCATTTGCGATTTAGCTTGACGGGTACGTTGATGCACACCTTGTTTTTCAGACATCGAGATTAGTGAGCGGCTCCTGAAAAGTCCCGCGGTAGCGCGCAGTGCGTGACTACGACGTTGCGTATCGATGCGGGCGTATTGCGGCTGCGGCCAACGAAGCGCGGCACGCCGTCGGTGAAAACCGCGGCAACCGCGGGAACGTCGCCGTTCCGCAAGGCGGAGAGGGCATCTGGCTGAGAGCCGCCCGCGCAGGCATCGATTAGCACCACGTCGGCATCCTTGCCGGGTTGCAGCAACCCCGAGTTCAGTCGGTACACCCGCGCATTGTTCCCGGTCGCCGCAGCGATGGCCTGCTCCGGTGGCATGCCGCCAAGGCTCGCGAGGTGACTGATGGTGTAGAACATGCCGAGCGGCATGATTCCGCTACCAGTCGGCGTATCCGTCGCAATCAGCAACCGTTCCGGTTGACCGGCCTCGTCGAGCAATTTCGCAGTCAGCAAGGCGGTGCGCAAATTTCCGGCAGTGCATAGTTGCAGCGCGATGTCGCTTTCATTCACCAGCCGGGCGAAGCCGGCTTCCGGCATCGCCACCGGGCCGCCGTTGACATGGAAGGACACGCTGGGGTTGGAGGCGAGCACGTGCTCGGCCCATATCCCCGACGATCCGGGAATCGAGGAGCCGCCGGTGTGCATCGTCGTCACCATCCCCATCCGGCGCGCGGCCTGCATCAGCGGCGCATAGTCGAAAGGCGTCTCGAAGGCGCCAAAGCCCGCTTTCGCCAGCCAAAGCCCTTGCGCCACCAGGTCAGCAAGATCCGCCTCGGTCAGGCCCGGTTCGAGAATGACGGAGCCGGCGTGGACTCGCATTCCGCCGGGCCGGTAATCCAGAAAGCAAGCGCGCGCGGCCAGTGCCAGGGCTTTCACGCCGACAGCATCCTTTGGACGGCCGGGAACGTGTACTTCTGACGCCGTGATCGACGTGGTGGTTCCGCCATGCAGGTAGCTTTCGAGATATCCGACCACACGCTGGCGCGGGGTGTAATCTCCGAACGTAATGTGGACATGACTGTCGATCAGGCCGGGGATCGCTGTCGTGCCCGCCGCGTCTACCACGACATCGCATCCGGCGACGGCATCGGATGACAACGTGCCGACCGCGGATATCAATCCACCATCAAGCAGGATGCTGTCGCCAGGCGCCAACGGCTGCTTCAGGTCACCGGTGACGACGGTTCCGATATTGACGATCGCGGTACGCAAATAGTCCTCCTGTTATCGTAGCCCGTCCTTGCCGACGATATCCTTTGCCGCAAGACCGCCGACACGCGCATTGAGTCGGCCTCTATTGGCAAGACAGACAATGAGCGCGACTTCGTCCGATCCTGGCGCATCCGGTGGCAGCGTGATCGTCATGCCGTCGTAGTGCGATCTGACGTAGAGCGCGTCCTTGTGGGCCAGGGGAATATCGATCTGGCTGCCAGGCGCGGCAAGCTTGGTGAAGGAGGGGATCCAGGCCTCCGCGCCTCCGACGGCGTCACGCAGCGGGGCGGCGAAAGTCGTGGTCAGCATCGCGTTGGCGTGCTCCAGTTCGCCGCCAAGGCCGACCACGCCGCCCTTGCCGTAGCTTTCCGTCTTGTGGGGGCCCATGAGGTCAATCGCGAGCTTGGCCAGAACACGGCCGACTTGCGCACTCGCCTCGATGGCCTCCGATAGATTTTCTTCAAACCTGCCGGCATAGGGATTGCTGATGATGGCGATGGCCGCCACGCGCAGCAGGGGTATTACATGACGATGGCCCGCCTCGACCTCCTTGTGATCGCAAAAGGATAGCAGGCGGCGAATGTCGAGTTGCATGGGAAGCCTCTTGTAATCAGGAACGGCCGGTCTCGGACGACGAAGTGAACCTCAGGCAGCGTTGCCTGCGCTTACCTGAGAATCCGCCAGCGTGTAACCATCCGAGATCCGTTTTGCCATCGCTGTCGCGCGATCCCAGTCATACGTGCGGTAGCTGTGACTCCGCGTGACGAACCGCGCCCCGGCATAGAACATTTCGTATTGAAGATGGCGCGAGGCGAATTCGGATCCCACGGCGTCCCAGGTCAGTTTCAACAATTTGACACGGTCTTCGCCGCTCATGACCGGGGACACCTGCGTCAGCGAGATCATGCGGGCGAGATCGGGATTGTCGAAGTCGGCGGCGGAAGAGGGCAGCATCATGAGCGCACCGCCCGCCAGTTCCCGGATCGTGCCGATGATGACTGGATACATCTCTTGCGACTGCACCTGGGCTGCATACAATAGATGCTTGTTGGGGAGAAAATACTCGCCACGCATCGCGCCTCCGGCCTCCATGCCCAATACCATCCCCTCGATCAGGGCGGCCTGCGACGCAAGCTTGCCCAACACGTCGACCACAGGCGGGAAATTGATGGTGCCGATCGTTCGCGCAATCCCGCGCGCGAGGCCGACAAGAAAACGCAGCTTCACCGAAAGCCTGATCTGGGCCTGATAGTTCTGGTACACATGGGCCGGCGTATCATGAAGCTGGGCGCGGCACATATCCGTGTCGCGCAATGTGAAAACGCGCTCCCAGGGAACCTTGACGTCGTCAAAGAAGACCAAGGCATCGTTTTCGTCGAAGCGGGTCGACAGCGGATTGTCAAACTCGCTGACGGCGTTGGCTTCGAACGACTTGCGTGACAGCAGGTTGACGCCTTTCGTGGCCATCGGCAGCGCACACGAAAAGGCCAGATGTTCCTCACCCGGCTTCAACGGCTGTCCAGAACTCACGAAGATTTCGTTCGCCATGATCGCGCTGGTTGCGAAAAGCTTGGCGCCGCGGATCGTGATTCCCGATGAATCCTGGTCGACAATGCGGGCAACCATATCCTCGGCGCCCTTGCCCTGATCCCCGAACGCCTTCGACCTGTCGCCCTGAACGTTGTTGATGACGTAAGTGAGGAACATATCGTTCTGGCGAGTATAGTCGAACCATTCGCGAAAAGCGTGACCGCGCTTCTCGTCGTGCCTGTCCAGAACTTCTATGCCCATCATCATGCCCGACATGGAAGATGCAACATGATCCGGGGATCGCCCGAGAAAACCGCAGGATATCTCCGCCCACTCCACCAGCGCCTTCCGGCGTTGCACCAGTTCGTCATAGCTGCGCGGCAACTGCCAGCACCGATTGACTCGTCGGCCGCCGCCGATATCGAAAGTCATGCGTTCAAGATTGTCGGGCAGCGACTGGTAGTCGTAGAGCGCGCCGGCCGAGGCCACGGCGTTTCGATAGGCTGGATGCTCCGCGACGTCGTGGATGAGCTTTCCGTTCAGATAGACCGATCGGCCATCGCGCACGCTTTGAATGTGCTGTGCGCCATTCTTTACGGAGAGGGTTTCCTGCGATCCAGAATTCGTCATCGCAATGCTCCTGAGGGGACGCCGGCGCATTATAGGCTCTGCATAGAGCGTAAATACCGTTGGATAATAGCTAATATCGGAAGCTATTTCAATATCCGATTTCAACGGTCCTCGCAGCCGTGGGATACCAGGACTGCACGCCCCGTATTCCGATGACAAAAAGCAAGGCTGTCACGGGATATTTTAGGAAGCGCCGAGCATTCTCGAGCGGCTTGGCAAGCATTGCCGTGGTTCGGCCGGTACGCAGTGCTTCGCAGTCGGCCGCCACGCAGCTCTTTCGATGGAATCTCATGAAGCTCCTTTGCAGGGTCGCGGGCAATCTGTTAGCAATAATTTGCTGCTGCGAACCCATCGGCGCCAAGCCGTAGGCCTTTAAAGAAGCCGATCAGGGAGGGTACATCAGTTGGCGCTCCGGGTGCGGGATTTAACGCTTCGTTTTGGCGGCGTGCTTGCTGTCGATCGCATGTCGATCGAGGTTAAGGCCGGCGAGATCGTCGGGCTGATCGGCCCCAACGGCGCCGGCAAGACGACTTTCATCAATTGTGTATCCGGCAATTACCGTGCGGACGGTGGCGTCGTCGAATGGAATGGCGAGTCGCTCGCCGGAAAACGGCCGCACGAAATTATCCGCCGCGGTATTGTCCGTACCTTTCAGAATGTAGCCTCGCTGCACGATCTGACCGTGCTCGATGTCGTCAAGCTGGGTGCGATGATGGCGACGGATATTGGCTTGCGCGAGCGGCTATCAACGATGCTTCGCTCGGAGCGGGCACGCGATGGGCTGTTGACCGAAACCGTGCTTCGGCCGCTCCGTCTTGCCGACGTCGCCAACGCGCCTCTGCAGAGTCTTTCCTATGGCTTGCGCAAGGCGGTTGACCTCGGCCGCGCGCTTGCCGCGCATCCGCGGCTGCTTCTGCTCGATGAACCGGTCGCCGGTCTTACCTCCCGGGAGGGCGCGGTCATGTCTCGGGCGATCCGGGACGCGCGGGACCGGCTTGGCTGCGCGGTGGTGATGGTCGAGCACAAGATGGATGTCGTCAATGCGACCTGCGACCGCATTGTGGTGATGGCGGCAGGCGCGAAGATATTCGAAGGTTCGGCTGAGCAAGTTCAGGTCGATCCGGAAGTCCGCCGCGTCTATTTGGGTGAGCCATGACGTTCTATCTGCAACTCGCTGTCGCAGGCATTGCGGTCGGCAGCGTCTACGCGCTGATCGCGATCGGGATCGTGTTGATCTACAAGTGCTCGGGCGTCGTCAATTTCGCCCAAGGCGCTTTCGTCATGCTCGGCGCCTATTTCACCTTTGCGCTGACCCGGCTCGGACTTGCGCCGGTTGCCGCAGTGATAGGTGCGATGCTGGCGATGGCGCTGGTGGGGATGCTGACCGAACGATTGATCCTGCGGCCGATGATGAAGGCGCCAGTCGTCGCCATCATGGCGGTGACACTCGGCATACTCATTCTGACGCGGGCGGTTTGTCTGGCCATCTGGGGACCGGACCAGATCGCTTTCCCGAAATTATTTCCCGATGGCGCAGTCAATATCTTCGATGTCTTTATTACATACAACTACCTCGCCGCCGCGATCTTGTCGGTATGCCTGAGCCTTGCGTTTCTGGCGTTCTATCAATTCACTTCGATTGGCCTCAAGCAACGCTGCACCGCCGATAACACGCGCGCTGCCCTGGCGATCGGAATCCACACCGGCAACCAGAATTCATTGGCGTGGTCAATGTCAGCAGCATTGGCGGGGCTTGGCGGAACGCTGCTTGCCACGCTGAACGGTTTGTCTTTGGGTCTCTCCGACATCGGCCTGGTCGCGTTTCCAGTGATCGTGCTCGGTGGCCTCACCAGCCTGTCGGGGGCCGTTGTGGCGGGTCTGCTGCTCGGGATTTTGCAGGCATTTACCGACGGCATTCTGACGCCCCTGTTCGAGACATTTCTTCGCACCTACACCAGGATCTATTCGGCGGGCGCGCTGCAGCAGGTCGTCCCGTATCTGATCCTCGTATTCGTCCTGCTTGTGCGCCCGCAAGGCATCTTTGGCCGTCGCGGAACTGAAAGG
>Ga0210396_10006434_pt1 | contig 11257 bp, 5 predicted proteins | sample IncBWH17OmetaG_FD_155466 | JGI IMG/M metagenome (GOLD analysis project Ga0210396, IMG submission 155466) | Forest soil microbial communities from Barre Woods Harvard Forest LTER site, Petersham, Massachusetts, United States - Inc-BW-H-17-O ...
AAGTGGCGTCATCGAAGGGGTCCATAACAGTATAAGTATAGTCCTCCCACCGCAACGTATTGGTCTGTGAACCCTGCCCTTCCGCCAGTATGCCTTCCCCAAACCCCATGACACCGAGTGAATCGGTGGCCAGCCGGCCGGTAAAACGCTGTCCTGGAAAATGCGCGGCACCGCCGTAGGAATAACCGATGCCGATATTCCCGTATTTATCCACCGCCGCCCCCGGCAGCCAACGCCAGTCGCCATCGGGTGCGTAGGTCCCTTGCTGATAGAGCGTCAGCCGGTGATGCCGGTCTTCACGGAACTCATACCAGCGGATGCCGCTGCCCCCGGCGGCCGTCTTCACGGAGTGTACGACGACATACGACTGCTGCCGCCCGATCCGCCGGTAGATCAGCCGGCCCATCAGTTTATCGCCCTGGGTATCCAACCCCATATCGGTTCCCGGCTGCGGCACCGATTTCTTCAACTGTCCTTCACCGGCATAATGATACGGTGCGACATCGATCTTTATCGGCCCGATGAGTTTTGTTTTCGTCGTGTCTTTCCAGTCCACATGAAATTTCCAGACATAGATGCCATCGTCTTCGAATTGGTTGTGAAGCTGCGTGCCGCCGTTCGTCACCATGATATTGGGCGCGCCTTTGGCAGGCAACTGTTGCCCTTCCACATCCGCGTTCAGCAGGAAATTGACATCGTTGATGATAAAAGACTGTTCGCTGGCGTCTTCGCCCCTGAGCATTTTGGCGCGGTCGGCGACGAAGATCTGCCGCTGGATCAGGTTGTCGCTGGTGCTGGTCGGGATATAATAGCCGTCCGGCCAGATGGATGGCCGGGGGTAGTCGGGGAACAACGGCCGGTCGAATTCATACCGGTAATAGGACCCAAAGGGGTCGGGACCCGTGCTGACGGCATAACACATGCAAAAAGTGCCGGTAGTATCGACGCGGGTACGCGACGCACGGGCAGCGGCCGGTCTTTCCTGCACATAGGTCGGCGGCGCCTGATACAATACCTCCGCCTGACCCGGCTGCGCCGGATAAGGCGCCATCCCATGCAGCGTGTCCTTTTCTTCGGTACGCGGGATACCCCGGCGGAAGGTCGGCATGACGATCAGCCAGCGATTGGCCAGCTGGTCATAGCGAACGACGGCATCGCCGTTGTTGAGCTTTTCACAGGGACCGCCAAACCCTTTGAAGACGCTGCGCGTCTCACCGGGTCCATAGAGGATGCGGCCGGTGGTATCGTATTTTTTTCCCTTCTTGGTATAGATGGCCATCCGGGTGTTGACGATCTGGAAGATATGATCCGGACCCACCGCCAGCGCATTGTCGGAGGGGTTGCGGTAAAAGGCGGTGCCCTGTGGACCAGAAAACCCTTCGCCCAGCCCGTCAAAGCTGGTGACCAGGACAGGCGCAGGGCGTGAACCGGGCCAGGTTTGTTCTACCGTCGCGGCCTTGACCATCGCCCCGACGGTATCGAAAGGTTGCTGCGATCGGTCGTGCCGGTCGGCAGGATGATTGCCCGTCAAAGTAAGACCAGGCGCCTGGGTGAGAGCAGGCGTCTGCGCGTTGGCCGCCTGAGCGGCCAGGATAAAACAAAAGATCAAAGACTTTTTCATGTGTTTAAATTTCCATGATCGGAAGTAAAACCAATAGATTGAAATTATCCGCGTACTGCAGGAAATTGATCAGTTTGTCCATAAGCGATCACCGGCCGGCGGCCTTCGGGGTCGGACAATAGCCGCGCGTCGACCTGGAATACCTCACGGATAAGCGCCGGCTGTATGACTGCCGGTACGGGCCCTTCCGCGATCACGCGGCCCTGCCGGAGAAAAAGTACCCGGTCGGCATATTGCATGGCCAGGTTAAGGTCATGCAGCACGGCGATCAACACGACCCGCTCACGCACCAGCTCGCGCGCCAGCTCCAGCAGCTGGTGCTGGTAATAGATATCGAGACTGGAAACGGGTTCGTCGAGAAAGAGATAACGGCAGCCTTGTTCCGGCGGATCCCAGATCTGGGCCAGGGCCCGGGCGAACTGCACCCGTTGTTTCTCACCGCCGCTAAGAGTTAGATAGTCCCGGCCGGCCAGCCCCGCGATCGACAACCGCTCCATGGCTGCGAGACTTATCTGCCGGTCGTTCCGCGAAGCCTGGAAGGAAAAATGCGGATAACGGCCCATCCCGACGATATCCTCCACCCGGAGCGGGAAATGCAATTCGGGCAGCTGGCTCATCACGGCACGTCGCCGCGCCAGTGCCGCCTTATCCAGCGCGCCCAATGGCACCTCGTCGTAAAAGACCTCGCCCGCCGCGATCGGCCATTCACCGGCAAAGGCCTTTAGAAAGGTCGACTTCCCCGATCCGTTTGGCCCGACGATCACATACAGCTGTCCCGGCGTAAAGTCCATGGTGATATCCCGCACGACAGGCTGCCCGCCGGCCAAACAGTGTAGCCCGCGGATGCTAAGCATAAAAACCTCCCTGCTGTTGCCGGCGATTCGCCCGGATCAAAAGATACAGGAAAACGGGTGCTCCCGCAAAGGCGGTGAGTACCCCGATGGGGAATTCCGACGGTGCTACGATGACCCGTGCCAGCATATCGGCCAGGTTGAGCAGGATCGCTCCCAGCAGCGCGCCGGCGATCACGAGAAAACGGTTGTCGGAGCTCTTGACCAACCGCAGGATATGAGGCACCACGAGACCGACGAAGCCGATGACGCCGACGACGGAGGTGGCCACGGCCACCATCAGGGTATTGATGAATAAGATGCGGTTCTTCAATCGCCTGGTGCGAACGCCCAGGTAGCCGGCTTCCGTCTCGCCCAGCATCAGGGCATTCAACGCCTTGGTGTACCGCAGCGAAAGGGCGATGCCGGTGAGCGTCGTCACCGCCACGAGACCGGTGTTGCGCCAGTCGGCGCCCGAAAGGGTCCCCAGGTTCCAGAACACAATGCTGCGGGCCTGCGGGTCCCGCGCCACATAGGAGAAGAAACCCGTGCCGCCGGCAGCCAGGGCGTTGACGGCAATGCCCGCCAACAGCAGAGTGTTGACATTGATCTTCCCAAAGACATTGGACAGCCGGTATACCAGCCCGGTAGCAATGGCGCCGCCGGCGAAGGCGAAGACCGGCAGGAGCCAGGGACCGAGCATGTCCGTCCAGGCGCCAGTGAGCTCTTTTCCCATGACAAAGACAAAGGCGGCGCCAAAAGCGGCTCCCGACGACGTGCCGACGAGACCGGGCTCGACGATGGGATTGCGAAACAACGCCTGCATCAGCACGCCCGAGACCGACAGCGTGGCGCCCACAAGCGCGCACAGCAGCACGCGAGGCAGCCTGATCTGCAGGAACAGTCGTTCTTCGATCGAAGACCCACCGTCGTCCTGTCCACCGCCCAGGGCATGCTTTAGGAAATGAAAGATCCGGTCAAAGGAGATCGGCACCGCGCCCACCCTGGCCGACACGATCAGCGAAAGCAGCAGGAGGATGCCCAGCACCCAATAATAGACCCCTACCGGGGTGTTGTCTTTTCGCATAATGCTCATTTAGCTACGGCATCCCCGTGGATCAGCCGGATCAGCTTGTATACATTCTCCCCGGTCCTTGGCCCCAGATAGACCAGGTCGTGTTCTTCGATGCGGTAGATCCGGTTGTGCTGCGCCGCCGGTGAAAGCGCCACGCCGGGCAGCTGTTTGAATTTGTCCACGCTGCCCTGAAGATCGAAGCCATAGTCCGTGGCCAGGATGACATCGGGCTGCGCCTGTGCGATGACTTCTGGGCTCAGGTTCTTCCATTTCTGGGCCGTGTCCGCGGCGTTGACGGCGCCGGCCCATTCCAGCATCTGTTGCTGCGTGCCGCGATGGCTCAACACAAAATACTGGTTGGCCGCCTGACCGAAATGGATGACCAACACTTTCAACGGCGGTTGTCCGGCATAGGTCTTACGCAACGAGTCGGCGCGCTGCATGTCGGCATCCAGCCGGCCGCAGAGGCTGTCGCCCGCCTGCGGATGATGGAACTCCGCGGCGATGGCCCTGATCAACCGTTCCGTGCTGTCGATGGTGTTGCCGCCATCGAACTGTCGCAAGGGAATGCCCACTTTTTTTAACTGTTCGATGGTCGCGGGCGGCCCCCAGTTGCCATCGTTCCAGACCACGGTAGGATTGAGCGAAATGATCCCCTCCGGGCTAAGCGCCCGGTGATATCCTACCGTTGTGATCTTTTTGGCTGCCGGCGGCCAGGTGCTGGAAATATCCACGCCGACAAGCGCTGTATCGCCGCCCACGGCGAAGATGATCTCGGTGAGCTGTTTGCTGACGCTGACGATACGCAATCCCTGCTTATCATTATGTCTGTCGCCAAAACGGCCGCCGCAGGCGGCGAGTGTAAAAGGCAACAACAGCAAGATCCTGTATTTTCTGAATAGCATTAGGTACAAGTTACATTAAAAGATATAGGCCAGCTTCGCACCGCCATAAAAAGTCGCCGTATAAGGCATCGGTAAAAAATGCGGATCGGTGGTCCCTGCCAGGTTGCCCGAGAAAAACAGGAAGGTGTAATACGTGCTGTTGGTCAGGTTATCGGCGCCGGCATAAGCATCCAGCGAGAAATGGTCGCCAAAGGTCCGGCGGTAACCGATCTTGCCGTTGAGTAAAGGGAAGGCCTTCGCATAATGCAGGTTATCGAAAGTATAAGGGACAGCGCCGGTATACCGGTAGGTCACATAGGCATAGAAGCCGGGCCGCGTTTCGAGATCGACGCCCGCATTCAACACACTCGGCGCTACCCCTGCCACCTTATTGTTGTTATAGCCCACAGTAGCGGCATTGTGGTTGTTGTCGCTATAAAAGTCCTTATACCGGAAATCCGAATACGCATAGGTGACAAAGGGCCTCAGCAGGCTCACCGCGGTATGTTTGTCGTCGATCAGCACATAGCTCAGGGACAGCTCCGCGCCCAGGTCCTGCTGCCGTCCGGCATTGACATAGGCCGTATATTGCGGCAGACTCCCCGCGGCAGGCACCGTCTCGGAGACGATCTTGTTGTGGACGTCCAGATCGAACAACGCGAGCTGATACGACAGCTTTCTATCGAACACATCGCCCTTGGTGCCGATCTCATATTGGATCCCCGACTCCGGTTTCAACCCCAGATTAGTCCGGCCGATGGCGGCAATGATGACATCGCCGGTGGGCGGCGGCGTATACCCGGCGCTTATGTCGGCATAGACGGACACCTGTTCGTTGAGCTGTTTCAGCAGCGATACCCGCGGGGTAAGAACAGGGTCGAACGCTTTGATGCCGCCCTGGTTGGCATGCGTGGGGTTGGCGGAATTTGCCAGCAGATCGGCGAGATCGAATTCGGTGAAATCGAGACTGCCGCCGGCGGTGATGATCCATTTCTCCGGCAACGTAAACTTCCATTCCGTAAAGATATTATAGGTCATGGAGGCATTCTGAAGATCGCCCCGCATAGCGCCCACAGTATCGTTGGTGAGGTTATACGATTTGTTGAAGGCCAGGGTCTTCTGGAACTGCGCCCCCAACACGCCGTGCACATCCACGGCACCCGCCCCTGGCGTCGACGTATAGACGAAACCCGTGCGTCCGCCGAAGGTAAAGGCCTCGGTCTCCGTGAGCCCGTGAGCAAAAGGGGAATTGAGGGTATAGCCGCTGAAAAATACCGTACTCTGATTGCTGAAGTGTTCGTCGATCTTATAGTCGTCGCTCACGCCGGCGCGGAAGCTTTCGATGTCTACTTTGGAGTCATTGACGAGATAGGCCGGATCGCTCCATTTCATACGGCTGTAGAACTGGCTGCTGTCCATCTCGCCGGCAAGCTCTTCATGCGAATGCGCATAGGAGAAAAAGGTCGAGATCGTGGCCTTGTCGCCGACAAAGAAATCACCGTTGAACTGCGCATAATCCTTGGCGGAAGCGCTGTGTTGCCGGAACCCTTCCGACTCCTGGTGGCCGTAGTTGAAGAGGACGGCGCTGTTGCCGTTGGCACTTTCGATGCGGGTGTTGTTACGCCAAAGCCCATAGCTCCCGAAAGTATTCTCCTCTGCGATACGGGTCTGGTTGGGTTGCGGTTTCAACGTGTAGAGGTTGACGACGCCGGCGATACCGCTGCCATACAGGCTCGAAGCGGGTCCTTTGATCACTTCCACCTTCCCCAGGGTGGAGAAATCGATATCATCGAGGATGGTAGTGCCGGTGGCGTCGGTGATGGGGATATTGTTCAACAGTACCTGCACACCCTGGCCATTGAAATTGGTGTTGTTGCCATATCCCCGGATGATGATCCGCTGACCACCGAAGGCGCTCCTGGATTCCATATTGACCCCGGGGAGCAGGTTGAGCGAGTTCTCGAGGGAAAGCCCATTGTTACGGTGGAAATCGCCGGGCGTCAGGACGCCGACGCTCCGGGCGACGTCCAGCTGGTTGTCCTTTTTGCCGGTAGACCAGCCGGTGACCTGTACGGTATTGAGCCGGTAGCCCGCAGGGTCCATAAAGATCAGCAGATCGCCGGACCCTTCTTTGACCAGCACGGTCTTTTCGAGATAGCCAACGCTGGAGACCGTGATCCTGCGCGTTCCCTCACCCGGCTTCCAGGTAAACACACCGTTCTCATCGGCGACGGTTTGCTGGTGATCGTCACCGCTCAGCGTGGCGCCTGGTACGGGCTGATGCGTTTGTGCGTCCACCACGGTGCCTTTGACGCTTCGTTGCGCAAGAACGGTGGACGATAGGATAACGAATGACAATAGGAAGATGCCTGTTTTTTTCAAGATGTAAAGAAGTTTCGCCAGGTGGTTCAGTTCCTGGTAGGTTCGTTTTGTAATTTTTCATGTGGCAGCCGGTATCCGGGCTTCGGCCCGGGAAAGTTTTGTAGAACCCCGGCATATTTTACCCTGGCCGCGGCAAGCCGGCCGCTTAACAAAGCATACACCTCGCGATGTTGGTCGGTGGGCCGCCAGTCCGCGCCACCCGAGATGCTTTCCTTAGAGATAGTCAGAAAACGTTCGAGCAATTGCGCGGGGTTGCGGAAGATATCCTGCCGGGCCCCGGTTTGATGGACATCGTGTAACAACCCTTCCACATCGTACAGCTGCTTTTCCCAGGCCGCCAGCCGCGCCCGTTGTTTATTATCCTTTGGCGGAAGCGCCCTTTCCAGCGAATCACCGCGGCCGCGGAGGATCTCCAACGTGTCGATCATGTGCAGCACCTGCTGGATCGATCCATAAATTTGGGTGCCGAAAGCATATTGCTCGCGGATATCCTCATCCGAAGCTGCGGTATGCGGGTCGCGCAGGACGGCTACAGCCTGCCGGTATTCTTTCCCGCCGACCCTCAGTACAACGGTATAATTGCCCGGTAATACTTTGGTCGTGGGCAGACCAGGCCCAATGTCCAGATCATAGATCACCATGGCCCTTTCGCCGGTCGAGTCTAACCTGACCCAGTCCGCATCTTCGGGCCGGGTGCGCAACGGTGGCAGAACATAAGGCTGCAATCCCAGGTCCCACCAGACGCGGTTGACCCCGCGTTTGTTGGAGCCGGTGATCTGCTGGATCGTGTTCCCCGCTTGATCCTGGATGATCACCTTCACCGTATCCTTTACGCTATCCCGCAGATAATAATTGATATCGGCGCCATACGGCGGGTTCTGGCCGGATGAAAGCGTTCGCTCGCTATGGATGCTGAGCTTCGGCCGGAAGCGCCAGGCCTTTCGTAGCGGAAATAGGCAGGCCTCCGACTGTTGTACTTCGGCGCTGAACTCCCGGATGGGGGTAATATCATCGAGGATATAGAACCCACGGCCATAGGTACCGATCACCAGGTCTTTGAATTCGCGCTGAACCGTAAGACCATAGATAGGGACCGGCGGCAGGTTATTGCGCAGGTGTATCCAGTGGGCGCCGTCGTCCGGGGAAAAATAAAGTGCGTTATCCGTACCGGCCCAGAGCAAGCCCTTCTTCCCCGGGTCTTCGATGACCTGGTGGACAAAGGACATATTGCTTCGGGGAAAATTTCCGCTCAGCAAGGTCCAGGTCTTTCCAAAATCCGTTGTTTTGTAGATATAGGGATTGAAATCGCCGATGAACTGCGCGTCTGCGGACAGGTAAGCCGTTCCCTCGTCAAATGCGCTGGGATCGATGGCCCGTATGGTGGACCATTTTGGCAGCCCGGGGATATTGGCGGTCACGTCGTCCCAGTGTTTCCCCTCGTCGCGGGTCACATGCACCAGGCCGTCGTTGCTGCCTGTCCAGAGAATGCCTGATCTCACAGGCGATTCGGCAATCACATACAAGGTACAGCCATCGAACGTGAAGAGATTGTCGGTGCTGATGCCGCCGGAGCTCTGCTGATGCGATTTGTCGTTGGTCGTAAGATCGGGACTGATCACGGTCCAGCTCTGGCCTTCGTTGGTGGTCACATGCACATACTGGCTGCCGATATACACCTTGTTATGATCGTGGTGCGAGATGGTCATCGGGTAATTCCAATGCCAGCGGTAGCGCATCTCGGCGGGAGGATAGCCATATCCCGCCTCCGGCCAGGCGCGTACGTCCCTTTCGTTACCGGTGCGCAGGTCGGTGCGGTCCAGCCCACCATCGTAACAGCCCGACCAGATAATGTTGTTATCTACGGGATCGGGTTGGGCGAAACCGCTTTCACAACCGCCGACAGTTGTCCACAACGCCGTAGGGATGCCGCCCTGCAAGCTGTTGCTGGGTCCGCGATACGAGCTGCCGTCCTGCCGGTTGCCATAGACGAAATAGGGGATCTGGTTGTCGACCGCAACATGATACATCTGGGCGATGGGCAGATTGACATTCTGCCAGGTCTTGCCGCCGGTATAGGTCATGTTCATACAGCCGTCATGCGCGACCATGGCGCGGGACGGATCTTTAGGATCGAACCACATATCATGGGTATCGCCGCCGGGCCGGTAGTCGCCGTTCTGTCCTTCGCCATTGAACGACTTGCCGCCGTTCTTTGATTCCATCACGGTAACGCAGATCGTAAATACATTGTCCGGGTTACCCGTCGAGACCCGCACGCGGGTATAATAACTGGCGCGCTGCGCCATCGAATGACTGGTGAACTGCTTCTTCCAGGTGACGCCTGCATCGTCCGAGCGATAGAGGGCGGGGTCCTTGTCTTCGATGAGCGCATAGACGATTTTGGGGTTGCTATAAGCCACATCCACCGAGGTCTTTCCTGCCGGATGGGCCGGTCCGCCCGGCAAGCCGCCGCCAAGCCGGGTCCAGGTCTTACCGCCGTCCGTAGTCTTGAAGATGCCGCTGCCCGGACCGCCGCTTTTCAGCATCCAGGTGTTAAAGGATATCTGCCACATGGCGGCGTAGAGCGTGCCCGGATGCTGCGGATCGATCGATAGATCGGCGCAGCCGGTGAGCGTATCTACGAAGAGCACCCGCGACCAGGTTTGGCCGCCGTCGGTAGTCTTGTATACCCCCCGCTCTTCTTGCGGCCGGTGCGTATTCCCCAATGCGGCGACATAGACGGTATTGCTATCCGTGGGATCTACGATGATGCGGCTGATGCGGCCCGTGGCCTGCAGACCCATATTAGTCCAGGTCCTGCCTGCGTTGGTGGATTTATAGACGCCGTTGCCCATGGCTTCCGCCGGCCGGATGAGGAAGGTCTCACCGGTGCCGGCCCATATCTGTCGGGGGCTCGAAGGTGCGACGGCCAATGCACCTACGGAAGAGTTGTCCGCGCTGTCGAAGATGGGATGCCAGGTGACGCCCGCGTCTTCGGTCTTGAAAATGCCACCGGAGGCGGCGCCGACATAGGCGATATTCCTGTCGCCCGGAACTCCCGCAACCGCAATGGCGCGGTTACCGTCGGGTCCGATGAACCGGAAATGTAACTGGCGAAAAAGGCTGCTGTCAAATTGCTGCGAAAATGCCTGCGTGCCGGTAAGCGCGATCAACAGCCAAAGTAGCAGCGGCCGCCGATGCCGCAGATGCCAGCGGTAACGGATCACCATCGCTACGATCAGCACGAGCCCGCAGGCTTCGGATACCAGCTTTTCCCCATCCAGCCAGTCGATAGGCCGGTCCTTGAGTTCGGGGTCCATGACGATGCCATGGATGACGAAGAGCAGCGCCGTACAGTAAGAGATCAGGTGAATATTCTTCCAGGTGCGAAAACCAAGTTTGTTCTTCACCACTTTTTGCGTCGTGATGATCACGAGGACCACGGCATATACCGCCAGCGTACCAAGCCAGGTCCATACCGGCTGATGCGGCGCGCCGTTGGGAAAAAGGATATCGACCAGGTGGTAATGCTCCGCCTTATCGGGCAGGAGCAGCAGCGGATGCGCAAGCGCCAGGGCAAGCGCAACATAAGCCGTCCAGTTGTGCCAGTCGTCGACGCTTATCTTTTTTGCCCACGCCGGCAGCCGTTTCCAGATAGGCGAGCGGCGATAGGCGGTACTCAGCAGAATGCCCAGCACCAGGTTGAAAGTCAATACTACCGTAGCGATAAGACCAAGGGTCGAGGAAAGATCGAGCCAGTTGTCTTCCATGTATGCTTATTGAGATTTTTCTTTTTCTTTGACGCTGATCACCGGCACTTTTTGCGCATAGATCAAGGTGTTGATGGCAGGCAGACCGGTTTGGACGATCGCCCTGAGCTTATCGAGCTGGACATCCGCCGCCGCGCTCAACGTGGCAAAGACTTCTTTGAATTGTTTGCTGGGAGCCGCATTGCCCCCGGCAGCCACGCCGTAAAGACCCGACAGCTTGTCGTTGATGCGGATCGGGAAATTCAGCACATCCTGCCCGCTCTTCGCCTTGGTCTGGTACAGCGCTTCTTCGATACGTGTGAGCTCATGGATCAGGCTGTCCGATAGTTGTTTGATCGGTTTGGCGCTGCTGTCGAGCCGGTTGCCGAGATCATGCAGCTGGGTGCGAAGATCGCGGATCCGTACGATGGCCTTTTGCACTTCATTGTATTTGTGCTGCACCTGTAGCAGGAAATCGACCTGGGCGTCATAGTCCGCCTGGGTCATGGAATAGTTGGGATCGCCTTTGATCACGAAGGGAACCTCGATGGAATCCTTTTCGGAATCTTTTTGATAAACAAACCGCGCGGAATAGCTTCCCGGCGCTGCCTTGGGGCTGCCGGCGCCGCCGGTCCAAAGGATCATCCCCGTGATCTTTTCCGCCGGCGGATAAAGCATATCCCATACAAAGGTGTTCATTCCCGCATGCGCTTCCA
>Ga0210396_10006435_pt1 | contig 11257 bp, 13 predicted proteins | sample IncBWH17OmetaG_FD_155466 | JGI IMG/M metagenome (GOLD analysis project Ga0210396, IMG submission 155466) | Forest soil microbial communities from Barre Woods Harvard Forest LTER site, Petersham, Massachusetts, United States - Inc-BW-H-17-O ...
AAAACCCTCGGTTCAAATTTTCTGATGGTGGATATTTGCGAAATGGACAGCTAGAAACAACAACAGAGCGGACAACAACAAGCGCTGTGGCAGCGCATCCGGAGAGTGGTTTGTCCGTCGTTCATGAGTCTACCGGCCTCCGGCAATCGAAGGCACAATCGAAATAGTATCACCGTCTTTGACTGCGGTGGCTTCTTTTTGCAAATAGCGGACATCTTCGTCATTCAAATAGACATTCACAAACGACCGGAGTTTTTGGTCGTCGGTGTAAAGATGTCGGCGCAGTTCAGGGTGCTTGGAAACCAATCCGGACAGGGCCTCGGCCACAGTACCGGCCTTGACCTCGACAGTAGGCTGCTTCCCGGCATATTGGCGTAAGGGTGTGGGTATATGGATTTTGGTCATCATGTGGAACTGATGCCTAAAGAGCTTCGCAAGATTCAGCAAGCACAGCTCGTGTGTAAGGCGGACATTGCTGTCAGCCGCTCTTGACCTGGGGCGTGGTCCTGCAATACCTGACGAAGAAAAGCCCAAACCAAAAGGCGGACAGGAATGTCCGTCCCACATAAATTCAAGTTATTTCGACTTTCTCGTCAACCAGCTTTTTGTCGCCCTCATCGCTGCCCGCCAGCTCGAATGAATTCGTCACCGCGGCCTTCCCTTTCTCGACGCTGGTAATCACATAGGAGCAGCCGAGCCAGTGTGCTTCGGCAAGATCGGTCGTCGACCAGCGTGCCGGGTGGTCAGGATGCGAGTGGTAAAAGCCGACAATATCTTCCGCGCGCTCGCGTCCCTGCCGCTGAATGCGAATCAGTTCTCGCGGATCAATGTGATAGCGGTTCTGCGGAGAGTCTGTGCGCGTGTTGCCGCAGCGCGCGACTGAGCTTACGCTGCGCGCATCCCCGTCCATCTGTCCGAGCAAGACTCCGCAGCATTCATACGGGTAGGTCTCCTCGCCATGCTGCCGAATCGCGTCAAAGTCAGTCTTGCCAATTTTCAACATAGGACTTTAACCACAGAGTCACAGAGTCACAGAGAAACCTTGTTTATGTTTTTCTGTGACCCTGTGCCTCTGTGGTGGAAATCAACGCTCCTGCCAGAACCTCTCGCTCAGATATTTGTCGCCAGAGTCGCAGAGAATAGTCACGAAAACCCCGTGCTCGTTTTTCTTCAACTGCCGCGCCAGTTGCAGGCAGCCTACTACCGCTGCCGCCGCGGATATTCCTACCAGCAAACCCTCCTCGCGAGCCAGGCGCTTGGCCATTGCGTACGCGTCTTCTGTGGAAATTCCCAGGTCAGCATCAGCTAACGTTGGATCATAGATTTTGGGAACGATGGCGCTGGCCATGTACTTCGCGCCTTCGATTCCGTGGAATGCCGAATCCGGCTGCAACGAAACGCAGCGGATGCTAGGATTCAATTCCTTTAACCGCCGCGTCACTCCCATGAAAGTTCCACTTGTACCTAGCATCGATACGAAGTGTGTAATGCGCCCTTCGGTCTGTTCCCAGATTTCGTTGGCTGTGCCGTGATAATGCGCTTGCCAATTGGCATCGTTGGAATACTGGTCCGCGTAGTAATAAAGGTCAGGATGCTTAGCGGCCAGCTCGCGCGCCACACGAATCGCGCCATCTGAGCCGTCCGCGGGGTCGGTGTAGATAATGTTGGCCCCGTACGCGTGCAGAATTCGCTTTCGTTCGACCGATACGTTTTCCGGCATGCACAGCGTAACCGGAAACCCCAGCGCAGCGCCCAGCATTGCATACGCAATGCCAGTATTCCCGCTGGTCGAATCGAGCAGAATTTTACCGGATGTTAACTTGCCGCTGGCCTGCGCTTGCGCCACGATATTGGCGGCGGCGCGATCTTTCACCGACCCTCCAGGATTGAGCCACTCAGCTTTCCCGAGAATTTCGATTCCAGGCAAATCGCTGGCGACGCGCTCGATGCGAAGCAATGGAGTATTGCCAATGCGATCCAAAGTTCGCTGCCCCAGATAGGGCTTACGCGGCGAATCGTTTTCGCCTGTATGCTCGCCTCCACCAGTGGCTTCAGCAGGATTTCGATACACACTATGCATAAGCAAACTATAAGAGCCGTGACCTAGGTAACGTCCGGTACGACCGAAATTAGGAACTAAAAACTGTTGATTAGATTATAAGAGAGGTACTTGGTTTCATCGAAGATGCGATGCAACGTACTTTTTTCAGGCAGCCGCATCTAACCTAATCGGGAACGAAGGACGAAATGACATCAAAAGTAGAAGAACGCACTTATGAAGATGCGGTTAATTGGCTTCGCGACAACGGCTTTGATCTGATCGAGGCGCCGGGAACGCAGGGACGCGTATTCGTAAAAAAGTACAACGTGTCAGCGGCCATCCAAAAAGACGGCGACGATCACGTTAAGATTTTCGCCTACCCCGGTTATTTAATTGGCGGCGAAATTTCGAAGTTGGTAAATAAGGGATACCAGCAGTTTCTGAAAACGTCGAAGACGGAGGTTCCCGCCACTGCCGACCATTTGAAGGCGCTACAGCAATTCACCGAGGAATTAAAGGAAGGCTTGGGTCTTCCATCCCTCTACAACGAATCGCTTGGCACTGTCAGCGAGTCTTATCACTACGACCGCATTGAGAATCGTGACAAGCCAGCCGAAGCCCGGCCCAAGCGTCCTTGGGAAAAAGCTGGAGTTATCGCTGCCGCGGCGAAAAAGGGCCGAGCGTAACTGCTGCGATCCTGGCGCTCACTCCACAACTTCAGGTAAAGCCTTGCCTCAGGCGTGTCCCTTTATTTATTTCAATTGCTGGAGCTTCGATGAAGCTAACTGCCCGGCTTCGGTGGCGGGATTTTCTTTTTGGATGGTCTCGTAGATTCGTTTAGCTTCGAGTGGCTGATTGTCGGATTGATAGGTTGCGGCCAATTCCATTTGCGCAGCCGTCTTGCCTACCGTGGTCGTGGGCTTCGCGGCCAGCTCCTTGTAAAGTTCGATCGCTTGTTTGTTACGTCCGGTATTGCGATAAACCGATGCCAGCGCCATTTTCGCCAGCGCGGCCACATCGCTGCTCGCCGAAGAAATCACCTTCTGAAATTCGCGTTCAGCAGATGAGTTATCGCCAAGATCGGCAGATGTCAGACCAAGGAAATAATGGGCGAATTCAGCTGCATGGGTGTGCGGATATTTGTCGACGATGGACTGAAATTGTTTGTGAGCCGCGGTCGCGCGCTCAGCAACACTGGCGAAACTCGGCGCATCCGGCTGTGCGGGCATGTTAGGAGGACGCACCGGCGTATTCAGGGTACGCACGGCCACGCTCATGTCGAGGCTGGCCTTCTGATCCTGCTGGCCTAGGTAATACCATGCCCCGACAACTGCGGCAACCACAGCCGCCATGACTATCGCCGCGACAACCAGCTTGTTTTTGTGCTCAACCGACCAGTGCGCGGTTCTCTCAGCCGCGTCGATGGTGACCCGGCTGAACCGGTCCTGTTTTAATTGATGGCGGGTTTCTGCGCGCACGAACTTCCCTTCTGAATGTAACCGCGTAGGATTGACAGTCTTTGAGTTTAACAGGCGAAAATCAGCAGCGTCAAAGGGTTGCTGTCCGTCGGTCAGCTTGACTTACGATGTTGCCTCATCGATTAGTGGCTTTTCAGGCGGATTAGCCCAACAACGATGCTAATTACCTTTTCCACTGCCCGTACAAACAAAACGACTACGACATCTCCCGAGAAGAGATAAAGAGCCGACGCCGCGACCAGACCAGCAATTACCGCGATCAGCGTGTATTGCCAGGGTTTGCTCACACACGTCCGCGCTGGAAAGTCAAAAAAGCGAGCCACCCAATATCAGGCGGCCTTTCCCACCTGTGCCGATCCGACAGACGTTGCGGGCAAGTCTCTAGTGGGGTGTCTGTTCGAGCAGTCCCTGCTCCGCTTTTTCCTGGCATTCGATGCAATGGCGAGTCCACGGCACTGCTTCCAGCCGCTTGGCATTGATCTCTTTGCCGCAGGAGATGCATTCGCCAAAACTTCCCTCGCGAATGCGGGAAAGAGCGCCCTCGACCATCTGCAGAAGCTGACGATCGTTATTGCTCTGATGAAAGAGGAATTCTTTGGTGTAAGAGCTGGCGGCGCGGTCAGCGATGTCCTGCGCCGAGTCTTCGTCGACGGTGCGACCGTCCTGCTCGGTACGCGAGACCATGCGGCGCAACTCCTGCTGCCGCGTTTCCAATCTCTTTTTAAATGCTTCCAGCTTCTTTTTATCCATGGATAATAACTTCACTATTTGTGGCCCTTCCTAGCTCGTTCCTGCCTATGAGGCCAAACGAAGATAATATGCGTCTAAAATGAGATGCGTCAACTGGGGCTAGGGATTCGGTGGTGAGTAGAAATCTGCAGTCTTGGATTGCCACTAGCCTCCATTAGGAAATTGGCTGTTTACAAATGTTAACGCTTCATCCTTGTTACGCAGTCTTCCTTCAAGTTGCCCGTCTTCTACCGCTGAGAGAATTTCTTTGAATCGCGGACCTGGGGCGTGGCCGGATGAAATCAGATCATCGCCAGTAATTAATGGCTCCGGCCTCATTGCGGCTGGTGGCATGGCATTCATCTTTTCGCGTGTAAAGTTATATGAAGTTAGATCGCCATGGCTGGACAAACAATCCATGCGATGCAACTCCAGGTGTTCGTCGAAACCCGGCATACGCACGAATCGCTTGAACGTCGACTCCTTCATTTGCTGGACGTGGGCGAAGCGCATGTGATTGTCGATCAGCGCCAGAATTTGACAAGTGTCGTCGTTGGAGAAGCGTAGACGCTCACAGATTTCTTCAGCCATCTTGACGCCGACATCGACGTGGCCATCGAAACGGATGCGATCGGGCGCCACTCGGAACGTCGGCGGCTTGCCTACATCGTGCAGCAGGGCACCCCACGCCAGCGTGACAGGACAGGGATGCGGCAGTTTGTCCAGCAATAGCAGCGTATGCACGAACACATCGCCTTCAGGATGGAACTGAGGCGGCTGCTCGACTCCCTTCATGGCTTCGATCTCAGGCAGCACTTCATGCAACAATCTGGCTTCATCGAGCAGAAGTAAAGCTTGACGCGCATGGCCCTCGACCAACATTTTGCTGAGCTCATCGCGTACACGCTCGCGCGAAACCTGATGAATCTGCGGCGCCAATTTGCGAATCGCCTGAAATGTTTTGGGCTCGATCGCATAACCAAAACGCGCCGCAAAGCGCATCGCACGCAACATCCGCAGCTTGTCCTCAGCAAAGCGCCGCTCTGGATCGCCAATGGTTCGAATGATTCCTGCGTCGAGATCTTTGCGTCCGCCGATGTAATCCAGAACTTCATTCGTGACCGGATCAAGCAGCAGTCCGTTGATCGTGAAATCCCGGCGCTCCACATCTTCACGCGGATCTTTGCTGAAACGAACTTCATCGGGATGGCGGCCGTCGCTGTACCCGATGTCGCAGCGAAACGTGGCAACCTCCACCACGCCGGGAGATTCTGTAGAGACGTCGCTTACAACGTCTCTGGGCGGCGCAGGCACCAGCACTACACCGAACTGCGCCCCGACTGCATAAGTCTCAGGAAAAATCCGCATCACCTCTTCGGGCAGAGCATCGGTGGTGACGTCATAATCGGCGGGCTCGCGACCCAGCAGCAGATCGCGGACACATCCACCAACCAGGTAAGCTTTGTGGCCTCGCTCACGCAAGGTGCGGATGACCGAAATGGCAAAGTCTTTGAGCATAGCCGCGAAATAACGCTCCAGCAGATAATATAAGGGTTATGGCCGACGCCTTCATCCTTGGCATCGAAACCTCCTGCGACGAGACCGCTGCGGCAGTGGTGCGCTCAGGTGAGCAGATCGTCTCCAATGTCGTCTTCTCGCAGATTGCCACTCACCAGCCGTACGGCGGGGTCGTACCTGAGTTGGCGTCGCGTGAGCATCTGCGAGCAATTGTGCCGGTTGTGCGCAAGTCGCTGGCTGACGCAGGACAAACTTATCGATCTGTCGATGCCGTCGCCGTCACGCAGGGACCTGGGTTAGCTGGAGCTCTTCTCGTAGGAATCAGCTACGCCAAGGCGTTGGCATTTGCTCTCGATAAACCGCTCATCGCAGTGAACCATCTTGAGGGCCACATCCACGCGGTCTTGCTGGAGGAGCGTCGCAAAGGAAATCATGAACTGCGTTTTCCCGTGCTCGCCCTGGTGGTTTCCGGCGGGCACACTCATCTCTACCTGGCAACGCGGGAAGATAATTCTTGGTCTTACCGGAACATCGGCCACACGCGAGATGATGCCGCCGGAGAGGCTTTCGACAAAGTCGCAAAGCTGCTGGCGTTGGGATATCCTGGCGGGCCTATCGTCGATAAACTTTCCGCCCTTGGTAATCCTCACGCGGTGAAGTTTCCGCCTTCGCAACTCAAGCACAGAGATCGCAACGAACGAAATACGAGCCCGTCTAACGGCGGCCCACGGTTCGATTTCTCTTACAGCGGTATCAAGACGGCAGTTTTGCGCTATGTCGAAACTCATGATCTGCAAGGATCGATCGCGGAGAGACGCTCGGCGCTCGCGGGAATTGCGCAGGCCAAAGTTGAGGATTGCTTATCCCATTGCGATAAAGCGACGCTGGATCTAGTGGCTTCATTCCAGCGCGCGATGGTCGAAGACCTGGCGGCAAAGACTCTAGCCGCGGCTCGCGCTTATGATGTTGCTACGTTGTTCGTGACCGGGGGAGTAGCCGCCAATCAGGAATTGCGCCACAAATTCGAGCAGGATGCAGCCAGTGAAGGTCTGTCCGTATATTTTCCTTCCCGTCCGCTGTCGACCGACAATGCCGCGATGATCGCAGCCGCCGCTTATCCTAAATTTCTATCGCGCGATTTCGCTTCCATGGATTTTTCAGCAGAGGCGGGAATGGTGCTGAAGTAGAACTTCGGAAACTGCTAGATACTACGCTCTGTTCTTCGCCGCTTGCGCTTTGGCGGTCTTGGCGCCCAGCAGCACCTTCAGCGCTTTGGCCAGTTGATCTTCAATATTGATATCTTTAAAAATCGTGAAGTTGGCTCGGGTTTCTGTTTCCTCGAAGCCGCTCTGTTTCCCTGCGACGATCACGATTGGAATCGCGGCCAAACCAATGTCCCTTTTGATGGCTGTGATGAGCTCGGTGCCGCTCATCGTGGGCATTTGGATATCGGTGACAATAATGTCGGGATGCACTCGTTTCAGCGTTTCGAGCGCCTCCTGCCCATTGGTCGCAGACTCCACTGTAAAGCTGCGCTCCTCAAGGAAGCGACACACAGTGTGCCGGATGAGCATCGAGTCGTCGACAACTAAAGCCACCAATGACATGACCTCTCCGTCGGCAATGTTGCCACGCTGACACTAACAAACGTCTACGCTTGAGACAAGGAAGTACCCCCCGCGACAGATTACCTTCGTCATCTGGGAGTGATTAAAATCACCTCAGAATTCGTTCTTCAGCCGGGTGTCTTCGATGATCATGTCCTTGAACTCGCTGGATTCAAAGATGTCGCCGCATTCCAGGCATTCGACGAACTCTGCGTCTTCTTCGCGGGCCACGATTTGCACACGAGGATGTTTGCACTCGTTGGCGGGACCTCTATCGGGAGATTGCGGCGGCGGGCTGGGAGTCATAAACCCCGGCGATCACGAAAAGCCTGGCGAGGCCGCAGTGAGGTTTGCCGGAAATTGGCGGTATTTTAGCGTGACTCACGGTCTTGTCAAGTCTTTTTGTTAAAGTCGGCCCGAAACTCGCATTTGCAGGTAACGATCAGGTGATGCTCCGTGGCAGAGCACGAAGCCATATGGCGGGTGAAATACGACCGAAAAGATCGCCATTCATAAACAGCTCAAGGCACGATAGTTACCGATTAATTGATAATTAGGCCATTGCCTGCAAAGCTTGCAATTCCGCGTCAACGAGTCCTATAATGACATATCCGACTGAAAAGGTCGGACTTGCCAACCCTCAATGCTGAAGCTTACCAAGAAGGCGGATTACGGCTTGATGGCAATGAAGCACCTGGCCGAGCACGCGCCAAATGGTGCATGCAGCGCCAAGGATGTTGCCGATGCTTACGGCATTCCGCAGGAAGTCTTAGCGAAGATCTTGCAGCGGCTGGTTAAGGCTGGATTGTTGCACTCTCAGCACGGAATGAATGGCGGCTACACACTCGCACGCGATCCGGGAACGATCAGCGCATTCGAGGTAATTCGGGCGATTGATGGTCCGTTGTTTATTACTTCGTGTATCACGGTGCGCGGCGAATGCGATCAGACCGATCGCTGCACGATTCGCGAGCCGCTGCGCCGGGTCAACGAGAGCATCGAACAGGTCTTGAGGCGCATCAGTATCTCAGAGATGAACGAAGAGTCGTCCCAGGAAATCGAAACAAAGAAGCCAGCCGAGCTGGTGACAATTACTTAAAAGTAGGTAGGAGAGCAATCATGAGCACCGACGTAAAGATAATCCCCCAGGCAGAACACGTGGCTCCAGACGGAGTCAAGCTGCCCGTGTACATGGACAACCATGCCACCACGCCGATGGATCCGCGGGTGCTGGAAGAGATGCTGCCTTATTTCATGGAGAAGTTCGGCAACGCCGCCAGTCGCAATCACTCGTTTGGCTGGGCGGGAGAAGAAGGCGTGGAAACCGCGCGCGAACGAGTTGCCAAACTGGTCGGCGCAACTACCAAGGAAATTATTTTCACGTCCGGTGCAACCGAGAGCGACAACCTCGCGATCAAGGGTGTTGCTGAGATGTATCGGGAAAAAGGTAACCACATTATTACCGCCGTGACCGAACACAAGGCTGTGCTCGACACCTGCAAGCGTCTGGAGAAGTACGGTTACCGCGTTACCTATCTGCCGGTTCAAAAAGACGGCTTGGTGGATCTTGAAGAGTTGAAGCGCGCCATGGATGACAAAACCATCCTGGTAACGATCATGTGGGCCAATAACGAGATTGGCGTGCTGCAGCCGGTCGCAGAGATTGGCAAGCTTTGCCGCGAACGCGGAATCATTTTTCACACCGACGCGACTCAGGCTGTCGGCAAGGTTCCGGTCGACGTGAACAAGAACAACATCGACGTGATGTCGATTTCTGCACACAAAATGTATGGACCGAAGGGGGTTGGCGCGCTGTACGTACGACGCAAGAATCCTCGAGTGCAGATTTCCGCCATCATCGACGGCGGCGGCCACGAGCGTGGTATGCGCTCAGGGACGCTCAACGTGCCCGGGATTGTCGGGCTCGGCAAAGCATGTGCGATCGCTTCGGAAGAAATGGCGAAAGAAGCTTGCCATCTCGCGGGACTGCGCAATCGTCTTCGCGACAAAATCATGGGGCGGCTTGACGAGGTGTACATCAACGGTTCCATGGAGCACCGTCTACCGGGCAATCTGAATATCAGCTTCGCTTACGTAGAAGGCGAATCGTTGCTGATGGGTATCAACGATATCGCGGTTTCAAGCGGTTCGGCGTGCACCTCAGCGACGCTTGAGCCATCTTATGTATTAAAGGCTCTGGGCACCGGGGACGACCTGGCGCACAGTTCGATTCGCTTCGGCCTTGGACGGTTCAACACCGAAGCCGAAGTTGACTACGTGGCTGACCGCGTGGTGGAGACGGTTAGTCGGTTGCGAGAACTGTCGCCGCTTTACGAAATGGCGAAAGAGGGTGTGGATTTGAAGAACGTTAAGTGGGCAGCTGAGTAGGTTGGTCAAAATTCTAAGGAGAAGCAAATCATGGCATATAGCGATAAGGTTCTAGATCATTATTCCAATCCACGCAATGTGGGATCGTTGGACAAGAACAGTTCCGAAGTCGGAACTGGCTTGGTCGGCGCGCCTGAATGCGGCGACGTCATGAAGCTGCAGATCAAGGTCAATCCCCAAACCAACGTCATCGAAGACGCGAAATTCAAGACGTTTGGTTGCGGCTCCGCCATTGCATCTTCATCCCTCGCCACCGAATGGGTGAAGGGCAAAACTGTCGACGAAGCTCTGCAGATCAAGAACACGGAAATCGTGAAAGAGCTCTCGCTGCCGCCGGTCAAGATTCACTGCTCGGTGCTGGCGGAAGACGCTATCCGCGCGGCCATCCACGATTGGAAGAAGAAGCAGGACGTAGCCAAGCCGACGGCAGTTGCGGCGCAGTAATTTTTGGATGATTTGAGCGGATCATGATCGAAACCGAAATCAAAACGGAGGCGCCGAAGGCCCCGGCCAAGGGCGTCCAGGTCACGGACAAAGCCTTGGCTAAGATCCGCACTGCCATCGTGAAAGAGGGCATCTCGCCCGAGCAGGGCGGGTTGCGGCTCGGCGTGCAAGGCGGCGGATGTTCGGGTTTAAGCTACAACATTCGCTTCGACACGCAGCCGCGCGAGCGCGACCGCATTTTTCAGTTCGGTGACGTGCGAGTGTTCGTCGATCCAAAATCGTTTATCTATCTGCATGGCATGACCCTGGATTACCAGGAGACGCTCATGCAGCAAGGCTTCGTGTTCGTAAACCCGAATTCAACGAAGTCGTGTGGTTGCGGCACTTCGTTCTCGGGCTGATGGTGTGGCGCGGGCGCCCACGCCCGCGAGGTGTCTTTCCACGACGACGCCGCTGTTCTGGCATCGCGCAAGCCCATGCAAAGAGCGTTCGCGGTAAAGGGATCTATGGCGATGGAATCCAACACGAGTTCTTCTCTGGTTACGCCAGGCGAAGCTACGCCGTCCTGCTGGTCCTGCGGCACCATGCGTGCCGTCCATTTCTGCAGCGCCTGTGGCAAGGTTCAGCCTCCGGTTCCGGTGGATTATTTCACATTTTTCGGTCTGCCTCGCAGGCTGAATGTTGATACTGCGATCTTGGAGCGGGATTTTTACGACCTCAGCCGCAAGCTTCATCCTGATCTTGTGGCCCGCTCTGATTCGCGAGAGCAGGAGTGGAGTCTGGAGCAGAGTTCCCTGCTCAACGACGCTTATCGCACGTTGAAAGATCCGATCAAACGCACTGAATACTTCCTGCACCTTGAAGGCGTGGAACTCGAGGAACAATCGAAGGCTGCCACAGAAAAGGCGCGGGCTACAGGTCAGATCAAGAAGCAGGTTGTGCCTCCCGATTTGCTGGAAGAAGTTTTCGAACTGAACATGCAACTGGAAGAGCTTCGCATGCAGAAGAAAATGGGCGAAGACGATCCCGCGCTGATTGAAGAAATAGGCAAA
>Ga0210396_10006436_pt1 | contig 11257 bp, 7 predicted proteins | sample IncBWH17OmetaG_FD_155466 | JGI IMG/M metagenome (GOLD analysis project Ga0210396, IMG submission 155466) | Forest soil microbial communities from Barre Woods Harvard Forest LTER site, Petersham, Massachusetts, United States - Inc-BW-H-17-O ...
AAATAAAAAGTATTTCCCGTTATACAAAAGATGGGCCCGGAAAAGAAGGATCTGTGATCCACGCAATATTTGCCATCGAAGGACAGGAATTTATGTGCATTGACAGCTTCGTGAAACATTCATTTACTTTTACTCCGGCAATTTCTATATATATAAATTGCAAAACAGAATCAGAAATTGATTCTGTTTTTGAAAAACTTTCTAGTGGCGGACAAATCCTCATGCCGCTAAATAAATACCCGTTTAGCGATAAATTTGGATGGTGCAATGATAAATTCGGAGTTTCCTGGCAAATAAATTTAAAAGCTGAGTAAGCTTTACTTTATTTTTTTCACATCATGATCTTCTTCTTCATGAGAGACGAATTTGATCACTTTTCCGTTCGCATCTTTTATAAAATCAAATTCTACCCCGGCAATTTTTAAAAAAAACTTTGTATTACTTTCTGATATCAATGGAGATTTAGGAAGATTATTATTCGGTCCTTCAATATATAACCTTCCATTTTCCAAAGTGATTGTCAAGTGATGCTGCGGATCAAATTCGTACACACCAACATATTGTTTCAAAATATTTTCACTCACTTTCACTTCAGGATGATTTTTCCATTTTCTCCATTTTGTAGTATCAAGCGCGGACAATCTGTCGTTACAAGCATCGCTGATAAGTTTTATTAACATTTTTCCATCTTTAAAAGTAAATCCATATTTGCCCGGAGTTGTATTATCACAATCACTTTGTCCATCAATTTTTTTTACAGTGAAAGTTGAGCCGCTCGTTGTATAAGTCATTCTCTCCACAACTTCACTATCGGAAACGGTATAAAGAGTTACGCTATCTTTTTTAAAACTCAAAATTGCATTCCGTGGATTGTCGCCTTTGATTGTTCCCATCCAGCTTGTATTTTGTAATTGTGCAAATGACGATACAGATGCAATTGTTGCGATGAGAATAAAAATAATTGTTTTCATGACTGATTTTTTTGTGATAATTAAGTATTGCAAAATTCGATTCAATAAAGAAGAAAAAATAAAATACTATTGCTCAAATCGCGATTTGAGAACAGTTTTGAGGGAAATGAGTAATAATCAATGTACCTGAACAGCTGAATTCCGAAACTCCGATGGCGACATTCCCGCAATTTGTTTAAATGTTCTTTGAAATGTTGCCTGGGAATTGAAGCCGCATTCAAAAGCAATTCCCGCAATAGTAAACTGATCCGTATCTGGCTGCTGAATTCTTTTTTTAAAAGCTTCAACCCTGAATTCATTAATAAATTCATTAAAACTTTTATGAAGATGCTGGTTAAGAACGGCAGAAATTGTTTTTTGAGGAGTGCCGGTATTTTCTGAAACCAAAGCAAGAGTAAGATTTGGATTAAGATATAATTTATCTTTTTGCATTGCTTTGTTTAATAAAGAAATGGTTTCCTGGATAGTTGTAACAGTTAACGGCGAATTAATGACCGTAATTTTTTTGACAGATTGTTGTTGAGATATTGCGTAACCTTTTATGCCAAGCCAATAAACCAATATAGCAAGCGGAATGTAAACGGGATACCAATCAAAGGTGCCGAGCATCGCATCAGTATATTTCGGAATGATGTAGGGAATAAGATACAAAAACCAAATTGCCTGGAAAACAAGAAATACACGAATGAATTGTTGTACCCAATTAAAACTTGCAGTTAAACCATTCAGGTTACCGTTATATTTTTTCTTGATGCCGGACAAATATTTTGCAGAAAGCCACACATAAAAACTTACCGATATCCACCTTGGAATATCGGCGTAAACATTATAGGTGTCAATAAAATTCCCCCAGGGACCGGGATTATTTTTTAGTAACCCTGTAATTACACCAATTATAAATATAATTGCTGTAAGCTGGGGAACCATGTCAATAATTGCCGGCAAAAATTGAATGCGTTGTTTTACGCCGATCTTGAAATTCGGGTCGAGCGAAGATTTTGTATAGAAATAAATGAGCGGACCAATGGGCATCGCTATGACCAATGGAATAAGCTGGGTGATAAATTGTAAAATACCTGAACCAAACCAATTTTTATATTCTCCATAAAGATTAAAACATGCCAATGATATTAGAAGTATTAAAACGGAAAGTAAACGATTGCTTTGCCTGTTTTTTTTAGAAAAGAAAAGTAAACTGCTGATGATAAATCCCTGTATCGCACCAAATAAGATAATTGTTCTGAGAATGCTGAGAAAGACGTTCATGGAAAAAGTTTTCTTGCTAAAAAAATAAAGCTACAAAACTTTTTATGAGACAAAAGAGTAAAGCAAAGGTTTAAGATAAATATAAGAATGACAAAACTTATATCCTGGTTTATATTTGTTCAATTAATTCTTCCGCAAGACCGAAAGATAATGTCATTCCTGCGCCGCCAACTCCATTAACAATATAGACCCCTGCGTCAGGAGAAAAAAACAGATCATTCGCTCCATCAGTTAGTTTTGGATAAATACCATTCCACGTTTCTAACAATGTCCAGTCTTTAAACTGAGCGAATTTCTTTAAATAATCAAGGATCATTTTATTAATAAAATCTTTATCGAATGGATCATGCGTCATCGCATATTCATGCGAGTCACCAACAGTCAATTCTCCTTGTGCATTTTGTGAAACCATCACATGAATTCCCCATTTTAAATATTCCGCCATTTCATCTTCGTATCTTTTTTTCAAAACAGATAAAGAAGAAGCTGCAGTAAAACTTTTGTAATGAACCAATGATAAACCTCCGCATAATGCAGGACCGATAGACCATTTTCCCGGTTGCTCTGCGAAGCGCAACATTTGCAATTTGCATTTTGTAAAAGGAAATTTTGTGAACTCTTCAGGATATAAAGTTTCAAAATCAGCGCCGCTGCAGATAAGAATGAGATCTGCTTTGTAAGCTTCTTTTCCAACATAAGCCGTTTGTTCAGCAATTTTAGTTACACACTTTCCCCAATTAAATTCAATCCCAAATTCTTCAGACAAGTAATCAGGTAATGAATGAATAGCTTGCCGCGGATCAATAATTAATTCATCATTACTAAATAATCCACCGAGTAAATTTTTTTGAACAACTGCTTCCGATCTTTTTGCTATCTGATCTTTATTCAGCAGTCTAACATCTCTTCCTTCTTTTTTAAAAGCTTCATATAATTCCTGTAGCACCTGCCATTCATCTTGATGATAGGCAACATGAAGACTTCCGCAATTATTGTAAGTGATATTACTTTCGTCGCCAATTTCTTTCCAGATATTTCTGCTCCTGATCGCGCGGTCATATAATTTTCCTACAGGCTGACCAATTGGCCAGATCATTCCAAAATTTCTGATAGATGCACCGACTGCTTTATGTGTGCGTTCAAAAATTTTTACAGAAAATCCTTTTCGAGCAAGAGCGCGTGCAGTAGCAAGTCCGACAATGCCCGCACCTACAACAATAGCTGTTCGCTTGTCCATATAGCAGCTTTTTCTTTTTTATATTTTGTAGAAAAATAAACGAGAGAAACAATTGTTCCCGCAACGCCAACGATGGATAAAATGGCAACTCCATAAGAATAAAAACTGGTCCATCTTAATTTAACGTGAAGAATTTCTTTTGTGATTAATACGCCAACACTTCCTAAATAACCAAAAGCATCAGCTACATAAATTAAAAATCCAACGTTGCCGGGAAATTTAAATGTAGCGATCAGTCTTTCAAAAAAAATACAATTGAATGGAATGTAAGTCATGTACAAACCAAGCCCGACTAATGTCATCCACCAAATTGGTGAAAGCTGATTTTGTATGAACAAGAAACTGCTGACGCCACTGATCACAAAACCAAGTAAAATAAAATAGTGAGAATACATCAACGCTTTAAAATTATTGCGGATCAGCACCATGCTGCCAATGATCAGTAAAATAATAAGCGTTGTGGGCGTTTCTGTTTTTGTGAATAAAGAAGGATCGTTATTGTAGCCCATTTCTTTCAACATATCTGCCATATAATTATCGCGTATATCACGAAAGATGGTGGAGAAAACATAAATGATCACAACAGTTACCAACCCGAAAAAAAACATCCGCACAAATTCTTTTCTTTTTTCTTTTGTCATTGGCACACGATTGCTTCTTAATGCAACGTCTTCTTCGGACGGAGGCGGAATTTTTTCAAGTAAATAAACAAAAAGAATTAATGGCAGCGCGAATGCAAGTCCTGTAACAAATGGAACCCATACTGCATTGAGATGAAAATTTATTTCTAATGTTTTTGCGATCGTCTTTACAAATCCTGATGAAAAAATAAAACTCACTGCTAATGCCGCGCCAATAAAATCGGTCGCTTTTCTTCCTTCTACATAAGAAAAAACAACACCCCATATCATTCCTAATGGGAATCCATTCAGGAACATAAAAATAATATTGTAAGGAGCGGGAACAATTGCAAATAATAACAAGCCCGTCCACGAGATTCCGGTTAACAACAGGATTAATTTGCCTCTGCCAAAACGTTTTAATTCCGCAATAAAACGGATGCCATAAAATTTGCTCAGCATGTAACCAACAACCTGTGTTACTACGAGCCATGTTTTATAACTGATGCCGGCGTAACTGATGCCATCAAAAGTGCAAACTGTAAAACCTTTTCGAAAACCATATACTGTTGCGTAAGTAAGAAATGTGATGATGGCAGCATACAATGCAACCAACGGCTGGCTTCGTTTTTGAGTAGTTGCAACAGATGTGTTCACAAACAGTTTTTAAAATTTAGAAGCGAAAATGCAATTCGGAAAATTCACGATTCACCATTGATCATTCACGACATCAATTTTTTTGTGATTCAAGATGATGAAGAATCATACTTCTATAGCGCGACAGATCCGGCAAAGGTTTGTGTTCAATTTTTGCTTCTTCATCCCACCTGCGCATTTTAATTATAAGATCGAATAAGGGATATTGCTCAAACGCTGCTGCTTCTTCTTCATACATTTTTCCGCCCTGGTATTCGAGTGTTTTTTTGCTGGCATCAGAAAGCTGATCATAATACTCAGGGTATTTAAACGTAAGATATCTTTTTGCTTCTACATGCGATTGAACCAATCTTACTATCTTTTTTGAAAATCCTTTTTCTTTCAAATATTCTGCGCCAATTTCTTCGTGATCTTTTATTCCAAATCCATCCATTTCATTATCGCCATGACCAGCTTCACAGATGTGACCGATATCGTGAAGAAACGCAGCTAATATCACATCTTCGTCATAGCCTTGCTCTTCTGCCAACTGCGCAGCCTGAACCATGTGTTCCAATTGTGTAACTTTTTCACCGGCATATTCTTCTCCACCATGTTGCTGATAATAACTCATTATCTCCTCTGTGATTTGTTTTGCTTCTTCTTTATTCATAAAAAATATTTATTGAAAAATAGTTGAAATAGGTTCGGCTGTTCCGTGATCTGGAACAAAATGTAAGCCAAGCAATGCAGCGATCGTTGGTGCAATTTGTTTTTGATATAAAGTTGTTTGAGGTTTCACTTCTCCGAATGGCGGCGTATCCGGCCCGAGAACTGCGATCCAGATGTGACCTGCATCTTCTACATGTTCACCGTGATCTTTCCATTGATCTTTTATTTTATCACCACGACCGTGATCGCAGGTTACAATCAGTGTTGTTTTATTTTTGTATTCGGACATTGACTGAATTAAATTCCACAGATCAGCGATCATTCCATCTTCTGCATGTGCGCTATTGAGATAATGATTGTATTCACCTGCGTGTGCGTAATCATCGGTTTCATCAAAAGCGATGTACAATATTTTGGGTTTGTATGCTTTCAGATATTCTCTGCCGGCAATATAAGTGAGCAGATCCAATCTTTCGCCCGTGTTGCGCGGATCAAGAAATTGAATATCGTTGATGAGTTCCAAGTTATTATTTTTAAAATTCAGCGTGTCGTAATCTGCATTTACATAAATGCCGCTTCTTGGAGAATTTAAAATATACGGATATGCATCCCATGTTGCAAACGCTGCAATTTTTCCTTTGTACTTTTTTTGTTGGTTGATGAATTCAAGAACGTTGGTGTTTTTATTATAAATTTTATCGTTTGAATTTACTGCAGAGTCTGGATAGCCCGTAAATATTTCATTATAACCGGGGTAAGAAAATTTATATGGATTGGCATTATCAACCTTACTCCCGATATTTCTGTTTCCATACAATTGACCTTGCGCTGCAATGGTGTTCCAGAAAAACGGGAATAATTTTTTTCTTCTTTCCAAAATATTACTGCTCCAGTATTTTGCAGCATCAGCAGAATCGTGTGTGTATTTTTTATTCATCATTAAGACAGAATCAATTCCACCAAAAACTTCCTGCCAGCGCATACCATCGAGTGTAACGATAATGATATTTTCGGTTTTGTGAGATGATTGAGCTGATCCCGAAAAAGATTGCAAAATAAAAAGGAAAAGAAAAAAATATTTCATACCGAAAATTATAAATGATTTCCTTAATAAAAAAAGGCGAAACCCAAAAAGTTTCGCCTTGATATAAATGAAACTAACTGCATAAAAAACTAAAGCAAAGACAATGCGAAAATTATTTTAGTAGCCACATAGTCTGATTGATGTCATCAGCGCTAAAGCTCTGATTACTTAAAGCCGCACTCCAGTTGGTTTTATTTTGAGTTTGCTCAGTTGAGGGATATGCCCATCTTAAAGGCATAATACCATTATTTCCTATACCACTGCCGCCCTGAAAAACGGGAACGCCGGTTCTGCGCCAATTATAATAACCCTCATAACCTGAATTCTGAAAGCAGGCGATATATTTCTGAAGTACAATTTGTTTAACGGCTGTGTCCTGTATAGCAGAAAGTTTTACAGAAGGTTGAGCATAATAAGTACTAAAATTGAAGTTGACCGGGTAGGGTGCAACCTGAGTTACAGAATTAGCTCCGGGCGGGAGAAAATAGGCTGTGAAACTTGTTTGCGTAGTATCAATACCATAAAATGACATTGATGCCCCTATTCCGGTTTTATAATAAGTCTCTGCGCTTCCCGAAACCCAGCCACGTGTAATTGCTTCTGCTATATTAAAACACATTTCTTTATATCCGATCAAAACATCCGGCTCCCCGGTAAAATTTGAATAATACCTGTTACGATTAATAAAAGAATAATCATTCGCGCTGGCATTTGCATACATTGTTCCGAGAGCTTCACCAGTACTTGCCCCAATAAAATATTGAAACTGAGCCGGATGAGCAGTATCACTACCAACAAGCGCCCATGCGGGTTCGCAGGTAACAAAAACACGTGCATCGTTTATGCTCGTCAATGCATTGACATAGGTATACGCCATATTGAAGCGGGCGGCAATTGAGCCAAAATTGCTTGGATTAAAAGGATAAGTGCTGTAAGTAGCTGTTCCACCCGGATTATAAACAAATTCAAGATCATCAGACTGACTTGTAAAAATCGGATACGTTGTCGGATTACTGAAAATGGTAGCAAACTGTGCAGGAACATTTAATGTGGCATCATTAGATTTATTACTGAGGCTGACTAATACCCTCAACTTAAAAGAATTCACAGCTTTTTGCCACTTTGTAAGATCTCCTCCAAAATATATATCCTGCGTAGGAGATAATGAGTTATCACTAGCGGCAATAAGAGCAGCTAAATCGGAGTTTGCTGAATCAAGCTCACTCAGAACATAGGCGAACACCTGCTCTTGGGGCGTATAAGCTGGAGTTTGATTTATAGGTGTAGTTACTGCTTCTGCTTGGGGAACATCGCCAAACATAGAAGTCATATTGTAATAATAATAAGCTTTTATGAATCTCCCAAGTGCTTCGTATGGATTTACTGCTGCACCCCCTCTCGATGTTACTTCTTTTTCCATTTGCACAACATTCTTTATTACAAGATAGGGATCAAAAGAACCACTAGTCCAGGAATAGATATTATTACCATAATAATTATAGTTCTGGCAATGATACTGATCCCACTGGGCAACTTCACCCCAGGAGTTTATACCTCCTAAATTGCCTGCACTTCCGGTGCCGGAGATATCTGTCAACACGGTACCTAAAATCAAATCAGGTGGAACGCTCGTGGGCGCATTGGGATTAGCTTGGTAGCTCTCGATCTTTTTATTGCATGAAGCGAAAATTAAAACGCTTACAATAACAAAGGCAAAGTATTTAAACTGTTTCATTTTTTTTAATTTATGAATTAGAAGGAAAGATTTAGATTAAAACCATAACTACGGGTTGTAGGCGTTTGAAGACCTGAACCACTATCTTGTGTGTATTGATCAACATCTAAATCTTTGTAACGATTAGGGAAGAAGTATAACAAATTTCTTCCAACAAATGAAACTGTTGCAGCTTGTACAAAAGATTTCTTCCCAAATATATTGTCGGGTAATTTATATGTTATCGTCACTTCTCTTAACTTAACGTAGGTTTTATTGATCATATTCAAATCTGGGATAGAAGCCGCGTTATAAACGAATGGCTGCACCAAACTTTTTGTAGCATTTTTTTGCTCTGTCAAATCTTTGAAATTGGTAATTGTTCCGTTAACAGGATCGAGCTGAATTGCAGCGCCTGTCAAATTTACGCCATCACCGGTATATGCGGGTATATTAGCTTCATCCATAGGTCTTGCCGCGCCAAGTGCGCCCTCTGCGGCTTCAATATGACGGCCTCCCTGAAGCGTTTTTAATCTTACATAATCTTCTATTACGCCACCTACAATTCCATCAAATTGAAAATGCATGGAGAAATTTTTATAACTCAGCGTATTTATTAAACCCCACTGCCAGTCAGGATCAGAATGTCCATATATTCTTTGTGCTGTAGATCCTAAATCAGAGTAACGGTCATATACCCCCGACGTTTGATCAATAACCAATTTTCCATCAGGTGTTCTCACAAATCCATCTCCATAAACCAAATCAATTCTTTTGCCATTATATTCCCAATGATCAGGATTAGCATAATTTACCCATTTTCTGATGTAGGTGAAAAAGTTGGCAGTTATAGTCCAGCTAAAGCCATTCGGGTTAGATATTGCACGACCATTAAGTACAACTTCCCATCCATCATTGGTATAAACGTTTCCGTTTGTGAGATAAGATGAATAACCAGAAGCATCGGTGGTGAGTTGATTTACGATACCTGTATTTTTATAATGATAATGAGTTACATCAAGCCCCAATCTGTTTTGAAGAAAACGGATGTCCGCTCCAAATTCAGTCGCTTTTCTATCCTGTGTGACAATTTGAGGATTAATGGTCTGGTCTGTATATTGAGCACTGCTTTGGCTGCTGTAAGTAGGAGTTAAAGCATAAGTTGGTGAAAATGGATAAGACGGAGCCGGTCCCCCATATGGAGAGCTCCAACTATAACCGTATTGATTAGATGCAGGCACAGTAGCCAAATTGGTAGTGAATAATGGCGATGTACCGCCATCTTTGCTTTCAGCATAAGAAGCTTTCAATTTTAAAAACGATATTCCTTCAGGAAGTTTTACATAATCTGAAATGACAGTTGCCAAATTGAAAGAAGGATAAAAATAACTGTTGGTATTAGCAGGTAATGATGATGATTTATCAACACGGCCGGTAACATTAGCTATTAAATATGATTTATAGCCCAGATCAACAGAATAATAAGCGCTTAACACCAGCATGTTTGAATGAAAACTTGTTCCTTGTACAGGATTTAATGAATTTGAAAATGCGTAAATCCCCGGAACATTTAGATAGTTGGTAGTTTCATAATCGGAATTGAAGCTGAAATTTCTGGCATTTGCACCGCCTAATACCTGTAAATCCAAAAATCCGAGTACATCATTTCTATGATATCTTGCCTGAATTTCTTCATTTGATTCGAATAAAGCTCTTCTATCTTCCCTATAATCCCCCTCGTGTAACGGGCGTCCGTACACATCGGCGGAATAAGGCATTTTTTCAGAGTTGAACATATCATAAGTGGTCAGGCTGGGTCTGAATTGTAAATCGAAATTATCATTTATCTTATAGTTCAATGAAACATAACCATAAGTATTATTCTGATAATGGCCTCTTAACCATTCATAAGACATGAACCAGGGGTTATTATAGCGGTAATATTCTGCATAGTTTTGCTGAATGCCAACCTTTCCTGGCTGCCAGTAATTTCGGATATTGGGATCAGTTATACTCCAGTCTGCACCTCCCCAAATAATAATGTTATAAATAATGCTGTTTGGGCCATAATCAACATCAGGCACGTTTGGAGTTGACTGTCTGCTGTAGTTAATATAGCTGGTCAAAGTCCAACTCTTATCAAATCTTTGAACAACACTTGCTGTAAAATTTCCATTATTAAGTTGCGTGTTTGGAACAATTCCTCTTTGATAAGTATTACCAAGAGAAAGCCTGACATCAGTTTTTTCTGTAGATGAGCTCACTGAAATACTATTCGATTGAAGGAGTCCGGCTTGTATAAATCTTTTCAGGTTGTTTTTCCCTCTGTTCACAAAAGGTGTAGGTGCAACGTGACCAGTATAAGTGCTTCCATCAGCAAAAGTGGTAGTGTAAGTTTGCGTTGGATCATATGCTCCATCATATTGGGGTAATAACTGACCTCTGAATTGCGGCCCCCAAATATCATAATCATAATCATTTACACCAACACCTATTGCTCCGTTACCAAAATAAGAAGCTGGACTGGAACCCCCGCCGCCAAACGCATACTTACCATTATCGCCAGGGCCATACGAGTCCTGGTATTTTGGTAAAGCGATAAAACCTTTGCTGATTTGCGTACTGGAGTTAAAATCTATTGAAAAACCTCTTTTGTTTTTTGTTCCTTTTTTTGTTGAAATAATAATGGCTCCGTTTTTTCCCTGAAAACCATATAATGCAGCAGCATTTGGCCCTTTCAATACTGTAAATGTTTCAATGTCGTCTGCATTCAGATTGTATGTATCAGAACTTATTGGTACACCATCAACCACAAACATAGGGCGATCGCTTGGATCGTTTTCTCCACGCATTATTACATCTGCAGGATGACCTATTTCGGAATTGACATTTATTTCAAGACCAGCTACATTTCCTTTAAGTGAGTTAACAGGGTCTGCTTCTCTGGCTTTGGTAAATGCAGATGCATCAACAGTCTGAAGTGCATATCCCAAACGTTTCGCTTCTTTTTTGATACCTGTTGCCGTTACAACAACCTCATTTAAATTTTTTGCATCT
>Ga0210396_10006437_pt1 | contig 11256 bp, 10 predicted proteins | sample IncBWH17OmetaG_FD_155466 | JGI IMG/M metagenome (GOLD analysis project Ga0210396, IMG submission 155466) | Forest soil microbial communities from Barre Woods Harvard Forest LTER site, Petersham, Massachusetts, United States - Inc-BW-H-17-O ...
TGGCATCGACAAGCTGGCCCGTCAGATATCGACCACCATCGACTGGGCCGCATGCCTCGAGAGCTGCCGATCGGCCGGCGCGGTGGCAGCTCTTGAACTCGGTCCCGGAACCACGTTGAGCCGTATGGCGTCGACGCTGTTTCCAGACGGACGCGCACGCGCTGTGGAGGAATTCCGCAGCTTAGCCGGACTGCGGGCGTGGCTACAACGAGCGGTGGCCTGATGCGAAGAGAAGGAGCAGGCGGCGTCCAGTCGTCATGGAAAACAACATACAGCGACGGCAATGTAACCGAATTGATGGGTACGCACGTCAAGGACACACGCAAGGCTCCTGCCCGACGACAACCTTCCCACCAACCCGCAAGGCACCCAGCTATTGCGGCGTGGTTCGAAGTGATTTTGAACGGAGATCGAAAAATGACTAGCGACACTCGCAAAGAAATGGACAGCCTCGGCGGCGTCAATGTTCCCGCCGACAAGCTATGGGGAGCGCAGACACAGCGTTCGCTCGAACATTTCAGCATCGGTAGGGATCTCATACCGCGCGAAATGATCACGGCCTACGCGACCCTGAAGAAAGCGGCGGCCAATGCAAATCATGCTGGCAAACGGCTCGACGACGGGGGCCACAAGCTGATTGTTCAGGTCTGCGATGAACTCCTCGAAGGTCAGCATCACGACATGTTTCCGCTGCACGTCTGGATGACCGGCAGCGGCACTCAGTTCAACATGAATGTGAACGAAGTGATCTCCAACAGATGCTGCCAACTCGCCGGTACGCCGCTCGGCAGCAAGAAACCGGTGCATCCCAACGACCACGTCAACATGTCGCAATCGTCTAACGACAGTTTTCCTTCGGCGATGTACATCGCCGCCGCAGTGAATGTGACGCAGCGCTTAGTTCCCGCAGTAAAGGCTCTGCATGACGCGATCGAGACGAAGAGTTTGGAATGGGCCAATATCGTCAAGATCGGCCGCACCCACATGCAGGACGCGACGCCCATTTCGCTCGGACAGGAATGGTCGGGCTACGCCAGCATGCTGGCCGATGATCTTGAGCGTATTGATGACGCGCTCAAGGGAGTTTACCGCCTGGCCCTCGGCGGCACCGCAGTCGGCACCGGCATCAATGCCGCGCCCAGTTTTGCAGAAGCAGCCGCTGCCGAAATCGCCAAGCTCACACGCTTGCCGTTTGTCAGCGCGCCGAACAAATTCACCGTGCAGGGCGCGCATGACGCGCTGGTGCAGCTCTCTGGTACGTTCCGCACGCTTGCAGTTTCGCTCTATAAAATCGGCAACGACATCCGCCTGATGTCCTGCGGCCCGCGCGCCGGCTTCGCCGAACTGATGATTCCCGAGAATGAGCCGGGCTCGTCGATCATGCCGGGGAAGGTCAATCCAACGCAGGCCGAGGCATTGACGATGATCGCCGTGCAGGTGATGGCGAACGACGTCGCCGTCGGCTTCGGCGGCGCCAGCGGTTATCTCGAGATGAACGTCTACAAGCCGCTGATGATCCACAACATCACGCATTCGATCACGATCATGACCGATGGCTGTACAAATTTCCGCAAGTTCCTCGTCGAAGGAACAAAGCCAAACGAGAAAAAGATCAAGGAGTATGTCGACCGCTCGCTGATGCTCGTTACCGCACTTGCGCCGGTGATCGGCTACGACAAGGCGTCCAAGATCGCGCATTACGCAATGGACAACGATCTCACGCTCAAGGCGGCGGCGCTGAAGCTTGGCTTCGTTACCGAGCAAGAGTTCGACCGCGTCGTCGATCCCGCAAAGATGGTCAGGCCCTATGTCGCCGAGGCGACTGACCCTGCCAAGACCAGCATGTCGGTCCGCTAAGGAAGGAAGATTAGTTATGGCCAAAACAGTTGCTGACCAATTTGCAGAAACCCTCGCCGCAGCTGGCGTCAAGCGGATCTATGGCATCGTCGGCGACAGCCTGAATGGGCTGACCGATGCGATCCGCCGCCAGGGCAAGATAGAGTGGGCGCATGTGCGGCACGAGGAAGTCGCGGCTTTCGCGGCCGGGGCCGAGGCACACCTGACAGGAGAGCTTGCGGTCTGTGCCGGAAGCTGTGGACCCGGCAATCTGCACCTCATCAATGGCCTGTTTGATTGTCAGAGGTCGCCTGTGCCGGTGCTTGCCTTTGCGGCGCAAGTACCGTCGGCCGAACTTGGCGCCGGATATTTCCAGGAAACCCGGTACGGGCGAAGATCGCGGACGCCAAAGTCGTGTGCTCTACCGTGCCGGAGATCGCGGGCAACCGGGATATCGCTGGCGTCGGCGCGCCGCGGGATCTGGCGGATATCGATTTTGCCATCGTCCGAGCATCGTTCGCCGTCGCGGAGACCGGCTCCGTCCTCCTGAGCGATGCCGACCTCCGCGTCAACGGCGTCGCCTACCTCGTGCAGCACCTGATCGTGCTCCTCGATCCCGCCGACATTGTCGTCAACCTGCACTACGCCTATCGCCGGCCCGAGTTCCGCGACAGGCACTATGCCAGCTTCCACACCGGCCCATCCGCGACAGCGGATATCGAGGGGGTGCTCATCCACGGCGCACAGGGCGTGCGCTCGCTTTCCGTCCTGCCAATTGCTCGCGCAGTCGGCAATCCAACCCACTGAAGTCCAACCCGCTGAAACAGAGGAAAAATTATATGATGCAGATCGCTAAGACCCAATCTCACAATACCCTGTATGGTGTCGCGCTGCTGAACGATCCCGTCCGCAACAAGGGTACGGCGTTCACTCCAGACGAGCGCAAGCGCCTCGGGCTCGAAGGCCTTCTGCCGGCCCCGACGGATACGCTCGACCGGCAAGTCGAGCGCGTGCTGGGACACCTTGACGGCAAGCCGAACGACCTTGAGCGATACATTTATCTTGTCGGCTTGTCCGATCGGAATGAGACCTTGTTCTATCGCACAGTTATGTCCGATCCGGCGCGCTTCATACCAATCCTCTACGACCCGACCGTCGCCGATGCCTGCCTCGCCTTCGGCCACATCTATCGCCGCGCGCGAGGCATGTATATCACACGCCAAATGAAGGGACGGATCGCCGAAGTTCTGCGCAACTGGCCGCAGCGGGATATACGTTTCATCTGCGTCTCTACAGGAGGCCGCATCCTTGGCCTCGGCGATATCGGCGCCAACGGCATGGGAATCCCGATCGGCAAGCTGCAACTCTATACGGCGTGTGCGGCGGTCCCTCCAGAGTGCCTGCTGCCGGTGCTGTTCGATATCGGCACGACCAACGAGGCGCTCCGCGCCGATCCGCTCTATCTTGGCTCACGTGAGAAGCCCCCGTCCGATGAGGAACTGGACGAACTTGTCGAAGAATTCGTCCAAGCGGTGCAGCAGGTATTCCCTGATTGCTGCATTCACTTCGAGGACTGGAAGGGAACCGATGCGATTCGATTGCTCAACCGCTACACCGACAAGATACTATGTTACAACGACGACATCCAGGGTACGGCCAGCGTCGCGCTTGCCGGACTAACGACGGCGTTCCAGATCATCGATGCTCCGTTGACGGACCAGCGCATCCTGTTCCTGGGCGCCGGCTCGGCCGGGATAGGCATCGCCAAGTTGATCGCCGCAGCCATGCAAGACAAGGGACTGTCCCAGGATGAAGCGCGCAGCCGCATCTCCATGTTCGACGTCGACGGGCTGCTAGAGCCATCTCGCGCCGACCTGTCGGACGCGCAAAAGGTATACGCGCACAAGGGGGCGCCTTCGAAGGATCTCGTGAAAACGATTGAGACGCTGAAGCCGACAGTCCTGATCGGCGTCAGCACCAAGGGTGGTGCGTTCACCCAGCGTGTTGTCGAGGCCATGAGCAAACTAAATGAACGGCCGATTATCTTCGCGCTCTCCAATCCCACGGACAAGGCGGAGTGCACGGCTGAGCAGGCCTACACCTGGTCGAAAGGAAAGGCGCTTTTCGCGGCTGGCGTACAATTCCCAGACGTGACGCTAGATGGCAGAACTTACCATCCCGGTCAGGCGAACAACTTTTACATCTTTCCTGCGGTCGGACTCGCAACCTACGCAACGCGTCCGCGGCGGATCACCGACGAATGTTTCATCGTCGCCGCTCAGGCCTCCGCCGATCAGATCGGCCCGGATCTGAGGGCAAAGGGCATGCTATTTCCGGGCCAGGACAACATTCTGGAAACGGAAATCACAACGGCAACCCGCGTCGCCGAGTTCATGTTCGATGAGGGTTTGGCTCAGGTGGAGCGGCCGCGGGACATCCGCGCATGGATCGAACGTCACCTCTACAAACCTCAATACTGATACGCGTCCCCAGGGCGGCGGGCAATGGCCGCGCCCTGGTTCTCGTGGAGGGCGAGCTCAAGTCTCGCCCCCGCGAACACGCGGGAAGCCGAAGCCCGATCATTGCGGAGTGAGCCAGTGCGAGACGAAATCCTACCGGAAGTGAAAAACCCAAGGCTGTCGTCGTGGGATGTCGCCTACGCCCTGAACATGGCGATAGCTTGCCTCATCACTTATTGGATGATGACGCATACCCTGTCTCGATTTGTCGACGAGTCTTCCGGCTTCCTGGGCGGGATGTGGGCCGTAGTCGCCACCGTGTTCGTCTTCAGGGAAACCCGTCTCCAGAGCCTGTCTGCGGGCATCGCACGCCTAATAGCCACGTGCGTCAGCTTCGCACTGTGCTTGCTCTACCTCTTGCTCTTCCCGTTTACCCCGGTGGGGATGGCAGCATTAATAGCCCTCGGTACATTGGCAATTGCGCTGTTGGGTCGGCGTGACGACATCGTCACTGTAGGAATAACGACGGCCGTTGTCATGGTCGTCGCAGCAATGAGCCCCGCGGACGCCTGGCAGCAGCCGTTGCTCCGTCTTGCCGACACCGTAGTGGGGATCGCAGTAGGTGTTGCGTGCAAATGGGTCGGCTCATTTCTGTTTTACCGGTTGTTCGGAGAACAGGCGCAGTGATCTTACCGAATGCCACACCGTGGTCTGCACCAGCGCATCGCTCCGCGGATTAGGGTCGTGCACATGTCGAAGAAAACCGTATGCCGGACGCCCGGAGTTCCGACACCGTCGATCGAGAGCTCGCTCAGTACAAGATTGCTCCCGACCGTACTCAGCATTATCGCTGGAAGCGTAGACGCCATTGGCTTTCTTGGGCTTGGCGGCCTATTCACCGCCCACGTTACTGGCAACCTTGTCATCCTTGCCGCGCATCTCGCCAGCGGCAGCGGCGCGCCTGTCGCGCCGATGCTGTCGGTCCCAGTGTTCGTGGCGGCGCTAGGGTTGACGAGACTGCTGGCCGGTGCCTTGGAGAGAATCGGGTTCGCCTCGCTGCGACCCCTCCTTCTGCTGCAGCTCCTGCTACTGGCCGGCTTCGTTGTCCTGTGCGCTTCCGCTGGCCCGCGCATCGATCCGGACGCAACGAAGGCGATCATTGCGGGCATGCTCGGCGTCTCAGCGATGGCCGTGCAAAACGCACTTGTACAGATCTCGCTGAAAGGAGCGCCGTCAACGGCGGTCATGACGACCAACATCACGCGCTTCATGATGGATGTCGGTGACGTGATGCTCGGGCGCAAGCCGGCTGACGTCGCCAGGGCACGCGACCGGGCGATGCGCACCTGGCCGGCGATCATCGGCTTCGCCATTGGTTGCGGCTTAGGGGCGACATGCGAGATGGCAATCGGCCTTAGGTCCCTGGTTTTGCCTGCAGGGCTCGCCCTGCTGGCGGTTGCGATGGGGATGACTGTCAATATCGAGGGAGGCCGGGGTTCATGAGCCGGGCTGCGCTTTGGGCGATGGATCCGGCTCACGCCTACCGAGTGGTTGCGCGCGCGTTATGCTCCGCGGGTCCGGCGCTACTCTTCGGATTGCGCCTTTGGGCAGCGGTCTGCCTCGCACTCTACATCGCGTTCTGGCTCGAACTTGATGATGCGTACTGGGCCGGTACGACAGCGGCGATCGTCTGTCAGCCCAGTCTCGGCGCTTCGCTGCGCAAAGGCTCGTTCCGCATGATCGGCACGGTATTGGGCGCCGTGGCGATTGTGGTCCTGACAGTGTGTTTTCCGCAAAGCCGCGTTGGCTTCCTCCTTGGTCTTGCGGTCTGGGGTGCCATTTGCGGCTTCATCGCCACGTTGCTGCGCAACTTCGCCTCATACGCGGCGGCGCTCGCGGGTTACACGGCGGTAATCCTCGCCAGCGACTTGCTCGGTGCGACCGGCGGCGCGAAGGGCGAGGTCTTCACCTTGGCAGTCACCCGCGTCAGCGAGATCTGGATCGGAATTGTATGTGCGGGCATTGTACTAGCTGGAACCGATTTCGGCCGGGCGCGGCAGCGACTCGCCGCCCAACTAGCCGCCATTTCCGCCGAAATTACCGGGGGTCTGTCCGGCATGCTCGCCCGGCCGGTTGGGCAGGAGACTCGATCGATCCGGCGGGATTTGATCCGGCGCGTCATCGCGATTGACCCCGTCATCGACGAAGCGATCGGCGAAACCTCTGAGCTGCGCTATCGCCAGGGGGGATTGCACACGGCCTTGGAAGGCCTGTTCACCGCCCTGTCCGGATGGCGCATGGTCGCCAATCATCTCGAGCTTCTGCCGAACTACCAGCAACGGCAAGAGGCCGACGCCGTTCTGCGAAGTCTCCCTTGGGAACTACAGTCGGCGCCGATGGAAGCCGGCGCGTCACGCTGGACAGCCGGCCCACGCCGCCTGCGGAGGGTCTGCGCGACGGCGGTACGGGCTCTCGTCGCGCTGCCGGCCGACACGCCATCGCTGCGGCTGTTGGCCGACGGGACCGCGGAGGCGCTGAGCGGCATATCGCGCGCGCTCAACGGACTGGTGCTGCTGACCAATTCGGACAAAGGCGCTCGGCAAGACCGCGTGGTACGGTTCCGCGTGCCCGATTTGCTTCCCGCTTTCGTCAATGCAACGCGCGTGTTTATCGTAGTGAGTGTCGTCGAGCTCTTCTGGATCGCTACCGCGTGGCCGAGCGGCACCTCGGCCATTACATGGTCTGCGATCTTCGTCATCTTGTACTCGCCGACCGCTGACCAGGCTTACGCCAACGCTAAAATTCGCTTGCTCGGAATCTGTCTAACTGCGGCTCTCGCGGCGATCTTCAAGTTTGCCGTGCTGCCCGGCAGCGAGACTTTCGCTGGCCTGGCGATCTCGATCGGCCTTGTGCTGATACCTGCAGGAGCGCTTTCCGCGCTATCCTGGCAGGCGGCGATATTCGGATCCATCGCGTCCTGGTTCGTGCCCCTGGTGACACCAGAGAACCCCAACACCTACGACACTCTGCAATTCTATAATTCGGCGCTGGCAATCATTGCGGGAGCAGGCGCCGCCGCGCTCGCTTTTCGTCTGCTGCCGCCGCTGTCGCCGGGGTTGCGAACCCATCGGCTTCTGGCACTTACGTTGCGGGATCTGCCCCGCCTGACGACGGGGCCGATCCCGGGGACGGCAAATGAATGGGAGGGCAGGGTATACAGCCGCCTCTCGGCACTGCCGGAACAGGCCGAACCTTTGCAGCGCGCGCAGCTCATGGCCGCCCTTTCGGTAGGGACCCAAATCATTCGACTGCGCCGTGTCGCTCACCGGTTCGATGAGGATGCCGAACTCGACTCGGCATTTGACGCCCTGGCGAGAGGCGACACTTCAGTTGCGACCGAACGCCTGGCCCGGCTCGATCAGAGGCTGGCGGCTCTGCCCGGGCCGGGAGTGCGGGTCAGGCTGCGGGCGCGCAGCAGCATTCTTGCGATGTCGGAGGCTCTCGCTCAGCATGCCGCCTATTTCGATTCAGGAGCGGCGCGATGAGATTTGCCGAAGTCGATCTGTTTGGCGTCTACGTCGCCCCCATTTCATTGATGATGGCGGCGGCGTGGCTTGTCCTGATCGCGCTCCGCCGGGTAGCGGACCGGTTCGGTTTGCTGCACCACGTCTGGCACCCGGCGCTGTTTGATTTCGCGTTCTACATAATCATCCTCTCGTCCATCGTACTTATTGCCGCGCGTTGAGGGAGCTGATGTCGAGCGTTGAACTGAAATCGGATCACGCCAGGCAAGGCGATGGACACGGCGTTCCGCGTCGCGTAGCGAGAGACCGCGACAATATCAAATCGCGCATCCGCGTCGCTCCGTTACTCATCACGCTGGGCACGGTTGCGGTTGCAGCCGTACTCGCTTGGACAACGTGGCAGACCTACATGGGTGCGCCCTGGACCCGCGACGGCACGGTGCGGGCCTATGTCGTCATCATGGCGCCGGAGGTGGCCGGACGAATCATCAAGCTGCCGGTCGCGGATAACCAATTCGTGCACAAGGGTGACGAACTGTTCGAAATCGATCCGGCCGACTATCGCATCGCCCTCGAGCAAGCGGAGGCCCAGGCGCAGCGCGATGGCGCCGCGCTCGACTATGATCGCGCGAATGAGAGCCGAAAAGCCAGCCTCGCGAAAGAAGGCTGGGAATCGACGGACATCTACCAGCAAACGACCAGCACACTGCATCAATCGGAGGGGGTCGTCGCCTTGGACAAGGCCGCCATCGCCAAGGCGCAGCTCGATCTCAGGCGGACTATTGTCCGTTCTCCGGTGAACGGATATGTGACCAATTTGCTGGCGCGACTTGGCGACTACGCCACCGTCGGTCAACGGCTAATCTCAGTCGTCGACGCCGATTCGTTTTGGGTCGATGGCTACTTCGAAGAGACCAGTCTCGGCAGGATCCATGACGGCGACCCGACAACCGTCAAACTAATGGGCTACAGCCAACCCGTCCTTGGCCACGTCGACGGCGTAGCTCGCGGCATTAACGTGCCAAACGCTCAGCCGAATCAGGCGGGACTCGCCTCGGTTAATCCGATCTTCACCTGGGTGCGACTTGCGCAGCGCGTGCCGGTGCGCATCCACATCGATCAAGTACCGGACGGCGTGCGCCTCGTGGCTGGCATGACAGCTACCGTGCAGATCGATTCTCAACCCGTGAGGCACCATGATTAGCGAGCGAGGTTCGACAATGGCAAGTCCCGCCCAAAGGACCTTAAATCAGTCTTCTCTTTACACTGCAACACGTCCACCCGGCGAATATCACCCGCAAGCGCCGCTGCATCCGGACCTTGTAGATTGCTCTATTGTGGCATTCTCAGCGCCCGAGATCGGCACGCACCGTTCCGCGACGTGGCCGGGCTTGCGCGTGGAAACGGTTGAAGGCATGCGGCCCACGCCATTTGAGTATGGATTCCGGGCGCCCTGGCATCTACTCATTACGACTGAGATCACTGAGTGCCACGACAATAAGACTTTTGTCGAAGCCCTGCCTCGATCGGCCTTGCGCGATTTCGCGCGCACGCTGACCTTCGTTCCTGCCGGACATGGCCTTAGCAGATTCCTGAAACCGCGCACCCCGACGCGTACGCGTACAAATAGTGGGATCGATGGTTCTCCTGTTGTCAACATCTCAGCCGGATTGAACAAGCTGGCCAAACAGGTCTCCCACACGGTCCAGTGGGCGCACTGCCTGAAAGGCTGCGTGAAGCAGGAGCGAGCGTTTTCTTCGAACTCGGCCCTGGCCGGGCACTCAACGAAATCGCCGCCGGCGCTTATCCCGATATCTCGGCTCGTAGCCTGGAAGACTTCAGAACGCTACAAGGCGCGCGTGCGTGGCTCGGGCGCGTCGTCAACTGAACTAAGTAGGAGAAAGGAAGTCGGACTGCGTCCATTGTCACCTCACCAAGAGAGCGATCCGCATCCATTGCTATCATCGATCCATTCCTTTTCGGTTACCTGCGCGGAGGTCTTGTCAGCCGAAGATCTAGCGATAGCGGATGGTGCGCCATTGAACGCGATGCTGTGTGAATGGCCGCTTTGCGCCAAAAGCTGTCTTTCAGAATGGCCGCACAGTGCGACAGCGCCCTTAGCCGCGGTTGGAAACCAAGCATATGGGTGATAGCGACAACTTACGAACGAACGACGTCGCTTCATTTGGCTCATTTCGTCTGTATATGGCCGAAAGGCTCCTTGAGAAAGCGGGCGAGCCGCTTGAGCTGGGCAGCCGCGCGCTCGATATCCTGATCACTCTGGTGGAGCGGGCCGGAGAAGTCGTCACCCACAAGGAGCTGATCTCCCGAGCCTGGCCGGACGCGATAGTGGAGGAGGCCAATCTCCGCGTCCATATCTCCGGCCTTCGCAAGGCGCTCGGAGACGGGCGCGATGGCGCCCGTTATGTCGCAAACGTCACTGGTCGGGGCTATTGCTTCGTCGCTCCGGTGACACGATCGGCGTCCCAACGATCAGCCCCGCAAGCCCGGCCGCTTGTCAGCGATCGGCTCCGCCAACTGCCGGCGCGGTTGACGCGAATGGTCGGCCGCGACGATACCGTCCGCGCGCTATCGGCCCAGCTGTTGACGCGGCGCTTCGTCAGCATCGTTGGCCCGGGTGGCATGGGCAAGACGACCGTCGCAATCTCCATCGCCCACGCGTTGATTGATGATTTCGAGGGAGCGGTTTTCTTCGTCGATCTGGGAGCACTGACCGATCCCGGTCTCGTGCCGACAGCGGTTGCATCGGCGCTCGGAATTATGATGCAGGCTCAGGATCCCTTCCTCAGATTGCTGGCCTTTCTTGGCGACCGCAGACTCCTCCTTTTGCTCGATAATTGCGAACACGTGATCGACGCCGCGGCGGCGTTGGCCGAACCCGTTGTCAGCGAGGCGCCCCAAGCGCACATCCTGGCAACCAGCCGGGAGGCATTGCGGGTCGAAGGTGAACATGTTCACCTGCTGTATCCGCTCGATGGCCCTCTCGAAGATGTCGGTCTGACCGCTGCGGAAGCGCTCACATTTCCGGCCGAGCAGCTTTTCATGGAGCGCGCGGCTGCAAGCGGCAATCGCTCCGAGTTGAACGATGCCGACGCGCCGATCGTCGCCCGGATATGCCGCAGGCTCGACGGAATTCCGCTCGCCATCGAACTTGCGGCTAGTCGCGTCAGCTCCCATGGCATCCGCGGAACGGCAGAACTGCTCGACAACCGTTTCAAGCTGCTATGGCAGGGCCGGCGCACCGCGCTGCCGCGCCACCAGACGCTGAATGCGATGCTCGACTGGAGCTATAAGCTGCTGCAGGAGCGCGATCAGGTGGTCCTGTGCAGGTTGTCGGTCTTCGTCGGGGTCTTTACGCTCAAGGCCGCCCTCTCGGTCGCCGGGACCGAGACAAACGACCCTGAGGGCGACGAGGC
>Ga0210396_10006438_pt1 | contig 11256 bp, 8 predicted proteins | sample IncBWH17OmetaG_FD_155466 | JGI IMG/M metagenome (GOLD analysis project Ga0210396, IMG submission 155466) | Forest soil microbial communities from Barre Woods Harvard Forest LTER site, Petersham, Massachusetts, United States - Inc-BW-H-17-O ...
GGAAGCAGGAAAGCCCGCAACGCGCTCGCAGCTGGAATCGGATGTGTCGTCGGCGCTGGAGAATCTCGGGTACGATGAGAGAGCTGTCGAGAAGGCCATTGCGCAATCGCGGGCCACGGTGGGAAATGATTTTGAGACTTTACTGCGCGCATCGTTGCAGGTGCTGGGCGGCGCAGTGATGAAAAAATCGCAGCGCGCCAGGCAGGGTGAATGATGAAGAGTGAGCGCGACGGTGCCGCCGCGGCGGCTGCTGCTCGTGAACGCGCAGCGGGCAGCGAAAAAAATCAGATGGCAGGAAAGATGACGGACGGGCGGGAGCGAATTATTTCGGGAAAGGCGTTCGATGAGGACGCGCGCGTCGAGGCCAGCATCCGCCCGAAGCAACTTTCAGATTACATCGGGCAGAATCGCGTGAAGGAAAATTTGCAGATTGCGGTGGAAGCGGCTCGCACGCGCGGCGAGGCGCTGGATCACGTTTTATTGTATGGGCCGCCGGGGTTGGGTAAGACGACGCTGGCGCAAATTCTGGCGAATGAAATGGGTTCGGCGATCAAGGTGAGTTCGGGGCCGCTGCTGGAGAAAAAAGGCGATCTGACTGCGGTGCTGACGTCGCTGGAGCCGCAGGATTTTTTCTTTCTGGATGAAATTCACCGCTTGCAGCCGTCGCTGGAAGAAATTTTGTATCCGGCGATGGAGGATTTTCGCGTGGATTTGATTATCGGGCAGGGGCCCGGGGCGCGCGTGCATCCCTACCAGTTGAATAAGTTTACGCTGATTGGCGCTACGACGCGCGCGGGGCTGATCATGGCGCCGCTGCGTTCGCGTTTTGGGATTGTGCACCGGCTGGAATTTTATTCGCCGGAGGACTTGCTGCTGATTGTGCAGCGGTCCGCAAGAATCTTGGGAATTACCATGGATGAGCCGGGCGCGGCGGAAATTGCGCGCCGCAGCCGCGGGACGCCGCGCGTGGCAAATCGTCTACTGCGCCGCGTGCGCGATTTTGCGGAAGTGCGCGCGAAGGGCCACATCGATATTGGCGTGGCGCGCGATGCACTGGCGATGCTCGGCGTGGATGATCACGGCCTGGACGAAGTGGACCGCAACCTGCTGCTGACGATTATTCAGAAATATTCCGGCGGGCCGGTGGGGCTTAGCACGATTGCAGCGTCGTTGAGCGAGGAAGAAGACGCGATCGAGGAAATCTACGAGCCTTACCTGATGCAGCTCGGCCTGCTGGATCGCACGCAGCGCGGACGCGTCGCCACGGCGCTAGCCTACAAACATTTTGGATTGGACGAACCCAAGCGCCAGCCTGGGCTGTTCAGCTGAGAATCAGTTCAACTGGATAAGCTTCAAAGCTGCGCGCTAAGTGTCTTTCTGTGCGGACTCTAGGTCTCCGCGGTAAACACTCCTCGCTTCGGGCTAGAATACTTTGGCGCGCATGAAGGGAATCTATTTATCTCTGGGATCAAATGTTGGGGAGCGGGCGGAGAATATTGCGCGGGCGATTGCAGCGTTGGCGCGTTTTGGTGTGCGCGTGGTGAAGCGATCTGCGCTTTATGAGACGGAGCCGGTGGAGTTTTTGGCGCAGGATTGGTTTTTGAATTGTGTGGTGGAGGTGGAAGCGGATTTGTCGCCTGGGGAATTGATGCGGGCGCTGCTGGAGATCGAGCGGGGGATGGGGCGGGAGCGGGTGGTGCCTAAGGGACCGCGGATCATTGATATGGATATTCTTTTGTACGCCTCGGTCGTATTGCGCGATGTCGATTTGGAAATTCCGCATCCGCGGATGGCGGAGCGGAGATTTGTTCTGGTGCCTTTGGCGGAGATTGCGTCTGGCGTGGTGCATCCGGTGTTGAAGAAGACTGTCGCGGAGCTGCTCGCGGAAACGGTGGATCGCAGCGAAGTGCGATTGTTTTCGTAACGCGCGACTGGGGAGGGTCCCGCGCCATGCTGCGGTACCCGCCTTTACACTTCTGTCGCCCTCCGCTGCTGCGCCGCGTCGGTGCTTCCGTAGGGGTGGGTCTGAGACCCGCCCGTACAATTGAGCCACCCACCACAGCGAGTTCGCATTCCATGAGGACCGGCGGGTGTTAATTCGTTCGCAGAACTTTCAGCCAGTGGAGCGTTAGTGGAGGCTTGGTCTCCAGCGCTTGCAGTTGAATTTCGGTTTCGCGGCCTTGGCTGCGTTCTTGCCAGCGATAGACGCCCGGCTCGGTTTCTTCGCGGACGTGGCCGGTGGCGGGCCGGAGGAAATCGCGCGCGTCATCGAAGGAAACTTTTTCGCGAGTGGCGGGACGGGTAAGCGCTTCCACCGCGTAACTGCGGAGGAGCTTTGGCCAGTACGCGTCGAAAAGTTGCGAGGACGCGAAAATATCGCTCCACGCTACTTCGCCGCCGAAGGCTACGATCACGCCGACCACGTGTTCGCCTTTCAGGCTGGATGTCGCGCGATTGAAACGCCGTTCGACTTCCAGTGCAAAATTTTCGACGGACGGCCCGACCGCCTCGGATTGATAAATGCTGCGATAGCCTTGGGTGGGCGCGGCTGACGCAATCACGCGGGAAAGTTGCTGCTGCGAAATTGCCGGTGATGCTGCTTCGAGGCTGGAGGAGATTTGCGCTTGCGCCCGCGCGCGGTCTGCCGCACCGGCTGTTGATGAGGCTGCTACTCCTCCTCCTGTTCCCGATCCCACCGAATCACCGCGAACCGCGGCCCACACCTTATTTTGATCCTGATCCACGGCAGCTTGTTCACGCACCGTGGGATGAACCATGGTTTTCGCGGCGGCGAAGGTGTCACCGCCGCTGGTCCAGCGACTGTGCTCAACGCAAAAGACGTCGAGAGGCAGCGGCTGTGCGCCGATTGGAATGATGCGGTCCTTACCGATGATGCGATCCTGCTTGCCGCCGGAAACTACTTCGCCTGCGAGAAGGAGCAGCGGCTTCTTGCCGCGATTTACCAAGACGAGCTGGTTCACCTGCGCGCCGCCGCCGGAAGACAAAACCGCGGGTTCGGCGCCATTGCGCGAACGGCGCATGTATTCGCCTTGTTCCGCGACGATAGCCTCACCCGAGGCGAGGGCTGCATCGAGGGTTTCGAAGTCGGCGGTGTAAGCCTCTTGCGATGAGAGCACGGGGAAGACTGTGAGCGTTTCATAAGTGACGGGTTCGCCGATGCGCCAGCCGCTGGATGAATCGGGTCCTGATGCGAGGCCAGATGAGAACTCAGACGCGAGCTCAGGTTCGGCATATGCGCGTGACGAGGTGTTGAGAGCCCAGACGATCACGGCGATCAGCGCCGCGAGTATGGCTAGACCGGGAATCCAGATGCGCTTGAGGCTGGGATGCATGGCGTTCTCCTTGCGTGCTCGCGCCAATGACGCTGCGCGCGCGAGCCATCACAGTGAGAACGTGCATGCTGCGATTCCTTGCAGGAATTCTGAGGGGTAATGCACTCGGATCGGGTGGCGGCGACGCGTATTCTTACTTGCGTGTTTGGCGACATGTGGCAGCTGGCGTGAAAACTACAGGTGTTTGCGGTCTTCGAGTTCCTTTTCGCGCTTCTTGCGTTCTTCTTCTTCGGTGCGCTCCCATTCGAGGAGCTCTTCTTCAGACATTTGGTAATCGTCGCGGGAGGCGAACATGGAACTGCGCTTACCGCGTTGGGCGGAGCGGAGGCCGCGGCGCTTTCTGTTTGCCGGGGAGAAATCGCCCATGCTGCGGATGGGATCGGCGAGGGCGCCGGCTTCGACGAGGAGTTCGCCAACTTTTTCGAGAAAGTCGTGCAGATGGTACGGCTTGAGGAGGTAGGGAAGTCCTTCTTTTTCGAGGATGGGCTGGGCATCGCGAGCCGCGAGCAGCGGCACCAGGAACAGAACCCGGATGCGTTTGGGGCGGGCGGCGTCCACTTCTGCGCCTTCGAGCGCGTCGGCATCGCCTTGCGCCAGGTCTCTCAGGATGTTGAAGAGAGGGCCGCGCACGTCGGTCATCGCAACGTTTACGATCACCAGACTCCACTGGCCGCTAGCGAGTTCGAGCATTGCCGCCGAAACGAGCGGGACGATACGCACGCGCCAACCCTCTGAATCGAGGACGTTTTTCAGCGCACGCTGGCTGACGATATCGTCGTCAATGATCAGAATGCCGACTTCTGCCAATGCAGTTCCCGCCAGGAAGTGTCTTCACGATTATATCGGCCGGGGGCGGTGGGGGCATCTGGTCGAAAGGTGGGTTTCCAGGGTTGGGCTGGCTGGAAGGACAGGCGAATAGAAAGCGAAGAATAATGCTTGACAAAGCGAACAAAAGGCGAATATATTGTCGGGCGTGCGGCGAGGCAATCAATGGCCACTTCTCCCATTCTTCGTGCGACACCAGCGACGCTCCAACGTCCTCGGAAGCGTGCGAAGCAGACCAGTCTCACCCTTTTCCCCACAGCCGCTCGCCACGGCACATGTGAGTCACGGAGTGAGGCTTCCGCGCCCACTCTGGCGCCAAGCCAGAGAACGAAGCCCGCTACGGAACTGGTCGGCATTGCACGCCTCGCCGCTTCCTCCCCCTGCGCAGATGCCAAGCGCGGGACGGAGTATTTCCTTCTGCCCGTCAAATCGATCCTGAATTATTGCAATTCGGAGCGAGTTCCGTTTCGCTGGACTGTTAATCCCTATCGCGGGTGCGAATTCGGGTGCCACTACTGCTACGCGCGCTACACCCATGAGTATATGGAGCTGGATGGGAACGAGTTTGAGTCGAAGATTTATGTGAAGCAGGACGCCGGACCTTTGGCTGGACGGGATTTGGCGAACGAGAAAATCTGGGGCGAGCATATTGCGATTGGGACTGCGACTGATCCTTATCAGCCGGCGGAGCGAGAGTATGGAGCGACGCGAGCGATTTTGGAGCAGATGGCGGAGCGTGATGGATTGAGCATTTCGATCACTACGAAATCGAACCAGGTGCTGCGGGATATTGATCTCCTGAAAAGGATCGCGGAGCGTTCGAGGCTTTCTGTGAATTTGAGCATTACGACTTTGCGGACGCGGCTGGCGCGATTGCTGGAGCCGCGCGCGCCTCGGCCGGATTTGCGTTTGGAAGCGGTGCGGGCTTTGCGCGAGGCTGGAATTTCGGCGGGCGTATTGGCGATGCCGATCGTGCCGGGAATTACGGATCGCGCGGAAGATTTGGACGCTTTGGCGCGGGGGGCGCGGGATGCTCAGGCGCAATGGTTCGCGGGGAATGTATTGTTTTTGATGCCGGCGTCGCTGAAACATTTTCTGCCGTTTCTGGATTCGAAGTTTCCGAAGCTTTCGCGGCAGTATCGCGAGTGGTATGGGCGTCATGGGAATGCGCCGGACACTTATCGCAAGGAAATCACGGCGCGGGTGGAGAATTTGCGGCAGAAGTATGGGCTGGGCTCGCGTCCGGACCGCGGTGAGAATCGCTCTTGGAAATCGCCACAGATGCAGCTGGGGTTGGGGATTAATCAGGGAGGAGCCCTATGTCCCGCGCGAGATCCATGGTGAAACCGGCGAACCGACGAAGTAGGAAGGCTGCTGCGCCGCGGAGCGAGGCAGCGGCCGCGGCTGTTGCGCGCGTCGAAGAGAAGGCGGTGCGCGGCGTTAAGTTGAAGCACGTTTCTACGGCGACGATTGTCTTGGCTATTCTGTGCTTGTTTGCTTATCTGGCTGGGCGGGTGGACGTCTCGGCCGCGACATCGGCGCCTGGAGATGGGCAGGGCGCCGCGAAGGAGCACACAATGTTCTTGGGACTGCGAACGGCGAAGTACGAAGTGGCGGATGTGGCTAAGGCAAAGGAGTGGTACAGCAAAGTGTTGGGGATTCAGCCCTACTTTGACGAGCCGGCATTTTATGTGGGATACAACGTCGGCGGATATGACCTGGGGCTGGTGCCCGCGCCGAAGGCTGAAACGAAGCGAGCCGCGGCAGGCGTGGCGTACTGGGGAGTGGAAGATGCGCATGTGGCTTACAAGCGGCTGATCGAGCTGGGCGCGACGCCGGTGGAAGCTGTGCAGGACGTAGGCGGAGGGATGCTGGTCGGTGAAGTGCGCGATCCGTTCGGCAACGTGCTGGGCATTATCTACAATCCGCAGTTCAAGCCGGGCGAAACCAAGTAATGGCGCTGGCACGGAATCGCGAGGCTCGCGCTCACGAGGCTCGGATTTTCGAGCACGGCGACTTTGCGGCGCGCTGCGGGATTAATGTACAGCGGCGGTTTGGCGCAGGAGGACGACGTCGCTGTCGTTGTGGGTGCGGAGCAAGCCGACGGTCTTGTTGTCAGCGGACCAGTGAAAATCCGCAATGCGATCGGATTCGAATTCGGTGACGCGGCGGCCGGGTGAGCCGTCCACAGGCGAAACCCACAGGGCGTACAGGCCGTTTTCGCGGATCGGGTAGCCGATGGTTTTGCCGTCCGACGTGTAACGAATTTCGCCGCCGGCGCGCGGATCGCGTTCAATTACTTTCACAGGCTGCAGCGTTTCGAAATCCAGGATTTTTATGATGATCGCGCCGCCGGTGGTGGGCTGCGTCTGAAACGCGATGTTCTTTCCATCGGGCGAGATGTTGACGCAGCCGCAGGTGAGCAGCGCCTCAGAAAGCTGCGTGGACGGGCCGCCATCCACGGAAATCTTTTTAGCTAAGAACTTTCCGTTATCAAAACCGGCATAGACAAGCCATTTTCCGTCGGGCGAGCACATGGCCGGCTCGTCGTCGGTGCCGGTGGTGATCTGTTTCAGATTGCCGCCGGTGGAGTCCGCGCGCCAGATATTTATGGAATTGCCGCCGCCGCGCGATGCGGAGGCGAACATGATGTAGCGTCCGTGATCGCAGGAGATGGGCCCGAAGGAAGGGAAATCGTCATGGAGCAGCGGCGCGCGATTGCTGCCGTCGGCGTTCATCTGAAAAATGCCGTTTTCTTGCTCGACGAGCAACTTGCCGTCCGGCGTCCAGCCGAACCAGTTCGTAGGTGGACGGCTGCTGATGGTCACCGGCTTTCCCGCGCCGCTCGTTTCGTAGGGTGCGGTTTCGAGCGTTCCAACGTATTGCGATTGCACGGTGGCGATGGTCTTGCCATCGGCAGAAAGACTGATGATTGGATAGGAATTCGTGTCGTTGGTGATGGGCCGATACACGCCCTGCGGATAAGAGAAAAGTCCAATCTGATCGCGATTAAAGTTCGATTCGCGGCCGCTGGCGACCACCAGAATGCCGCTTTGATCGGGCAGCCAGACCGGAGATTCCAAAATCATGTCGGATTTCTTGAACGTCTGTTTCTCGCCGGTGGAGGTGTCAAACAGATCGAGCGAGGACAACGAAGTCTGATCCGCGTTTAATTCAGCCGCCGCGATTAATTTTCCGTCGGGAGACCAGGCTGGCGCGCGCAGGCGGGTATTCTGCTTGGACAAGAGTTTCTCGCCGGAGCCGTCGGCACTGGCGACGATCAAGTCGCCCTCGCCTTCGTTGCGCTTGAAGCGGATGAAGACGATGTGGGAGCGGTCGGGCGAAAAGCTGATGCCGCTGCCGATATCGTGGACGATGCGCTCCGGGTTTCCGCCCAGGACGGGTGCGCGGTAGAGGCTGTACACGTTCTTTTCGGTCTTCTCGTCCTTGGTGAAATAAATCGAATTGCCGTCGGGCGAAAAGCTGAGGCTGTGGTACTGATCGTCGGAAGGCGGAACGATCTGGGTGTTGCTCTTCGTGGGTACGTTGCGGAGCCACAGGCTTTGCTGGCCCGCGTCGCGCTGCACGTTGAGGATGTAATTGGCATCAGGAGAGAGCGCCGCTAGCGAGGCCTTGCCGGTTTCGGTGACTGGTGAAACGGTGAAGTGCTCGAACGCCGCCGCGTTTTTGCGCGACATAAAGGAATAGATGCCGAAGGCTGCGGCGGCTACCAGCGCGAGGAGGATAACGGCACTGAGTGCTGTTCCGAATTTGTGTTGGCCCGCCACCTGCAGCACCGCGGAGCTGGATTTGGTGGAGATGGACGGCGTGGAAGCAGATGAAGGAAGCGCGGGAGCGGAGCCGGAACTTGGGACCGCCGTACTGGCGGAAATTTGCGAAGCGCCGCTGGCCGCGAGGCGACCTGAAGAATCGGCTTCGCGGCGCAGGCGTTTCAGGTCGGCGCGGATTTCGGCGGCGACTTGATAGCGCATCTCGCGATCTTTCTCGAGCAGCTTTTGCAGGATTTCCTCGAGCTTTGGCGGGATATCGGGATTGAGGCGCAGGGCCGGAGGCGGCACCCGATTCAGAATGGCTTCGAAGATCACGCCGGTGGTTTCGCCGCGGAAGGGCAGGACGCCGGTGGTCATTTCATAAAGCACGGTGCCGAAAGAAAAGAGATCGCTGCGCGCGTCCAGTTCCTTGCCGCGAACTTGCTCGGGCGACATGTAGGCGACGGTGCCGACAGCGGTTCCGGGGCTGGTGAACATTTCGCCGGAGTCGAGCGTGGCATGGTTGGTGGCGCCCATGGTCTCGCCGACGCGCGCGGTGCCGCTGTGCGCGGGAATTAATTTTGCGAGGCCGAAATCGAGAATTTTTGCGTGGCCGCGGCGGGTGACGAAAAGATTCGCGGGCTTGATGTCGCGATGAATGATTCCCTGGGCGTGTGCGGCGTCGAGCGCGTCGGCGATTTCGATGGCGAGGTCAAGCAGGCGGTCGAGTTCCATCGGTCGGCCGTTGATCACGTGCTTCAGAGTGGCGCCGTCGAGAAATTCCATGGCGATGAAGGCTTTGCCATTCTCTTCGCCGATATCGTGAATGGTGCAAATGTTGGGATGATTCAGCGCGGATGCTGCCTGGGCTTCACGCTCGAAGCGGCCGAGAGCCTGCTGGTCGCGGGCGACTTCGTCGGGAAGAAATTTCAGCGCGACGAAGCGCTTCAGGCGCGTGTCTTCGGCTTTATAAACGACGCCCATGCCTCCGCCGCCGAGATTTTCGACGATGCGGTAATGGGAGATGGTGAGGCCAATCAGGGAAGGGCTATCGGGCATGAGGTGGCGATTCTAGATTGCAGGTGGATGCAAGTCAACGATGCCGAAACAAAGCGGCGATTACTGTCGCGACGGCGAACACACGCGGTTACTTCGTCGGGCGCACTCGCGGATGTTGAGCTAACCACGCCCGGAGCGAAATTAGCGCCAACTCTAGTCAGGCTTGACGGCGGCCGCATCGATGCCGAGTAGGTGGGCGATATTCAATGCGTTGGAACGGCTCAGAACGCCCGGACGGAGTTTGTAGTCGAAAGACAAGATCCCGGATTCGCCCGAATCTTCAAAGAAAACGTTTTGGCCGGGCAAGCCATTCGTTGCGATCTCAGTCAACGCGAGGTCGTGGGTCGTAATCGCTCCGATCGCCCCTCGGAGCATCAACGCCCGGACCACCCATTCGGTGGCGATCCTTCGGTCATGCGAGTTTGTGCCGCTCATAATCTCATCAGCCAAGACCAAGAGCGGGCTCTCGTCCGCCATTTCAATCATGCGCCGCAAACGCAGCATCTCGGCCAAGAAATGCGACCGGCCATCAACAACGGAATCCTGGATTCGGATTGCGGCACCAATTGTTAGCAGTGACAAACGAAGTTTTGCGCACCGAACGGGCGCTCCCATATTTGCCAAAACCACGTTCAGGCCGATAGCGCGAAGAAAAGTGCTCTTGCCGGACATATTCGAGCCGCTGACGATAAGAAACCGCACAGAGTCTCCCAAGTGAACATCATTCCTTACACAGGAAACTTCATCGAGGAGTGGATGACCGAGCCCTTCGGCCTCCAATTCGCGGCTGTTTTCCAGGAGTAGCGGAAGCGTGTCTCCGGGATGCTCATACGAATAAGTAGAAAGTGAAATCAGCGCCTCGAATTCTCCGAGCGCAGCCACCCAAACTTGCAGTTCGGCGCCGTGACGAAGCCGCCAATGCTCGATTGCCATGGTGAACTGTGTTCCCCACAGTAAGCAAAACGATACATACGTAAAAACTTCGTTGTCGCGCTCCTTAAGAAGGCGCATCAATTTCTGCAAATGGCGGATTTTGCCGGAAGCCGCCGACCCTTCTCGGGTTAGGGCTGAGGCAAGCGCATGCAGTTTCATCGATGAAAACCGCTCCCGTTCCACAATTTCAAGGAGTTCACGGACGATCGGCAGCTCGACCGAAAGCGGTCCGATCGATTCGAGCACTCGCTTCACTTGAGGGCGAAACGCTAAAGCGAAGATGCCCTGAATCGCGAGCACCGAAACAGCGCAAACCCACAAGTTATGCAAATCTAGGAAGCCGAACCAAAACAAAACCGGCAGGGCGAGCGCCGCGAGCGCCAAGAGAAATGCCAGCGGTCGACCCCACGACGGAAACGGGGAGGAGGATTCAGCGGCCCATGACTTCAGGAATTCAGGCCGGCAATCAAACGCTTGCGTGGGGCCGGCGGTCGCGAGCAACTCGGGTAACTCTCGATGGTCACGAAGCTCTGAGATCGCCGCCTGCCGGTCGCGGATTTCTTCGATGCTGGCCGGAGCCCTCATCCAGTTGGCAAGCGTCTCGCGGCCCATCTGCGTGCGCGCCGAGCAAAGCAATTGAAAAAGCGATCCCTGACCAAACAGGTCTAAATCTTTTGAGTAGAAGTGATTTGGATCGGCGAAAACTTCTCCTGTGTCGAGTGATTCCCATTTACGGTTGAGGCGGGCCGTTCCTTTTTCGTAATACTCGGCAAGGTTCCAGAGCTGCATCAAGCGGAGCTGACAGGCGTGGCGTTGTCGGATAACGAACACGGCGAGAATCGCAACCGGGACGAGAGTCAAAAGCGGGAACACCTTTGAAATGAAGACACAATACAGAACGACGATGGCGCAAAATCCGAGAGCGGCGAGGCTGAAGCCGTAGAACGACAGGCTGCTTACCTTGTCGTCAACATCGCTGATTAATTCATTCGTCCGTCGTGCATAAAAAGCAGACGGACGATCCGTCCTGTCGTTGGTTAGGGTTGCCACAGAGTAAGACTACCATTGACTTAACTTTGATCGCACCGCAGACGTTGAGCTGGCAGAGCGAATGTGCGCGGAGCTAGTTCCGACATTGGGAATTCCTTCGCCCAATTGTCATCCGTAAACACCAGCCGACTTCCCGGTGTTTATCCGCACGACGCCCAACTGGATTACTTCTTTATAGCCGACACCTCGTCCAGAATCGTACGGGTTCAGGGAATGTTCACTACTGTTCCAACGCCGGCGTAAACGTAGCGATCGCCAAAAGTCTT
>Ga0210396_10006439_pt1 | contig 11255 bp, 7 predicted proteins | sample IncBWH17OmetaG_FD_155466 | JGI IMG/M metagenome (GOLD analysis project Ga0210396, IMG submission 155466) | Forest soil microbial communities from Barre Woods Harvard Forest LTER site, Petersham, Massachusetts, United States - Inc-BW-H-17-O ...
CTTGGGCAGTTCTTCGTTGCGCCGAGGGGTCTGTTGGTTAATGTGGTGATGCGACGGAGGGGGGAACCCCAAGTCGACCCGTCCGGTGTTTTCGGGACAGTGAGAAGACCGGGTGGTTTGGGGACCAAAGGGGACTTTCCAGGGGTGTATGCCACCCGACGGAGCGAACCCTCCCACGGCAACAACTGGAGGTTCAAAATGAAGATGGTGAAAAGCCTCCTCCTCGGATCCGCAGCGGGTTTAGTTGCGGTGACAGCAGGTCAGGCAGCCGATCTTCCCGTCAAGGCCAAGCCGGTCGAATACGTGAAGGTCTGCAGTCTCTACGGGGCAGGATTCTATTATATGCCCGGCACCGATCTCTGCTTGAAGATCGGCGGCTGGGTTCGCGCCGAGGCGGGCTGGGGTTATAACGGCAGCTTCACCAGCGGTCCGTTCAACAACACCGCTGGCGGCCGTACGGTCAGCAACACAACGTTCCGGGCCCGTGCCTATATCACGGCGGATGCCCGCGAGCAGACTGCCTACGGCACGGCGCGTGGCTATGTCGCGGTCGGTATCAGCACGAATACAGTTGGTCTCGACACTGCGGCGAACCAGTTCAGCGCCAACCGCGCCTTCGTTCAGTTCGCTGGAATCACAGCCGGTATCTCGCAATCGTTCTACGACTATTACAGCACACCGGCGACATCATACGGTGGCTACTTCCCGGCGTCCGACACGGGCGATCCGGGCTGGCTGGTGTTCGGCTACACGGCGCAACTTGGCAACGGCATGTCGGCGACGCTGTCGATGGAAGAGCGCCGCACGACGCAGATCATCGACGCTTCCGGGTTTTCTACCTCGGGGGGAACTGCTTCCAGTGCCGCTACCGGCAACATCACTGCCGGTGGGTTTACCACGACGATAGCTGGTGTAAGCGCCAATAACGGCGCCTATGGTGGCCAGCAGCTCGGCGACATCGTCGGCAATATCCGGCTCGACCAGGCCTGGGGCGGTGCGCAGATCATGGGCGCGTTGCACGAGGTCAACGCCACCTACTACAGCTCGGCCCTTGGTGGCGCGCCGAGCCAGGGCTTCGGCACTACTGGTAGTCCCGGCGACAAATGGGGTTGGGCAGCCGGCGCCGGTTTGCGGCTGAACTTCCCGATGATTGGCGAAGGCGATTATTTGCAGGCCCAGGTCAACTACACCGAAGGCGCCTTGCGCTACGCGTACTTCACCCCAAACTTCAACTGGAGCAAGACTGACGGCAGCCAGATGGCCTACGGCGTTATGAGCGATTGCGTCTATGGTGGCACTGTTCCTGGAGCCAACACCACCACGTGCAATCTGACGACCGCCTGGGGCTTGAATGCGGCCTACGAGCATCACTGGAGCCCAGCTTGGCAGACCTCGATCTTCGGCGGCTATGACGCGGTGTCGTATAACGGCCAAGCCAACGCCATGCTCTGCTCGGCAGCCGGCTTCGGCAGCGGCAGCGGCAGCGGCGCTGTCGCCGGAACGGGCTGCAACAATGACTGGTCGGACTGGTTCCTCGGCAGCCGAACTCAGTGGAACGTGACGAAGACGTTCTACATGGGCGTGGAAGGCATTTACGAGGATCTTAAGAGCGCATCTACGGGTACCTCGACACTGGGTGGCTACAATGGTTGTACAACCACCACTGGCGCGGTGGGTTGTGGCGGCGGTAACGCCTTCCAGACCGAGTCACACTCGAGCAGCTGGACGTTCCGCTTCCGTGCGCACAAGGACTTCCTGCCCTGATCGTCTGATCGAGGCGTAGAGTTCTGATGACCCGGCGGAGAGCCATCTCCGCCGGGTTTTTTATGGCCAACGCAGACGTTTGCGCCGCAAGGATTAAGTCACGGCGGCGTTTTCGGGCTGCTGCATTCTTCGGGTGATGCATTCTTCGGGGCGGGTGTTGCCGGTAGCTCGAAAACTTCTTGGCGCACGCGATCAGAGCGGCATTGTCAGCTTTCCGCGCAAGGTTTAATCCAACAGACTGCAGCGGGCGGAGCAGCAATGGGTTGAGCCCTCTATAAAGCCCAGCTCGAATCCCGCAGCCGCCGGGACCGACCCTCGGCACGCGCCCTCATGGACCGGGTATTTATGGAGATTGACGCGCTCCAACGTGGTCTTTTGGCGCTCCGTGCCGGAAACTTCGACGACGCCGAGCGCCTGTTCAACGACGTTCTGCGTGTGCGGCCAAGACACATCGGCGCCCTCAATCTGCTCGGTATCGTTCTCATTCAGCGCGGCAGATTTGCCGAAGCCGAGAATTATCTGCGCCTGGCGTTGCAGGGGAATGCCACGTCGGATGCGACGCTTTACAATTACGGCATCGTTCTTAAAGCGCTGAACCGGCCTGCCGAGGCCATGCAACGTTTCTCGCAAGCCCTGGCCGTAAACCCTGCCGCGGCGGAAACCTGGAACAACCGTGGTACGGTCTTCAACGATTTGCGTCGTTACGACGAGGCCATTAGCGATTTCGCCAAAGCGATCGAGTTGCGGCCGCAATACGCGGAGGCTTTCTGCAACAAAGGCAAGGCGCTGGCGATCTGCAAACGCCACCACGAGGCATTAGCCGCGTTCGAAACAGCCGCGGCGCTCAAGCCCGATCTGACGGAGGCTTGGGTCGGGCATGGCGGCACGCTCGCCGATCTCAAACGTTACGAGGCGTCGCTCGCCGACTATGACCGCGCGGTGGCGTCCAATCCGGCCGTCGTCGAGGCCTGGCTCGGTCGCGGCAACGCGTTGGCCCGGCTTCGGCACTACGACGATGCGCTCGCTTGTTACGACAAGGCGGTAACGCTTGATGCCAAATTAGCCGAGGCATGGCTTGGCCGCGGCAATGTCTTGACCGACCTCAGGCAATACGAGCACGCGTTGGCCGCTTTCGACAACGCGCTGGTTGCAAAACCCGGTTTGGGAGAGGCCTGGCTCGGCCGCGGCAATGTCTTTTCAGATCTCGGCCGGTACGATGACGCCTTCGCCGCGTTCGATCGCGCGCTCGAGCTGAGGCTAGATCTTGCCGAAGCCTGGTCGAGTCGCGGTAACCTATTCACGAAACTCCAGCGTTATGACGAGGCATTTGCCGCTTACGACCACGCGATGCGGCTTGACCCTAATCTACCCTACGTCGCCGGCCTGCGTCTCAACGCTAAACTATATATGTCCGACTGGACTGACCTGGAAACCGACGTCGGCCAGCTTCTGGGAATGGTCCGCGACGGAACATCGGCCAGTGTTCCTTTTGTCCTTCTCGCCATTCCGTCATCGCCCGCCGACCAGTTGCAATGCGCCAGGCGCTATGTGCAGGACCAGCCGGCGTTTCCATATATTTGGCGCGGCGAGACTTATCGTCACGATCGTGTTCGCATTGCCTATCTCTCAAATAATTTCCACGAAAGCGCGATGGCCTATTTGCTGGCCGGCATGTTCGAACGGCACGACCGCTCGCGATTCGAGATAACCGCCATATCGTTCGGCCCCGAGCGCAATTCGCCGATGCGGCAACGGCTCAAGAACGCGTTCGAGCATTTCGTCGATGTTCACGGCAATACCGACCAGGAAATCGCCGAACTCATGCGCCGTAGCGAAATCGATATTGCCGTCGATCTGATGGGTTTCACGGCCGATAATCGGCTGAATGTCATGGCGCGGCGGGCCGCTCCCATTCAGGTCAATTATATGGGCTATCCCGGAACGATGGGCGCCCCCTATATCGACTACATCATCGCCGACCGGACGGTGATACCCGAAGGCGACCGCACGTTCTATAGCGAGCAGGTCGTCTTCATACCGGAGAGCTACTTCATTACCGACGATCGGCAAGTGATTTCCGATCGCGTGCCAACGCGCGTTCAATGCGGCCTGCCGGATTCGGGATTCGTGTTCTGTTGCTTCAACAGCAACTACAAGATCACTCCGGCGATATTCGACATATGGATGCGATTGCTCGGCGCCGTCGACGGGAGCGCATTATGGCTGCTGGAATCGAACCCGACCGCCATGGACAATTTGCGGCGGGAAGCGCGACAACGCGGCATCGCGCCAGAACGATTGATCTTTGCCGGCAAAATGCCGGTCGCCGACCATTTGGCCCGCCATCGGCTGGCCGACCTGTGCATCGATACCTTGCCGTGCAACGCCCACACGACGGGGACTGATGCTCTTTGGGCCGGACTTCCCGTCGTCACATGTCTTGGCTCGACCTTGGCAGCGCGGGTCGCCGCGAGCCTGCTCCGGGCGGCTGGCTTACCCGAACTCGTCGCTGAAACGCTCAAAGACTATGAGGCTTTGGTGCTCAAGCTTGCGCGCGATGCTGCGCTTCTCGCATCGGTCAAGGACAAGCTCGCCGGCAGTCGCGACACCTGTCCCTTGTTCGATACCGGGCGCTCGACCCGATCTATGGAGGCCGCTTATGTCCGGATGTGGGAACGCCATCAAAGCGGCAGTCCGGCGGAAAGCTTCGTCGTCTGCGAATAGCGAAAAGGCGCATTGAACGTCGCGGTTCTCAACGTCGTGGTCCTCGACGTCATGGTCGAGGCTCGTCCCGGCCATCCACGTTTTGCCGTTCAACGCGTGATGCCCGGCCCAAGGCCGATCCGCCACAGCCCAACGCCGGTGCTGGACGCCGGCCATTGGATCCGGCTAAGTTTTCTCGCTGGCGCTCGGCCCCATCGGATTGTAGGCCTTCGCGCAACTCACTATCGCTCGCGCCGCTTCCCGGTCGGCGGACAAAAGCTCCCGGAGAAGTATTCTTGGCTGTCGTCACCCAGGTGTTCCAAAACTTCGCAGCGGCGCTGGCGGCCTGCGGACCGGGCTATCACGACCATGACATCGCGGACGTCATTGCTTACAAGACATCGCTCGCTGTCGATCATCGCCAGATCGCTCCCGAACAGGCGATCAATTCGATCCTGGCGCTCGGTATCTGTGCGGCCGAAACGACCGACCGCCCGCTCCGAGTTTTAGATTTCGGCGGCGGCTGTGGCTTCCATTATTTCAGGGTGACTTTGGCGACACGGGCTCCATTGCGATGGACCGTCGTGGAAACTCCAGCCATGGCGGCGCGCGCAGCCAAACTGGCAAACGGCCGCTTCGATGTCTTCACCACTATCGACGAGGCTTCCGCAGCCTTGGGCCAAATAGACCTCCTTCATGCGTCGAGCGCGATCCAATATGTGCCCAATCCGCTGGAAACGCTGAAATCGCTCGCGACGTTGCGCGCCAGGTTTTTCGCGCTCATCCGCTTTCCTGTGTGGAATTCGCCGCAAGTCGTCGGGATGCAAAAATCGCGACTGTCGGAAAATGGAATCGGTCCGATGCCGCCGCGTATTGCCGACCGGCAAATTGCCTATCCGGTGACTTTCGTCAACTTCGACGAAATCGTGCGGATTCTTTCGGACTACGATTACGAGGTCGCGATGTCTATGGCGTCGCCGAGCTCGAACTATGAGGTTCTCGGGCAACGCGCGCCGGGGGTGAGCCTGATATTTCGCGCTAAAGCGCACGCAGCAGGGAGTTCTACTTAACAAAAAACAGGATGCAAGTGAGAATCGGCCGACGGAATAGCGAGCGGCAACCGAGTTCACGAACGGGACTGAATGAATTCCAAAAATGCTGCGCGGACACGCGATATCACATGCTCCCACGATTCTGATGGCTTCTGCCGAAATAGCCGGGCGCTCGGATACCACGGGCTATCGTCACGATGGAGCAGCCAGCGCCAGTCCGAATTAAACGGCAGCAATATCCATACCGGCTTTCCCATTGCGCCAGCCAAGTGTGCCACGCTTGTGTCCACCGTGATCACCAAGTCCAGACAATCTATCAGTGCTGCGGCGTCCGCAAAATCCTTCCACATGCCCGCATAAGAAACGAGATCAAGAGGCCCGAATGAGGCCTCCTCGGGATGGCCACTGCTATATTGCAGAGAGACCCAATGTGCATCGGCGGAAAAAAGCGCAGCAAGAACGTCAAGATCCAACGATCGGTGACGATCGTTCTTGTGTGTCGCACTTCCTCGCCAGGCGACACCAACGCGAGGCTTGGTCTTTGCGGGCAGGCGGGCATCCCAGGTTTGGCGCAATCGCTCGTTCGAAAAGATGTAGCGTCGTTCTGCCGGAATCGTTCTCAGCGTCGTTGCCAGAGCGAGCGGCAAGGACATCATCGGGCAGTGATAGTCGAAACTCTTCGGTACTTCAGTCTGATTGATGATGCCGATCTCCGGACTCATCTGGGTGAGAAGCTGGTACAAGGGCTCTTGCACCGACATGACGACGTCTGTTCCCACGGCCTTTAGAAGCTTGCCGTAGCGGCAGAACTGTATCGTGTCGCCAAATCCCTGCTCCCAATGCACGAACAGCGTCTTGTTTGAAATGTCCTCCTGGCCGAGCCATAGAGGCTGCGCAAAAGCACGAGCGCCAACTGGCGTCTGAAGCCTCTTGCGCCATTCGTGCAGAGGCCATCCGTTCTCGAAGCGGCCCATCTGCAAATAACAGTAGCTCTGATTGGCATAGGATTCCGCGCGCTCCGGACGAAGCTTTATCGCCTTGTCATAGGCGCCGATCGCATCATCAAGGCGCAGCAGGTCCTGGAGCACGGCGCCACGGTTGTGATGTGCCTCCGCATAGTCGGGCCGCAGCGCGATCGCCTTGTCGTAACTGGCGAGCGCGTGATCGAAACGCTTTGCATCGTGCATCACCATGCCGCGATTGTAGAAAGCCTCGGCGTAGGATGGATCGAGCGCGATCGCCTTCTCATAGCTTATGAGCGCATCATCGATGCATCGCAGGTCGCTCAGCGCAGCGCCTCGGTTATTATGCGCTCTGGCATTGTCGGGTTTGAGCGCGATTGCCTTGTCGAAACTTGCGAGCGCTTCGTCCGAGCGGCCCAGATCCTGGAGGACAATGCCGAGATTGTTGTGACATTCCGCGTAATCGGGCTTCAACGCGATGGCTTTGCCGAAATCGACGAGCGCGTTCGAATGGCGTTCCAGAATTACGAGCACGATGCCACGGTAATTGTAAGCCTCGGCATAGCTCGGGTTCAGCGCAATGGCGGCGTTGAACGCCTCAAGGGCGTGATCGTAGTCCCCCAGATTCTGCAAGGATATGCCACGCTTGTAGTGGGCTTCCGCATTCAACAATCCGCTCAACGGGTTGCTTCCTATTTCGGCCCGGCGGCGAAATGTGCCGATGGCGCGCCGCGCTGACTGCGTTGTCGCATCGTTGTGTGGGTCGCCTCGAGATTGCGTGCATGCGCGGTGGCGATGGCGCGCTGAAATGTGGCGTTATCCGCAAAACTCACTGCCAACTCTGTCCCCATCGTTCCGGTGTGGCGGCCTGCGGATCGGATGTCGCGCCTTTCGGTTCCGGCGCCGTCCAATTTGTCGCCGCGTCGCATTTGGCGACGAAGACTGCGATGCTGTTGAGCAGATCCGCGCCGGCGAGTACCGGAACATGCCCTTGATCGGGCACTTCAATAATATCCATCGCCGGATGGCGTTCTTTCATGCTCATCACCGTTTCGGCCGAAAGAATGTCGGAATTGCCGCCGCGGATGACGAGCACGGGCACGCGCGCGAGGGCGCCGAATTCGGCCCACATCGGCGGCAGCGGCCGCTCGATGTCGATCTCGGCCAGCGTCTGGGCCAAGCGCACGTCATAGGTCAGCACCAGCGCGCCATCCTGCGTCTTCCACGTGCGTTTCGCCGCGGCGAGCCAATCCTCGGCGGTCAGTTTCGGGAACTGCGCGCTGAACAGGCGCCGAAGGATTTCGGAGCCTTCGGCGAAGCTCTTTGGCTGCGGCAGTTTGCCGACATAGCTCTTGATGCGCGCGAGCCCTTTTGGCTCGATTACCGGCCCGATGTCGTGCAGCACGGCGCCGGCGATAGCGGTCGGATGCGCGACGGCGAGCAGCATGGTGAGAAGCCCGCCGCGCGAACTGCCGACGAAGACCGCCTGCGCGATGCCGAGGGCCGCCAGAATCGTCACTACATCGCCGAGTTCGGTCGCGACGTTGTAATTTTCCGGATTTCGGTCGTAGTCGGACTGGCCGCGTCCGCGCGAGTCGATGGCAATGACCCGCCGCGGGGGCTGGCCGCGCGCCAATGCGGACGCCAAGGCGTCGAAATCGGCGACGGTCCGGGCAAGACCGGGCAGGCAAACGACGGGCAATGCCGGCGCGGTTCGCGCACCATGTTCGCACACATGCAACCGCAGTCCATCCTGCGCTGTGATGAACACACTTTTGGGAACACCTTCGCGCAAGTCGCTGCCTTGTATGTTCCATGCCGTGTTGGTGCCGCTAACGACCCTCAGCGAGAAGGCAGGTTCAGTCTGCTCAAAGGTCGGAACGCGCTACATGGCACAACTAATGTAACGTTCGCTTCCGGCCGGTGCAATTGCCGGAATCTTCAAACTTGAAAAGATTCTATTATATATTTCAATCGCTTGCGGCAAATGGCTTGAGGCCTGGTCTAACCCCCGCGACGCAAATCGGCATCGATCATGAGCTTAGGATTGTTCTCGATCAGCGCGCGATAAACCTGCATGTTCTCGATCACGCGTTCGACGTAGTTGCGCGTTTCCGAAATCGGGATGCGCTCGATCCAGTCGATCGGGTCGACTTTAGGGTCGCGCGGATCGCCGTATTGCTCGATCCATTCCTTGGCCCGGCGCGGCCCGGCATTGTAGGCCGAGAAGGCGAGGATGTAGGAGCCGCGCCAGTTCGCGATATCGTTGCCGAGCTCGGCGCTGCCGAGCTGCGCGTTGTAGGTCACGTCGTCCATCAGGCGGCGCTGGTCGAAGGGGACGCCAAATCGCTTCGCGGTGTCGCGGCCGGCCGCCGGCGTCACTTGCATCAGGCCGATGGCGTTGGCGCTGGACACGACGCGCGGATTGAAGGCGCTTTCCTGTCGCACGATCGAATAGACCACGCAGGGCTCGACGGCCGGCCCGATCGGCTGGTAATCCGGCACGCCGAAATTCGGGAACGCATAGCGCTCCATCGGAAAGCCGCGGCCGAGCGCCGGTTTGCCGATCAGAAGCACGGCGCGCGCGTCATTGTGGCGTGCGGAGATGTCGGCCAGCGTCACCAGTGCGCCGATATCGGTCGCCTTGTCGCCGAGATGGCGGCCATGGAGGCGATGAGGTCGCGATTGTCGATGGCATAGAGAATTTCGAAGACGCGGGCGAGTTCGAGCATGCGGTGGTCGGGGGAGGGGTCGGGCAGTTCCCGCAGAGTGACTTCGTCAAGCCCGAGTCTGGCGCGCGCCAATTGGCCGTAATAGGCGGTCGGATAATGCGCCGCCGCCTCGAACAGCGCGCGCGCATCCTGATCTCGTCCCAGCGCTTCCGCGGCACGCGCCTGCCAGTAATACGAGCGGGCGAGCGTGATCGGGTTCGTAGCGCCGTCGGCGATGCGGGCGAAATGCGCCATGGCGATGCCCGGATCGTGCAGGAAACGCAGCGCGATCCAGCCTGACGTGAAATGCTGTTCGGCGCGAAAATTGTCGCTGATCGGCGGCGCCGCGCCATTGGCGACGTCGTAGGCCATCTTGGCATCGCCGAGGTCGAGGAGCTTGCGCGCAATCAGACGGCGCTCGACCCACCACGGGTCGGGATTGACGACTTTCGCCGGATCGCGCGGCGCCGCCAGCAGCAATTGCGCGGCTTCGGTGATCTTGTCCTGCCGCCGCAGCACTTGGATGCGGCTGAACATATAGCCGGGATCATGACGGGCCGCTTCGGGCACTGCCTCGAGCAGCGATTTGGCATTGTCGGACTGATTGATGACGGCGGCGCGCGCTTTGGCGACCGCAAGTGCCGTCGCGTTGAGATGCTGCGCCGCACGCAATCCGGCATCGTCGTCGTCGACATAAAGTCGCGCGTCCATGCGCACCGCATCGTCGTCGGGCGTGATCAGGCCGGCGAAAGCAGCGCGGCCTTGGGCTTCAAGATCCGAGGAGAAGCCATCGTTACGCCATGTCTCGCGCAGCGTCGCTGTTGCGCCGGCGCTGTCGCCTTGGGCCATCAGCGCCCGCGCTAGCGCGAAATGGCCTTTGACGGTGTGCGGCGGTTCGGAGCGGAAGAACTGGATCACCGTTGGCGGGTCGACGCGCTCTTCCCAGGCCACGCCCTCGGCGCGACGGCGTAACAAGGAGATGCTTGGCCAGCTTGGATTGGCGGCTATGAAATTAACGTAGCGCGAGAAATCCGTCGCGCCGCTGTCGCTGCGCAGGATCACCCATTCGACAAACTTGCGCGCCAGCGGATCGGAAATCGTACCTTCGACATTGGTCGCGTCGTCGGCGCGGTTCTTGCCGACCAGATCGATCGCCTGTTTGACCGCGGTGATGTCCATCGGCGCGGTCGAGGCGGTCGGCGCCACCGCCATCGGCAGCACCGGCGCCTGCGGGATGGCAGGCCGCAGCGCGAGATTGCCGGGGAGCGCAGCGGCAGGCGTTGAGCCTGTGGCTAAAGAGCCGCGGATCGGCGGGGCTGGCTTATGGGCGCCGGACTTTTCGGTCACAAGCTTGGTCGCGGGCGCTGCGCTTTTCTTGGTGCTGGCTTTGGCGGCCGATGGCGTGACCGATTTGGAACTCGTCTTGCTGTCGGTCTTGTTATCCGGTTTGGCGGCGATTTTGGTGTCGGGCTTACCGCCTGATTTGGTGTCTTTGGTCCCGGGCCTTGCCATTGGCAATGGCACGGCTGAGGTTGCCGCCGACTGCGCAAACGCGCGCGCCGTGAGCGCATCGCTCGTGAGGATGCCGAAAACGGCAAAGAGGACAAAGAACCGAATTCCCAGCACGTTCCCTCCCGGCCCATCCCGGCGCCACAGCGTACCCGCTCAGCGCTTGGCCAGCTCTCGGCCAGTTCTTGGCCAGTTCTTGGCCAGTCAATTAGGCCAGTTAGTTGGGCCGGTTAGATTGAGAAAGGCCTAACTCGCGAAATTACGACGCGACAATTTACAGTTTTACGGCGAAAGCAGGGCCAGGGGCTGCACCTCGTCCGAACCGTGATGGGGACTATGAAAGCCAGCATTGTTTCCGGCCGGCGAGTTGAAGATCGGTCGCTGTCAATGACGTCGCAGGGTAGCACTGCGACTCGTTGTTCGCATTACATGACAGTGCTGGAAAGAGAATGTACCACTGTAACCGAAATTGCCGCAAAAGTCACCACACACATCATATAGAGGCTTCTTTGCGGGGCATTTTCTTCTTGCGGGGCTTTTCATGGCAGCGATCG
>Ga0210396_10006441_pt1 | contig 11255 bp, 9 predicted proteins | sample IncBWH17OmetaG_FD_155466 | JGI IMG/M metagenome (GOLD analysis project Ga0210396, IMG submission 155466) | Forest soil microbial communities from Barre Woods Harvard Forest LTER site, Petersham, Massachusetts, United States - Inc-BW-H-17-O ...
TCGAGCTGGCCGTCGCGCTGGCGGAGTTCGGCTACGGGGCGGTGCCCGGCCCGTTCGTGCCGTCGGCGATCGCCAGCGCGTTGATCTCCGCGCACGACCCGGACGCCAAGGTGCTGGCAGAACTCGCGTCGGGCGCGGCCATCGGCGCCTATGCGCTGGATTCCGGACTGACCGCAACCCCGCAGGGCCCGGACGAGACGACGCTGGTGATTCGGGGTGAAGTCCGCGCCGTCCCCGCCGCGGGCCAGGCCTCCGTGCTGGTGCTGCCGGTGGCGATCGCCAGCGGTGACGAATGGGTCGTGCTGCGCGCCGAGCAGCTGGAGATCCAACCGGTCAAAAGCATTGACCCGCTGCGCCCGATCGCGGATGTGCGCGCGGATGCCGTCGAGGTCGGCCAGGACGCGGTGTTGAGCAGCCTGAGCATGACCACCGCGTACGCGTTGATGTCCACCCTGCTGTCCGCGGAGGCCGTGGGCGTGGCACGCTGGGCAACCGACGCGGCGGCGCAGTACGCCAAGATCCGCGAGCAGTTCGGCAGGCCGATCGGCCAGTTCCAGGCCATCAAACACAAGTGTGCAGAGATGATCGCCGACACCGAACGGGCCACCGCCGCAGTGTGGGACGCAGCACGCGCTTTGGACGAGGCACGAGAAGCCAACCAAAACAACTGGGACACAACCGGTCCCAAGGTCGAATTCGCCGCGGCGGTGGCAGCCACGCTGGCCCCGGCCGCCGCCCAGCGGTGCACGCAGGATTGCATCCAGGTGCACGGCGGCATCGGCTTCACTTGGGAGCACGACACGAACGTCTACTACCGGCGGGCGTTGATACTGGCCGCGTGCTTCGGCCGCAGCTCGGAGTACCCGCAGAGAGTAGTGGACACCGCGACGGACACGGGTTTGCGCGCGGTGGACATCGACTTGGATCCCGACACCGAAAAGCTGCGGGCCGAGATCCGGGCCGAGGTGACCGCGCTCAAGTCGATGGAGCGCCACCCACGCACGGTCGCGATCGCCGAGGGCGGGTGGGTGCTGCCCCACCTTCCCAAGCCGTGGGGACGCGCCGCCAGCCCGGTCGAGCAGATCATCATCGCGCAGGAGTTCAGCACCGGGCGGGTCAAGCGGCCGCAGGTGGGTATCGCGGCGTGGATCATCCCGTCGATCGTCGCGTTCGGGACCGAGGAGCAAAAGCAGCGGTTCCTGCCGCCGACCTTCCGCGGTGAAATGATCTGGTGCCAGCTGTTTTCCGAGCCTGGCGCCGGATCGGACCTGGCGGGGCTCTCGACCAAGGCGACGCGGGTGGAAGGCGGCTGGCGCATCAGCGGCCAGAAAATCTGGACCACGGCCGCGCAGTTCTCGCAGTGGGGCGCGCTACTAGCCCGGACCGACCCGAGCGCTCCAAAACACAACGGCATCACCTACTTCCTGCTGGACATGAAGAGCGAAGGCGTCACCGTCAAGCCGCTGCGCGAGCTCACTGGCGCCGAGTTCTTCAACACGGTCTACATCGACGACGTGTTCGTGCCCGACGAGTACGTGCTCGGCGAAGTCAACCGGGGCTGGGAGGTCAGCCGCAACACGCTGACGGCGGAGCGGGTATCGATCGGCGGCAGCGACAACAATTTCCTGGCGACACTTCCCGAGTTCGTCGAGTTCGTTCGCAGTTACCGTTTCAAGGGCCAGTTCGACCAGGTCGCGCAACACCGCGCCGGCCAGCTGATCGCTGAGGGCCAGGCCGCCAAGGTGCTGAACCTGCGCTCCACGCTGTTGACGCTGGCCGGGGGTGACGCCATGCCGTCGGCGGCGATCTCGAAGTTGTTGTCGATGCGCACCGGCCAGGGCTACGCCGAATTCGCGGTGTCCTCCTTCGGCACCGATGCCGCGATCGGCGACCCCGACGAACTAGCGGGCAAGTGGGGCGATTACCTGCTGTCCAGCCGGGCCACCACGATCTACGGCGGCACGTCGGAGGTGCAACTCAACATCATCGCCGAACGGCTGCTGGGCCTGCCCCGCGATCCCTAAACAGAACCGTGCCGACCCGACGGTTGTCAGGCCGGCACGTTTCTCCCCCGCGCTCTAGTGGCTCACCACCACGGCATGAAGCCACGGTGGCCAAAGCCATGGTCAAAACCACGGTGGCCAAAGCCACGGTCAAAACCACGGTGGCCAAAGCCACGGTCAAAACCACGGTGGCCAAAACCACGGTCAAAACCACCGTGGCCAAAACCACCGCCGTGGTGGCCCCATCCGCCAACGTGGCCGCCTCTGCCGCCGCCCCAGCTTACGGACTTGGTAACGTGGCCTCCGCCGCCGTGGCCCCAACTGCCGCCGCCGGCGTGGCCGCCGCCGCCGTGGCCCCAACCGCCGCCGCCATGTTCGGGAACCATACCGGGCCCGCCCGGCCCAAAAGTCGCGAAGCTTGTGGCTGGAGTGGGTGCGGGAGCGGCCTGCGCCGCTGGTGCGCCGCCGAACAGCATCGCTCCGGTCAGCGCGCCGACACCGACCGCACCAGCGGCCGCAGTGCGAACCGATCGCAGTGAAATCAACATGGGAAGCTCCTTCCAAGACTTTGTACTGACGTATTGGATATTACCCATGAAAATGGTCGGCAAACAAGAAAAATAATATTGAAGAATGCTGTGAGTAAGTTGTAGTTTTGCTCAAAGCTACTGATTTCACATTCCGTTTTCTGACTATTTTATGAGTATCTGTACTTACGAAATTCAAGACTTCCTGAGATACTGAGATCAGTATACGCACCACGACCTGAAATAGCAGGTCAGACGGGATATACTGATGTACTGAGATACGCATTCACTAGCTTCAGTAGCTCAGGATTTGCGCGTTGAATTGGTCAGATTAAAGGGAAGCGCCAAAATTGACACACCTACCCCGGCTGCATACATCTATTGGATATAGCCCGCCTGTCGCCTGGCACGATCTATTATATGTAGCTACCGTCTTGAATAGCGTTGTGAATCCGCTGGTAGAACGCGGGGTCTGCCCATGTTCCGGGTTCACCGGCTACGCGACACGCCGCGCTGGGTGGCGTCCTCTGCGAAATTCCGTGTCCACTCCTAAACTGAAGTACTGACTTACTGAATTGGCCCCGGAAGAGGCCACGGGAGGACAGTCGCAGCAGTGGTGATCAACCCAGGGCACATCGAACCCAGCGCCGGATCGTTCCGCACGCACATGTCGGCGGGCACGCCACCCGGGGACGCGGCGCCCACCGAGCGTCTCAACAAGAACCCCCGACAAACGCCCGTCCACCGCGGGTTCAGGCAACCCAGCCAGCCCGGCCAAGCCTCGGTCGAACAGCGGACAAGCGATCAGCCAGGACGCGGCCAGCGGACCCGGCGCACCGTCGACCTTCCTGCCGGCACGCACCGTGCCCTCGACATCTGGCAACGCGAAGCCGCCGACCGGCTGGGCGTCGCCCGGGTGACCGGGCAGGAGGTCCTCACCGCCCTCATCGACCAACTGCTGATCGATCCGAAACTCGCGGCCCAGATCACCCGGGCCATCGAGGCGCGCCGCTGATCCCGGGACTGCGCGAGCAGACGTAAAAACCCCCGACACGCCGGGCGTGCGGGGGTTTTTACGTCTGCTCGCCGAACTAAATCTCCATCTCCCGCAGCTCGCGCTTGAGGACCTTGCCGGTGGGGTTGCGCGGCAACTCGTCAAGGAAGATCACTTCGCGCGGCACCTTGTATCGGGCCAGGTGCTCGCGCACGTAACCCTTGATGTCGTCCTCGGCGACGCTCGCGCCGTCCTTCTTGACCACGAAGGCGCGCAAGCGGTGTCCGTATTCCTTATCCTCCACGCCGATCGCGGTGGCCTCTACCACGTCGGGATGCCCGCTGATCAGGTCCTCCACCTCGGCCGGGAACACGTTCTCGCCACCGGAGACGATCATCTCGTCGTCCCGGCCGCTGACATAAAGCAAGCCGCCTTCGTCGAAGTAGCCGACGTCGCCCGACGACATGAGGCCGTCGATGATCTGCTTGTGACCGCCGCCGGTGTAACCCTCGAACGGGAAGGCGTTGCCGACGAAGATCCGCCCGACGTCGCCCTGCGGCAGCTCCTTGCCGTTGTCGTCGAGGATCTTGACCTTCACACCCTTGACCACCGGACCGACTGTCGACGCATTCTTTTCCAGATCCTTTGGCCCGGCGATGGTGGCGAACGCGATCTCGGTCGAGCCGTACATGTTGTAGATGACCGGGCCGAGGTCTTTGAGCGCGCGGCCGGCCAGCTCGGCGCCCAACTGGGATCCGGAGATGAACACGATGTTCAAGCTGGACAGGTCGGGCTTCTCGTCCATCTTCTCGACCGCGTCGAGGATCCGGGACAGCATCACCGGGACCACGACCATGGCGGTCACCTTGTGCTCCTCGATGTCGTCGAGCACCAGCGGCGGCTTGAACTTGCGCCGCAAGACCAGCGTCGACCCAAGGAACATCGCCAGCGTGGCGTGCAGGTAGCCGAGGGCGTGGAACATCGGCGCGGGTAGCGAGGTCACCTCGTTCGCCTTGAACGGAACATGCGACAGGATGCCGCCCACCGGCGCCAGCGTCGGCGGGGTACTGCGATTGGCCCCCTTCGGCGTGCCGGTCGTGCCGCTAGTCAGGATGATGATCGACGCGTGCTTGCTGGCCTTGGGCGCGGGGTCTTTGCTACTGCGCTCGATCAGATCGGCCAGCGTCTCGTCATCGCTACCCGAGGGCTGGTCCGAGTCGGGGTTCGTGCCCAGTGCGCGCAGCTTGCCCAGCTCGGGGTCCGCCTTGCTGACGGCCTTGGTGTATTCGTCGTCGTAGATGATCACCTTGGCGCCCTCGCGCTCCGCCACCTCTTTGATCTGCGGGCCGGAGAACTCGCTGTTCAGCAGGATGATGCGGGCCCCCGCCCGGGCGGCGCCGAAGTTGGCGATGAGAAACCAGCGGCTGTTACGTGCCAGGATCGCCACACCGTCGCCGCCGAGCACGCCCTTCTCACGCAGGCCGTTGGCCACCGCATGGGCGGCCTCGTCGAGTTCCCGGTAGCTGAACTCGCCGTCTTCGTCGATGCACGCCGGGCGGTCAGGATGGCGTCTCGCGTTGAGCGACGGCAGCATCCCGAACTCGCCCCACTTGTAGATGTCAGTCGCCATCCCGGCGACGTTCTGCGGCGGCTCCAGCCGGAACGCGCCGGCTTCGAAGATTTTGCGCACGTAGTGCAGTTCGGCTGAGCCGCGTTCGATGTACTCCTGAAGCTTGTTGACAGCCTGGCCCGGCAGTCCCATGAGGTTAGCCATGACTTCACCATATGTGACCATTTGTGACCCAGGTCGCACTCCGTCCAGAAAATCTCCGGACTTACCATGAAGCCCATGAGCGGTCCGGCGGCACTGGAAGTGGCCGGACGTCGGGTCACCATCACCCATCCGGACAAAGTGGTCTTCCCCGCCCACGCGGGTTCCGGCCCGTATACCAAGCTCGACCTGTTGCGCTATTACCTGGCCGTCGCCGATGGGGCGCTGCGCGGCGTGGCAGGCCGGCCGATGATTCTGAAACGTTTCGTCAAGGGCATCTCTGAGGAGGCCGTATTTCAGAAGAGGGCACCTGCGAAACGGCCGGACTGGGTGGATGTCGCCGAGCTGCGCTACGCGTCCGGCACCTTCGCCGCCGAAGCGGTTATCCATGACGCCGCCGGGCTGGCGTGGGCGATCAACCTGGGCTGCGTCGACCTCAATCCGCACCCGGTGCTCGCCGGCGACCTCGACCACCCCGACGAGTTGCGGGTCGACTTGGACCCGATGCCCGGGGTCACCTGGCGGCGGATCGTTGACGTCGCGCTGGTTGCGCGCGAAGTGCTGGAGGACTACGGCCTGGTCGCCTGGCCGAAAACTTCGGGGTCGCGGGGCTTTCACATCTATGCCCGCATCGCGCCGCGCTGGCGGTTCCCCCAGGTCCGCCTGGCTGCCCAGACCGTCGCGCGGGAGGTCGAGCGACGCATCCCGGATGCAGCAACCAGCCGCTGGTGGAAGGAAGAACGCGAAGGGGTGTTCGTCGACTTCAACCAGAACGCCAAAGACCGCACGATCGCCTCGGCCTATTCGGTGCGGGCCACTCCCGACGCGCGGGTGTCCACGCCGCTGCACTGGGACGAGGTCGCCGACTGCGCGCCCGAGGCCTTCACCATGGCCACCGTGCCCGACCGGTTCGCCGACATCGGTGACCCGTGGGCGGGGATGGACCCCTCCAACCAAGCAGCGGTCGGCGAGCTCGACCGGCTATTGCTGCTCGCCGAAGAACTGGGTCCGCCCGAGAAGGCGCCGAAGGGGTCCGGAACGCGGAGCCAGCATGCCAGTGGAGGGCGCGTCTCGTCGAAGCCGCTCATCGAAATCGCCCGCACCAAGACCAAGGACGAGGCGCTGGCCGCGCTGGACACCTGGCGTGACCGCTACCCCGCCGCCGCCGCCCTGCTGCAGCCGTCCGACGTGCTGGTCGACGGCATGCGCGGTCCCAGTTCGATCTGGTACCGCATCCGGATAAACCTGCAGCACGTCCCGAAAGAACAGCGCCCGCCGCAGGAGGAGCTGATCGCCGATTACAGCCCTTGGAAAAAGGCTCAGTTTGGTTACCCGCCGCCGTCCAGACCGGGCGCGCGGCGTGCGGGAGAATCGCCCCATGCAGGCGACTGACCGGCCCCTGGGTCTGCGGGAACGGAAGAAGATCAAGACCCGCCAGGCCATTCGGCGGGAGGCGTTCCGGCTGATCGACGAGAACGGCTACGCCGCCACGACCGTCGAACAGATCGCCGCCGCCGCCGACGTGTCACCCAGCACCTTCTTCCGCTACTTCCCGTCCAAGGAGTCGCTGCTGCTGGCCGACGACCTGGACCCGCTGATATTGGCGGCCTTGGATGCGCAGCCGCCCGACCTGCCGCCGACCCAGGCGATCCGGCGGGCCTACGCGGCCGCCATGGCGCGCCTTCCCGCCGAGCAGTTGGAGTTCGAAAATACCCGGCAGCGACTGATGTTCTCGATACCCGAGCTCAAGGCCGCGATGTACGACGAGTACTACCGCACCATCAACGTGATGGCCGATGCGATCGGGCGCCGAATCGGCCGCCCCGCAAGCGATTTCGAAGTCCGGGTATTTGTCGGTGCGCTGACCGGCGCAATGATGGCCGCCTACGACAGCGCGCCACCGGCGGCAGACACGATCTATCGGGCGCTGGACTTCGTGGACGCCGGTATGCCGCTGAGCTGAATCGAGTCGCGCACGCGATACTCTCACGCGGTGCGACAAGGGCGACAAGGGTGGAATCGGCGCGGATTCTTGCAGCTCGCCGGGGCTGCCGGGGTCGCCGCTGTCGCCCCGGTCACTGGGCTGGTATCAGCCTGCTCGTCGCCGAAATCTGCGCCCGGCAATCCAGGCACCGGCGGGGTGACCATCACCCACCTTTTCGGGCAGACCGTCATCAAGGAGCCGCCCAAGCGCGTCGTCAGCGCCGGCTATACCGAGCAGGACGACCTGCTGGCGGTGGGGGTGGTGCCCATCGCGGTTACCAGCTGGTGGGGCGATCAGCCCTTCGCGGTGTGGCCTTGGGCCCAGCCCAAGCTCGGCGGCGCGCAGCCGGTGGTGTTGAACCTGGACAACGGAATTCCCGTCGACCAGATCGCCGGCCTCAAACCCGACCTGATCGTGGCGATCAACGCCGGTGTCGACGCTGACACCTACCAGAAGCTGTCGGCGATTGCCCCGACCGTCCCCCAGGGTGGCGGCGATGCGTTCTTCGAGCCGTGGAAAGACCAGGCCATCGCGATCGGCCAGGCGGTATTCCAGGCCGACCAGATGAAATCACTGGTCGACAGCGTCGGCCAGAAGTTCACTGCCGTGGCGCAAAAGAATCCGGGCTGGCTGGGCAAGAAGGCGTTGTTAATGCAGGGCACGCTGTGGCAAGGCACCGTGGTGGCGACGGTGGCGGGCTGGCGGACCGACTTCCTGAACCAGATGGGGCTGGTCATCGATGACAGCATCAAACCTTTCGGCGTCGATCACCGGGCGGTCATCCCGCGCGACCACATCAAAGCGGTGCTCGATTCCGCCGACGTGGTGATCTGGACGACCGAAAGTCCGGATGACCAAAAGGCTCTACTGGCCGACCCCGACGTGGCGGCTTCGCAGGCGACCGCCCAGAACCGCCACATCTTCACCACCAAGGATCAGGCGGGCGCGATCGCGTTTTCGTCGGTGCTGAGCTACCCGATGCTCGCCGATCAACTGCCCCCGCTGATCAGCAAAGTCCTCGGTTAAACCCACCACTGTTTGAGCGTTTGCTAAGGCACCTCTGGCAGTGCTCGAAATTCCGTCGCAACCCCCTGCCCGTACCACGCTCGCGGAGTTACTGTCGAGTAATGAGCGTGACGGACCTCTCCAGCGACCTCTCTGGCAATCTCTCCGAGGGCTTGGTCGGCAACACGGTTCTGGACTACGGCGACCATGCTCTCATGGTGCAATGCGGCAGTACCGCAGAGGTATTGGCGTGGACTGCCGCCCTTCGTGCCGGGGCATGGCCCGGTGTGATCGACATCGTCCCGGCCGCCCGCACCGTGCTGGTGAAGCTCGACGGCCCGCGCTGCCAAGCTGTTATCCGTCAGCGTCTGCGCAAGCTGCGGGTCGACTTGGACGCCTACTTAGCCGAGGCCGAGGCCGCGCCGGCGGATCGCAGCCCCGATGTGGCGATCGACGTCGTCTATGACGGCCCGGACCTCGCCGAGGTCGCCGCCCACACCGGGCTGACCACAGCGCAGGTCATCGACGCCCACACCGCCACGCTGTGGCGGGTCGGATTCAGCGGCTTCGCGCCGGGTTTCGCGTACCTGGTGGACGGCGACCCGCGTCTGCGGGTGCCGCGCCGGTCCGATCCGCGGGCCGCGGTGCCAGCCGGCTCGGTCGCCCTCGCCGGCGAATTCAGCGCGATATACCCGCGGCGGTCGCCCGGCGGCTGGCAGCTCATCGGCCACACCGACGCGACACTGTGGGACATCGAGCGGCCCGATCCCGCCTTGCTGACGCAGGGCATGTGGGTTCAGTTCCGGGCAGTGTGAAAGACCCGAAGGAGCATGCCGTGACAGAGCCGGAAATCAAGCTGGAAATCCTGGGCACGGGACCGCTGGCCGTCATCCAGGACCTGGGCCGGGCCGGGCTGGCTCACCTCGGCGTCGGGCGGTCCGGAGCCGCCGACCGCCGCTCGCACACGCTGGCCAACCGACTGGTCGCCAATCCCGACGACCGCGCCACCGTCGAGGTGACGTTCGGCGGTTTCTCGGCCCGAGTCCGCGGCGGTGACGTCGACATCGCGGTGACGGGCGCAGACACCAACCCCGCCGTCAACGGAAAAGTGTTCGGCACCAATAGCATTCGCCATGTCCGCGACGGCCAGGTGATCTCCCTGGGCGCCCCGCGCGCCGGACTGCGCAGCTATGTGGCGGTACGCGGCGGCTTCTGCGTGGAGCCGGTGCTGGGCTCGCGCAGCTACGACATGATGTCGGCGATCGGGCCGTCGCCGCTGCAGGCCGGGGACCAGCTGCCGATCGGCAAGCACACCGACGACTATCCCGAACTCGACCAGGCCCCGGTCGCGGCGATCTCGGCGCAACTGGTGGAGCTTCAGGTGATCCCCGGACCGCGTGACGACTGGTTCATCGATCCCGACGCCTTGGTGCACACGATTTGGATGGCCTCCGACCGCAGCGACCGCGTCGGAATGCGGTTGGAGGGCCGCACTCTGCGGTACCGCTACCCCGACCGACAGTTGCCCAGCGAGGGCGCCACCCGCGGCGCGATTCAGGTGCCGCCCAACGGGTTACCGGTCATCCTGGGGCCCGATCATCCGGTCACCGGCGGCTACCCGGTCGTGGGCGTGGTCGTCGACGAGGACATCGACAAGATCGCCCAGGTGCGGCCCGGTCAGCATGTGCGGCTGCACTGGGCGCGGCCCCGCACTCCGTTTGCGGCTGAAAGAGCAGACCTGGCTCACGGGGTGTAAACAGATAGGGTGCACACCCAGGTACACACCGCCCGCCTGGTCCACACCGCCGATCTCGACAGCGACACCCGTGCGCGCATGTGCCAGATGGTCACCGACGCGTTCGCCGGCCACTTCTCCGACACCGACTGGGAGCATGCGCTGGGCGGGATGCACGCGCTGATCTGGCGGCACGGCGCGATCATCGCCCACGCGTCGGTGGTCCAGCGGCGACTGATCTACCGTGGTAGCGCGCTGCGCTGCGGTTACGTCGAGGGCGTCGCGGTGCGGGAGGACTGCCGCGGCCAGGGCCTGGCGTACGCGCTGCTGGACGCCGTCGAGCAGGTGATGCGCGGCGCCTACCAGCTCGGGGCGCTCAGCTCCACGGTCCGGGCCAGCGGTCTGTACGCGTCGCGCGGCTGGTTGCCCTGGCGCGGGCCGACATCGGTGCTGGCACCCACCGGCCCGACCCGCACACCCGACGACGACGGGACGGTGTTCGTGTTGCCGGTGGGGATCAGTCTGGATACCTCGGCCGACTTGATGTGCGATTGGCGCGCCGGAGACGTTTGGTAAGGTTGGGCCCCAGTTACCTTGCATCGTAAGGATATTCGGCACACCTGGCCGGCCTCACACCGGTGCCGCGGTGACGGTGATCGGAAATTCACGCCGGGGTCACCGCCCGCAGCGCCGGGGCAACAAAGAATTCATAGCGTCAGGCCATGGGAATCTCGCCGGCTCGTTCGCATCTCCTCCCCGACTGGGACCCCGAAGACGCCGTGGCCTGGGAAGCCGGCAACAAAAAGATTGCCCGCCGCAACCTGATCTGGTCGGTGGCCGCCGAGCACGTCGGGTTCTCGATCTGGTCCATCTGGTCGGTGATGGTGCTGTTCATGCCGACGTCGGTGTACGGCTTCTCCGCCGGCGACAAGTTCTTGCTGGGCGCCACCGCGACGCTGGTCGGGGCTCTCCTGCGCTTCCCCTACACGTTTGCCACCGCGAGGTTCGGCGGGCGCAACTGGACCATCTTCTCGGCACTGGTGCTCCTGATCCCCACCGTCGGCACCGTGGTGCTGCTGGCCCATCCCGGTCTGCCGCTGTGGCCGTACGTGGTGTGCGCGGCGCTGGCCGGTCTCGGCGGCGGCAACTTCGCCTCGTCGATGACGAACATCAACGCGTTTTATCCGCAGCGGCTCAAGGGCTGGGCACTGGCGCTCAACGCCGGCGGCGGCAACC
>Ga0210396_10006442_pt1 | contig 11255 bp, 9 predicted proteins | sample IncBWH17OmetaG_FD_155466 | JGI IMG/M metagenome (GOLD analysis project Ga0210396, IMG submission 155466) | Forest soil microbial communities from Barre Woods Harvard Forest LTER site, Petersham, Massachusetts, United States - Inc-BW-H-17-O ...
GCTTCTCCATCGAGGTCTGCCGCGGCTGCTCGTCGCGTTCAAAGTAGATCTGTTCCTCTTTGCCGCCGAGCACCAGCACCGGCGCGATCTCGGCACCCCAACGTCCCGCGGCTAAGGCGGCAAAATATTTCTCCTGCGAGGCCAGCCCAAACCGGTCCTGCTCCTCCCGCGAGACCTTCCACTGCCGGGCGACATTCTCCGCCGTTTCACCCATGGAGTAGGGATGATGCAGATCGGCCAGCCGCTTATTCGTAAAACGCCAACCGATAGTGGAATCAAACACCTCCGTTTGCCGGCTAAAAGAATGATGCGCCTTCCCCATCACAAACGGAGCCCTCGTCATGCTTTCCACGCCGCCCGCGATATACAGCTCCCCTTCGTCGCAGGCGATAGCCCGCGCGGCATCCATGATGGCCTGCAATCCGGAAGCACAAAGCCGGTTCACCGTGTTACCCGCCACCGTCACCGGCAGCCCTGCCAGGAGCGCCGCCATCCGCGCGACGTTGCGGTTGTCTTCACCGGCCTGATTGGCGTCTCCGGCAATCACATCCTCGATGGCCGCAGGGTCGATGCCAGGATTGCGTTCCATTAACGCCTTGATCACATGGGCAAGCAGGTCATCCGGGCGGATGGAAGCCAAGCCACCGCCATATTTCCCAATAGGTGTTCGTACCGCGTCGATTACATATGCTGTGTTCATATATGGGATTTGCGTCGGCAAGTTACACGAATTCCCATTACCTTTGAACCGTCCCTGCGCCATCGCGAGCGGCCCCGCAGACCGCAAGTGGCCCCGCGAGCGGCCCCCGGGACCAAGTCAAACCATAACCTATGGCAAAATTCTTCGACGCCATCCTGCCTGCCCACCAGGCCTTCATCGAACATCAAAAGATGTTTTTCGTCGCCTCCGCCCCACTAGAAGCCGAAGGTCATGTCAACCTCTCGCCCAAAGGCGGCGACAGCTTCCGCATCCTCGATCCGAACAAGGTCGCCTATCTCGACTATACCGGCAGTGGCAACGAGACCTCCGCCCACCTGTTACAGAATGGCCGCATCACCTTTATGTTTTGCGCCTACGACGGGCCGCCGAATATTTTACGGCTCTATGGCCACGGCCGCACCGTCCTGCCCGCCCACGCGCAATGGCCCGACCTGGCCGCCCACTTCACCGACCTCCATCCCGCGACGCGCCAGATCATCGTCGCCACCGTCGACAAGGTGCAGACCTCCTGCGGCTACTCCGTCCCGCTGTATGAATATCTCGGCGAACGCGACCATGCTTACAAATGGGCCGCGAACAAAGGCCCCGACGGCCTGATCCAATACCGCGAGGAAAAGAACCGCCTCAGCCTCGACGGCCTCCCCACGGCGTTATATTAAAAAAGGCCGCCCTTTCGAGCGACCTCTCATGTGTGTACCCAGTCGAACATATTCTATCGCGTCGCCACCCCCAATGGCCGCACATCCGCCGCCACCGGCAACGACAACGGCTCGCCCGGCTCCGTGAGCGTCCCATCGGAGGCAACCGTCAACGCATGCAAAAAGTTATAGTCGCCTCCCGCCGCGAGATTGATATCCTGGCTGACGACATAAAGAAAATTCCCTTCGGGAGAAAAATTCAACGCAAAATCCCCGCTGGCCGGCGAGGTCCCGCCTTTGCCATTGGGCACAGAACCCGTCTCTTTCAACACCAGCTTGCTGAGGAACACCGGCGCGGTCGCATTCGTGATGTCATATACGCCCACGGAGTTCTCACCCGAATTCAACACATACAACCGCGTGCCCCCGGCATTGGTACGCAGCCAGCAGGCCGCCGCGCCGGCACTAACGGTACTGGTCAGGCTCAAAGCGCCGCTGGAAGGGTCCACGGAAAAGACGCCCACCGCGCTGGCCACCGGGAACCCGACGTACAGCACAGGCAGATGAGGATGTTCCGCCAACCCCAGCGCGCCGCCGTCACCGGAAGGCAGCACATACGGACTTCCCGGCGCCATTTTAAACGCACCCCCACCTTCCAGGTTGTAAGAGATCAGGGTGCCCACCGGCTCTTCCGTCGGCAACATAAACGCCAGGAAATCGGTGGCAAACACCCGGGAATGATCGTTGGATACGAGCACCTGCGAGGGCGAAGACCCCGCCGGAACTTCGATCTTTCCGCCGGGGACCTGCTCCAGCCGGCCCTGTCCGTTGATCGTGAAGCTAACGTAGTTGGGTAGCTGCGTAATGGTGTGGAGCGGGTCGAGGCTCTTGTTGGCCACATACACAAAGGCGCCGTTGACGGCAATACTGCAAGGCGTTTGCCCGCCAGAGCTGTAAGGGCTCCCAGGCACCATCGTCAACGACCCATCCCTGTCGATGGAAAAGACCGCAACGGTGTTGCTGCCGCCGTTGACGGCCAGGAGGTAGCGCCCGTCGGGGCTGATCACCAGCGGATCGTCGGTGTCGTCGGGCCCCAGGGCTTCCGTAGGATTGCCGACCCCCGCGCCGCGCGTAAGGAACGGACTCCCCGGCAGCGGCTCCAGCGTGCCGTCGGACTTTCGTTTGTAGGCCAGCACGGCGTTCGCATTGTCGTGATAGTCGTTGCTCAGCACATAGACGATCTTATTCTGTTCGGCCGCGCCGACGCCTCCCTGCTGTTTGGAACAGGAAGATAGGCCCGCCGCAAGACCCAAGCCCGCGACGGCAAGAAGTAAACGAGTGTTCATAACGCTAAATTTTTAACAAAGTAACCGCAGTGCAGGAAGGAAGTCCTCACGGAAAGATCACAAGAGTGTACTGAAAAGATCAAGTGGGGTGGGGCGGGCATCGGTACCCTGATGGCATGATCGTTGCGACGCTCCGTTCAGCGGCAGTGCGCGCCTCAGCGGGGGTTGAAAACACCCATGCGCACCTCGAACCGGTTGCGTCCCCCAGCCGACTCCGCGCGAAACCCATATCCGTGGAGCAATAATATCTTCCGCACGATCGTCAGCCCCACCGCCGGCCGCGACGGCCGGGCAGCGTCGGGCTCGTTGACCCAGGCGAGCAGCTCCTCGTGCAAAGCCGTCCCCTCGTTCTCGATGGAAAAAACCAATTCGTTGCCCACGCGTCCCAGGGCGAGCGCGATCCGGCCGCCTTCCGGCGTATAGGCCAGCGCATTCACGAGCAGGTTCTGCACGACCCGCTCCATCATCGGGACATCGGCCTCGATCCACGAGCCGTCCTCGACACCCCGCTGCCCGATCCGGTCCTGCGCGCCTACGGCGCGCAGGACCTCACCCATCATCTCCCCAAAAACAAAAGGTTCCCGATGCGGAACAAAATTCGGCGACTCCAGCTTCGCCAGCTCGAACAGCTGGTTGACGATGCCCTCGACCTGCCGGATCTTGCCCGTGACGAGCTCCAGGTATTCTTTTTCCTGCGTGAGGCTGAGATCGCCTTTTTTCAGCAATAACGTCTCCCCATACCCGCGCGCGATGGCGAGCGGGGTCCGCAGGTCATGCGAGAGATTGACCATATAGTCTCCTTCGCGAAACCGTTTGCCCATGACGCCTACGAGCTCGTCGAACCGCAGCCGCATGCGATGCAAATAAAGCAGCGTGATCAGCAGCGAGATAGTGAGGATCGCCGCGACCGTGCCCAGCACAGGCGGGGTAACCTGGCTGTTATAAAGCATCTGCGTGACACTGCGATACTGCGCGCTGCCCAGTACGACGTAGATATAGCCCAGCCTGCCGGAATCGCCCTCCACGGCAGCGGCGGAAAAGATCTTGGGATGCAGCGGGTCCCGGGGATCGGGCCCGTTGATGTGTTGCGTGCCGTCGGAGGCGAGATACCGGAGGATATGATCCAGCGGGATGCGGTGACTCTTGATCTCCGTGGGCACACCGTGGAAATAGATCACCTCGCCCGTGGTGTCGAGAAAATAGACCTCGGCGCTGGGGCTGATGACCATGGCCTCATAAAAAACGCTGTCGGCTTTCTGCCGGTCGAAACCCTCGCGGCCATAGGGCGAGGTGAATTTCGCGATATGCGCCGCCACGTCTTTGTTGAGGAGCTGGGTGCTCGTCTCATAGAAATTGGTGGTGGCCATATAGGTGATGCCCGTGAAGATCACGCCCAGCAGGGCGATCAGCAGGAAGATCACGATGTAGATCCGCCGGAAAAGGACGAAGGGTGAATTTTTTTTCATTCAGCAAACCGGTATCCGGCTCCCCAGGTGGTGAGTATGTATTCGGGTTTATTGAGGTTTGGCTCTATTTTTATCCGGAGCCGATTGATATGCGAGGTCACCGTGTGCTCATATTCCTGGAAGGCGAAACCCCAGATCATCTCAAGCAGCTCATGCCGGCTGAATGTCTTGCCCGGGTGCGTGGCCAGCAACCACAGCAGATCGAATTCCTTTGGCGTCAGTTCCAGCCGGCGGCCGCGCATCGTCACCTTTTTCTTATCCTTGTCGACGACCAGCTCCCGGAAAACGACCCTGCCGCCCTCCTCGCCTATTCCCCCCGCGCGCGACCCCGCGCCCAGGCCCGCGCCCGGGCCCTCCGCCACCGCCGGCGCCTTCGGCGCCGGCGTCCCCACCCGCCGCAACAGCGCCCGCACCCTCGCCATCAATTCCGCCACCCCAAAAGGTTTCGTCAGATAGTCATCCGCCCCCAGCTCCAACGCCCGCACCTTGTCCAGCTCCTCCCCCAACGCGCTGAGCATCAGTATCGGCGTCAACCCGTTGGCCGCCCGTATCCGCCGGCAAAGCTCAAACCCGCTGGCATCCGGTAACATGATGTCCAGGATGATCAGGTCAAACGACTCCTGCGCCAGCCGCTCCAGCGCCCGCGCACCCCGGTCGCAGGCCACCAGCTCGAACGCCGGCGCCTGAAAATGCAGACTCAGCAAATTGGTGATCGCCGGATCATCCTCCACGAGCAATATTCGGTTCATCCAACAAAGTTATCGAACACCCGCCACACCAAATCTCATAGATTCCTCACGGCCGGGCCCTCCGGGCCCGGCCACCCCCAATCCACCAGCCCCGGCCGCCCCAGATCCACCCGCCCCGGCCGCCGGCGATCCACCCGCCCTCGGATGCCCAGGAACCCCCTTTTTATCGTACCTTTGCCCCGTGAAAACGGAGAAAAAGAACATACGGCACTTGAACCTTAGTGAGTTAGAACAGTATTTTGAAACGCTGGGCGAAAAAAAGTTCCGCGCGGGACAAGTCTGGGAATGGCTGTGGGCCAAACACGCCCATCGTTTCGAAGAGATGACCAACCTCAGCAAGGACCTGCGCCAGCACCTCGCCGACAACTTCTCCCTCCCCGCCCTCACCATCGACGCCACCCAATACAGCGCGGACGGGACCGTCAAAAGCCGTTTCCACACCGCCGACAACCACCTCGTCGAAGGCGTCCTGATCCCCACAGACGAACGCAAGACCGCCTGCGTCTCTTCCCAGATCGGCTGTTCGCTGAGCTGTAAGTTCTGCGCCACCGGCTATATGGAACGCAAACGCAACCTCGACTTCGACGAGATCTATGACGAGGTCGTCCTCATCAACCAGCAGTCGGAACGCGTCTACGAAAAAAAGCTCACCAACATCGTCTTCATGGGCATGGGCGAACCCCTGCTGAACTATAAGAACGTCCTCAAAGCCATCGAGCGCATCACCGCCCCCGACGGGCTGGCCATGAGCCCCCGACGGATCACCGTCTCCACCGCCGGCGTAGCCAAGATGATCCGCCAGCTCGGCGACGACAAGGTCAAATTCAAACTGGCCGTCTCGCTCCACGCCGCCAACGACAAGAAGCGCAACGAGATCATGCCCATCAACGAGTCCAACAACCTCAAAACCCTCGTCGAAGCGCTGAACCATTTTTATCAGCAAACGGGCAACGAGATCACCTTCGAATACATCCTCTTCAAGAACTTCAACGACAGCCGCCAGGACGCCGACGAGCTCGTCAAGATCTTCCGCCAGGTCCCCGCCGACCTCGTGAACATCATCGAGTACAACCCGATCGACCAGGCCCTCTTCGCCAAACCCGAAGAAGACGCCATCCAGCAATTCATGCAACACCTCGAAAAGAACCGCGTCAACGCCCGCCTCCGCCGCAGCCGCGGAAAAGACATCGACGCCGCCTGCGGCCAGCTCGCGAATAAGGCGTAGCTATCCCCGCTTATGATGGCGTCCTTCGGCCGCGACCACCCATTATTTATTATTTGAGGCCCCCAGGATATCCTCTACAACCTGCCGTATCTCCGGCGGCATCTTAGCCGACGTCCGCGTGTCCCCACGTAGCTGTAATTCCGTCGCATAGAATATAGGCAGGAACTCCTCCTTCAATTTAGGCCCACCCTCTTGGTCTTCGAATCGATCCATCACCGCCCTGGTTTGCTCCTGGTTCAACAGCTGCAACAAGGTGACGCCTTCCGACCCTGCATTCAAATGCCTACAAGCCGGATCATTATTCTCCCTGGCATCATAAAAGTTTTCCAAAAAGACTATCAGGTCTTTTACCCGCCGCTTTTCCCTTGGCGAACCCTGCGTAAAGATCAGCCAAAGATTAAAAAATCGGTCCGTTAACCGGTACAAATGATTCTTGGTCGAGGTCTCTATCTTCTCCACGACCGCTTTGTCGATCAATTGGCTCATCTGCGCCGATACTACCCTACTATCCATTCGCGTTACCTCGGCCAGTTCCTTAGCCCCCACTGCCTCCCAGCAAAAGGCCATCTGGAGTACGATCTTTCGCTGGGCAGGGGGGAGTTGATTTAACCGTTCCTGGTAAAGCGGCGTTATGGCATCCATGATCCGCTCCATATAGTCATAACCTGTTCCCTGATCGTTCGCCAACAATAGATTGACAAAAAGCTGCAGGGTACGCGGAAGCCCATCCGTCAATGTACGGATCATCTCCAATTGTCCGGGTTTTTTCTCAACAAACTCCTTCACCGCCGGGAGATGATACTGCTCACCCCAATGGAATAAAAGCTCCTTTGCCTCGGCGCTGGTTAAGGCTTCCAGGTACATCACCCGGAAAAAACAGTAGAAGGGCTGGCTATAGCTATAAAAATGTTTTGTTAATCGCGTGCCGGTCCCGATGATCTTGATGTCACGAAAATTCAGGAGATGCGCCCGCAAGCTAGATAGATCGGCTTCGACAGTTTCAAAAACCCGATCCATATTGTCCAGTAGAAGCACCAACATTTTATCATACTTTTCCAAAAGAACATGCACGGCAGCAAACAACGCTTCCGTGTACTCATACGGATCATCTTCCTCCCCCGGCCATTTGACCTCCATACCCCTCGACTCCAGGTCATGCAGGATCTCTTCCAAAAGATCGAATAACCGGCAAATATTCGCCTGCTCCTCTGCCGGTTTAACGACAAGATATTGCCTGCTCAATTCTTCATCCGAGTCGATCTTGACCTGGATGCGTCCTAGCAAAGTCGATTTCCCACATCCTCTCGGTCCCACCAGGAGATACTGCTGAATCGATCTATTTTTCGGATTCAAGGACAAGTCCTGACTGATAACACTATAAGGATATTTACGGATAATAAAAGTCGATTTTATCCCGGTGCTATCCGCATTGGCATTCTGATAAAGCGGTAGATCGGCGAACAAGGGAATGTTAGACATGATAGATCGGATATTTTTTTAGCCAAAATTGCTGCAGCAGTGGCGAAGCAAAGATATACACATGTTTTTCCGCTTCTTTTAAGTAGCCATTTTGTATCAAGTCGTATACAAAATCCATGTACGATTGTGTCAGACCATGCACTATAGCCTTTTCATATATTTCCCGGACGGTTATGCCTCCCTCATGCGCGGCTTGTACCAATATCTCATTAATAAAAGGGAAATGGTCCTCCTGATAAACGCTTATCCGGTCCACCCAGTCTTCAAAATTTTTGTGCTCATTCAACACCCGTTCAAAAGCACGGTCTACGATCTCGGTAGTTATCATCGGGTTGCGGCTATCGAAGGCAATGTCATCGATGGCCTCGATGATCAATTGCAGATAATAAGGCAACAGGTATTCAAGCTTCTCCTTTAAATAGTGCTGGACCTCATCCGGCACTCTGATGGTAGCTACTTTTAGCAGCTGTGCGATCAGCCGGGTAGCTTCTTCATCAGTCAATGGCTTCAGCCGGATAGGGCGTAGATCATTGATCAATTTCGTCCGGTCAATTTGCCTGATAACGGTTTCCAGGCTAATCGAGCCCGCATACACGATAGTAAAATGTCTAAAATTTTCATCATGCCTTAGGGCCCGGAGCGTATAAAGAATATCCAACGCATCCTGTTTCAACCCTGCATTTTTCAGCTTGTGGATGACTTCGGCAAATTCATCCAGGAAAATGACCGTATGGAACTTGGCATCCTTAAACTCGGGGATGATGTTCAACAACTCGGTTTCATAGCGAATCTCCCTGGAATCGATCGTGATACCCGTGGTCGAGATTTCTTTGATGTTATACCGGCGAAGACATCTCGAAATAAAATCCCGGGCATCCTGAAATTTACTTCTATCCGCACATTGCAGGATCAAATGAAATAATTGCTTGTAAAACGCTTCCTTGTTTGGTATGTTCTCCAAATCCTTATAGATGCAGGCGAAATCCTCCGGACAATTCTCCACCAGGTCCGTCATCAGTGAAGTCTTCCCCGCCCTGCGCGGTGCCCCCAGAAGGATATGATTCCCCTTTCCAACCTCCCGCCAGAATTCATTATTTATATGCTGCCGCTTCAAGTATTGCTCATTGGTGGCGACATTACCCGTGACCGTCTTTACATGAACCCATTCTTTTTCCATATGACAATAGTTTTATTGCCAAATTTATGACAATAATTTTATTGCCAAAAAATCTTCCCCCAACCCGAAGCCCCCGGCATGGTCGGCGACGGCTTCCGGGTATTTAACTATATCCCTGGCGGCGGCATCCACCAACGCCGCATAGACCCCTTTCTATTACTGGATTTCAACGCGGAGATAGACTTCCCGCCCTCCGCCGACCATATCCGCGGCGTAGGCGCACATCCCCACAAAGGCTTCGAGACCGTGACCATCGCGTACAAAGGCAGCGTGGCCCATCACGACAGCTTCGGCAACAGCGGCACCGTCCATCCCGGCGACGTGCAATGGATGACGGCGGGAGCCGGCATTCTGCACAAAGAATATCACGATCAGGAGTTCTCCCGGAAAGGCGGCCCCTTCGAGATGGTGCAGCTCTGGATCAACCTCCCCAAAAAAGACAAGCTTACCCGCCCGCACTATCAGGCACTCACCGCCGCACAGATGGGCAGGCTCCAACTCCCCGATGACCAGGGTCATGTCAACGTGATCGCGGGAACATTGAACGGCGTAACCGGTCCGGCTCACACCTATAGCCCCCTGGTCGTCGCCGACATCCGGCTCCATCCGGCAGGCGCTGCGGCCCACAAAGGCGCAGCCACCAAAGTCGCCACCCTAACCACCTCCCTTCCCGCCGGCTACAACACGGCCCTGCTCCTCATCACCGGCAGCGTCATCGCCAATGGAACTCCGGCGCCGGAACACTCCTTGGTCCTCTTCGCCAACGAAGGCGAGGACATCACCATCGAAGCCGCAGACGGCGATGCCACCATCCTGCTGCTCAGCGGTCAGCCGCTCAACGAGCCCATCGCCCGCTATGGCCCCTTCGTCATGAACACCCAGGATGAATTGATCCAATCCATCCGCGAAGCCGAAACCGGTGCCTACGGCCGACTGGATTGAGCTATGGCGCGGCCGAACAAAAGAGGCCGAATAAAAAAAAGACGCCGGTATTAAACCGGCGTCCGGGTTCGGGGGCCTACTTCTGCTTCTACCCTGTTTTTACTTCACTGATACAACATTCATCGCCGGATCCTGCATTCCGGCGACCCTGCACTATTTGATCGTAACCGCCACCGGCAAGGAAACAGCAGCTCCAAAATTTTTTTTCGGCTCAAATTTTGCCAGATTGCGTACCTTGGCAACCAAGCCGACATTCTGCTGATGGAAAAAGACAGGGAAATCTTGGCCGGCCTCCAAACCGGCCCCCGAGAACGAGCCTCCTGGGAACTCCAATTTTACCGCCGGTATGAATACTTCATCGGCCAGGGATGCCGCAAATACCGCCTCTCCACCGAAGACAGCTTCAGCGCCTTCAGCGACGCCCTCCTCTCCGCCATCCATAACATCGCCGCCGGCCGCTTTGACGGCTCATCTTCGCTAAAAACCTACCTTTTTAGAATATTTTCCAATAAATGTATTGACCAGATCCGAAAAAATGCGATGAATAAAGCAGCGGTACACCATTCCGTAGAATCTCCGGAGCTTCTGGCCCACCTTCCAGACAAGGCCAGATCCGCCGTGGAGCTACTGATCCACCGTAATAAAGTAGAAACCCTCCGGGAATACATCCAGAAACTGGGAGAAAAATGCCGCGAACTCCTGCTGTTATTCGAAGATGGCTTCTCGGACAAAGACATCGCCGAAAAAATGGACTACAACAGCCCGGCCGTCGTAAAAACGACCCGCCTCCGTTGTATCGACAGATTACGCGAACTCATGAAAGAGTCGCTCAAAACCATCTGAAACCAACGCACCAGGTAAATGACCGATACGTTTGACTATATAGAATCCTATTTCGCCGGACGCTGCACCGAAACCGAAAAACAACAGTTCGAGGAACGCTGCGTTCAGGACCAGGCCTTTGCCGAAGAAGTGGCCTTCTACATCCAGAGCCGCGCCATCCTCAAAGAAGAGCTCCTCACCGCGAAAAAAACCGCCTGGGCAGCAGCCACCAGCGGAAAAAGCGCCCTCGACCACAAAAGCACCGACCACAAAAGCACCAGCGCCAAAAGCTCCACCGGCAGCAAAAGCGCCGCCCAAAAAACCGGCCGCCTCCGCACCCTCTACCTGGCCACGGCAGCCGCCGCGGCCGCCCTACTGCTTCTCTCTCTCTACCTGCTCACCAGACCAATAGGACCGGCCCAACTAGCCACCAACTATATCCGCACCCACTACGACCATCTCAGCCAGACCCTCGACGGCACCCGCGACAGCCTCGCACAAGGCATCACGGCCTATAACGACAAATCGTTTACCCACGCCCTCGACCTCTTTACCACACTCGCCCATAACCATCCGTCAAATATAGACGCGCGACTTTACAGCGGTCTTACCTATCTTCGCCTGCAGAACTACGACCAGGCCCTCCACGAGTTCGATACCCTCGCAAACATGCCTTCCCTCTACAGCAAC
>Ga0210396_10006443_pt1 | contig 11253 bp, 13 predicted proteins | sample IncBWH17OmetaG_FD_155466 | JGI IMG/M metagenome (GOLD analysis project Ga0210396, IMG submission 155466) | Forest soil microbial communities from Barre Woods Harvard Forest LTER site, Petersham, Massachusetts, United States - Inc-BW-H-17-O ...
GTCGGCAGTCGCCAAGACAATCGCTGCGGTTGTCAAAGAATTCGGATGGACCGGCCCGCTCGGCGTGACCTATCCGGGCGTCGTCACCCACGGGATCGTCCGGACCGCGGCCAACGTCGACAAAAAGTGGATCGGCGCCGACGCGCGCCAGATCATCAGCGCGGAATTGGACGGCCAGAAGATCGCGGTTCTCAACGACGCCGACGCGGCAGGGCTGGCAGAAGAGCGCTACGGGGCGGGCAAAGACACCACCGGCGTGGTGGTGGTGCTCACATTCGGAACCGGAATCGGGTCGGCGGTCATTCACAACGGGATATTGCTGCCCAACACGGAGTTCGGCCACCTCGAGGTCGGCGGCAAAGAAGCTGAACACCGCGCCGCGTCGTCGGTCAGGGACAAGCGTGGCTGGAGCTACAAAAAGTGGGCTAAGCAGGTGACGAGGGTGCTGGTCGCCATCGAGAACGCGATGTGTCCGGAACTGTTCATCGCCGGCGGCGGGATCAGCCGCAAAGCCGAGGATTGGGTGCCGTTGCTGAAAAACCGCACCCCGGTGGTTGCCGCCGCCCTGCAGAACACCGCCGGAATCGTCGGCGCGGCGATGGCGGCGACGCGCGACGTGACGCACTGATATGGCGCTCTGGCCGGGGGATTGCTGTGCTGTCGTTACAATGGTCACCGGCAGCCGCCTGCCCGATAGCGGCGAATATCCACCCTGATAATCGACGCCGACATCCGACATAGCCGACATTTTCCGGTTGAGCGTGCCCAGAGCACCGGAAGTGAGTCCTACCGAAGGGGTTTACGTGGCAGCGACCAAAGCACGACCGGCAACCGATGAGCCGGTGAAGCGCACCGCCGCCAAGTCCCCTGCCAACGCCCGGGCTAAGCGTTCGTCGGCTAAGTCGACCAACGGCTCCCCCGCCGCTGCACAGGCCACCAAGACAGCGACGAAGGCACCGACGCGGGCCGCTAAAGCACCGGCGAAGTCCGCCAAGACCGGCACCGACACCGCTGGCAAGGCCGGCACGTCAACCAAGAGTGCGGCCGTAAAGTCGGCGCCCGTACGCGGCCGCCCGAAGAAGGCGACGTCGTCGGATGCCGCCAATGACGTCGAGGTCACAACAGCCGGCGTCGATACCGACGAGGTAATCGTAATCGAGGACCTCGACGCTGAGCCGGAGCTCGACGCCGAGCCCGGCGACGATATCGAACTCGTTGCCGAAGACCTGAACCTCGAAGACCTTGAAGACGAGTCGTCCGACGACGACGCCGTGCCCGGCCAGGCCGATACCGAAGGAGAGGCCGCAGCGAGCCCGACCAAAGCCGCCGACGGGGCATCCGTCGAAGACGAGGAGATCGTCGAACCGAGCGAAAAGGACAAAGCCTCAGGCGATTTCGTCTGGGACGAGGACGAGTCCGAGGCTTTGCGGCAAGCCCGCAAGGATGCTGAGCTGACGGCGTCCGCGGACTCGGTTCGCGCCTACCTCAAGCAGATCGGCAAGGTGGCGCTGCTCAACGCCGAAGAAGAAGTCGAGCTGGCCAAGCGGATCGAGGCGGGCCTCTACGCCACCCAGCTGATGGCCGAGGTGAGCGACCGCGGCGAGAAGCTGCCCGCCGCCCATCGCCGTGACATGGCATGGATCTGCCGCGACGGCGACCGCGCGAAAAACCATCTGCTGGAAGCCAACCTGCGGCTGGTGGTTTCGCTGGCCAAGCGCTACACCGGCCGCGGCATGGCGTTTCTCGACCTGATCCAGGAAGGCAACCTGGGCCTTATCCGCGCGGTCGAAAAGTTCGACTACACCAAGGGTTACAAGTTCTCCACCTATGCGACCTGGTGGATCCGCCAGGCGATCACCCGCGCGATGGCCGACCAGGCCCGGACCATCCGCATCCCGGTGCACATGGTCGAGGTGATCAACAAGTTGGGCCGCATTCAGCGCGAGCTGCTGCAGGATCTGGGCCGCGAGCCCTCGCCTGAGGAGCTGGCCAAGGAAATGGACATCACCCCGGAGAAGGTGCTGGAGATCCAGCAGTACGCCCGGGAGCCGATCTCGCTGGACCAGACCATCGGCGACGAGGGCGACAGCCAGCTCGGCGACTTCATCGAGGACAGCGAAGCGGTGGTGGCTGTCGACGCCGTGTCATTCACCCTGCTGCAAGATCAGCTGCAGTCGGTGCTGGAGACGCTGTCCGAGCGCGAAGCCGGCGTAGTACGGCTGCGGTTCGGCCTCACCGACGGCCAGCCCCGCACCCTCGACGAGATCGGCCAGGTCTACGGCGTGACCCGCGAACGCATCCGTCAGATCGAGTCGAAGACGATGTCCAAGTTGCGCCACCCCAGCCGTTCCCAGGTCCTGCGCGACTACCTGGACTGAGCGACACTCAGCCCGAGCCGCTATCCGAGCTTGTCCACAACGGTCTTCGCCTCCGCCAAGCCCAGGCCGGTCAGCTCACGGTAGAGCTTGATCGCCTGCACGCGCTTACCGGCATCGACCAACTCCAGGACCGCCGGTGGAATGCCTACTCCCGCTGCATCTTTCATTGGCACGTAGGGGTAGCCGATTGCAGCGGCGATTTTTGTCAGATGCTCCTCGATGTAATCCAGTCGCTGAGTAAGTATGAGTTCGTAGCTCATCGGGATCCTCTCCTTGGGTTGCCCCCGGGAAGACGAAGCCTAGCTAGCCGCGACATCCGCACACGGTGAACTTCCCCGGGCTCGGCCACTGGGACCGCTTCTCGCTGAACCAGAGCGGCACCGTCCAGATGGATTGCCATAACGACACCCTGCACGTGCAGGGCGAGCAGGTCGTCAACGACGGGCAGACACTGACCGCCGGGACCTCAGCTGTACCAGCGAGACCGCCGCGATGAGGTGCACCGACTCGAGCACCGGCCATTTCTTCTACATGTCACCGGGTTCCTACCAAATAGGGTGACGAGCCTCGTCACGGAATTGCCGCACAGATAATTCAGCTGCGCCGCCGATGCGGCTGGCCTACCTTGACCGAATGTCGGTCAGCCGCATCCTTGTCTCGTCCGGATCCGATTTCGAGTCGACCGTCGGCTATTCCCGGGCGGTGCGGGTAGGACCGCATGTCAGCGTGGCCGGGACGACCGGGCCCGGACCGCCAGATGACATCGGTGCCCAGACACGAGAAGCGTTGCGTCGCATCGAGATCGCTCTCAACGAGGCGGGAGCTGTGCTCAGCGACGTGGTCCGCACCCGCGTCTATGTGACCGACATTTCTCGTTGGCGCGAGGTCGCAGCAGTGCACGCCGAGATCTTCGGTGAGATCCGCCCCGCGGCCACCATGGTCGAGGTAGCTGCGCTCATCGCGCCGGAGCTGTTGGTGGAGATCGAAGCTGACGCCTACTCGTTCAGCGATCCGCCGACCGGCGGGAAGGTGCCGTCAGCCGATGGCAGATAGCTGGTGACATTGATCACAGCGCCAACTGGCAAGGCGCCGTACAAATGCGGGAACAGCATCGACTCCGGATCCGTTGCTATTCCCAGTTCCCAACGAATGGGTGAGTCCAGACGGGCCGGATCAATGTGCAGCAAGACCAGGTCATCCCGACCGCGGTAAAGACGGTTGGCCGGCAGGTGCACTTGGTCCGGCGTCGACAGGTGGACAAACCCCGCGCTGGTAAGGGACTCAGGTCGAAGCTCGCCACGGATCCGGGCAGCTGACCAGTCGTCGGTGGGACACAGGTGTACCAGCACCGGCGGCTGAGTCATATCGCCATCTTGCCCCGAGCGCCAAACACGCCCGGGGTGAGAAACGACACAGCGGGTAAACCCGCGGTGAAGACGGCCAAACACGTAGACATCTGAGACAGTGGAGTTGGCAGAACGGAGAAGCCATGAACGCGACGTTGACCAGTCCAGAGCTAACCCGGGCTGATCGGTGTGATCGGTGCAGCGCTGCTGCACGCGTGCGCGCCAAGCTGCCCTCCGGCGCGGAACTTCTGTTCTGCCGGCACCACGCCAACGAGCACGAGGCGAAACTGATCGAGTTGTCCGCAGTGCTGGAAGTCAGCGCGGACCTGCTGGAGTCTTAAGACACGACTCGCCACCTGCAATCCTGGCGGCACGACCATTCGTCAGGAATCCTGAACGGGTCATGAGCGACCGCGTAGTGAAGCCGTCGCGCCATCACATCTGGCGCATCACCCGTCGGGCGCTGTCGAAGAGTTGGGACGACTCGATCTTCTCCGAGTCGGCGCAAGCGGCGTTCTGGTCGGCGCTGTCGCTGCCGCCACTGTTGTTGGGAATGCTGGGCAGCCTTGCCTACGTGGCTCCGCTGTTCGGGCCGGACACCATGTCCGCGATCGAACAACGCCTGGTGTCGATGTCGAACAAGGTTTTCTCCCCGAGCGTGGTCCACGAGATCATCGAGCCGACCATCGCCGACATCAATCGGGGCGCTCGCGGTGAAGTGGTGTCCTTGGGCTTTTTGATTTCACTGTGGGCGGGATCGTCGGCAATCTCCGCGTTCGTCGATTCGGTGGTGGAGGCCCACGATCAGACCCCGCTGCGCCATCCGGTGCGCCAGCGGCTGTTCGCGCTGCTCCTGTACGTGGTGATGCTGCTCTTTCTGATTGTCACTGCCCCGTTGATGGTGCGCGGGCCACGCAAGCTCGCCCAACTCATCCCCGACGGTCTGCAGGATGTCCTGGCCTACGGCTACTACCCGGCGTTGCTCACGGGCCTGATCGTCACCGTGGTGATCCTGTATCGCGTGGCTTTGCCCGAACCGCTGCCGTCGCATCGGCTGATCTTCGGTGCGGCACTGGCCAGCGTGGCCTTCGTGATCGCGACGCTGGGACTGCGCATCTACCTGTGGTGGATCACCGGCACCGGCTACACCTACGGCGCACTGGCCACACCGATCGCGTTTTTACTGTTCGCCTTCTTCGCCGGCTTCGCCATCATGTTGGGCGCGGAGTTCAACGCCGCCATCCAGGAGGAATGGCCGGCCCCGCGCACCCATGCCCACAGGCTGCGGCGGTGGCTGGTATCACGACGCGCCAAGGCTGGCGGCGCCGACGACAGCGACGGCTCAGCGGACGAACCGCCCCACGTCAGCGCCGATCGGGTCAGCTCTTCTTGAGTGTCTCGTAGATCCGCTTGCAGTCCGGACATACCGGCGAGCCCGGCTTGGCCGCCTTCGTCACCGGGAACACCTCGCCGCACAGCGCCACGACATGCGTGCCTATCACGGCGCTCTCAGCGATCTTGTCCTTCTTGACGTAGTGGAAGTACTTGGGAGTGTCGCTGTCGGTCCCGTCGTCGACGCGTTCGTCGGTGTCAGTGCGCTCGATCGTCTGGGTCTCCATGCGTCATATTGTGCCGGAACCGGGTGCGCCGCCGTGGGCCAATCTGTGCAACAGTGGAGAAATGAGGCGCAGCCGTGAGCTGGGTTTCGACGACGATGGTCGACCAATCCTCATCACCGCCGCCGCACCTTCGTACGAGGAACAGCACCGCCAGCGGGTGCGGAAATACCTGACGATTATGTCGTTCCGGATTCCGGCCCTGATATTCGCGGCCGTCGCGTACGGCATGTGGCACAACGGTCTTATCTCGCTGCTGATAATTGCCGCGTCGGTCCCGCTGCCCTGGATCGCAGTGCTGATCGCCAACGACCGGCCGCCGCGCAGCGCCGACGAACCGCGGCGGTTCGATGGGCCCGCGCGGCGCACTCCGCTGTTCCCCACCGCCGAACGCCCGGCGCTCGAGCGCCACAGTCGCCCAGCGCCGCAACCGGAATCGCCTCGCGCGGAAACTGACGGTTCCGAATAACCCGGCGCTGCACCGGGTTCTCAGCACATTCTCAGGGCGAGCGGACATTCGCGCACGTCAGCGGGTGTGAGATGGCCGCCCGGCGGGAACTACTACCCCCGGTTCGTCGTTGTACCCCATGACAGTTCACGCCCGATCAGGAGGCCGCCATGGCAAATGCCACCACCAGCCGTTTCGACAGCGATCTGGATGCCCAGAGCCCAGCCGCCGACCTGGTGCGCGTGTATCTGAACGGGATCGGCAAAACGGCACTGCTCAATGCTGCCGACGAGGTCGAACTGGCCAAGCGCATCGAGACCGGCCTCTACGCCCGGCATCTGCTTGCGACCCGCAAGCGCCTCGGTGAGAACCGCAAACGCGAGCTGGCGATGGTGGTCCGCGACGGCGAAGCGGCACGAAGCCACCTGCTTGAAGCCAACCTGCGCCTGGTCGTGTCGTTGGCGAAGCGCTACACGGGCCGCGGAATGCCGCTGCTGGACCTCATCCAGGAAGGCAACCTGGGTCTGATTCGGGCGATGGAAAAGTTCGACTACGCAAAGGGATTCAAGTTTTCCACCTATGCGACGTGGTGGATCCGGCAGGCGATAACCAGGGGTATGGCCGACCAGAGCCGCACTATCCGGCTGCCGGTTCACCTGGTTGAGCAAGTGAACAAGCTGGCGCGGATCAAGCGTGAACTGCACCAGCGCCTCGGCCGCGAAGCCACCGACGACGAACTTGCTGCCGAGTCCGGCATTCCGGTCGAGAAGATCAACGACCTGCTGGAGCACAGCCGCGACCCGGTCAGCCTCGACATGCCGGTGGGCTCCGAAGAGGAAGCGCCGCTGGGCGATTTCATCGAGGACGCCGAAGCGATGTCTGCGGAGAACGCAGTGATCGCCGAACTGCTGCACACCGACATCCGCACCGTGCTTGCCACACTCGACGAGCGTGAGCATCAGGTGATCCGGTTGCGCTTCGGGCTCGACGATGGGCAGCCCCGCACACTCGACCAGATCGGCAAGCTGTTCGGTCTGTCCCGCGAGCGGGTTCGCCAAATCGAGCGCGAGGTGATGACCAAGCTTCGCAACGGTGATCGGGCCGACCGACTGCGGTCCTACGCAAGCTGACGATCCTTAGCAACACGCAGCAGCATGCCCGCCGCACCAGCGGCGGGCATACTGCTGCGCTGGAGTGTTAGCGAACCATTCACGCAGCTGGGCAAGTAGACTCACCTGCAATGGAGGGTGCGGAATGAACGACCTGGTTGATACCACAGAGATGTACCTGCGGACGATTTACGACCTCGAAGAAGAGGGTGTGACTCCGCTGCGTGCCCGAATCGCCGAACGGCTTGACCAGAGTGGGCCCACGGTCAGCCAGACCGTGTCGCGGATGGAACGCGACGGGCTGTTGCACGTTGCCGGTGACCGCCATCTCGAGCTGACGGACAAGGGTCGGGCATTGGCCATTTCGGTGATGCGCAAGCACCGGCTGGCTGAGCGGCTGCTCGTCGATGTGATCGGATTGCCGTGGGAAGAAGTGCACGCTGAGGCGTGCCGCTGGGAGCACGTGATGAGCGAAGACGTCGAGCGTCGGCTTGTGCAAGTGCTCGACAATCCGACCACCTCACCGTTCGGCAACCCGATCCCCGGGCTCTTGGATCTGGGCGTCGGGGACGGGTTCGGCGCCGAGGATGCCAATCTGGTGCGGTTGACCGAGTTGCCGGCCGGGTCACCCGTCGCCGTCGTGGTGCGTCAGCTCACCGAACACGTGCAGGGCGATATCGACCTGATCACCCGCCTCAAGGACGCCGGCGTCGTTCCCAACGCCCGGGTGACCGTCGAGACCAACCCGGCGGGTGGCGTGACGATCGTGATACCGGGCCACGAGAATGTGAGCCTGCCGCATGAGATGGCCCACGCCGTCAAGGTCGAAAAGGTCTAGCGCCGCCCGAATCAGACAGCGCGCCGACCGAATGCCCGTCGCGGAGGTAGGCGCACGCCGAGCCGCCTGGCCAGCCGGTACCCGGTGACCGCGAGTTCGCGAATGTGCTCAGGCCGTAGGCCGGACTGCAACGCGGTATCGAGCATGCCTGCCATTCGGTGACCGGGTTCGCAGCGCAGCGCGGCCTCCAGCGACACCCCGGCCAGTGGTCCGTCACCGCGGGCATAGGCACTGAACGCGAGCAACACCAGCGCCTCCGCCCGCCACGGCGTAGGCAGGCTGCGCGACAGCAACGCCCAAAGCGACTCGGCTTCGCCGGCGCTGTGGCCGACCGCCAGGGCGTACAGCGTGTCTCGTACCTGCACGTCGGCCAGCGCGCACGCCAGGGCGGCCAGCTCGGCATCGGAGAGCTGTTGTCCGTCGCCCACTCGGGCCGCGGCAGCCATGGCGTCCTCGACGTCGCGCCGGACGCGGGCCATCGGCTCAGCTCGGTGTGCCTCGTCCCGCGACGCGGCGTTTTCGGCGATCAGATCGGTCAGCGACACGCTTCGGGCGCGGTCGTCGACGGCGATGACGGCCTGCAAATCGGCGCGTCGCGCGTAAAGCCGCCGACCGTCGAGCACCGCCGCCACCGCCAGCGGCGACGCGCAGGGGTCGTCGACGACACCGCCCGCACCGCAGCCGTCCACGCAGTGCCAGCGGCCCCCGGCGGCCACCCGGTCCACCACGTGTACGGCCCACAGCACGATGTCGTGCCGCGACAGCTCCGCGGTGAGCGTCGCGCACAGGGAGCGGTACTCCTCGTTGCAGACCGGGCAGCCCGCTCCGTCGGCGTCGACGATCACCGCGATGGCCGCCTCGGGGCCGGCGGCCGCGGCGACCTCCGCGAGATGCCCGATCTGGTCAGCCAGCGCGTCGGAGAGGTCGACTCGCATCACCGACCCGAGTTCGCCACCGTCGATCGATAACAACACCAGCGATTTCTCCGGCACGAAGCCCAACACGGCCGGCAGGGCGGCGATCACCGCGCCGGGGCGATTCAGTTCAAAGTCACGTCGCTGCTTGGTCATGACACAGACGCTGGCAACCGGCACCGTCAGGGCGCAGGCGGTGCAGACGCCGCGACCGGTGCGCTGTGGACGAACGCTGCGCTGGGGACAAATCCGTGACGAATTGTTCACATGCATGTCGCCCGGCTCAGCGTGCGCGCAGCCCATAACCGGCGTAGATGTTTCCTCATGGGTTCGATACTCGAGTACGACATGGTCGTCATCGGCTCAGGCCCCGGCGGCCAGAAGGCCGCGATCGCGGCGGCCAAGCTGGGCAAATCGGTCGCGGTCATCGAGCAGCGGCAGATGCTCGGCGGCGTCTGCGTCAATACCGGCACCATCCCGTCGAAGACGTTGCGCGAGGCGGTCCTCTACCTGACCGGGATGAACCAACGCGAGCTCTACGGCGCGAGCTATCGCGTCAAGGACAAGATCACACCGGCCGACCTGCTGTCGCGAACCAGCCACGTCATCGGCAAACAAGCCGAAACAGTGCGCAACCAACTGATGCGCAACCGGGTCGATCTGATCGCCGGCCAGGGCCGGTTCCGCGACGAACACACCCTTCTCGTCGAAGACCTATCCCGTGGCGAACGCACCACGGTGAGCGGCGAATACATCGTCATCGCGACCGGCACCAAACCCGCGCGCCCCGACGGGGTGGAGTTCGACGAGCAGCGGGTGCTGGACTCCGACGGCATCCTTGATCTCCAGTCGATCCCGGCGTCGATGGTGGTGGTCGGCGCGGGCGTGATCGGCGTCGAGTACGCGTCGATGTTCGCCGCGCTGGGCACCAAGGTGACCATCGTCGAGAAGCGGCAAGACATGCTGGACTTCTGCGACCCCGAGATCATCGAGGCGCTGCGCTTCCACCTGCGTGACCTGGCGGTCACGTTCCGCTTCGGCGAAGAGGTGACCCGCGTCCAGGTCGGCTCGACGGGCACCGTCACCAGCCTGGCCAGCGGTAAGAAGATCCCCGCCGAAACGGTGATGTACTCGGCGGGCCGGCAAGGCCAGACCGAAAACCTCGAACTGGAGCACGCGGGCCTGGAAGCCGACGCCCGCGGCCGGATCTTCGTCGACGAGACGTTCCAGACCAAGGTCGACCACATCTACGCCGTCGGCGACGTCATCGGCTTCCCCGCGCTGGCATCGACCTCGATGGACCAGGGCCGGGTGGCGGCCTGCCACGCGTTCGGCGAGCCGGTGCACGGCCTGACCGCGCTACAGCCGATCGGCATCTACTCGATCCCGGAGATCTCCTACGTCGGCGCCACCGAAGTCGACCTGACCAAGCAGGCGGTGCCCTACGAGGTGGGTGTGTCCCGGTACCGCGAGCTGGCCCGCGGCCAGATCGCCGGCGACTCCTACGGCATGCTGAAACTGCTGGTCTCCACCGACGACCTCAAGCTGCTCGGTGTGCACATCTTCGGCAGCAACGCCACCGAGATGGTGCACATCGGACAGGCGGTGATGGGCTGCGAGGGCCCGGTGGAATACCTGGTCGACGCGGTGTTCAACTACCCGACGTTCTCCGAGGCCTACAAGGTGGCCGCGCTGGACGTGATGAACAAGGTGCGCGCACTCAGCCAGTTCGGCAGCTAGCACTCGTCGTCGTAGGCGTTCGGCGCTGCGTCACCGGGGCCGCCTGCCTCGGCACGCGCCAAAAGCTGGCTGATGTGCTGGTCGAACGGTGACGAGTAGGACAGATTCTCCGCGCAGCCGCCGCCGTGCAGTCCCCCGATCACCCCGGTCACGGTCGAGCCGCTGATCCAGGGCGCACCACTGGTGCCGTCGACCAGGCCCGCGCACGGCAGCTCCGGGTAGCCGCCCTCGCTGAGGCCGGTGTTGGCCTGACAGCCGATGGGCATGCCGCCGACCCCGGCCGGATAGGCGACCACGCTGACCCGGGTGCCCCGAGCCGGTGCGGCACCCAGTGACAGCGCCGAGCCAACCTGGCCCTCGACCGATCCGCCGCCGGGGCGGCTGACCCTCGCGATCGCATAGTCGGCCAGCGGATCCTTGTTGGCTACCCACCGCGGATCCAGATACATCGCATCCACCGTCCACAAATCATCGGGTGCGGCTTTGCCGGCGAAACCGGGGACAAAGGCCGCCGGAGCACCAGTGCTCAGGCAATGCGCAGCGGTCAGCATCAGATTGCCTGCCGCCGAATGCAGCACCGAGCCTGTGCATGCGTGCAGGTCACCGACCGCCAAGAAAACCGCTCCCACCCGTGGATCGGGGTCCACCGGCGCTGCGATGACGCGGTTTGCGGTGTCAGCGCCGCCTTGTTCGGATGTGCTGGTGATGGGTGCGGATTGGGCCTGATGCCCGCAGCCGGCCACGAGCATGGCCAAGCCGACGGTCGAGCCCACCGCTGCTGCCAGAATGCGCATCGTCGTCAATCATGCCCGATCGGGTGGGCGCAGGCGACGCCGAGCAAGCGTTGGTTCCGGCTAATTCGGC
>Ga0210396_10006444_pt1 | contig 11253 bp, 6 predicted proteins | sample IncBWH17OmetaG_FD_155466 | JGI IMG/M metagenome (GOLD analysis project Ga0210396, IMG submission 155466) | Forest soil microbial communities from Barre Woods Harvard Forest LTER site, Petersham, Massachusetts, United States - Inc-BW-H-17-O ...
AACGAATTCATCCAGCAAAATCTCAAGGAGGCTTGCGGCGTCGATGTCGAATTCGACGTGGTCGAATGGCAGATTCTCCTGAACGCCGCGCGTGCCACCCCTGACAGTCCGAACCTCAAGGGAGCGATGGTGATCAATGTCTCCTCGCCCTCTTCCGACGTCGGCATCATGGCGCGCTATTTTTCCTCCGCCAATTTCTCGCCGAACGGTTTCAATTTCGAGCAATGGAAGGATGACGCATTCGACGCGGCGCTGACGACGCTTGCGGAAGCGAACGATCCGGCGGTGATTTCGGGCGCGCTGCGCAAGGCGCATGAACGGCTCGTCGACAATCCGCCCTGGCTTTTCATCGTCCATGATCTGAATCCGCGCGCGATGAGCCCCAAGGTCAAGGGGTTCGTCTCGCCGCAATCATGGTTCATCGATCTGACGCTGGTCAGCGTCGAGTAAAGGGAGAATCGAATATTGCCGCGATCGGCGGGGATCAATCAGCGGAGTCAATCAAGACTCGCGCGGAAAAGCCGGCGGGCTCACTTCTCCAGATATTTCGCCGGCGGGAAATCGCGCGAGTAGACGGGATTGGCGAGAAACGCTTCCTTGCCGTAAGTCCAGAACTGACTGACGTCGGGATAGGTCTTGAACACCGAATTGACGAGGCGTCCGTCCTTTCGCGTCACCTTGCGCAAGTAAACGTTGCCGACGACGTTACCGAGATCGTCAAACTTCACAGGCCCTCGCGCGGTGTCGACATTGGTCGCGCGCAGCGCGGCCATGAAGGCAGGCTTGTCCTCCACCTTGCCGTTGACGGCCTTGACCGCGGCTTCCAGCACCGCGCCGTTCACATAGGTGCTCGCCGCATAGAAGCCCGGATCGTACTTGAATTCATTTCGAAATGCCGGCGCGAAAATCTGGTTCGGCTTGGCACCGAGCTCAGCCGAGTACCAGCAGGTGGTGATGATACCAAGGGCTTCGTCGCCCATGTTGCGAAGCACCGCTTCGTCGAGCGCGGTCATTCCGCCGATCACCTGCATCTTGTCTTTCAGACCATAGTCGACGAATTGCCGAAGAAAACGAAACCCGTTCGAACCGGCGAAACCAAGAAAGATCGCATCCGCATTCTTTAGCTGCGCGATATAGCTTCCGTAATCGGGCACCGTGAGGGGCGGAAACAGCTTTTGGATGATCTGGCCGCCATTGTCCTCGAACACGCGCTGAAAACCGGCGCTCATCTCCTGGCCATAGGCGATGTCTTCGGCAATCGTGATCATCTTCTTGAACTTGAGTTCCTTGGCCGCGTATTCGCCGAGCGGATGGGCGCACTGGGAGGACGTGGAGGTGGCGCGGACGAACCAGGGATTGGCGCGACGCTGGGTCATGTCTTCGGCGGCGGCGACTGAAAGCGTCGGGATCTTGTTCTGGCGGATATAGTCATCGATCGCCAGCGCCTCGAACGCCGCCAGCGGCCCGATCAGGCAATGCACGTCGTTCTTCTCGACCATTTCCTGGGTCTTGCTGCGCGCGGTTGCCGGAGCGCCCGCGGTATCCCCGGTCACCAGCTCGACCTTTCGGCCTGCCATCATGTAGTCGCGCTCCTTCAAATACATGACGAGCGCGCGCTCCATGTCGATGCCGCCCGAAGCCAGCGCGCCGGTCTTGACCGTCAGAAGTCCGATGCGGATCGGACCATCGGCGGCACGCGCGACGACGGGCGCAGCAACGCGCGACAAGCCGGCTCCGGCAACAACGGACACAAAATCACGCCGTGAAATCCTCATATTACCCTCCCCAATATCTCCCCCGGCTCCAGGCTACCGGTTGTTGGATTATCTTTGGCCGGGTCCATCCTAGCGGCGCGGGATGACCGGGACCACAATGTTGCAATACCCCTTTTGGTCAATATGAAGCGTGGTTGTTCCAGCAAACGGCCGCTTTGGCCGATCGCGCGGATCATCGTGCAGGAACGGACCGCATCCCAACAGCTCGTTCTTGAAATTGGAAAGTTTCGCGCCCGTCGTTGCCTGCCAGGTATAGTCCCTTCCGCGAATGCTCAGCGCGATGCGGTATCCCTTCGGCACCACGATCGAAGTCGGCCATATTTCGATCGCCAAATCAACCGGCCTGCCCGGCTGCAGAAGCTGCACCTCATCATGGCTGTGGTAGGGACGGTACGGCCGGGACAAGGCTTCATCGAGCTTGCGATGCGAGGCGCGCAGCCAGCCCTGCGCGATCGGCGTATGCGGATCGATTGCGCCGACAAAGGTCACCTCGCGCAAATCGGCACTGAAGACGCGGAAGACCAGAAAGACGTCGGCGTCTTCGGTGCTGGAGGAAATTCGCAAATTGGCCGCCAGCGGACCCGTGATCTCCGTGTCTTCGCTCAAAGGCCGCGACATGAAGGTCAATCCATCGCCCATCGCTGCGAAATCGATTTCGGCGGCCTTCGCGGGCGGCTCGAGCGAAAGCGTCTGATCGCGCGGATCGAGGTAGAATTTCGTCCACGCCGTCGACGGCAGCGGCCAGTCGGACTCGAACCGCTCGACGAAGCGATCGGTGTGGCGAACCTGAAGCTGAACTTTCGGCTGCTCGGCCCAGCCATTGGCTTCACCCTTGAGGTAAAAGTCGAAGAAGCGCTTCTGCAATTTCCGCCCATAGTCGGTGTAAAAATGCGTCCAGTGCTCCAGGCCGTGGCATTCGAGCCATTTTTCCCTGGACGCCGCCCGCACATACCCTTCGAAATTTCCGCGCGGGTGCAGGCCCTGCCCGCCCCAATTTGCCGCCGACAAGAACGGCACGGTGACCTTGTCCCAGTTCGGCGAACGCGCCCGGTGATACTCATCGTCGAGCGGATGGGCGAGAATCTCGTCGCCGAAACTCGCACGGTTGCGCGCGAGCTCCTCGTCCGACATGGTTTCATCGCCGCACACCAGTGCGCCGGTGACGATGCTGCGCGGCCCCCTCTCCCCCAGCCCGTATTGCACGGTCTTGACCTGCATGTCGTACCAGTTGGCCCAGAATGTCGACAGAATGCCGCCGTGATGGGTCATGTCGCGGTACCAGTCGGCCGCGCCTTCCCAGATGCACATGGCTTTCAGATGCGGCGGCTGCAAGGAAGCCACATGCCACGAGTTGATGGCATAATAGGAGATGCCGTTGAGGCCGACCTTGCCGTTCGACCAGGGCTGGACGCCGGCCCATTCGATACACTGGTAAAAATCGCGCGTCTCCCGCGGCGAGAAATGATCGACAAAGCCCGGCGAACGCCCGGCGCCGCGCGAGTCAACGCGCACGCAGACATAGCCGTGGGGGACCCATTTTTCGGGATCGACCACTTCCCAGTTCTGATACTTGTTGGTCGATCCGTAAGCCACGTCCGGATGGTTCGCGATCATGGCCTGCCAGGCACTCGGATAGCCCTTCTGAAAGGCGAGCCCCTTGGCGTAAGGACCATAGGTCAGGAGAACCGGCCAATTGCCTTCGGCCTTCGGCCGGAACACGTCGGCGCGCACCACCACGCCATCGTCCATCGCGATGCCTGCGTCCCACTCGATGAGCATGTTGTCCTGCTCGACCGGCTCAGCCATTTTCTCCTAGCCCTTTTCTTCTTCCGTGGTGGCGGTGAGTGTTGAGTTTTCCTTTCCATTTTTCAAACGAAATTTCCGACCTGATCGGGACACGGCTCACAAATCCCAACCCTTGGTAGCGCTTGTGAATCGGCCGGGCGCGACGTCCGGTCATGCGAATGGCGATCGTCGCGGATTCCGGGGCGATTCCGCCATTTGGGCCTGCATCCCACCCCGTCCCTTGCAGTTTCGGGTTCGGCCATACCGCGCCACCCACGAGCGGCGTTAGGAAACCGTCAAGCATAGGATTTGAATCGCATTGGCGGCGCCGAATTGTCGCTTTGCCTAACGAACTCTTCAGGTCATGCGCGTAAGGCAGATTGGGCACAACCCTGGGCATAGAAACCGGGTGCAAGGCGGAGCACAAGCAGATGCAATCGCAGCAGGTTACCTGGAATCCGCAAAGAGGCTGGACTCTGATCGCGGCCGGACCGGACAAGGTCTCGCTTGTGTTCTATTTCGGGGCGCGCCAAACGCTTGCTTGTGGCAACCGGTATCGCGAACTTCGCGAGATGTTTCCTGCGGCCCACATTTTGGGTTGCAGTACCGGCGGGCAGATCAACAACAGCGATGTGAACGATGACGAAATCGTCGCAGCCGCGATCAGCTTTCGCTCAACAAAGCTGCGGCTGGTCCACCAGGACATTGCCGATGCGCAGCAATCGCGACATTGCGGCGAATCCATCGGGCGAGCTCTCAAAGCAGACGATCTTGCCGGCGTATTCCTGCTGTCCGATGGTCTGAACGTCAACGGCAGCGAACTCGTCAGCGGGCTGGTCGGCGCGATCGGACCCGGTATTCCGCTCACCGGAGGGCTCGCCGGCGACGGCGCGAATTTCGCCGAGACCCTGGTCGGGGGCGATTGCGTTCCGCGGCCGCGTATGGTCGCTGGTGTCGGCTTCTACGGCTGCGCCATCAAGATCGGGCACGGCAGCGCCGGCGGTTGGGACATATTCGGACCGCGCAGGCAGGTGACCAAGTCGGTCGGAAACGTGCTGTTCGAGCTCGACGGCGAGCCCGCCCTCGATCTCTACGAGCGTTATCTGGGTCCGGAAGATTCCAAGGGTCTACCCGGTTCGGCCTTGCTGTTTCCGATCGAAGTTCACGATCCCGCGCAGCCCGATTCTTCGGTGGTGCGAACCGTCCTGGCGGTAGACCACAAATCCCGATCCATGACCTTTGCCGGCGACGTGCCGCAGGGATGGACGGCGCAATTGATGCGAGGAAATTTCGACCGCCTGGCGGAGGGTGCTGCGGACGCCGCGCGCCAGGCGCGCAGTGGGCTCAAGGCGGGAAACGAGGACCCCCAATTCTCAATTCTCGTGAGCTGCATCGGCCGGCGGCTGTTGATGGGGCAGCGCACTTCAGACGAGACGGAAGCCGCGGGCGCCGAGCTTGGAACCGATACGCTCAGACTCGGCTTCTATTCCTACGGCGAGATTTCGCCGCACGCCAGGTCCGGAATTTGTGAACTTCACAACCAGACCATGACCGTCACCTCATTCGCCGAGGTTGAGGGGTATTCGTGCATCGCCTGATCGCCAAGCAGATCGCAAAGGCGACCGACGCCTCGGGCGCGATCGATGTCGACCAGCTCGCGACGCTGGTCGGCACCGCCTATGACGAATTCGATCGCGATCGGCGCCGCACCGACCGGTCGATGTCGCTGATGATCGAGGAAATCGACGCGATCAATCGCAACCTCGAACAACTCGTCGCCAAACGTACGGCCGAGCTGAAAGCGAGAGAGCTCGACCTGCAGGCGCAAAACGTCCGTTTTGACATCGCCATCAACAACATGACGCAAGGTCTTCTGCTATATGATTCATCGGAACGGCTGATCGTCTGCAACCGCCGCTATATCATAATGTACGGACTGTCACCCGACGTGGTGAAGCCCGGCCTCAGTTTTCGCGATCTCATCCAGCATCGAAAGGAAACCGGATCCTTCAAGGGCGACGTCGATGCGTTTTGTTCCTCGGTTTTGCGCAACGTTGCGATGGGAAAGGTCACCCACAATGTTGTGGAGACCTCCGACGGACGTTCAATCCTGATCGTCAACCAGCCGGTGGCCCATGGCGGCTGGGTCACCACCCACGAGGATATCACCGAGCGCCGCCGCGCCGAGGAGCGGATCACCCATCTTGCGCACTACGACGCGCTGACTGATCTGCCGAACCGCACATTGTTTCACGAGCGCCTCAAAGGAGAACTGGCCCGCATCGCTCCGGGCGAGCAGTTGGCGGTTCTCTATATCGACGTCGATGAATTCAAGAACGTCAACGATACGCTCGGACACCTGGTCGGCGATGAATTGCTGAAATTTGTGGCGCTGAGTTTGCGCCATTGTGCGACAGCCGATGAATTTGTCGCCCGGCTCGGCGGCGACGAATTCGCCATTGTCCGCACTGCGGTCAGGACCGAGGCCGAAGTCGCCGACCTCGCCACCCGGACGCTGGACGCCATTCGCACTCCCTTCGAGTGTCTTGGCCACCAGGTGACCACCGACGCCAGCATCGGCATTGCACTCGCTCCCGAACACGGCGCCAGCCTGGATCAGATTCTGAAGAACGCCGACCTGGCGATGTATGCGGCAAAATCGGCCGGACGGCGAACCTGGCGCTTCTTCGAACCTGAAATGGATGCGCGGGTCAAAGCCCGCCGGGTCCTGGAAATGGAGCTGCGCCAGGCCATCGCCGACAACGCATTCGAGATTCATTACCAGCCTTATGTCGACCTTCAGGACGACGGCATCACCGGTTGCGAAGCGCTGGTGCGCTGGCGTCATCCCGAACGCGGCATGGTCTCGCCCGCCGAGTTTATCCCGATTGCGGAAGAGACCGGGCTCATCAACGAGCTCGGCGAGTGGGTGCTGAACACCGCTTGCGTGGAGGCCGCGACATGGCCTGAGCACGTCAACCTCGCCGTCAACGTGTCGCCGGTTCAGTTCAAGAGCGGGACGCTGGCACTGAAGATCGTCGCGGCGCTATCGGCGTCGGGCCTTCCGGCCAGCCGATTGGAGCTGGAGATCACCGAGGCGGTCTTGATCCGCGACGACGAAACTGCGCTCGCCATTCTGCATCAACTTCGCGCCATTGGCGTGCGGATCGCGCTGGACGATTTCGGAACCGGCTATTCCTCGTTGAGCTATCTGCAGCGTTTTCCGTTCGACAAGATCAAGATCGACCGCTGCTTCGTCAACGATCTCGCGGAACCCGGCGGCTCCTCCTCCATCGTGCAGGCCGTGGTGAACATTGCCGCGGCGCGGCACATGACAACGATAGCGGAAGGCGTCGAGACGTCGGTGCAGCGTGAATCGTTGCGCGCGCTCGGGTGCACGGAAATGCAAGGTTATCTTTTCAGCCCGGCGATCCCGGCAACCGACATCCGGCGAATGTTGCAGTCCGGCCGCGATCGGGCAGTCGCGTAAGCCGAGCAATTTTGCAGGTGATTTCGTTACGCCGCGTGCTCGCGGTCGAGCCGGGCGCGACGATAAAGCATCGCCGCGAAAGCGGCGAAGATCTTGCGCATTTGCGGCGCCTTGTACGGGAAAACCTCGGGCGAATCCATGTTGTGGACGACCGCGGTATTGTCCGCTTCGAAGACCAACAGCTCGCCATTCCCGTTTTCCGCGCAGTCGATCGTGAAATAGTCAAGACCGACGCGGTCGGCGATGGCGGCAAGCGCGCTTCTGTGGCGAACGGCAAAATCGACGTCGAAGTCACGCATGAAGCGCTCCTCTTCGAGACGCTTCTCGGCGCTGAAGGCCATGCCCGCGTTGAGATACCAGATATCCCAGCGGTCGGCGATCGCCATGTGACAGGCATAAGGCCGGCCATCGACGAACGCGAGGCGGTATTTGCGGAAAAGGCCGTCGCGGCTGGCGTAATCGACAAAGCGCGCGACGAAGAATTCCTGCTCCGGCCGCTCGGCGAGATACCGGCCGACCATCGCGATATCGTCCACCTTGGCAAGCCCAACGCCGGCATGCGAGCCGCGCGGCCGGGCGATCACCGGGGTCTTCAGTTCTGCCGCCACGTCCGCAAATCCCGCGTTCGAACCGGCGATCTCGGCGAGTTGCGCGCGCGTGACGCAAATGGTGGCTGGGATATCAAGTCCGGCAATGCCGCCAAGCAGGCGATGCAGCTTGTCGCGATCGAGATTGCGGACCAGGCGCGGCGGATTGAGCAACGGTCGCGGCCAGCGCGAGGCCACCGAATCGATCTTGTGCAACGCTTCAAGACATTCCGCCGAATCAGATGCGATCACGATCGCCACGTCGTGCTCGGGCAGCGGCATCGGCAAATCGATCCCCGCGACGACGTAAAGCGTCTGCAACTCCATGCCTGAGTTTTCCAGCAAGAATTCGATCGGGGTGTTGCCGCCCATGTCGATCGCGGCAGCGAGCGCGAGAACCCGCAATTTCGGTTTCTCCGACGAACATGGCGATCGGTACAATTGATGGAAGGCGAGCACTTCGGCCTGGATGGCAATTCCGCCTTCCTTGTCACCGAGCAGCTGCGCGATCAGCGAGAGATCGAGCCCCTCGCCCGCGCCGGCCGTGCCGTCGGCAAGCTTCGAAATCAATTCATCCCGCAGCGGGCGAAGATCGGCGCCGTCAAAAGCCAGCGTCGTCAATCTGGCGAATCCAATGCGGTCGGCGCTGGGATAGCGCGCAAGGCTGTTCGCCGGATTCTTAGGCTCCATGGGACGCTCCCGCAAATTCCAGGCCGTCGCTGCCGGTAAGCAGCCCTTCGAGTTTCGCAACCGCGACGTCGACCTGGCCGATGGCGCGCTCCAGATTGTCGCGCGCAATATTCTCGTCGGGTGACCAGGCCTCCGAGACCAGCCGCGCGCCCGCGCTGATGCGAAGCGCGGCAGTCGGAGCCTCGCTGCTGCCGAGCGCGACGGGCTGGCCGATCAGGCAAGGTGCCGTTTCGCGCTCATTTTCGCCGGCCGAGCCGCGGGCAAGCGCGCGGTACAACGTCCTGCAATCTTCCAGCGAGAGATCGCGGTCGCTAGGCCGGATCGTGAACGGAAAGATCGTGCGCTGGGCGAGTTCTTCATCATCGGCGGCGTCTCGCCTTGGCTGCGGCGGCAGCAGACGAAGCGACGGCGACGAACCGATGATACGCTGGACGCCTTCGCCGAAATTAGCCAGCGCAGCCTTGCGAAACCCGTCGGGCACACGATAATAGGCGCCGATTTCCTCGAGCGCCGCCTCCCAGCGAAGCCACTGACCGATGTTGGCCCTGATTGGGAAATGCGACCGCAGGTTCGGCCAGTTTCGCGGCCAGTCACTGCGGCTGTTATATTCGAGAAGTCCGGAAGGGATCGCGGCGGCCGCATCGAGATCGCCAGCCAGCGCCGACGGCACCAGCAGCGCGCCGCTGAAAGGTGGACCGGTGAAAAATTTCGAACCGGTGATGATCACCATATAGCCGCGATCGAGGTGGTTTCGCAGCCGCGCGCGGCCAAGGCGCATCTGGCAGGCATCGACGACGATCTGAACTTCCTGGGGCCAGCGGGCGACGATTTCGTCCAGGCATTGGTCGCTCGGCGCGCGCCAGCCGAACTTCGAAGAATCCATGACCTGAAGCAGCACCTTGCTCCCGTTTGCGACGGCACGTCCGACCGCGGCGAGAACCATGGAATCGCTTGCGAGGTGCGGGCGCGCGGAGCCTGCTTCGTCGAACAGTCGTAGCGCGATGCTTTCGAGGGACTGAGCGAGCCCGGCGATCGGCTCTCCCTTCCTCACCCGGCTTCCAGCCGCGGTTGCGGCGCTGAAATGACGGCCGCGGGCGGTGTTGACGGTTCCGCTTCCGGTTTGATCGGCGGCGACGACGACCGTGGTCAGCGGGGCGCCAAGCAGCGCACGCGCAAGGAACAGCGCCTGAAGTTGCGAATCCGTACCCGACGGGGAGAAGACGACATCCGCGCTTGTCCGTGACAGGCCGAGAGCGGCCTTCAATTCCTCCCGCATCGCTTCGGTGCGGATATCGAACGCGGCCTCGATGCCGACCGCAATGGCGGACCGCATCAGCGTTTCCCGCGACCTTTCCGCGCGATCATAGGCGCGCTGCGAAATCGAGGTCGCCGTGCTTGAGGAGAAGCTCAGCGTGTCCGGACAAGGAAATGGCTGGCAGCCATATTCATTGAATCCGCTCGACGGATTGATGGTCAGCCGCGGATCGCCGCCGGCGACGAGCAACCGGTCCAGCGGCGCGAACAGTTCGGCCATTGACGAAGCGGAACGGGACTGTTCCGGGGAGACGGCTATCTCGGTCAGTTGCAAGCGAACGCCACCATTAAGCATTGCGAATATCCCACGCCCAAGCCGCTGTGTCTGGCCGATGCGACACAATGGTTCCGATGGCAGTTAACGCGGCCTTTACCTGCTTTCCGAGAAGTAAACAGGTATGGTTAACGAATGCTTTATTCCGAGCCGTCCGATATGGCGCCGGCCTCCCCTTCTCACCCTCCCAAAGCCTACGCACCCGGCGCGAGGAAGTCGGTCAGCGTAAGCTTGGAAAGAATGGAGGTCGTCTGGTAAGAGGCGCTAAGCGTCGCCTGCAGCGCCAGAATCTGGCTCGCCACTTGCTCCGTCGAAACGGTTTCGGTCTGGTCGACGATGTTCTGGAGCGTGGTCTGGGTCTGGGTTTGCCGAGCACTTGCCGCCTGCATCATGGTCTGGGCGGAGGCAAAATCGGTTTGAATATCCGAGATGGTCTGCTGACCGGGCTGGGGCGTCAGGTTGGTCGCCGTGCGCTCGCTCAGCGCTGCGACTTGCGCACCGGAATTGGCGCCGGTCGGGGATTCCGTCACGGCGGCGTATACGGCCACGCCCTCAAGCTGCGATCGGATCGCTTGCTCGTTGGCCTGCGCGCCATATTGCACGGTAATGGATGAATCGATCCGGGCCGTCGACGATGCCCGCGGCGAAGGCGAAGAGTTTCCGGTGTACCAGGCCACGGTGTCCGCCGAGCCGTTGACCAGCGAGGTCGCCGTGCTGAACGGCGGGCCCGAGACACGCAGCGGCGGCTGGACGGCGGTAACGGTCGGGCCGAAGCCGAGCGCGGCCAGCGCACCGGGGTTCGAGCTCGTCACATTCAGGCTGGCGGCGTTGTCGGTATGCAGCGTGACGACGCCGCCGCTGATGGTCGAGGGTGTCGAAGTACCCGTGATCGAGTCGATCTTGGACAACAGCGTCTGGACGCTGTCGGTGACGTTGAGCTGATTGCCGGTCGCGCCGGCGGCGACAAACGTAATCGGCGTGCCGTTGACGGTGATGGTGTCGCCGGGAGCAAAATTGGTGGTGAGTGAATTCGTGCCTGCGGCTCCCGATAGAGCCGTCGCGCCGGTGATTGGCGCGGGCGTCGGCGCCGCCTTGTTGTTGACGACGGCTCCGGTCGCCGTGCCCGACGGATCGAAGAAGTCATGGCCCGCTTCGACTGCGGAGGCTGCGACCAGCGTGGTATTGGCAAGCTTGCCGATCGCGGTGTTCAACGCCGCGTTCAAATTGGCGGCCGTGTTTGCCGGCGAACTGGTGGGGGGCGGGTCGATCAAGAAGCTTCCGGCCGGCGGAGGATTTGTGGTGGTTGCCGTCAACTGCACGGAAGCCGTGGTGCCATCC
>Ga0210396_10006445_pt1 | contig 11250 bp, 11 predicted proteins | sample IncBWH17OmetaG_FD_155466 | JGI IMG/M metagenome (GOLD analysis project Ga0210396, IMG submission 155466) | Forest soil microbial communities from Barre Woods Harvard Forest LTER site, Petersham, Massachusetts, United States - Inc-BW-H-17-O ...
AATAAAGCTCGAAGAGAGACGGTCACCGATGGTGAGACGGACTCAAACCGCCGTCGGCTTTTTCCAGCCGCCGAACGTCTGTTCGAGATGACGAACGAGCGCCAGCGCGACATCCTCGCGCCAGGGCTTTGCTGCGACTTGCACGTTGAGCGGAAGCCCTTCCGGAGAGGTGCCGACCCGCACCGTTGCGCTCGGCCAACCCGTCAGGTTGTACATCTGCGTATAGCCGAAGCCGCGGCGATTTTGCTCTTCAAAGCTGGTGCCGTGAAGCACGGCTGGGAAGGGCGCCACCGGCGAGAGGATTGCATCGTAGTTTTCAATGAAGCGTAGCATCGAATTGCGAAAGGCGTCCCACCTCACGAAGGCAGCGAGCGCCTCCGTGGTGGTGGCAAAGGCGGGCGCGACGGAATGCGTCAGCGCCTGTTCGAACAACGGCGAGATCGGATCGCTGCCGATGCTTTTGAGGAAGGCGCGCGTGCCGGCGCCGCCGTCGCCACGGCTCATGTCATGGTAGACGGTGGCTGCCTTCGCGGCATCCGGCGGGCGGTTCTCTTCGACCTTGACGCCAGCATCCGCAAAAGCCTTGGCGCAATCGCGAACTGCCGCGGCAATTTCTTTGGTCGGGGAGCGGCGGTAATTTCCTTCGTGGGCGAAGCGGCGCCATCGTCCTCGAAATAAGCCAGCTTTAATCCGGTAAGTTGCACTGCTTTCGGATCGAGCAGCGGCATTCCGACGATCGAATGATCGCGAAAATCAGGTCCGGCGATGATCGGCAAAGCGAGCGCCAGGTCGTCGACGTTGCGCGCAATCAGGCTGACGTGAAACACCGCGTTGCGCGCGCCCATCGGCAACGGAAATTGCCCGGTCCGCGGCACGCGGCCCGAGGTCGGCTTGATGGCCGCGAGCCCGCAAAAATGCGCAGGGATCCGTATGCTGCCGCCGGCGTCGGTGCCAAGGCCGAGCGGCGAGCCGCAGGCCGAGACAATGGCGGCTTCGCCGCCGCTGCTGCCGCCCGGCGTGCGCGCGAGGTCGTAAGGATTGTTGGTTCGGCCGTAAACGAGATTGTCGGTCTCGATCGCGCCGGCCAGTTCCGGCACATTGGTCTTGCCGAGAATGATGGCGCCGGCGGCACGCAGCCGCGCGACCGCCGTTGCATCCGTACTCGGGACGTAGTTGGCTCGGCCCTTGGTGCCGCCGGTACAGATGACGCCCGCTGTCTCCAGCGTATCCTTGATCGTCACCGGCACGCCGTGCAGCGGCCCCTTGATCTCGCCACGTGCCAGCGCCGCATCGGCCTCGTCCGCTTCCTTTCGCGCCGAATCCGCCGTCAATTGGACGACGGCGTTGAGCTTGGGATTGACCTTGGTGATCTGATCGAGATGCGCTTCCACGATCGCCTTCGAGCTGAATTGCTTGGAACGGATCGCATTGGCGAGTTCGCTCGCCGATTTCATGGTGATGTCATAGTCCGTGCCGGGCGCAGCCTGCGCCTGATCGATCAGAACCGTGTGTCCCGCCGCCGCGACCACGCCCGCGGCTGCCGCCGTGCTCAGGAAATCCCGTCGTCCCCATTTGTCACTCATTTTCGGCGCGTCCCTTCCGATAATTCTGAAGCAGCTAATTCCGTTTCGCCTGGTGGTCCGATTATAACATTCGCATCCCTTCCCAGCAGGCATTTTTGCGAATGTCAGAATCTTAGGACCACTGGCATGTATATGTCTCTAGTGGAGTTTGGGATTTGACATTCGCTTTACGAGCAAGCGGCCGGGTGGGCAGCGAATGTCAAATCCACTTCACGAGTGCATGCAAGTTCCCGGCCAGCATGACCGCTCGTCTGTGGTCACACGCCATGCCCCGTGGGACGATTGAACGCCTGGTTCGAAGCCCTTACGCTGCCAGGCCTGACAGAATGCAGGTAGCGGCCATAAGCTACGCTCAAGCAATTTGATGGGAAGGAATCGCGACCATGATGAACCGGCGTCAATTTGTGGCTACCACGGGAGCGGCGTTTCTGGCCGGTATGCCCAGGGCATTCGCGGCAACGTATGACCTCGTCATCAAGGGCGGGCGTGTGATCGATCCCTCGATGGGTCTCGACGCGATACGTGACGTCGCGATTTCGGGCGACAGGATCGTTGCCGTGGAAGCCAGCATCGCGGCGGATGCCGCAGCGACCATCGATGCGCGCGGCAAGGTCGTCACCGCAGGTCTGATCGACATCCACACCCATGCCGGGCGCAGCAAGGAAGGTCCGGCGATGTGCCTTCAGGACGGTGTGACCGGCTGGGTCGATGCCGGCTCGGGCGGGGCGGACAATATCGACGCGGTGGCGGCGATTGCGCGCGGTGCGCCGCAGACCGGCCGCTGCCTCGTCAATATCGCGCGGACCGGTGTGGTCACGCCGACCGGCGAATTGCACGACATCAACGCGGCAAACGTGGCGATGGCCAAGGCAGCGGTCGAGCGCAATCGGGATATTGTCGTTGGCGTCAAGGCTCGCCTGTCGGACAATGTCGCGGGCGCCAACGATCTCGAAGCTTTGCGCCGGGCGCAGGAGGTCGCGACGAGCTTCAATCTGCCGGTCATGATCCATATCGGCCAGAATTATTCGCCGCTGCGCGCTCTTCTGGCGTTGCTCAAGCGTGGCGATATCATCACGCATGTTTACGCGCCAGGTAAGAACGGAATTCTCGACGATAAGGGTGTCTTGTTGCCGGACGTCACGGCCGCGCATCGCCGCGGCGTGATTTTCGATTTCGGCAACGGCGTGTCGGATCATTTCGACTGGGACACGGTCGAGAAGGCGACCAAACAGGGTCTTTGGCCCGACACGTTCTCGACCGATTGGAACACGAGCTCAAAGAGCAGCGGGGTCGTCGATCTGCCGAATGTCATGTCGAAGTTCATCATGTTCGGCATGCCGCTCAATCAGATCATCGCCGCCGCCACCGTGAATGCGGCGCGTTGTTTTCCGGCCTTCGACGACCGTGGCACGCTCAATGTCGGCGCGCCGGCCGACGTCGCCATCATGGAATTGCGGGAAGGGAGGTTCGAATTCCTCGACAACTATAACGGCAAGCGAACCGGCCGACAGCGGCTGTTTCCATCCGAAGTCGTGCTCGGCGGCAAGCGCGTGCAGCGCGCTTGAAATTCAGCGACCAAGATTAGCCGCCAAGGTAGGCCTCGCGAATGCGCGGATCGTCGGCAAGCTCGGCCGACGGTCCGGACAATGTGATGACGCCGGTCTCGAGCACGAAAGCGCGGCTCGCGATCTCGAGTGCCATCGCTGAATTCTGCTCCACCAGCAGCACGGCAAGGCCGGTGCGTTTGTTGAGTTCGACGATGCGGTCGAATACCTGCTCGATCACGATCGGTGCCAAGCCCAGCGAGGGCTCGTCCAGCATCAAAAGGCTGGGGCGGCCCATCAGGGCCCGGCCGATCGCGAGCATCTGCTGCTCGCCGCCGGATAGCGACCAGCCGCCTTGCTTGAGCCGTTCCCTCAGGCGCGGAAACAGATCGAAGACCAGTGCGAGGTCTTCCTCGACCTCGGCCTTGTTTCGGGCGCGCGACGCGGTGCCCGTGATCAGGTTTTCCAGCACGGTGAGACCCGGGAAAATGCGGCGGCCCTCCGGGCAGTGGGCCAGTCCCGAGCCGACGATGTCTTCCACCGCGGCCTTCTGAATTTGTTCGCCCTTCCAGGAGATCGTGCCTGCAGAGGGGCGAACCAGTCCGGAGATGGTGCTCAGCGTCGTGGTCTTGCCTGCGCCGTTGCCGCCAATCAACGCGACGATCTCGCCCATCTCGACACTGAACGAAATGCCCTTGAGCACCTCGATGTGGCCATAGGATACGTGCATATTGTCGACCTTAAGCATGGCGGTGCCGCCTGCCGAGATAGGCCTCGATCACCAGCGGATCGCGCTGAACGTCCGAGGGCGCGCCCTCGGCAATCTTCTTGCCGAAGTCGAGCACCGTCACGCGGTCGCTGATCCCCATCACCAGCCGCACATTGTGCTCGACGAGCAATATCGTCATGCCGCGGTTCTTGAGCCTGGCGATGGTATCCAGCAGCGTCATGCTTTCGGTCATGTTCATGCCGGCCGCGGGTTCGTCGAGCAGAAGCACGTTCGGCTTCGATGCCAGCGCCCGCGCGATTTCCAGAAGGCGCCGCTGCGCGTAAGGCAGTTGCGTGGCGCGGTCGTCGGCGCGGTAGGTGAGGCCAACCGTCTCAAGCGCTTCCCGTGCGACCGTGTCGATCTCGGCTTCGCTTTGTTTGTGCCGCGCGTTGGAGGCGATGATGTCGAAAAAGGAGGTTGGCTTGTTGCAGGCGGCCGCCACCTTGACGTTTTCGAGAACGCTCAGATTGTCGAAAATCCTGATGTTCTGAAACGTCCGCGCGAGGCCGAGCCGCGCGATACGATGCGGCTTGAGGCGGAAAATTTCCTGCCCTCCGATTCGAATGGAGCCGGCGTCTGCATGCGAAGCGCCGCTGAGCGCATTGAGCAGCGTCGTCTTGCCGGAGCCGTTCGGGCCGATGATTGCTTGCACGATGCCTGAGGGGACATCGAGATCGATGCCGTCGAGCGCGACCAGTCCGCCGAAACGCCGCGTCACACCGCGGGCCATGATGATGGGCGCCGTCGTCAACGCACACCTGCCCGGCGCAACGGGAATTGCGATGCCAGCGAGGCCAGTCCTCCCGGCGCAAGGACGATGACGGCGATCACGCCAAGTCCATAAAGGACAAGATACCACTGGCCGAGAAACCGCAGCGCCTCCGGCAGGATCGTCAGCGCGACCGCGCCGAACACGCAGCCGATGATCGAGCCCATGCCGCCGACAATGAGCATGGTCATCAGGAGGATCGCTTGTGTGCCGGAAAAACTGTCAGGGCTGATGAAGCGGATGGAAGACGCGTAGAGGCAGCCGGCGAGCCCCGCATAGACTGCGCCGATCATGAACGCGATCAGCTTGGTGCGCGTGGTGTCGACGCCGCTCTGCTCGGCGGCGATTTCGCTGTCGCGGGTGGCAATCATCGCCCGGCCGAGAATTGACTGACGAATTCGAGCCGCGACCATCATGGCCAGCGCCAGCGATGCGACAAGAAGATAGTAATGCTGAACTTGTCCCTCCGGCCCGATGCCGAAAATACTGATGCCGGGAATGGCTCTTAAGCCCGACGTGCCGCCCGTGACCGGCTCCCAATGGACGATGATCAACCGGATGATTTCGCCAAAGCCGATCGTCGTCATCGCAAGGTAATAGGTCCGCAGCCGCATCGTCGGCAGCCCCAGCGCGAGGCTCGCTACTATGACGACGATCGCGGACAGAAAGGGCGTCGTGATCCACGGCAGACCGGACTTGGTCGCAATCGCGGTGGTATAGGCGCCCAGCCCATAAAAAGCCGCCTGTCCGAAGTTGATCTGGCCGGTCCAGCCGGTCACGAAGTTCAGACCAAGCACCACGATCGTGTTGAGAATGGCGATGTTGAGGAGCTGAATGATGTAGCCATCCTGCGTGATCAGCGGAATGGCCAGGGCAGCCACGATGCTCGCAGCGATAACGGGCCAGCGCTTGAGATCGGCGCTCATCGTCAGACCTTCTCGCTGCTCTTCTCACCGAACAGGCCGCGAGGCCACGCAATGAGAACGGTGATCATGACGATGAAGGCGTAGGCGTCGCGGAAGTTCGATGAGATATAGCGGGCGCCGAATGTTTCGATGAGACCGAGGAACAACCCGCCGATCACGGCGCCCGGCAGGTTGCCGAAGCCGCCGATGACGCTGACGACAAAGCCCTTCAGACCAAGGCTTCCGCCCATGGTCGGCTCGGCGAGAAAAATCGGCGCCACCAACAACCCGGCGATGCCGGACAGCATGGTGCCAAGCGCAAACGCCACCGCAATGGTGCGGTTCACGGGGATGCCGACGAGCCGCGCGGTGTGCAGGTCCTGCGCGGTCGCCTGCATCAGGATTCCGAACCGGGTTTTGGTCAGGAAGATAAATTGTAGAAGCAGGATGACCGCGAGCGTCGCGAAGATGAAAAGCTGGTGCATCGAAATCACGACGCCGGCAAAGCGCAGAGGCGGACCTTGAACCGGGGAGGGCAGCGATACCGGCAGCGGTCCCCAGATGATCAGCGCGAGATTTTCCAGAACGATGCCCATCGAAATCGTCGTCAGGATGACGAGGAAGGCAGGGCGGCCGCGTAGCGGAAAATACACCAGCACCATGAACACGACGCCGACCAGCGCCATCGCTACCATCGTGATAGCCCATGCGGCTGCCACCGGCAGTTCATGGGTCACGGCGCAGCTGATGCCGATAAACGCGCCGAGCATCAGAAGCTGGCCCTGCGCGAAATTGACGATCTGCACCGTGTTGAAGATCAAGAGCAGGCCAAGCGCGACGAGAGCATAGATGCTGCCGAGCGCAAGGCCGTTGACGACAAGTTGGCCCATGAGGAGATTAGAATCCGCTTTCCTTGATCGGGCCGACCAATTCGGGCGTCTTTCCCTTGTTGCGGTAGATTCCGAGCGTATGCGCGAGATCGCCCGGCGCATCGGCCTGGTAGGAAATCAGCATGCCTTTCCAGTCCTTGGTGGCGGCGAATGCATCGCGAATCGCCGCCTTGTCGCAGCCCACCTTCTCGATGATCGATTTGAGCATGTAGACAGTGTCGTAATAGGAGACGGTGAAGTTGTCGGCCGGCACCTTGTATTTGTCCTGCACGCGCTTGGCCCAGTCGAGGATTTTGGCATCGCTCGATGTTTGCGGAATCATGCCGCCGATCGCGTAAGCACCGTCGGCTTCCGCAGCGTTAAGATTGTTGAGGGCGGTTTGCGCCACCAGGCTGGAATTTCCGATCGTGGTCAGTTTGATGCCGAGATCGGCCATTTGCTTCATCACCAGCGTGACGTCGGCGGGACGGCCGAACAGGATCACGCTGTCGGCGCCCTTGTCCTTGATCTCGAGAAGCTGCGCGCTCATGTCCTTGTCGGAGGGCGCGTAGGAGGTCACCGCAACCGGCGCCACGTTGAGCTTGGCGAGCGAGGCCTGAATTCCCCTGGAAGCGCCGAGGCCGTAATCGTCCGCTACTGCGATGATGCCGGGTTTGCTCTTGCCGAGCGATTTCACCAGATATTCCGGAATGAGATCGGCGAGCTGGCCGTCATGGACATGGGTGCGGAATAGCCATTTGCTGCCCTGCGCAGTCACCTTCGCGTTGGTCGCGCCGACCAAAAACGGCGTTTCGGATTTGGTCACGACTTCCGTCTGGGCGAACACATGCGGGCTGATCATCGATCCGAAAATGACAAGCGGTTTGCCTTCGAGAATGCGGTTCATCGCGTTCAGCGAATCCGTGCTCGATGCGCCGGTATCTTCCGTCGTCAGCGCCAGCTTCTTGCCGTCGATGCCGCCGGCGGCGTTGATTTCGTCAACGGCGAATTCGACGCCGCTGCGTGCCTGGGTGCCGAGCAAGGCGGTATTGCCGGTCAACGCGGTCGTCAGGCCGAGCGGGATCGGCGAGGGACAACTGGCAGCCTCAGCCCACGACGGCCCGGCTGCAATCACTGCCAGGGACATCGCAGCAGCGCCGGCGATCGAAGTCTTCATCACTATCGAAGTCATTAGGTTTCCTGTCGAATGGCCCGCTTGCGTCCAAGCATATCACGCAAGCATGACGACGGCAGGCCTGTCATTGTTCGACAGGCCCGCCTTGGTTTTAAACCCCTCTTGAGACCGGAAAATTCCCGCTAACTCTGGCTGTTGCGGGAATCTCCGGCGGTCATTTTCCGACGGTCGCGGCCACGACCGGTGCAGAGACGGTCCGGCCGCCGATGGCAAGATAGAGGCCACCGGCAACGACAATCCCGGCCAGCCAGCTAAGGTCTGCGCCGTTCATTATACCGGAGAGCGGTCCCTGCAGGGCGGGCACGAGTCCGTCCTCCAGCGACCAGCCGGCCGCAAGGCCCACCAGGAACGCGAACGCGATGATGGCGCCCCAATTGATGTCTCCGTAAGCGCTTGTTTCAGGCGAAGCGTAGAGTTCGGCGACGTCGATCTTGCTTTTCCTCTTGATGAAGAAGTCCGCCAGGATCACGCCGGCCCAGGGACTCATCCAGAGCAGGAGGCTGATCATCCAGTTGTCGAAGGCTTTCGCAAAGGAAGGCGCAAAGACGAAGTAGATGGTCACGAGATAGCCGATGATACCGACGATCAGCGCCAGCGCGGTGCGGGACAGACGGATGCCCATGCTGAGCGCGGCGAGCGCGGCCGAATAGACGTTGAGGATATTCGTCGCGATCGGGCCGTGCAGAACCATCAGCAGTACCAGGAGGCTTGCGACGCCCCCGAATACCGCGCTCACCATCTTGGCCGGGTCGGTATCGACGGTGACACTGGCGATCGTCGCGCCGAGAACGGCGAGCCAGACCGACGGTACGAACATGCCAACATAGCTGTACCAGAACACGGAGGACGACGAGACGCTGCGCGGCACGAAGCGTGAATAGTCCGATGCCCAGGTCACCCAGGAAATTCCCCAGCCGACGCCGATCGCCGTGGTCAGGAGCGAGAGCATCGCAAAATGCGGCCCGGGCGGAAGCGAGCTGGTCAAGTTCCAGTTGACGACGCCGGGCTGGCTCCAGGCCAACACGCTCATCAGCGCCATGATGACGACGGTGACCGGCACGGTGTATTTTTCGAAGGTGCGAATGGCATAGAAGCCGTAGATGCCGATCACAACCTGGATCACCATGACCACGGTCATGACAATGAAGGTCGCCACGAGCGTTTCTGGTATTCCGAACTGGCTGAGAATAGCCATCGAAATCTTGACCGGGAAATAGGTGTTCACGCCGATCCAGCAAAGCGTCATCAGGAACATCAGAAGGCTCGGCAGATAGGCGCCGCGGCGGCCGAACGCAGAGCGGCTGAGAACCATCTGATTGACGCCGGTCTTGTGGCCCATCACCGTGAAGGCGGCGAAGATCGCGCAACCGACGATGTTGCCGAGCACGATGACGGCGATGGTCTCCCACAGGCCGAGCTTGAGGATGATGCCGAGCGCGCCCAGCGCCCAGTTGACCGGTGCGATATTGGCGCCGGCCCAGATCCACATTTGCTGCGGTCCGGTTGAATCGCGGTCTGAATCGGGAATTGGTTCAATGCTGTGAATGTCGGATCGAAGTTCGGAATTCGTCATGACGCCCTCCCTGGTGAACCCACTCCAGTCGAGCAAGAATCGTACCAGATATCGCTGATTTTCGGGGCGCCGTGCAGAAGATGGGCTGCGGCGTATTGGCCGATCGAAAAATGCGAAGTACTCTTCGTATTGCTCGGGATGGCTGTGGCGGCATCGGGAGATTTGGCGGATGCGAAGGCGCGATTGCGTCCATGCCGATTGTGATTTCCCTCGTTGTGGCATACCGTTTGCTTGATCTGAGGCGTTCGGGGAACCGGCAGCCTGGAGTTAGCGGGCGAAACGAAATTTCAAGGGGAGTTGCTCTCATGCCAGCCAAACTGACGCGTCGCCAAGCTCTTGTTCTGCCTGCTGGGATTGCAGTCGGCAGCCTCGTTGGCCGCACCGCGGTAGCGGCGGAGCCGATCAAGATCGGCCTGGTGGCGGCACTTTCCGGTCCCTCGGCGAAATCAGGCGAGGGGATCACCCGCGGTCTTCAAATTGCGATTGACGAAATCAATGCCAAGGGCGGTCTGCTCGGCGGACGCATGCTGGAGCTCGTCCGGCGCGACGACGAGTCGAACCCAGCCAAGGGCCAGACTGCGGCCCGCGAGCTGATCGACAAGGAAGGGGCGGTGATCCTCTATGGCGGCATCGACAGCCCGGTGTCGCTGGCCATCGTGCCGCTGGTGAATTCAGCCAAAGTGCCCTTCATGGGCGTATGGGCGGCCGCGACCAACATCACGCGCAACGGCGCCAACCCGAATTACATTTTCCGGGTCTCGGCCGTGGACGTCCTGGTCGACCGCGCCTTGATGAAATACGCCACGACGAAGTTCGGCGCCAAGGCGCCCGGCCTGATGCTGGTCAACAACGGTTGGGGCGAGTCTAATCTTGCGGGTCTCACCGCCGCGGCCGGAGCCGCCGGCGTCAAGCTCGCCGGTGCGGAGAAATTCGACCGCCGGCGTCAAGCTCGCCGGTGCGGAGAAATTCGACGACAAGGATCCCGACATGACGCCGCAGTTGCAGCGGCTGCGAGAGGCCGGCGCCGACACCATCATTCTGGTCGGCAATGCGGCTCCCGGCGCGCAGGTGATCAAGTCGTTGCAGAAGTCCGCATGGACCGTGCCGGTGGTCTCGCACTGGGGCATCTCCGGCGGCCGCTTCCCTGAACTCGCCGGCTCGTGGGCCGGCAAGGTCCATTTCGTCCAGACCTACAGCTTCTTCGGACCGCAGAACGACGTCGGCAAGCGGGTGCTTGCGGCGATGATGGCAAAATACCCTGACGTGAAGGGGCCCGGCGACGTCACGCCCCCCGTTGGCGTAGCCAACGCCTATGACGCCATGCAGTTGACGGCGCTTGCCATCGCCAAGGCTGGCTCGACCGAAGGTCCGAAAATGCGCGAAGGCTTCCTGAACATCGATAGCTATCAGGGCCTGATTAAGAACTACGCCAAGCCGTTCACGGACGAGAACCACGACGCGTTGAACGAAAACGACTACGTCATGGTCCGTTACAACGGGGATCAGATCGAGCCCGTCACCGGCTAGTGGAGTGGATTTGACATTCGCGACGGACTTGACCGCAGATTGGTAATGCGAATGTCAAATCCTAAACTCCACTAGAAACCTAAATTTGCTAGTGGTCCTTTGATTCTAACATTCGCAAAAGTGGCCGCTGTGAAGGGATGCGAATGTTAGAATCGGACCACTAGGCATGCTTGCTACTGCACTCGTCTCGGGGCTGAGCCTCGGGAGCATTTACGGCCTCATTGCGCTGGGCTTTACGCTGACCTTCGCCGTCTCCGGCACGGTCAACTTCGCGCAAGGCTCCTCCGTGATGCTGGGGGCGGTGATCTGCTACGCGATCGCGATGGGGTTGCGCTGGCCGATGCTGATGGCCATCCCATTGGCGCTGGTGGTGTGCGCGATCTGGGGCTTGATCGTCGAGCGCATCGCGGTCCGGCCTTTCGTCGCGCGCGGCAGCAATGCGTGGCTGATGGCAACGGTTGCGCTCGGTATCGTGCTCGACAACGTCGTGATGGTGCTGTTCGGCAAGGAGCCGCG
>Ga0210396_10006446_pt1 | contig 11249 bp, 9 predicted proteins | sample IncBWH17OmetaG_FD_155466 | JGI IMG/M metagenome (GOLD analysis project Ga0210396, IMG submission 155466) | Forest soil microbial communities from Barre Woods Harvard Forest LTER site, Petersham, Massachusetts, United States - Inc-BW-H-17-O ...
AGGAGAAGCGCTCGACCGGAGTGCTTTCGATGCTGGCGGAGCGCTTTCGCGAGTCGGCGGATGAGCAGGCGAAGGAGAACAGCATCCTGGTGTTGCCGTTCCGCAATTTCGGGCAGGCGAAAGCGCACGGTCAGCCGCGCTCTCACCCAGAAGATTCGCCCATGTATGGCTTCGCGCTGGCGGATGCAATTGCCGCGCGGTTGGCGCGGATGCCGTCGCTGGTGGTGCGGCCTTCGAGCGCGCTGATGCAGCTTCCGCTTTCGGTGCAGCAGATGGATCCGTTGGCATTGGGGCAGCGCCTGCTAGCGCGCTACGTGCTGGCGGGAAACTTTCTGCGTTCTGATGACGGCTTCGACCTGAACTGGCAGTTGCTGGATGTCGCGGGCCAGAGCGTGCGCACAGGTGGTGCAATTCGCGTGGCATCGTTCGATCTGATCGCGGTGCAGACCGAGATCTCGAACGAAGTCTTCGCGACCCTGCAGGGCATGGGGCAGAAATTGAACGGTACGCATGGCGAGCGCTCGATGCGAACACCGCGGCTGGGCGAGCAGGTTTCCGAGGAGTATCTGCAGGCACGTGCGCTGTTGTCGTCGTTTCTGGCGCGAGCCGGGTCGCGCAGTGATCTGGACCGCGCGCTCGCCGGCTTTGAGCGAGTGGTGGAGCGTGATCCGCAGTTTGCCGCGGCGTGGAGCGGGCTGGGTATTGTGCACCTGCAGTACGTTCGCAACGGCTTTGGCGGACAGATGCACTTGCTGAGCGCACGGCGCGCATTCGACAAAGCGCTGGAGCTGGACTCCGGTTCGATAGAGGCGAATCTGTATCGCGTGTACATGATGCTTTCGCGAGGAGAAAAACAGAGCGCGCGTCACGGCATCGAACAGTTGCTGCGCACCACTGGCAACGACTGGAATGTGCATGCGGTTGCCGGCATCACGCTGCGCCTGGATGGCATGTATGAGGATGCGCTGGCGCAGTTCAACCGTTCTCTTCAACTAAATCCTTCGAGCGCGCCGACGATCTACAACCATCGCGCGCGTGTGTACCAGTACCAGAATCAACTGGAACTGGCGGAAGAGGAACTGCAAAAGGGCTTGACGCTGGAGCCGAAGCACTCGCTGCTGCGCACCTCACTTGCCTATCAACACATGCGCAAGGGGGAGCTTGAAACGGCGATCTCGCTGTTGGAGGCTGTCATCCGCGACGACGACTCGATGCGCATTGCCTTCCCGACGCTCGCGATGTGCTATGTGCAGGTGGGGCAGCGGGAGAAGGCGGCATCCCTTATTGAAGAGGATTCGCTGTCGGCGGCGGAGGCGGACAGCGAGATGGCATACCGGCTGGCGACGTACTTCGCGGTGGAAGGCGACGAAAGCGAGGCGCTGCATTGGCTGCGGCGCGCGATCTACCTGGGGAACGAGAACTATCCGTGGTTTTCGAAGAATCCGGCGTGGCAACGGCTGCACACGCACGCGGATTTCGAGCGGATTCTGGAAGACCTGAAGAAGAGCTACCGCAAGAATCAGAAGACGTGGCGGCGGTTGCTGGAACATGTGCCGCAGGGATAGCGAGTAGCGTGAAAATCTGATTGGAAGCTCCCCAGCCGCGTCAATAGTAATAACCAGGATTCAGGGAGAACGCTGATGGAAATCAAACGCAACGGCTCGCAACCCTCCGGCAAAGGGCCGGCGGACTGGTTCACAGGCGCAGTACGCATTGATCCGCTCTTTCAGCCCCCGGCCCCGGCCCGCGTGCAGGGCGCGAGCGTCACATTCGAGCCTGGCGCTCGTACGGCGTGGCATACGCATCCCCTCGGGCAGACGTTGATTGTTACCGCCGGGCTCGGCTGGGTGCAGCGTTGGGGAGGCCAGATCGAGGAGATCCGGCCAGGCGATGTGGTCTGGTTCGCGCCCGGTGAGAAGCATTGGCATGGAGCGACGGCCGCCAAGGCAATGACGCATATCGCCGTTCAGGAGCAACTCGACGGCAAGGTGGTCGACTGGATGGAGCAGGTGAGTGACGATCAATACCGTGCGGAATCAAACTGACTTGGCTGGCGCGTAGATGAAAAGAGGGGAGCCGGGTGGCTCCCCTGAACGTTTTGCAGCCGAACCTCGATCTCTATTTCGCAGCCCTGCTGGTAAGCGGCGTCAACTGCATGGGCCGTGTGAGGCCAAAGGTGAGGGAGGTGCCTGCTGGCAGCACGGCGACCTGGCGGTTCACCAGGAAGTGCGTTGTGATGACGCCAACGCCGATGCCGGTCCCAACAACAGCGCCTACTGGACCACCCAGGACCGCTCCGGTAGCCGCACCTGCGCCGCCGGCGATTCCGTACTGGGCGGCAAGGGTTTTGGGATTGTCGCGGGTCTGGATGGTGCCCTCGGCGTTGACCTTGGTGCCGGTGGAGCGCGCGGTCAGGCTCGGAACTGCGCTCATGTAATAGTGTGTGCCATCCGGCAACATCACTTCATCGGCCAGCAGTCGCAGGGAGGCGTGGCCAGAGATGCGACGCCCGTAGTCGGCGTGGACTACGCGGCCATGCACGACAGAGCCTGCGGGGATGATAACGCGACCGTTCTGGACGACATCCTCCGCGACCTGCGCGGTGAACAGCGTTCCGGTGCCATTTTCACGCGATGAGAGCTCTTGATCCAGCCGGGTGTGAATGGGGGTGCCTGCGGCAAGTGCGTTGTCCGGAAGCGGCACGCTCGAGACGATGTCGGCGTCAGGATTGTAAAAGCGGGTCTGGGACGTCCGCAGACCCGGCGTCACCGCGGGAGTGCCCGTCTCGGTGGTGACCGGGACTTCGACGATGCCATAGTCCGGATTTTCGGCTTGCGCCGGAGGCGTGCTCGTTGCCGGAGCCTGCTTTACGGCTGGGGCGGCCGGCGGAGGCAGAGCCGGAGCGGCGGCTGGCGGGGCATTGGCCGGCGATTCGGTGGCCCGGATGACGTCGGAGGTGGGTGGTTGCGATGTGCCCTCGTAGGGACTTGGTTTGGCTGTGGACTGTGCTACGGCGACAGCGCCCATAAGCGCCAGCGTGGCCCCGGCGAGGATCAATCTGGACTTCATTGCGGCAAACCTCCGGAATCGCATGTTCTGCGGTAACAGAACTGACACCAGCGTAGACGAAGAAGTTGCGAAGACGTTGCCGGAAGCTGGTGCGTGTACCTTGAGGGTTACTGGTTGATTAGCAAGGCGACGGACTCAAACCGTAGGTTTGGTCTGAAACCTGACGAAATTGGGCAACCGGCGCTGACTCTGGCGCAGGGAAAAGAGTAGATCCTCAATTGTCGTGTCGAGCCCGCGATTCCTTATTCGACGTATCCATAGAGTACGGATAACAGAAACCGGCTCTAATCCGCATCCACTAGGAGAAGGCAATGCGATTTTTGAGTATGTATAAGTCGGCGGAGCGAGCGAGCCCGCCAACACAAGAAGAGATGGCTACCATGGGCAAGATGGTCGAAGAAGGCATGAAGGCCGGCTGGCTACTCGCGACGGAGGGCTGCCTGCCAAGCAGTCTCGGCGCGCGAGTTCGGCGATCCAGCAGCAAGATCACCGTAACCGACGGTCCTTTCACGGAGTCGACAGAGGTGGTGGGCGGATTCGCCATCTTCAAAGTGAACTCCAAAGAAGAGGCGATCGAGCTGGCCAGGCAGTTCCTGAAGGCGGTCGGCGACGGCGAATGTGAGCTGCGCCAGCTGTACGAGATGTAGAAGGTTGCAACGCGGTGAAAACGCTGGAGTGAGCCGCGATCGAGTGGTCGGGTCTAAGCATGCCTGGGGTCCGCTTTGTTAGACTTTTGGGGTTGGCCCCTTGGCAGTGCTTTTCGCCGCTTGCTGCCAAGACCCATTAGAAGTTCGCGAACTATTAATCAACGGATAGATGAGTAATTGGATCAGCATGATCGGCGGGATGACCGGCGAGCCGATTCCGGTGGACCGCCGCCCGAAGTTGAACGACCGCTTGCGGCACCAAATCACAAGGAGCGATATGACGGAGATTGCGCAGATACATGCGCGGGAGATTCTTGACTCGCGCGGAAACCCCACAGTAGAGGCGGACGTGGTGCTGGACGGCGGCGCGATAGGCCGGGCCGCGGTGCCGAGCGGCGCCTCGACGGGAGAGCACGAGGCTGTAGAGCTGCGCGATGGGGACAAGTCGCATTACCTGGGCAAAGGCGTACTGCAGGCGGTGGAGAATGTGGAGAGCATCCTGGCGCCCGAGCTGACGGGCATGGATGCGGCGAATCAGCGGCTGATCGATGCCACGATGATCTCGCTGGACGGGACGGAGAACAAGAGCCGGATCGGCGCGAATGCGATTCTCGCCGTGTCGATGGCGTGCGCGCGGGCCTCGGCCGCAGCGGTGAAGCTGCCTCTCTACCGCTACCTTGGGGGCGTCAATGCTTGCATCCTGCCGACCCCGATGATGAACATCATCAACGGCGGAGCGCACGCCGACAACAACGTGGACTTTCAGGAGTTCATGGTGATGCCGGTGGGCGCCGAGCGCTTCTCCGATGCGTTGCGGTGGGGCGTCGAGGTCTTCCACACGCTGAAGGGAGTGCTCAAGAAGAAGGGATATAACACCGCCGTTGGTGACGAAGGCGGCTTCGCGCCGTCATTGAAATCGAATGTCGAAGCGATCGAGGTGATACTGGAAGCGATTGAGCAGGCGGGGTTCAAGGCGGGCGAGGATATCGCGCTGGCGCTCGATCCGGCATCCAGTGAATTCTTCGACAAGTCCAGCGGCAACTATGTTTTCAAGAAGTCCGATAAAAGTGAGAAGACAAGCGAAGAGATGGCGAGCTTCTGGGCCGACTGGGCGCGCCAGTATCCGATCATCTCCATTGAAGACGGGCTGGCCGAAGACGACTGGAAGGGCTGGCAGCTGTTGACAGAGAAGCTGGGTAACAAGATCCAGCTGGTGGGCGATGATCTGTTCGTTACCAATACCGAGCGCTTGCAACGCGGCATCGATGAGGGTGTGGCCAACTCGATCCTGATCAAGTTGAACCAGATCGGCACGGTGAGCGAGACACTGGAGACGATCGAACTGGGGCGGCGGTACGGTTACACATCGATCATTTCGCATCGCAGCGGCGAAACGGAGGATGCCTTCATCGCCGACCTTGCCGTGGCTACAGGCGCAGGCCAGATCAAGACCGGCTCGGCCTCGCGCACGGACAGAATCGCCAAGTACAACCAGCTACTGCGGATCGAAGAGGAACTGGGACAGGCAGCAGAGTTCCTCGGCATCGAGTCTGTGAATTGTGACTAGGGCGTTTCACTTAAGGTGTATGCCAGAGAGCCGCTGCGTGCGGACGATGGCTACCCACACGACAGTGAAGACGTTCTCATAGCCAAAGCGCGTGGTGCAGAGCGCCACGCAGGAGAGAGTGTTCTGATGAAGTTTCTTCCTACCGATGTACGTAGAGCTGTACTGAGCGGAGTCCTGCTGGTATTGCCCTTGACGGCGAGCAGTGCCTTTGCCCAGAGCGGAACCCCCGGCGGTACCCAGACCGGCTCGACGGCCAGCGGCACGACGAAGTCGCAAGCGACGCCGAGTGGTGCAGCATCAACCTCGCCATCGAATCGCAGCATCGGCTCGCTGACGCCGGGCGCACCGACACCGCCGGCTCACCCGATCACGATGGAGCAGACGCGCGAGCTGCTGGACCTGATGAACTACAAGAAAATCGAAGAAAGCAACTGGTCGCAGATGATTGCGATGAACAAGCAGGCTGCGCCCTTCATTCCGGCGGACGTGTGGACGGATGTGCAGACCAATATCAGCGGCATCGATTACCCATCCCTGATGCAGCCCATCTACGCAAAGTATCTCTCGCAGGAAGACGCAGCGAAGGCGCTGGAGTTCTACCGGACGCCGGCAGGGAAGCGCGTGCTGCAGTCGATGCCGCCGATGCTGGGCGAGAGCGTTGCGGCCGCACAGCAGAAGGGACGGCAAGTGGGTCGCGACGCGATCGAGAAGCATCGTCCGGAGATTGAGGAGGCGCAGAAGAAGTACCAGGCAGAGCATCCACAGCCTGCGGGCTCCCCTGGCGCGGGAGGCGCAACGCCTGCGCAGCCGGCCTCGCCTTCCCCGGCTCCCGCTCCAACAACACCGCCGCCAGCATCCACCACCAAACCGCAGCGCTAACCAGTTGTTGCGTTGTTTCGGGCCGCGAAGAGTGCTTGCTCATTGCGGCCCGAAATGGAACGGATACGCGCATAAGACCGGGCTCTTGAGTGGCCAGCAGAGATTTGCGCCGCTATACATGTCACTTGTTCGGTTACATGTGAACCCAAGTTAGGCCACCCCACCCTTAAGATATTTTGCTTCGGATTGGCATCCTGCTTGCTAATGAAAGGGCTAGCGAGGTGCCTCTCATGCCGCAGGCAGAAGTCATGCTGCTACGATTCGGGTCAAGCTTCAAACTGGTATGCCCGGACTGCAGGAAAGTTCTTGCCAAAAACCTCCCGAGCGAACACGCCGCTTACGCCCATGCGAGCGCGGTAGTTCAACATGTAGCTCAGTGCGATGTCGTAAGGGATAGCTGGTTGCCTCACCTGCTCCGCATCCTTGCGACGAGCTAGACCAATGCAGGGCGCGGCGCATTTTTCGGCGGCCGCTTTTATGCTCTCACCGTGCCCTGAAAAAAAAGAGGGTGCTCCCATTAGCGAGCACCCTCTTTTTCTTGCTTGAGCGGAGAGTCCGTGTTTTTGCTTAAGCGGAGAGTCCGTGCTGCTGGATCTTATAGAGCAGTGCACGGTAACTGATGTTCAGATCGGTGGCTGCGCGCCGGCGATTCCAGCCGGTTGCTGCCAGAGCCTTTTGGATCATTCGGCTCTCCGTCTGATTCTTCACGTCGTTGACTACCGAGCGCATGCCCCTTTGTGCTGGAGATTCAGGGGGCGCAGAGGGCGAAACCGCATGCTGGCCGGGGTACACGGTCACGGCAGTGGTGGTTGCACGGGCCTTCAGTCGAAGCTCATTGCAGGCCGATTCCTGGTCTTGCAGCACCAGGGTGCGGATGACAAAGTTGCGCAGTTCGCGAAGATTGCCCGGCCAGTTGTACTCCTGCGCCGCTGCGAGCACGCGCTCATTCAGCATGATCGGCTGTTGATCCAGCTCGCTTGCTGCGCGCGCGATGAGATGTTGCATCAGAAACGGAATCTCCTCGCGACGCTCACGCAGCGGCGGGATGGTGATTGCGAAGGTGCTCAGGCGGTAGTAGAGATCTTCGCGGAAACGCTTTTCCGCCATGGCTGTTTCCATGTCTATGTTGGTAGCCGCAACTACGCGGACATCCACCTGGGTGGAAGTCCGGGCACCCAGTCTCGAAAAGGTACCGTCCTGGAGAACGTGGAGCAGCTTCGCCTGCATCTGCGGGCTCATTTCACCGATCTCGTCCAACAGGAGCGTGCCCTTGTTGGCAAGCTCGAACTTGCCGGGCTTGGCGCGCACGGCACCGGTAAATGCGCCTATTTCGTATCCGAAGAGCTCGCTTTCCAGGAGCTCGGTGGGCAGCGCTGCACAATTCACATTGACAAAGTTCTTACTTGTACGCCCGTGGTACTTATGTAACAACATGGCGACAATTTCTTTACCGACGCCACTTTCACCCAGGATCAAAACGGGAATGTCCACTGGAGCCAGGACACGAACATTTTTGTAGATCTTCAACATTGCGGGAGAGGCGGCGAAAAAGAAGCGGCCATTCTCCAGCTCCTCTACGTGATGGCCGGAAACCTGCGCCGGAGAAGTGGTTTCCGGCGCGACTGGTTCCAGTTCCATTTCGGCAATTAATTTCTCGATGTCCTGGCGCAAAAGAGGCTTATTTAGGACCGAGTGTGGGTTCCAGCGTTGGGCGTGGCGCTTCCAAGACTCATCTCCCATCTCAGCGAGGACGGTGACCTGGCAGTTGCGAAGTGCGTCCTGCCACTTTTCCTGGAACAGCGTTGCGGCAGTGTGATCGCGTGTTGTATCGAGCAACAGCAGATCAGGTTTCAATTCGGGAAAAACATTGGAGTCGGCTTCCGCCGCATTCGCGGCGCACACAACGGTATGCCCCTCAGACTCCAGCGATTTCCGCACTAGCAAACGAAGATTTTCATCTTCGCTGATCAGCACCACAGTGACGACACGCATCATTCTTCTCACCTTTTGCCTGCGATTCGGCTTTTTGACGGGCCGCTTTTGAGTCAGCCTGGGATGCTCTCCCTGGCTTTCTTCTAGACGCGTATTGCCCGGCTTAACGATGGACCAAGACAAAGTGGATCAAGAGCCTCTCAAATAGTGAGTGGAAGGGTTGAAACGCATCACACCTTCCTTCAAAAACTGAGGGCCTGAAAATCAAAAAACTAAAAACCCGGAATCAGCTGCCGGATCTTCTGATGGACTTTGGAACACGGTTTGCAGATCTTTCTATCGGCGCTTTTTGTTATCGACAGTGTTTGTGATTTCGACCAGAGACTAGCATCGTGAACATGGTCGGTCAATTGCACAGCAGTGCAGAAAAGTTGTTACATCCGTGCGCGTTTTTTCGGGAAAGTGAGAAGTATTCTGCACACGCCGCGCAGTATCGCAGGAGACTGTTGAAGGAATATAAACTCCCCCAACAGGTGTACGTACCCAGCTGAGCGGGCCATAAGGCGGCCAACTTCCGGTCCGTTGCCTGCGCGGCTTTTGTCGTTAACTAAAGTATGCGCAAACAAGCAAGTCTGGTGGTTGTAGGCGGCGGCATCGTTGGTCTGGCGACCGCGATGGAGTGGACTGCGCGATATCCCGATCTGTCGGTAGTCGTGCTCGAGAAAGAACCAGAACTCGCGTCCCACCAGACAGGTCACAACAGCGGGGTGATCCACTCCGGCATCTACTACAAACCGGGGAGCTTAAAGGCGGAGCTATGCGTCGCCGGCGTGACCCTGCTCCATCGCTTCTGCGCGGAGCGCGGGGTTCCGTTCGAGAGTTGCGGCAAATTGATCGTCGCAACTTCCGAGGAAGAACTGCCGCGGCTCGATGAACTCTATCGACGCGGCATTGGCAATAGTTTGCCGGGAATGCGAATGATAGGGCCCAGCGAAATTCGAGAGTACGAGCCCCACGCCGCCGGCCTGCGAGGCATCCATGTTCCAGTAACCGGGATTGTTGATTACGGGCGCGTGGCGAATGAGTATGCAGCGGTCATCCGGTCGCGTGGCGGCGATATCCAATGCGCCTGCGAAGTGCATACCATTCGTCACACCGGAAAAGTAACAGTAGTCGAAACAAATGCGGGCGAAGTCCAAGCCGGACTCCTGGTGAACTGCGCGGGACTCCACAGCGACCGTGTAAGCCGAATGGCGGGTGCCAAGCTCGACCTGGCGATCGTGCCCTTCCGGGGCGAATATTACGACCTTGCCCCGGACAAGGAATCGCTGGTGCGCGGTCTTCTCTATCCGGTTCCTGATCCGCGTTTTCCCTTTTTGGGCGTTCATTTCACACGCCGTATTGGCGGTGGAGTGGAGGCCGGTCCGAATGCGGTTCTCGCACTCGCACGCGAGGGTTACAGCAAGCAATCCTTTCGGGCGAGGGATGTTCTTGGTTACGCCACGTTCCCTGGCTTCTGGATCATGGCAGCCAAATACGGCAAGGTCGGCGCTGAAGAATACTTCCGCTCCTGGAGCAAACGGGCCTTTGTGCGCTCGCTGCAGAAGCTGGTACCGGAGATCACCGAGCAGGATCTGGTACCGGGGGGCAGCGGCGTACGCGCCCAGGCGCTCAGCCGTAACGGTAAGCTGATCGACGATTTCCGCTTCGCTTACGCGAACGGCGTACTGCATGTCTGTAACGTTCCTTCGCCCGCCGCTACGGCATCCTTGGCCATCGGGAAGTATGTGATCGACACGATCTTGGACCATGCCGGCGACCGGCTGATGCTGCCAGCCGATATGAGCACAATGCAGAGTTGATGACAGAAGGACCGCCGCCTGATCGCTTTGTGCAAACAGGTGCACACTCTGCGAGCGAACCCCAACATTTTCAAGGGTTTTGCTGATCCCACTTGTGGCCCGATACGTGCGTACGGTTGTGGTGTATTCGTCTGTCGGATGGATTCACTCAGTCCGTGACCGATGCGCCCGAACTGCCAGATAGAACTCTGCTGGTTCGATTCGGGACGCTGCTTCGTGGGACCCCCCTTCCCCATGTTGCGGGCCACTCGACCAGTCCAGCAGAGAAGGAAGGGCAACCACATGATTCACTTTCGGAGACTACTTTTCGCCCACAGCAGATTTCTTGGGTGCTTGCTGACATTTCTGGTCGGCTTCGGCTATGCCAACTTTGCCTCTGCTGCGACTCAATGTGGCAGTCCCCAAAACGCCATTGTGGCGGAGAACTGTTTGACGGGGAATCCCGCGTCCGAGTGGGACATATCGCCAAACAATGCCGGCGATCCGACCATCCAGGGCTTTGCGACCGACATCAGCGTGAACCAAGGCGGCACGATCGCCTTCAAGATCAATACAAACGCGAAGGCTTACACGATCAATATCTACCGTCTGGGCTATTACGGCGGCATGGGCGCGCGTAAGGTAGCCACGATCACCCCTTCCGTACCGCTGCCGCAGACGCAGCCGGCCTGCTTAACCGATTCGAGCACAGGACTCACAGATTGCGGAAACTGGAGCGTTACCGCCACCTGGCAGGTGCCCACAACGGCCACCTCAGGAGTTTACTTTGCGCACATAGAGCGTACCGACACTGGTGGAGACAGTCATATCGTCTTCATCGTTCGTAATGACTCGTCGCACTCGGACGTCCTCTATCAAACAAGTGATGAGACCTGGGAGGCCTATAACTACTACGGTACTGGCAGCCTCTATGGCCCGGGGTCGCCGACGTATGACCTCAGCTCTCGCGCCTACAAGGTCAGTTACAACCGGCCGTTTCTCACAAGGTCGTTTGCGGTCGAGTCGGACACATGGCTTTTCGGGCCCGAGTTCCCAATGATCCAGTGGTTGGAGCAGAACGGCTACGACGTCACCTACTTTACCGGCGTTGACGCAGCGCGCAATGGCTCCCTGATCAAGAACCACAAGATCTATATGGATTCGGGGCACGATGAATACTGGTCCGGACCCCATCGCACCAACGTCGAGGCGGCTCGGGATGCCGGTGTCAACATGGCCTTCTTCAGCGGCAACGAGGTCTTTTGGAAGACCCGCTGGGAGAACAGCATTGATGGGACGGGAACTCCCTACCGC
>Ga0210396_10006448_pt1 | contig 11247 bp, 10 predicted proteins | sample IncBWH17OmetaG_FD_155466 | JGI IMG/M metagenome (GOLD analysis project Ga0210396, IMG submission 155466) | Forest soil microbial communities from Barre Woods Harvard Forest LTER site, Petersham, Massachusetts, United States - Inc-BW-H-17-O ...
ATTGCGCCGGATCGATATATGTGAACCCGTCGGACGTTTTCTTTATGGCGCCCGATTTGGCGAGGTCGCTCGGGAAGCACTTTCCGTCCTCTGACTCTTTCTCGCCAGCGTCCGGCATGTGAGCCGCCACGTACACCAATCCGGCAACCGATGGATCGGTGCCCGCTTCCGTGATTACGGCTCCCCCATAGCTGTGCGCGACAAGGATGCTCGGTCCGACCTGCAGTGCAAGGATCCGCTTCACGGCGGTCACATCATTCTGGAAGGACGTCTCCGGTTCCTGGACGATGCTGACGTTGTAGCCGTCCTTGACAAGAATGGCGTACACGCCTTTCCAACCGGAGCCGTCTGCCCAGGCTCCATGCACCAGAACAATGTTCGGGACGCCACGTTCCGGGTTCTGCGCTGAGAGCACGCCGCAGGTCAACAGTAACAGCCTCAATATAAAGCCACCTAGGAAAGGTGCGTCCAAGAGCGACACCTGGTCGTTTACTGCACCTGCCCGAGTGATAAAACCAGCCTAACCATCTTCATCGAGCTCTCGCCATGGGATACTCGCGAATCAAACTGCTCGAGGGCGGCCTCGATGGATGGAGGACGAATGGCTTCCCAGTCGAGCCGTACAAGAAGCCCTCTCATCTCGATTCTGGTAATAACGAATCACTTTCGACCGCGCGCTATTGGAAAGGGCAGAGGTAGCAGGTCCGATAAGGGTCCAATAAGGGTTGCCATAGGTACCCCAGAGCGCCAAAAGAAGCCATCCGTGACGCGTAGTTTCAATAGGTTACTGCCCGCTCTGGACTGTCACGGCATTCTCGGTAGGTTTTGGGAATTTGCGGGCACGGAAAGGAAGGGACGATAACGGTATTTGAACGTAACGCGGGGGCGCAGTTCAGCTGGTTAGAACGCCTGCCTATCACGCAGGAGGCCGCGGATTAGAGTCCCGTCGCTTCCGCCAGAATTCCCTCGTCCGACGTTCATTTGTGACTCGGCCATTAATTCAGCCGCACACGTTGTTGGCGAAGAGAAAAACAGAAAGCAACTAAGACCAAGCAGACACAGGGCAACAGAGCATGCGTTGGGTATCGGCGAGTATAGAATCCGCCGAAGATGGCTCCAAGGAGAAAGGCGATGCACGCCAGCGCCGACACGATAGCTACCCCGCGATTCTTGGAGCGTTCTTCGCCACGAAGCCAGAGGACGATGCCAACAGTTGCGCTCTTTATATTGCCCGTTGTCATCGCACTGTTAAAGCTCCACGGCCCGAATGCGTCGAAACTTGTCATCTGCATCGCAGCGACGAACGAGATGATTGGAACAACGCAGGGGTTGGGCAATTGCGAAGAGAAAAGCGCGAGAAACAGAATGACGAAAAGCTCGATGCATTGAAAAGTAAGGTTGATGTGGAATGTACGCCTTTCTGAGCGTGCCCCAAGCACTTGAGCCGCGCTGACTCCCAGCACGCAAGCGAGGATGGGTGGGATATGGCGAACTGCCTCCAATCCCTTTCCTTCGATAGCGTATATGGAAAAGAGAACTACATTGGCAGTCTGCGAATTCGCGAAGACCTGTCCGTGAGCGATGAAAGCATACGCGTCCACAAAACCGCCGGTCGCCGTGAAAAGAAATTCGACTATGAGGAGCCGCCATAGCACGCGCAAGGAAGGAACGTCAGTGCCTGACGTTTTCTGAGCAAGTGCCATGGCGTGGGGACTCCTTGTACCTGACACGGACGGCAAACCGGCAGGGGGCGCTAATTCGACCTAAACACGGAGAACTCCCCTCCATCTTCGGCCGATAGATTTCGTTAGAGGATTCGTACTCCGAAGCCGGGATATTGCGGCAAAGCCTTCTTGGTATCTTCTGGAGTGAGGAACCGAATACCCCATGAAGCGCCAACGCTGATCGCTTGCTCGGGATCTTCAACATCCTTGATGATCGGCGCATCAGGAAGCTCCATGTCGTGTGCCGGTTCTCCCATTGCCAAAAGGTAGCCATCCATTCCGACTGTTTGATCACCGGTGGCTCCCACGATAATTAACGCGCGGATCTCCTCCGTTAGACATGCGAACGTGTGGGGCTTACCCTGAGGAAGAAAGCCAACTCCGCCTGCCTGGACGTCAAATGTTCTTTCTGGCGTATAGAAACGAATCGCCCCCTCAAGCACGAAAAATAGCTCGTGTTCGCGCTCGTGGATGTGAGGAGGGGGTTCCAGCCCGGGCCGCACCTTGACTTCCATGAATGCAAAGCATCCATTGGTTTCGGACCCCTTCGCAAGAACTGTAATAACTTGACCCATGTACTTGATAGTCGAGTCAACGTTCACTTCGCGGTAGTACGCAGCTGGAATCCACTGCTTATCGATATTTGTCATTTACTTCTCCTCTGGTTTTGGTTCGGTATTGCCACAAGGCGCGAGGTATTTATCGCTTGCTTCGGCTATCTCACATCTGAGGCGTCGAGACGTCAGGTACGGCTTTCAAGCTTGGCTGATCGATGTAGCCTTCGGGACCATGGCCGTAAAAAGTCCTGGGCTCGGGCTGGTTCAGAGGTGCGCCCACTGCGAAGCGTCGCGGCAGATCGGGATTGGCAATGAAGAGCTTGCCGAACGCCACAGCATCGGCCTCGCCCTTTGCGAGAGCCTCGTTGGCAGTCTCAAAGGTGAATTGCTCGTTGACGATGTAGACGCCCCCAAACTCGCGCTTGAGAGCCGGACCGAGCCAGCCGTCAGCTCGGTATTCACGCGTGTTGAGAAAGGCGAGCCGACGGCAGCCAGCTTCCCGTGCGAGATAGCCAAAGGTTTCTGCCGGGTTCGCGTCGAACATGTCGTGTTTATCGGGGCGTGGAGAGATACGCATGCCGACACGGCTGGCACCCCAGACGGAGATGCAGGCGTCCGCAACCTCAAGCAGAAAGCGAGCACGGTTTTCGATCGAACCGCCGAACTCGTCGGTGCGATGGTTAGTGCCAGACTGAAGAAACTGGTCGAGGAGATAGCCGTTGGCTCCATGGATCTCGACTCCATCGAAGCCCGCGCGCTGGGCGTTCTGTGCAGCGACGCGGAACTGCTCGACAATGGCGTAGATTTCACGCGTTTCAAGAGCACGGGGAGTGCCGAAGGGTTTCTCCGGCCGGACGAGCGAGACGTGACCGGCGGCGGCAATGGCGGAAGGAGCGACCGGAAGCTCACCGTGCAGAAACATGGGATCGGAGATGCGGCCAACATGCCAAAGCTGCTGGAAGATACGACCACCGTGGGCGTGGACGGAAGCGGTGATTGGCTTCCAGGCTTCGGTCTGCTCCTCTGACCAGATGCCGGCGACCTGTGCGTAGCCGATACCCATGGGTGAGACTGGCGTGGCTTCCGCGATGATGAGACCGGCGGAAGCACGCTGGGTGTAGTACTCCTGCATGATCGGTGTAGGAATGTTCTGGGTTGTGGCGCGGAGACGGGTCATTGGCGACATTAAGATGCGGTTCGGCAGGTCAAGATCGCCGACTCGAATGGGATCAAATAAGGTTGGCATCGTAATCAACTCCTTCGATTTAGGCTCTTTCAAGGACACGATTCAGCGCATCGACATCTTTGTTAAGCATCGCGGTATACGCAGATCCTCCATGCACTCGGTTTCTTATTCGTTGGAGCTGTCTGTCACACTGGTTTCGTCTTCCTTATTCATTTGGTACTCGTAACAAGTGGGGAGAGCTCGGCGAACTGGCAACGCCAGAGCCGGGGTACTGTGGAAGTGCTCGTTGGGTCTCGGATGGCGAAAGAATTCGTATGCCGGTGGATGCTCCAACTCGGGTCGCGTGTCGCGGATCATCGATCGCATAAGTTACGGCGGAATCTGGTAACACCATGCTCCCGGCCGGTTCGCCCATTGCGAGGAAATAGCTGTCCAGGGCTACTGCGTCGCTGCCAGTGGCCTGTACAAAGATCAACGTGCGTACGACGCTAGAGGTGCAAGTGAATGCATGGGGCTTACCCTGAGGAAGAAACACGACGTCGCCGACTCCAATGTCCAGAGTCTTGTCTTCGCAGTAGAAGCGCATTGTGCCTTCCATTACGAAGTACAACTCATGTTCACGCTCATGGACGTGAGGCGGAGGCTCGTTCCCAGGCTTCGTGTAGTACTCCATAAGGGCGAAGCGTCCGCTCGTTTCCGAGCCCTTCGCCAAAAAGGTCATGAGACTTCCCATGTAAGCGAAGGTTGAGTCAACAGTAACGGCACGCGCGAAGGCTGTCGGCAACAGCTTGTCTTTGACTTGCATCATTCACTTCACCTCTATGTTGTGGTCTTGACCTCGTAAGTGGCCAAGCACATCTTGAGTTTGTGGATGAAATGTGCTCATCCTCGTGGGTATTCCTGATCATCCGTTCTTTATGCTTGGCGGAAAGTGATCGAACAACTTCACCACGCCCTTATCCAGGTTCTTAATGTTCTTGGTCGATTTGTCTGATAAGGCGTCGCTCATGGATCCGCGCCAAATCAGATTCTTCGTGCTCGAGTCGAACAAGTCGACGACCAGTGATCCGACTCGATACGTATCCGGGACCGTCGTGGCCTCTCCGAAGCTGTCTCCCCATCCGCCAAATCGCCTTCCCCCTCTCCAGCCACCGCCGAAACTATCGTAGTAGGTGTTGAGAGTCTGGTGAGTCTGCGTCATCTCCAGTGCAATGATGGAAACATTCCCGCCAGATTCAACCTGAGTCCACCCCTTCGCTGCCAGCGCTGAATTGACAGCCGCCTTGATTCGATCGACCCAGAGCGGGTCTTGCGTTTGCACCCGTTCCCAGGAATATGTTTTGTACTGGCTGAAATCTGTGTTGCGATCGTAGTCAGTCTTTACCTGTTGCGCGAATGATGCGGTCACGCAAAGAAGCGCGATCCCCATCAGAGAGAAAATCCTGCGTTGTGTACTCATGAATGTCTCCTTGTCTGCTTCGAGTTGTGTGACGCTGGGAATGCCCGGCAGAGTCGTCATAACCCGATCCCTGACCGATGCAAATCCGCGAGGAGAGCTGAGCAGTTAGCAACCATGCGTCACCTCCCCGGACGTCGCTATGCCCGACCCTTCTTGTTCTACAAGGAGCAAGCAGCGAATGCGTGTCTAGAACGTTGGTGTTGGATCGATCCTTCTGCAAAGTGTCGTAGACATCAGCGTTAGTGTTAAGCGAGCCGCACTCGCTATTCCTCGACGACTGCAAAACGTGAGAATGAATGGACACAAAACCCCGCTGAGCAGTTGGAAAGTTCGCGGATGCAATTGACATCTTTGAACTTCAACAACTCGTCACGGCTGCTGATGCAGTTGAGAGAGGGGAGTGAAGTACGCAGCGATAGACTGACGGCAGGTCATTGGCAGGAATCCGTTCCTAGTCTTCTCTGATCCCAGTATTCAGAAGATCAAAGGGCAAGGTCGGCTTCAGGGAACTGGGTGCGGGGGCTGGATAGCGGCTTCGCATGCGCATCATGAAGAGATTGGATAATGTCAGCTGTTTGCCACCAGGGAGTGTTCACTTGCAAGTTGCACTCGCCGACATTTAGCCTGAAAAAATCACATTCCCGCGGTGTTGGCCGCCCGATCTCCAAGGAGCTTTTAGAGGGAACTATCAGTCTGGGACGCATTTCAACGGAGCGGCGACATAGCTGATTGGATTTGCAATGACGGATCCCGGTAACGCAGAATCAGCTGAAATTGGAGAGAAGCACCTCGACGGTCCGCAATTCCTGACGCAGATCGAAACGAGAGTGGAACGATCGAACGAATCAGGCTTGTTTTCAATCGAGTCTGTCCTTAACATTCTAAAATTGATTTTCGCTGGATCTCCTCTGCCTGAAGTGCTGACGATCATTGCTCGGTTGGTTGAATCTCAAGGCGATGGCTTGTCCTGCACCATCTGGCTTCTCGACGAAGACGGAAAGTACCTCCATTGCGCAACGGCGCCAAGTCTCCCTGGCTTTGTCGCTCAAATAGGGCGCGCTGAAGTTTGCGCGAAGGGCGCGTCCTGCGGCACGGCCGTCTACCGTAGAGAACCTGTGTACGTAAGTGACATTCTGACCGATCCCATTTGGGAAGACTATCGCGACCGCGTTTTGCCCTATGGAATTCGCTCCGCTTGGTCACGCCCCTTGTTCACTCGTGAAGGCAAATCCCTTGGCGCTTTTTCTATCCATAGTCGTGAGCCACGTAGCCCCAGTGCCGCCGACCTGCAGTTGATCGAAAATGCCAGCGACATCACCGGTATCGCAATTGAGCGACACTTCAACGAAGAGCAGTTGCGGCGCACAGAGGCTTATCTGACTGAGGCAGAGAAATTAAGCCACTCGGGTAGCTTCGTCTGGGATGTTAATCGGCCAGGCCCATCATATTGGTCGGCAGAGATGTGTCGAATCCACGGGCGTGATCCATCGCAGAGCCCTCCAAATTTTGAAGAAGACCGGTCTCTCCAGTCGACCGAGGACTGGGCGGGCTTGATGGCAGCGGCGGAAAAGTCGGCCCGAGACAAAACCGACATCGATTACGATTCCCAACTACTCTTTCCTGACGGGTCGACCAAAAATATTCGAATCGTGGCTCATCCCGTGGTCAATTCAGACGGTGATGTGGTCCAGTTCGTCGGTACGACGATAGATATCACTGAGCAGCATCGGGCGAAAGCGGCGTTGGAGAGCGCATTAACTGAGATCAGGAAATCAGAAGTACGTCTTCGAACCATTATCGACACGATCCCGGTGATGGCTTGGTGCTCACTGCCTGATGGCTCTGCGGAGTTCCACAATCAGCGCTGGCTGGACTACACCGGTCTCACCCACGAGGAGGCGCTGGGCTGGGGCTGGAGAACTGCGATGCATCCGGATGATTCGCAAGCCGCCGTGGACGACTGGCGTGACATCATAACTTCAAAGAAGCCCGCCGAAGGCGAACGTATCATTCGGAGGTTTGACGGAGAATATCGCCGGTATATGTTCCGTGCCGAGCCGTTGATGGATGAGCAGGGGAACGTCGTTCGATGGTACGGCGCCATCACCGATATAGAAGACCGCAAACGGGCTGAAGACAGTCTCCGATCCAGTGAACAGAATTTTCGTCTGATGGTTAACAGCGTGCCCGGCCTTGTTTCTACTTTGACGTCTGGTGGCGAAATTGAATTCGTCAATAATCAGACATTGGAATATCTTGGCAAGCCCCTTGACGAATTGAAGAACTGGGCTGTTTCCGACGCCGTTTATCCCGACGATCTTCCTGACGTAATTGCCACGTTGAGGACTTCGATCGAAACCGGGCAACCAAGTGATGTTGAGCTTCGCCTTCGCCGTGCTGATGGCCTCTACCGCTGGTTTTTGCTGCGCCGCCTGCCTCAATGCGATATCCAGGGCCATATCGTCCGCTGGTACACCTTGATGACCGACGTTGAAGACCGAAAGCAAGCGGACGACAAGATCCGGCGAAGCGAAACGGAGCTTCGACAGATCTTGGATTTCGCCCCTCAGTACGTCGTCGTATTGACCCCTGATCGCGCTCGTCTCTATGCCAATCAAATGATGCTCGACTATCTGGGGCTCACCCTTGAGGAGTGGCGCAGCACCGATCGTCATGAGTATTTCTATCCAGATGATTTAGAACGCGTTCTTCGCGAAACTCAGGATAAATTCTTGGGCGGTCTCCCGCATGAATGCGAAGCACGTTTTCGGGGAAAAGACGGAGAATATCGTTGGTTTCTATTGCGCTGGAACCCGGTACGAGACGAACAAGGACGCGTCACACGTTGGTATGCCGCAGGGACCGATATTCACGATCACAAGCAGGCTCAGCAACGGCTTCAGAATGAGAACATTGCGTTACGCGAAGAGGTCGATCAGGCATCAATGTTCGAAGAGATAGTCGGTTCCTCAATAACACTTCGTCGGGTTCTGTCGCAAGTGGCGAAGGTCGCGCCCACCGATTCCACGGTTCTGATTCTCGGCGAGACGGGAACAGGAAAGGAATTAATTGCACGCGCAATTCACAATCGATCGAATCGTTCAACTCGCCCGTTCGTCCGAGTGAATTGTGCTGCGATTCCACAATCCTTGATCGCATCCGAACTCTTCGGGCACGAGAAGGGTGCATTCACCGGTGCAACACAACGACGTTTGGGAAGATTTGAACTGGCGCATGAGGGAACGATTTTCCTGGACGAGGTTGGTGAACTTCCCGCCGAGACTCAGATAACTCTCTTGCGAGTGCTCCAAGAACGAGAATTCGAACGCGTAGGAGGAAGCCGGCCGATTTCGGTAGACGTGCGGGTATTGGCAGCCACTAACCGTGACCTGAAGGCTGCAGTCGGTTCGGGAAGTTTCAGACAAGATCTCTTCTACAGACTAAACGTCTTTCCAATTGAGATTCCGCCGCTTCGGGAACGGGTCGATGACATTCCAGTATTAGTAGAGTACCTAGTTGAACGCTATGCGAAGAAGGTGGGGAAAAGGATCACGAATATAAGGAAGAAGACTTTGGAACTATTTCAGGTCTATGCGTGGCCGGGGAATATTCGTGAGTTGCAGAATGTCGTTGAACGAGCCGTTGTCTTGAGCGACGGCGATACCTTCTGCGTGGATCAGAGCTGGCTAGAGCCAAAGTATCCTCTTGAATCGCCATTGCCGGACGCAACCGGAAAAGGTCTAAGACGGCTGGACTCTGATCGAGAAAAAGAAATCATTGAAGCGGTGCTTGCTGAGACTGGCGGCCGTATCGCCGGCCCATCCGGAGCAGCTGCCAAGCTCGGAATTCCTCGCCAAACTCTTGATTCGAGAATCGGTATCCTAGGGATCAACAAAAACCGCTTCAAAACGTAGCCGACGATGCAATGGCGCTGCGCACGGCGACGATTATCCAATGAAGCTCAATTCTGGGCTAGCTTCGCTTTTCGACTTCGAAATGCTGCCGAAAATCAGAAAATTCCGAAAATCAGCATCATTCTGTTCGCGCGAACCTATGTATAGTCAATGACTTACATCTGGCACTTCGCGTGCGTACCTAGATGTCGATGACCTTGCGAATAACGAAGATATCCGATGGAGCGCGCATCGTTCTCAAGTTGAGCGGTCGGATTCGAGCCAGAGATATCGATGAATTACGCGAGCAGATAGGCGGCTGCACGAGGGGAACCGTTCTTGATCTGCAAGAGGTAACACTCGTTGATATCGAGGTGGTCCGCTTCTTGGGACTGTGTGGATCGATGGGCGTCGAACTGGCGCATTGCTCACCATACATCCGCGAGTGGGTTTTCAGGGAGCAAGTTGCAGGCGACGAAAGCTGAACAGTGAGGTCGAATATGAACCGCGCAAACGCGGCAATTTCACATGGGCGAAACTGGGGATCATTCCGTGATGGTGGAGTGTCGCGGGGGGATCGGGCACCAGATCGAAACACTGTCATGTCTTCGGCGCGCATGAAGCCTTTCCGGCTCACCCAGGAGGGCAAAAATGATCGTGAGGGTCATGAAGGTATCTCCGCATCAAGCGCAACACCGTTGGGCGTGGTGAATCTCGGCAGCGGGGGCACTCGTCTCAAAGTTCAGTTTGAAACTGATGACCGAGCCGCATCGCTTAAGCTGGTTCCCGGCCCTGCCTGGGTTGAGCAGGATGGGAGACGCACTCCCATCAGTCTCCTCGAATCGCCCTCTGCCGTGACCGAGATACCCCTTACCCAACAGACACGGACGGAGACGGGGTGCATGCAGCCGCATCCGCCCCGAGAAGAGGGTTTATCGCCCTCTCAATTTAGACGCGTCCTCGCCTACATAAATGAGCGCATTTCCCGCACCGTAACGCTTTCCGATTTGGCGCGCGAAGCGGGATTGAGCCCCGCCTACTTTTCCCAGCGCTTCAAATCGTCCACCGGAACCTCGCCGCACCAATATCTGATGCAGCTCCGAATTTGCAAGGCACAAAAGCTGCTCGAGGAATCGGAATCCGCAGTCATTGATATCGCTGCGGAATGTGGATTTCAGACTCAACAGCACTTCGCTCGCATCTTTCGGCGACACACCATGAGAACCCCCACAGAATATCGTCGGCACAGCCAAAGTTTAGCGTTGGTATCCAGCTACCAAGATTCTCCTTACATGAGCGAGATCACCATTTGAGCAATCGCGTTGTTGTTTCCAGAGCCTCTGACTGGATAGTAAGCGAACGTTTGGACACGCAATCGAGGGTGCCTGATACATCGAATCATCAGAAAGACAATGCACGGCTCATCAAAGAAAGGTTTACGCACATGAACACCCTTACTAAATCACTCGCGTTCATCGCAGTATTGGCAGGCTGCATCGCAAGCACGCCGGCCCGTTTGAACGCACAAAGCGAAGCGCATCGTGTTCGAAATATCGTCCTGGTTCATGGTGCATGGGCAGATGGTTCTGGCTGGAAGGGCGTCTATAACATTCTCACTAAGGATGGTTACAACGTGAGCATCGTTCAGGAGCCAGAAACGTCTTTCACAGACGATGTGGCTGCCACGAAGCGTATTCTCGCGCTGCAAGATGGGCCGAGCATTCTTGTTGCGCACAGCTATGGAGGCGCCGTCATTACCGAGGCGGGCACAGAGCCGTCCGTTGTTGGCTTGGTTTATCGGAGTGCAAAGCGGTCATGACGAATATCAACTCTATTCCGGAAATCGACGAATACCTCCGCGAGCGTCTCATGCCTGCGGAAGGAGTAATTCCGCCGTTTCCGGGAATCGATATATTCGGAAATTCAATTCCAGCCGGGCCTGTTGGCGGCGACCTCTTTGAGTACATCAATTTCCAACAGCGCTATGACGTCGACTCACGCATTCAGCTAGCTAGGCGCCTATCGAACGAGTTTCTCACGCCGCTACCCCGGGGAGCGCAGGTTCGTAATCCCGTCGATGATCACGTGCACTGGCTGCAGGAAACGCCGGGCTACAAGCCAGAGATGGAAGCGGAGTATCGGTTCGCTAAGAGCTCTGAACAGGCGCGTATTGCCGAGGATCTAGGCGACCTCTATTCTACGGCGGGCATTTTGATTGTGGACGCGCAGGGACACGGAACGATCTCAGCGAAGATTGCATCCAGGGACGCTACCGTGCCGGGGCATCAGGGCCGTATGTGTTGGGGTGATTAGGCGAGGATAAACGTCCCCAAAATCTCCCCCGATTTTGCCAAGGCTGCTTCTAGTGATTCCGTTGCATGCCGTGACTGCCGACTCGTTAACCAAAATCTTGGAAGGCCTGCAGAGC
>Ga0210396_10006450_pt1 | contig 11244 bp, 6 predicted proteins | sample IncBWH17OmetaG_FD_155466 | JGI IMG/M metagenome (GOLD analysis project Ga0210396, IMG submission 155466) | Forest soil microbial communities from Barre Woods Harvard Forest LTER site, Petersham, Massachusetts, United States - Inc-BW-H-17-O ...
CATCGTCTGGGTAAACCCGGAGGAGGTTAGCCGGCTAAGCACTTCCTTGGAGACTACCTGGCCGATCCCAAAATCCGTCAGATAGGCGTGGACATCGCCCCGCCCGCCGACAAGAATATTCGAAGGCTTCACATCGCGGTGGATCACCCCGCTGTCATGCGCGGCCTGGAGCGCATCGGCAATTTGCGCGACGATTTCTATCCGTGCCGCCAGCGGTACCTTGTCCACTCCGCCTTGGTTTTCGCACCAGGCCGCGAGATCCTGTCCCTCGACGTGCTGCATCACGATATAAAACGGCGCCTCGTCGAAATAGACGTGCTCGATTCCAACGATGTTCGGGTGCTGGCCCACCCGTTCCTTCAACAAACGAAAGAGCGTGACCTCGCGTTTTAAGGAGCGCACACGGTCAGCCCGAAAACAAAATTTAAATACGTACTCGGTCTTGAGCGTTTTATCCCGTCCGAGCCAAACCTCACCAAAGCCCCCCTCGCCCAGCTTCTTTTCCAATACCCAGCTGGTACCCGGCACCTGCTGACCGACGGCCGGCCGCCAGCCGAGCACCGGTTCATTGTCGGCGGAAATAAAGCGATGGGCTTTTTCACTGTCGGGTGGCCGTCCGAGTTTCGCTTTGCCCAGTTCCCCGACCTCGCAGATTTCAATAGGTTCTTCGACCCCTTTCAGGAGGTAAGGGCCGTGATTGAGCCAGGAGAGCAGATCGACACCGCCGAGCGCATCGAAACTGAGACTGCGCCGCGCCTCGTCAAAAGCAAAGCGTGTCAGCAAGATTTGGTCGCCCTGCGCCAGCGACTGCACACGCGCACAGGTGTCGACCTGTATTCCATAGAGCGCTTCCGCCTTCCCGCGATCACCGTCCTCCTCAACCAACACCTCTCCGACGTGAATCCCAATCCGGTCAAATATCGGGCGAGCGATTTCCGCTGCCAATGCACGAAGCCGAACTTGCGCAAAGAGCGAGAATTTGACTGCGTCCGAAGGGTTCGCGAACACGATAAAAAAAGAATCCCCCGCGGTTTCAATCTCTTGACCTTGACTGAACCGGCTGAGAACTTCCCGAACCGCGGCATGATGCTGCTGGATCGCCAAGACGGCCTGCTGGTCTCCAAACTCCTGCTTCAGCTGAGTCGAGCCGACAATATCCGTGAATACCAGAGTCAGGACGGCCACCCGATGACTGCGCTGAAACTCTTGAACCTTGGCGCGGCGCTTGATCGCGATCTGTTGTAAGTCCGCTGCGGCCACAATCACCAAAGTACAAAAGTTCGGCGCTGTAACCAATGGTAATATTCCAACCGCCCCACGGGTCCACTCGCGGCCTTCGGCTAGCGTTTGGGCTTTAATTTCGAGCAGGACTTTTCATCGCAGCCGGTAGAGATAAACTGCTTTGGGCGGCACGCTCAGAGTCCGGTCGCCTAGCGGCTGCGACCGCGCGTTTGGCCAACAGAACGCCAGTTGGCGGCCTGAACGGATCTGAATAAATGATTAGCTATCGAGGCAAACATTTTTTGCTGGTCATGGCAACGCTGAAGCCGGTACTAATTCGTGGCGATCACAAGGAGGTGAAAATGTCAAGGATGAAGTTGAAGTCGTCTGCGTGCCTTGCACTGCAAATGACCCTGATGGTCTTGACGGCCGTTCGATCTGACGCTCAACTTTTGACTGCTCCCCCTGCACCACCGCCAGGGTCAACGGGCAACAGCTTAGTGATTGCCGGCAATGTTGACATAGATCGTCTGACGCTAAATGTGAACTTTTTTCCCGGCAATGGAATCGGAGTTACCGCCAATTCGGGAACAGCACGCCTGACGAACACCACCATCAATTTGGGAAGTTCCGGCGGAGTTAAAGGGATAGTGGCGAATGGTCCGGGGGCGACACTCACGCTGGGCGCTGGCTCATCCGTGAACGCGTCCGGGGGAGGCGGTGGTAATTTCGGGGTACAAGTCAACGGCGGAAAAATTATCCTGACGGACGGCGCATTTGTAAACATGCCCGGTGGTGGCGGGTCTTCCCAGGTACAAGTCGATGGCGGCGGAGCCTTTGACATGACAGGCGGGTCTCTGCAGGTGAGTGGTGGCGGCGGCAATGGAATACGAGCAGGCGATGATAGAACGGCCGGGACGGTCAATTTGAACGGTACTGGGGTGAAGGTACTTGGCTCCGGAGGAAATTCTTCCGGAGTGTGGGCGAATATCTCGGGGTCGAACGCCACACTGGTCGACACCTTTGTGACGGTCAGCGGGCCGGGCGGCGGCAACTTTGGTGTTAAGGCCACCGCCGGCGCCGGGGTTAACTTGGCGGCCGGGTCTGTCCTGGTGGATGCCACCGGCGACAACAACATTGGGGTATTAGCAGGAGCATCCGGTTCGACTGCGATGTTGAACGGCACCTCTGTGATGGTATCTGGCAGTAATTCCAGCATTGGTGTCCAGGCGGATGGTGCAAGCTCGGTCCTCACAGGGATCGCCAGTACGATTGTTTTGACCGGCTTCAATGATGTTGGAGCGCGAGCGCAGAATGGCGCTTCGATGATGCTCACCGACACCAGCGTGACTGTGAACGGCACCAATGGAACTGGGGTGCAGTTGACTAATTCCGGGACGACGACCATGACCGGTGGCACCGTTGAGACAACTGGCACCGGTGGCCAGGCTATCCTTGTTTCCGGTACCGGCGAGAATCACGGCACCTTCATCGGAACATCGGTCAAGAGCGATAATGGCGCCGGCATTCTTGCCCAAGGGAGCGCGGAGTCCACGCTCGACTTTTGGAACAGCGCCAGCCTGACAGCCGGCAACGGCCTGCTGCTCCTGGACCAAGCCAGCGGTACCGTCAGTTTAAACGGCACAAACCAAGTTAAACTTGTCGGCGATGTCGACGCCACCGGTGCATCCGGGATAGCCAATGTCACATTGCGACAAAACTCCGGCCTGACAGGCGCGGTTAACCAGAATCGACTGGCCGGAGCGATCGACATCGCTTCCGCCGAGGGAGTCAATTTCGCCACGGGATTCACGGGATTGCCAAGGCAGAACGTTAACCTCCTCGTCGATTCGAGTACGTGGAACATGACCTCTAGCTCGACTCTTAGTCAGTTGCAGTTATTCCCCGGTGCGTTGATTAACTTTAGTGGGTCTGCCGGCGGCCCCTTCAGGACGTTGGTCGCAAATAGCCTGACGGGTTTCGGCGGCAGATTTGCGATGAACGTCGATTTGCCAAACTTTCGCGGCGACCTCCTGGTAGTTCAAACTGCAACCGCCGGCTTCAACCAGCATCAGCTGCAAATAACCAATCTGAACCAAGGCCAGGATCCCGCGGCTAATCGCGCCCTTTTGGTTGTCATAAGCAACCAGAACAGCGGGCTGGAATTTCCCAGCAATCAGGTCGACGCCGGAACCTTCAAGTATGAAAGCCAACGTGGAGACAATACGCCGGTTACACCTGATCCGCGTAATTGGTATCTGGTACGCGACGACGAGACGCCGCAACCCACCCCGACACCCGTTCCAACCCCGATACCGAGTCCAACCCCTGGGCCAAGCCCGATACCAACTCCGACTCCTTTACCGAACTCCTCGCCATCTCCGCTACCGATACCGACCCCGACGCCTCATCCCGCACCTCCTGGCGGGGAAGGGCCGATCGATGATCCTAAGCCTATTAGCCCGATCCAGGCCCTGACTAATACGGCCAACGCCGCCATCGGCACCTATTCATCCACGATTCCGCTTTATTACGCGGATATGCAGATTTTGGTTGAGCGGATGGGAGAATTGCGGCTTGGCATCCAGGCCGCGCCCGTTCCAGCTTCCTTAGGTTCAGAGCAATTAGCGGGAGGGAAGGGTGCGTTGGAGTCAAAACAAATTGCTCCGCCCCCGATTGCACCGCCGAGCAGCCAATGGGGTATCTGGATCAGAGGTTTTGGCAGCGGTACACGCATCAATAACGACGTTAGCCGGGTCTTTAACCAAAATGTCGGCGGGGTCCAAATCGGAGCCGACAGACGGTTTGGATCGCTTTGGAGCGGTGATGTTTATCTGGGTATATTCGGGGGTTATATTTACGCTTCGCGTGATTTCCTGGACGGGGGTGACGGCACCAGCAACGCATTCAGCCTTGGTGTCTATGTGACATGGATTCACCCGCAGGGCTGGTATGCGGATACGGTTTTGAAATACACTCAAATGTGGAACTCCTTTAGTACCCCGAACTTGGAAGGCTCCATCTCAAACGCTGACTACAACATTCCGGCTATTGGCGGCTCATTCGAAGTCGGCAGACGTTTCAACTTTGCCAGCGAACGGTTTTTTATTGAGCCGCAAGCTCAACTCGCTGGAGTGTGGGCGGGGGGCATGGATTATACGGCTAGCAACGGATTGCAGGTGCATGGCGACGATCAAACCTCCCTCCAGGGTCGTCTCGGAGGCCGATTGGGAATGCATTTTGAACCCTTCCAAGGATGGATGATTGAGCCTTACGCTAAGGCGGAAGTCATTCAAGAGTTCCTAACCGGCGACAGTGTCATAACCAATAGCACTACTTTCGATAGCAACCTGTCTGGAACGGTCGGTAGATTCGGAGGTGGTCTTACGGTGAGGCTGAGCCAATCGGGCTATCTCTATGGTGAGTACGATTACGCTACGGGCGACCACTTCCAACAACCCTGGTCAGTCAGTGCGGGACTGAGGTGGCAATGGTGAAGAAGCAGGAGCGAACCGCCATCGAAGCCGTGGCCAGACGGTTCTCGGCCACGTGGGAAAAGGGTAGTGATCCCCCCGACGTCTATATCATGGTCGCTGGGAAACGGGTTGCGGTTGACATCACAACCCTCAAACAACGCGGCCCTGGCCAAGATAACGCCGCCAAGCCTCGATTGAGGTTCGATAAGGTTGCGACCAGGCTCCTTGAACGTCTACAAGCCACCCTTGGCGAAGCCGTGCCGGACGGCATGACGGTGTTGCTGACCATCACCGCTCCCATCCGTTTGCCATCGAAAACCGCGGCCTCGCTGGAAGACAAAATACAAACTCTTCTCCAGCGGGGATCGCCGGGTCGAGATGAGAAAGAGATGATTCACGGGAATGGTGTCCAGATTCGACTTTTGAGAGGCGAATCTGAGCGAGCGCCAAAAATGGTTGGATTCGTGCACAATTCCGATTCAGATCCACTTCTACTTTTGAACATGACACGTGAATTGCTTGAGCTAATCAGCGCCGTGGCGGGCAGGCAGGCGTCGAGTCTGGCGGGTGATCGATGGCTCGTTGTGATAAGCGCCGGAGAAATTTCATGCTTAGAGGCATATCGCTACATCTATTCGCAGCTGCGCATGGCGACCGACTTTAAGAAGATCCTCATGGTGTTTGGGGATGGGCGTGTCGAGATGTTGACGGGATGAAACCAGTTTTGGTGCGTGCTGCCTCTCAGTATGGAGGAGGCCTCATAACATCGCCCGCGCGATGTCTTGCAGATTGTCATGGGATGGACCGACAGCCAGCAACTCTTCAACTTCCGACTCCTGACTTAAATTACCTATCGAGCGTAGGTCGCAGGGAGAACCTGTGATGACGCGTCGGCCATTCCTACCCTTGCGGTACGAAACCAAAAATACCTGCCTTTCTAGTGAGTCTTAGTATTTAGGTAGCAACGTCCGATATCCGTTTTCGGCGTCCGATTTGCCTTGTCGGCAAAACCGAAAGGGCGCACCTTGAGCCCTTTGGTCATTTGTCGAAATTGTATCTTTATCTGAAATGGGGTCCGGGAAACTCGACGAAGACGATCTCTTGAGAATGAAAATCGTACCTACCGTGAAGAAGATTGTTAAAAAATCGTTTATTTTTCTGCCTGCCGCTATTAAGGCGCAGAAAAAAATATGGCGTGGCCGTTTTCCTATTTATTTAGATTTTTCTGTTAATCCATCGCCACGGTATGGCTGGGGTAAACCTTCACACCAATTGCTATACGATTTGATTAACGCAAATAGAGGCCAATACGGATCACACCTTCAGGCAATTGGGTCCGTGAAGGACGGGTTAAGAAATATTGCAGTTGCCGAGCCGGAGGACCCTGCTTCTCCGTATTGGTCAAACAATTTTATGATGGGTCTGGATGCAGCGTCCTTATATGCCTTTCCAAACATCTTCGGCTCGAAATTGTATCTTGAAATAGGGTCCGGAAACTCCACTAAATTTGTCAGACAATCGGTAAAAGACCATCAGCTGAAAATGAAAATTGTGTCTGTTGATCCCTTCCCCCGAGCGGAGGTCGATGCAATTTGTGACAACGTTGTTCGCCAGCCCCTCGAAACTGTTAGTCTAGAGGTGTTCGACGAATTGGCCGAGAATGATATTTTGATGGTGGATAACTCCCATTGTTGCTTTACCAATAGCGATGTCACCGTCGTATTCCTGGAAATACTTCCGCGCTTAAAACCGGGTGTTCTGATCTATATTGATGATATATACCTCCCATATGATTATCCACCTGAATGGTCATCAAGATACTATTCCGAACAGTATTTGCTGGCCGTGCTGCTCCTGGCGGACACCCAGCGCCGATATGAAATTTTATTTCCCAGCTGGTTTATTTTTACCGACGACGAGCTAAGAAAGACGGCCGAAGAAACTTGGAAAGATATCGGACTCGGGGAAAGCATTCCAATCAAGGCTAATGGGTTTTGGATGCGTGTGAAAGGGGCTCCGTCAAGTCGTTGAGTCGGTCGCTTGCCGACCTCCTTCACACCAGACTGACGCCAGCGGTGTTGAAGGATTACGAAGATTTGGAAGGGGTGCTGAAGGCGAAAGGGGAAAGCTAATCCACCGTTTGGCCTTGGCCGGCGGCCCTCCAGGCTAAAGACCGCGCTCGTAACCGCACTGGTGTGGCCTTGGAAAGTGACCAGCAGCTTGCCGCTCCCAGCCTTCCAGAGCCGCGCGGTTAAGGAAACTCACTACCCTGCTGCACAATTCTTCAACGCTCTCTCGGTAGGCTTGAACCGTTTGATCGAATCAATTAATCTTAAATTTTTGTTGAACAGGCTTGATCGTAAAGATTGTGAAAGCGTTTATCCAGGAGCTTCGAACCCAGTACATTTACCGCATTGCAGCCGGATACATGGTCTCTTCCTGGCTGATCCTGCAGATCGCTTCTCTCCTTTGCTCCGCTCTGGGTCTTCCCAACTGGACTCTCAAGGCGGTCCTGGCATTGCTTCTGGTCGGGTTTGGTTCCGCCCTGATCATCGGTTCATGGATCGATTTGCGGGCGGCCCGACTGGGGGCGGGCAGTCCGCGACAATGGTCCAGAAAAGTCCACCTGGTTTTCTGGCCAGCTGGAGCGATGCTCATTGTTGGCGGAACGACTTTGGTAGTTTCCGTCTTTCTGGACGGCTCCCAGATCTCCAGACCGCCGAGTTCACAGCTTCAAACTTCGGCGCCGGCGGCGGAATCCGAGACGCCCATCCCGGAAATCGTGCTCAACGATGGAACCCGCGTCTCGCTTGGAGAACAACAGATTTTGCTGAACGACCAGGATTTAGGGCTGCGATCGATGCCGACGGCCGGCATCGCGGTGATCGAGAATCGACCTGGACGTATCAGATTCCTTCTGGGTGCCGGCAATAAAACTTACCTCCTAGAGGGTGTTGATCTCAAGCATCTGAATGCATTGCCCCGATTGGTGCTTGGGCCAGGTGAGCCCGGGACGTTTGACAACGCAGCTGCCGATGTATTTGCCGTCGTGCGGGCCGGCTCCAAATTCTACGCATTTTATCAGGCCTCGGACAGCGAGGGACTGCCCGCGGCGACTCTCGCTGGCTATTCAGGATTTTACCTAAGCATCGGATTGGCCGAGTCAGACGACGATGGCTACACGTGGGTCAAAAGAGGGCAAATTATCAAGTGCGCAAAACCGAAGGAGTGGGCGGCTAATCCTCAACAGGGTGGACGCGGAATAGGTTGGGCCGGAGGCTTGGCCGACGCGAGCGGGAAGCACTTTTATATCTTTTATACCGACCTGTCCACTTTACATGCTCCGGCCGGCCAGATTTATGTCGCACGATGCAGCTTGGATGACGGGCCGCCACTTCCTGGAAATTGGAAGAAGTATTATAATGGGGATTTCACCGAACCGGATATCGGCGGTAAAGAAACTCCCATCATCGATGTTTATGCCACCGGCCAATCTGGAGCCTGGTATGGCCGACCGACGTACTCCAAGCTGATGGGAAAATACATCATGGTATTCGCCGTGAACCAGCCTCGTGAGTGGAAAGATGGCTTGCCGCCGCGAACCAGCGGCATTTACCTGACCGTCTCCGATGACCTCATCAAATGGTCCGAGCAGTTCAAATTGATATCTGGCTATACGCAGCGAGTACTAGGAAAGCCTATTCTATTGGGCCCGACAATGGTATTTGACGAGGCTGACAAGGCGTCCGCGTGGCTGACTTATGGCTATTCTCCCAGATACAGTACGGAAACATTAAGCAATCTAGGGATGCCCATCTATCTGGTCGGGCGAAGAATCACCTTTAAACCAATGCATACACGATGAAGGCTAAAATCCCCCAAACTCCACTTGGCGATTCCAACTTGTAATTCGAGGGCTCATGCGCAATGGATTGGTCGCCTTGGGCAGGGCTGGACGAACCGCGCGCCTTTGATCACAATCTCTGCTAATGAAGACAGCGCTGTACTCGATCGGATCGTTTCGTTGTTTAGCATTGACTGCAGCCTTCCTCTATGTCGGGATCGCGAGCGCCGTAGCCGAAGAATCAAAATTGTACGTCCTCTGGGATACAGTGTCACCGGACGGCAAATATGCGATTGCATGGTCGACGACCGGGGAGGCTACGCCTGATGACTTGCCGTCTCCATATGAAACCGACAAGAATCCGGTGACGAACTATGTGATCGAAGTCGCCTCAAGCAAAATCGTGGTGCAGCTACCCGAAAGTCATTACTGGGATTTATACGGAGGAGGCCATCTGAATCATTTCTCGCTGGAAACGGTATGGTCAGAAAACAGTCGTTCAATGCTGGCAATCTACGCCTCCCGGTGGTCAACCGACGCGGTGCTTTTAGTTGACGTTTCGGCCCCACAAGCGGTCAGAATCGAAAATCAGCTGGAAGCCTCTTTCAAGCAAACGCTCAAGTCCACGCGGGGGAGTGAATACACCAAATACAAAGATAGTCTGGCAATTACGTTCGGGTCACCGTGGTTTGTTGCACCCGGGCGATTTTATGTGTCGGCAAACGCCTCGATCCCCAAGCAAGAAAATCCCGACTTTAATTTAGGCCTCTATTTCCAGATCGAAAATGGAGGCACAAGCGTCATTTTGCTAAAGTTTGAGCCCTCATCAGGCGAGGAGTCTGCGGATCGTTCTCTCAACCGAACTTACCGTAAACTTCATGGCCTTTTGTCAGCGGCCGATCAAAAATCACTCGTCGAGGAAGAACGCGCCTGGTTAATTAAGCGGGATGCGATCAAATCTGACCCGCAGAAAGAGGCTTTGATCGCGGCGCGTACGCAAGAGTTACAAACTCGTGTTGAAAACATCCTAGAGGCAAGAGAAAAGGGAGAGCGGTAAAGATTCTGGTTGCCGGGTAGCGCCCCGGATTCCTCCAAAGGGCCCCCACAGATCCGGACGCGCCCATTTCAAGCAGCCGGTTCCTGAAATATGCGGTTTTGCTGCTCGTTACTATCCGCCACTGTCGCGTTAACCCCGTTTGTTGACGACTCTGAATTCATTCCGTGTTTCCCAGTGGCAGTTCCGTAACCCGATGCCCCCTGGCTACTTACTTACAGGCTTCCGCGCGAGTCGGTTTCCCTGCTTTCTGGCGCTGCTATGAGACCGCAAAAAGATAAGAAGTCTCTTTCAGAAGCAAACGGACCGGGGTCATCGCAGAATTTAGACCGGAGGAACGTTTCGTCTTGCATCTTGCAGTCAGAGGCCCCTAAAAAGGGGGCGTATGAGTACAGTAATTGCGACGATTCGCGGCAGCGTTCAGGTAACTCAAGACGACGACGGTCGAGTCCACTGGCAGAGCGGTGCGGCTATCGACGCAGACGGAGCCAATGGACAAAATGGGAATCCATTTGCCTATCGTTATCCTAGCAACGACGGCCTGGATGATATACATAGCTCGGCTGGATTCCCCAATGGAAGCTGGCAGGATATCTTAGTTAATGACGGGAGCGGTCAGCCTCTGACAGACGGCCATGGCAATGCATATTCGCAGACAACCTATACTTGGCCCAGTCGTTCAATCGCGAATCGTGCGGTGGACGCTACCGCTGTTGCGTATGTTGTAGTCAATCCGCACGTCCGGCGGAACGCAATGGGTGTGGTAATTGGGTGCAAAGCCGTGGTCACTTTCCAAGGGCACAGCGTTGACGCGGTGGTGGCGGACGTGAGTGGGCCCAACGATATCGGCGAGATATCAATCGCAGCAGCGCAAGCCCTTGGAATTCCGTCCAGCCCACGGCGCGGGGGCGCCAGCGGCGGGGTGCAATTTGAGTTCTGGCCGGGAACGCCCGGCGTGGTCAACGGAGAAACCTACCCGCTGCAGCGGGCGTAGCTGATTGTACTCAAGGCGGGAAGGCGGGTGCGCAATTCGCGCTTTTACCGGATCAGGCAACAGTTTATTTCGGACTCCGCACATTTAGAGTTACGGGCCAATCGATCAACTCGCGCATGTGCAAGAAACAACAAATCGCGTGGAGCCGAGTCGGAGCCAGGACTTGCTTCACGTGAAAACTTCGATTATCAGCGCGACTGGACCGGTAAACTGGGCATCATTCAATTCAATACCGGCGGATATCGCCGCCTGACCCGAATGGCGCGAAGTTAAGGGTTCTTTGCACGTCAACTGCCCGAAGGGGTTAGAGAGCTCAGCCTTGGGTTCCAACCCGGAAGGTAAGGCGGGACGCCTTACTTACGACCGCTCGCGAACCGGGGTGTTGATTACCCTTTTGTTCCAGTATGTCCCGCCTATCCGCCGTAAGTAAGGCACCTCGCCTTACCCCTCGGCCTAAATAGCTCCGAATGTCCAAACTCCAGACGGCGCCTTAGGGCTTCGGGGCGGAGAAAGAACCAAAGATTCCTTAACTTCGCGCCATTCTCGGGAAGCCCACCGCCTGACCCCCAGATATTTGACGATCTCGTTTTAACTGAAATCGGCACCTGCCGGTGCTGCACGCAGTGGCCAAGGCAAAGGACCAGACCTGGGGAGC
>Ga0210396_10006451_pt1 | contig 11243 bp, 9 predicted proteins | sample IncBWH17OmetaG_FD_155466 | JGI IMG/M metagenome (GOLD analysis project Ga0210396, IMG submission 155466) | Forest soil microbial communities from Barre Woods Harvard Forest LTER site, Petersham, Massachusetts, United States - Inc-BW-H-17-O ...
TCCGGGAACCGATGCGAGATATAGAGCATTGTGACCCCGCGGGCCTTCAGGTCGGCAATGACGCGGAACAAGATCTTCGCATCGGCTTCCGAAAGGCTGGAGGTCGGTTCGTCAAAGATCAGAAGACGCGGCTCACGAACCAGGCTTTTGCAAATCTCGACCAGCTGTTGTTGCCCAACAGTCATGTGGCCCACGATGACGTCGGGGTCGAAATGCAGGTCGAGTTTCCTGAGAATCTCTGCCGACTTCTCCTTGAGCTTTTTCCGGTCCACGAAGGCGCGAGCCGTCCTCGGTTCCATCCCCAGGAAGATGTTCTCCGCGACCGAGAGGTTGGGCGAAAGGTTCAATTCCTGGTAAACGATGGCAATTCCGGCCGCTTGCGCTTGCGCAGGATTAGCGAAATGCATCTCGTGTCCGCCAAACTCGATGACGCCGGAATCCGGCCGCTGCGCGCCCGCTATGATCTGCATTAAGGTGCTTTTGCCGGCACCGTTCTCGCCCATGATGGCGTGAATCGTTCCCTCTTCCACGTCAAAACTGACGTCTTGCAGGGCGCGCACGCCTGGGTAGGTCTTTGTGATCCCGCGGATCTTTAAAATTGCCGCCATCGGGTGTGTTTGGATTTGCTAAAATTACTAACCGCTCAGGTCGTGGTTTGATTTCCGCTGGAGGCTACCCTCGCTAGTGTTTGCGAAAACGGTCGAGGGAAACCGCGACGACGATGATGCCGCCGACGAACACGCCCTGCCAATAGGGATCGATCCCAAAGAGAAGTAAGCCGTTTCTTAAGACTTCCAGCATGATGGTTCCGATGACCACACCGAAGATCGTCCCTTCACCACCCGAAAGGTTGACCCCGCCGATCACCGTCGCGGCGATCACGGCGAGCTCCTCGCCAGTGGCCAGGCTGGCCGTCACGCTGGACAAATAGCTGGCCTGCACGATGCCGGCGATGCCGGCACAAAGGGCCGAAATAATGTAAACGCTCACTTTGAGCTCTCGCACGTTGAGTCCGGTCAACCGGGCGGCCTTTTCATTGCCTCCAACGGCGTACACTCGACGGCCCCATACTGTTCGCGAGGTAACAACCCAGAAAATGATCGCCATCACGACAAATAGGATGAAGGGATTCGGTACTCCCGCGATGTCACCGCCGCCGAGCCAGTAAAAGGCTTTCTGATCAGGGCCGAACTTAGAAATCGGCCGGCCGTGGGTAATGATCAGGGCGAGGGCTCGCGCGATAGAAAGCGAGGCCAGGGTCGGCACGAAGGGCGACATGTTCAGCCGGGTAATGCACATGCCGTTGAACGTACCGACCGCCGCCGCGGCCAGCAGCCCGGTCAGGATGGCTGGAGCCATTTGCCAGCCGTTCGACATCAGGAAGGCGGTCAGCACTGCGGTCATGCCCCAAACCGAGCCTACCGAGAGGTCGATCCCTCCTGTCAAAATGACCAGGGTCATGCCCATCGCCACGATTCCGACGAAGGAAAAGTTTCGCGTGATGTTGACCACGTTTTCCCATTGCCTGAACTGCGGGATCGCCACCGCAATCACCAGGAGCATGAGGACCAGCGCTGCCAGGGTTCCCGCTTCCCGCATCGCGAAAATCTTCGACCAAGTCGAGGGACGGGCCTTGGGACTGACAGGCTCGGGGGCTGTTTGAGGACTTATTTGACTCATATAAAAGTTTTGCCGATCAAAGCCGGCGCGTTGTTAGGCTTGAACTTCTGAAACTTTGACCGGCCGGTTCTCGCGCCAACTCCTGGTGGCAGCGACGGCCAAGCGGAGCGTTTCCAGGGCGTCTTCGGGGCCGGGGGTCGGAGTGCGGCCCTCCTGCAATGCAAGAAAGAACGCCTCCAGCTGCAGGCGATAACCCGTCTCAAAACGGTCGGGGAAATTTTCGTAATGGTCGTAGCTCGAGGCGAAATCCTTCGCAAAGAGCAGGGGCGTTTTCCGGGGCGCTTCCACCACCACTTTACCGACCGAACCGGCCACTTCGGTCCGGATATCGTAGCCCCAATTGCTGTGGCGCGAGGTTTCCACCACGCCCAAGACCCCATTTTTAAACCGCAGGAGCGTCACGGCCGTATCGGCGTCCTTCGCCTGGGCAAAGCGTTCGTCAATCAACACGCTTCCCCAGGCGTTAACTTCCTCCACTTCCCCCACCAGGAAGCGGGCCAAGTCAAAGTCATGCACCGACATGTCCAAAAAGAGCCCGCCACTTCCCAACAAAAACTCCAGGCTGGGCGGATAGGTGTCCCGGCTCAAGGCGCGGAAAGTCTCCAGTTTGCCCAGCTCGCCGGCCTCGATCTTGGCTTTGGCCTTGGCGTAGCCCGGGTCATACCGCCGCATGAACCCCAGTTGGACCGGGACGTTGCGCTCCTTCACTAGCCGCACCACCCGCTGGGTTTGGGCCAGGTCCAATGCAATCGGCTTCTCGCTGAATACGGCCTTGCCGGCGTTGGCGGCCACCTCGATCAGCCGTGCGTGCGTGTCGGTCGGGGTCACGATGACCACCGCATCCACCCCGGGGTGCTCGATGGCCTTTTCGGGCTCGGTCAGCGCCGACTCCGCCCCCGACATCACGCGGCCGCGTTCGGCCCTTTCGGCCTGCGGGTCGGCCACCACGACCACCCGCACCCCGCTGATTGCCCCTAAGTTTCGCAGGTGGGTTTCTCCCATGCGGCCCAAACCCAAAAAGGCTACCCCGATGGTTTGTTTACCTTTCATGAATCAATTTCTCTTGATGTTTTGACCGGCCCACCCCGTGCCGCCCGGCTCCTGAGGCGTTCAAGTCCCCTTCAAGGCGCGCCTCTAATTCCCACCTGACTGCAACAGTTTCTCCAAGTAGACGCGGTTTTCCCGGGCGATCTCCGTTGGGTTCTTAGGCGTCGTGTCCTGCTCCACGACTAACCAACCGTCATACCGGTGGCCTTTGAGCGCTTGGATCACTGCAGGAATATTAACCATTCCTTCTCCGAGCCGAACAAAGATGAATTTCTTGAGCGCGTCGTAAAAACTCCATCCCGCCTCGCGAGAGGTGCGCAATAGCTGCTCGTCCACGTCTTTGATATGAACATATCCTACGCGGTCTCCGTACTTGCTTAACATCTGCAAGGTATTGCCTCCCCCGTAAGTCAAATGACCGCAATCCAAACACCAACCGACTGCCGATGGATCGGTACCATCTAAAAGTCTGGAAGTCTCAGCCTCTGTCTCGATGTAGGTTCCAACGTGGTTGTGAAATACCAACTGAACGCCATTTCCTTTGAGCAAATGACCTAGTTCATTCAGGCCCTCACATAGCGAGTTCCATTCTAAGTCGCTCAATCCATCTTTGGCGCCCACCCGGCCTGCCAACTGGACTCTCCCCTTATCACCGCTGTCTGCCGCAATTAGATAATTTCCCCCGAGCGATTTGAAGTAGTTACCGATTTCCAGGCCCCTTTGCACCTCTGCCTTGCATTTGGCTGGATTGCGAAGTTCGATACCCACAAATCCACCGAGCATTTGGAGGCCATGGGCATCGAGGTCAGGGCCCAGCAGCGCGGGATCCTTTGGCATGTTCGTCCCCCATTCCGTGGCGGAGTATCCCGCCTCCTCCATCTCTTTCAAAAGCTGAGGGTAAGGTGTCCATGCACGGTATTCCGGCACGTCCGGGCTGTTCCAGTTAACGGGCGCAGTAGCTATTTTCATGCGAAGATTGGACGTTGCTTTTTAGTGGCTTTCTCGTAATTCTCGCGGGTCTTGCGCGTTTGTCCTTCCGAGCTGACTTCCGCCACCGGCACATCCCACCAGGTGCCTAGTCCGGGCATCCGCTTTTCAGGATCAACCGGGACCACAATGACCGTGACCGCCTCCCTTTGTTTTGCTTCTTGCACGGCCTTGGTGACTTCCGCGGCTGTCGGCGCAAAGACCGCATGTGCACCCATGGCCTCCGCGTGCTTTTTGAAGTCGATGGGTATGTAATCGCCCGTCAGCCTCCGCGTCTTCTTATCGCGGAAACGCAGCTCATTTCCGAAATCCGCTACGCCGCAAATTCGCTGAAGACCCAGGATGCATTGATATCCATGGTTATCAACCACCACGATCGTCAGTTTGAGCCCCTCGGCCACGGCGGTGACAATCTCGGAGTTCATCATGATATAAGTTCCGTCCCCGATCATCACGACAACGTCTCGTTCCGGCTCGGCTAACTTCACTCCGATACCACCAGGAATTTCGTAGCCCATACAAGAGAAACCGTACTCCAAATGGTATGCTTTTGGATCCTCCGGGCGCCAAAGCCGCAGTAACTCCCCGGGCATATTGCCGGCGGCGCAAACCACCGTTGCCTTCCCCCCGACAGCGTCATTCACCAAGCCAATCACGCCAAGCTCGGACAAAGCGCCACCGTCTTCTTTGATGGTCCTGATTTCGGTTACCCTGCTATCCCATTGCGCCTTGAGCTCGCTTAGCCGTTGTCTATATTGCTCGTGAGTGCCTTGGTAGCCCACCTCCCTAAGAGCTTTGGCTAACTCTGGCAAGGTCCGCTTCACGTCTGCCACCACCGGCAACGCCGCCAACTTGCTGGCGTCCATTGGCGCGACGTTTATCCCGACGAATCGCACCGCCTGGTTTTGAAACTGCGATCTGGAAGCCGTGGTAAAATCTGTCAAACGTGTTCCCAGAGCCAGAATCAAGTCTGTCTCTTTTGCTAACTCATTGGCTGAGATTCCTCCATTGGAACCTATGGGACCGGCATTCCACGGATGATTCCAATTCAGCGCGCCTTTGCCTGCCTGAGTCTCGGTGACGGCGATGCCAAACTCCTCCGCAAATGCCTTCAACTCAGGCCACGCTTCGGAATAGATCGTCCCTCCCCCACTAATAATGATTGGGCACTTCGCCTTCTGCAAGCGGGAAACAACTTCCTTGATCAATTCCGGCTCCGGCAGAGGACGGCGGACACGCCAAAGGCGTTTCTCAAAAAATTCCAGTGGCCAGTCAAACGCCTCGGCCTGAACATCCTCCGGCAGACTCACCGTAGCCGCCCCAGTCTCCGCAGGATCGGTTAAAATTCGGAATGCCTCCGGCAAACCCGCTAACAATTGCTCTGGACGCGAAATACGATCAAAAAATCTTGAGACGGGTCGAAAAGCATCGCTCGCGCTCACATCCCTCTCGTTGGGATGCTCGATCTGCTGCAACACGGGGTCGGGTACGCGATTGGCGAAATAATCACTCGGCAGAAGAAGAACCGGCAATCGATTAACAGTGGCCACCCCGGCGCCGGTCACCATATTAAGCGCCCCAGGACCAATCGAGGTTGTGCAGGCAAAGGTGGAGAGCCGATTGCGATGTTTGGCGAACGCAGCCGCAATATGCACCATTCCTTGCTCATGCTGCGGCCGGTAGAATTGCAACCCTTCTTTTTCGGCATACTCCACAATTCCCTGTCCCAGTCCTGATACATTGCCGTGACCAAATATACCCCAAATTCCCTCGATAAAGCGGTTCTCGCGACCATCCCGCTCTACATACTGCTTTGCAACGAAGCGGACCAATGCCTGACCCACCGTAAGACGAATCGAGTTACTCATAAAAACAAACAATTCTACGCGCCTAAGACTTCGAGCGCATTTTGATATTAGTCACTTTTTAGGCGACTCCCAGGAATCTTGCTTGCTGTAAACCTGAACTCTGGGGGAGACACCTCGAAAGTGTTGAAGCTTCTTTTTTCTTTTGAAACAGACTATAAAAGCAAGATCTGATGTCAATCCAAATGCCGTATTTTAATTTTACTATTGTATGTTTCGTCTCCGCATCCCGCGGAGCCACGAATCTCTTCCCCCACGGGAGTCACTTAACTGGATATCTCATTTCCAGAGACGGTTAGTATGTACAAAGGTTAATGTGTTCTTTTACGTACGCGATTGTCTAAGTTCATCACCAAGTGGTGACGGCGCCTTCGGTTCAGCCTTTTGGCGGAATCTCAATCGGATTTCCCTCCCAATTGGTTGTGATCCAGTCATAGTGGGGATCATTGATGGCGGTGATCTTGCGAACGTCGCCCGCCAAAACATTCAGGTAATACGCATTTGTTCCAGGCGCCTTGACCACCGGGTGGTAACCCTCATGAATCAAGACGACATCGCCGTGCTGCACGGGGATGGCTACGTCAAGGCCCGTATCCCGGGTATAAATGCGCTGGATGGCAAATCCATCCTCCCGTTGAAAACGGTAATAGTAGGTTTCCTCGTGGTAGGAGGAATTGTCACGCGTATCATGGCGATGGGGGGGGAAACTCGACCAATTACCGCTCGGCGTGTGGATTTCGTAGACGGTCAGGCGTTCGGTCAATTCGTCCGAATCGGCAAGCGTGCTGACACCTCGCTTTGCATTTGCACCTCCGCGAACCGCGGTGGCAATTTTATCATGAGGAATGAATCGAGCAGGAAGTTTTCCTTCAGCCGGCGCTCCGCCAAGAGCGATTTCCAAGGCATCAATCGCTTCGAGTGTGTAGCTTGTTTTGGGCGGCAAATACGCGATGTCTGGTCGGTCACGGAAAAGATCTTTTCGCTGTAGTTCGTAAGTGTTACCGCCAAAGGAAAGCGTCCCTCGTCCGACCAATGGAACAAAGACCACCTCTTCCGAACCTGTATCGGCTTCCAGCTTTTCCCCCTGGCGCAAGTTGACGACCTTGAACGAGATGTATTTCCATTCGGCCTTTTGCGGATCCACGTTCAGCGCATATTGTCCTTCTCGACTAGAATGATAGTGTCGATTCATAAGCTTGTTTTCCTGGGGCCGGTCAGAACTCTGACAAAACTTCGAATGCTCTCAGCGCGAATTGTCTGTGGCGATTGTGCCGCCGCCTGATCTGGGGAATCCGCTCGCGAGAGAATCTATCTGCTTTTCTCTTTCTTTTAGAAAGTCACAAGAAACTACACGCTTGTCAAAGAATAAATTGTCTGGATGCCTTTTTTGTCACAATCCTCTATCCAGAGTTCTGCAATAAATGCTGGGACCGGCTTCCGCCGATCCCACGGGGCGGTTTCGGTAGCCACGTTTTGGGCTGCATGCTCGCCGGCAGCCCCACGAGTAAACGTAGGCCCAACCGGAGGGCATCACTCGCAAGTGCCGCCAAAGGCCGTCGCATTCTTTTGGGCTCGCTCACGCTCTTAACGCGGAGAGGGCACCCGGCACCGGTCGCATCTGCAGCGCCAGGCTCAGCGCGATCCGAGTCGATGCTGACAATGTCCATTTCTTCCGATTGAGCCCTAGGGTCAGCCATGGTCAGTTCTGGTGCGATGACCAACATTAGGGAACAGGCTCCGGGAAATGCGAAGCGTCAAAAGAGACGCGTAGCCAGAGGGCGCCAAGCGGAAAAGCGGGGGGGCCATAAGGAACCTCGAAGTTGAATTAGACCTAGATCTTTACCACCTTAGCTCGCCCGTTTTCCTTTCTCCTATACTTTTTTTATACAGTTACTATTGGTTTTGAGTATGTCGCAGTGACTGCTGTTAACTAGATCCTGTAGATCCAGCCCTCGGAAAGAAGGCAGATTAGAATCGCGACACGGATGTTTCAACGGTCCTAAGACGCCCTAGCGGGAAAGATCAATTGCCTCCGCTGGAGGAGCCAAGACGCTGGTCTGATCGCAGTGGTCGTGCCAGCTGTAATATCACCACATAAAGGTGACCGGAAGATTTGTTTGACAAATCCGAAGTTTCTCCTCAATTTCTCAACGCAATCTATTCGCAAATCCAAGCGAATATCCCCCGCAATTATATGAGAATCATCAGTTCGTCTTTAAACCGGCGTAGCCTTATTGCTTTGCTCGCAGTAACCGCTGTCGCCGGAGTCGTTGAAAATATCCCTGCAGCGGACCAGAAACCTGTCATTCCGGTCATTGTCAAAGATACGACCTCCTCCTATTGGCAGACCGTATTCGCCGGCGCCCGCAAGGCTGGTAAGGAACTCAATGTCGACATCCATGAGCTCGGCGCACAGGCAGAGTCCGATGTGAATGGGCAGGTCTCGATCCTGGAAAATGCCGTATCCGAAAAACCCGCGGCGATCGTTATTTCGCCAACCCAATTTTCCGCCCTCGGAAAACCGATCGACGAAGCCGCCAAGAAGGCAATCATCATTGGTATTGACTCTGGCGCAGACTCCAAAAGCTTCACCGCTTTTCTGCAGACAGACAATGTTCAGGGTGGGCGTGTTGCCGCCGACGGATTGGCTGCCGCGATCAAAGGAAAATACGGTAAGGCCGAGGGCGAGGTGGCCTTGATCAACTTTTTGCCCGGTGTCGGTTCGCTCCAGGCAAGAGATAAGGGTTTTAAAGAGCAGTTGGCAGCCAAATATCCTGACCTGAAATTGATAGCCGAAAAAGTCGCCGACGGCCAGGCGGTGACCGGCTTGAACATTATGACCGACTTGATTACCGCCAAACCCAATCTACGAGGGGTTTTCTCGGACGCCCTCTACATTGGACAAGGCGCCGGACAGGCAGTCTCAGAGAATAAGGCCGGAGATAAAATCAAGCTTGTGACCTTCGACTCAGACCAGAAGCTAGTTAAATTCCTGAAAGAAGGTACGATCGCTGCGCTGGTGGTTCAGGATCCGTTTCGCATGGGTTATGAGGGTGTCAAGACTGGCCTTGCGGCATCCAAAGGAGAGAAGGTCGAAGCGGTGATCGACACGGGAGTTACCTTGATCACCAAGGAGAATATGGATAGCCCCAGGTCGCAAGAACTGCTGAACCCGAAGCTGAAGTAGTATGAAGTTCGAATCTATTTCAACGAAACTGGGAGCATGTGTTATCGGGGTCGATAAAATCGGCGCCGACCATATCGACAGGCCAACATGAAACTTTGCGCTGTATCTGACAGTTTGGGGCATCTTTCATTCAAAGAAGCCGCCAAAGCCTCGGGCGACCTCGGACTTGCCGCCCTGGAAATTGGGATGGGCAATTGGAGCGCGGCGCCACACGCCGACCTGCAATCTCTTCTAAAGAGCAAGGAGAAACGGCACGAGTTCTTGTCTGTGCTTGAGCAAAACGGTTTATCGCTGGCGGCGCTCAATTGCAGCGGGAATCAACTTCATCCGGTCGACGGAGAACGTCAAAGCACGACCGTTTACGAGACGGTCCGGGTTGCCGGACTGCTCGGCGTTGACACCATTGTCTTAATGTCCGGTTTGCCGGCCGGCGGACCGAGCGATCTCCGACCAAATTGGGTCACATCTGCCTGGCCCCTTGAGAATGGGGAAATTCTCCAGTGGCAATGGAACGAGAAGCTATTGCCCTTTTGGGCGAAGCTAGCCGCGTCCGCCAAAGAAAACGGTGTCACAAAGCTTTGCATCGAAATGCACGGCCATCAGTTGGTCTATAATGTGCCTACCTTGCTAAAGTTGAGAAAGGAGATCGGACAGATCGTCGGCGCAAATCTGGACCCAAGTCACCTCTTTTGGATGGGCGCCGATCCGTTGGTAGCAATCGATGCCCTTGGCGATGCTATTCATCATGTGCACGCAAAGGATACCTATATGAATCAAGCGGCGCTTAATCTGACCGGCCGCTTGGACACCATTGGACACGAGAATGTCAAAGAGCGTGCTTGGAGCTATATCACGTTGGGATATGGACATGGTGAGCAATGGTGGCGCGAGTTTTGTTATCGCCTCCGTCTCAACGGATACGACGGTTGGCTATCGATCGAACATGAGGATGTCGTTCTTTCCCGGATGGAAGGCATGCGGCGATCGGTTGACCTGCTAAAGCGCACCTCAATCGACGAGCCGAGCGATTACGCACTGCCAGCAGCCTGAGTGACTTCAAAGTTCCGTCGAGAATGCCGGAAGATCCCTGGGTTTGACACATAACCTTTGAATTTTTTTTATTATGGTGATTGAAGCGATTGGCCGCCCTCTCCGGTTGGCCGTGATCGGCGGCGGCCCCGGATCGGTGATTGGAGAGGTGCATCGGATCGCGGCTCGCTTGGACGGCTACTATGAAATTGTGGCCGCCGCGCTTTCCACGGATCCAGAACGATCGCGCCGAGCGGGAATCGCGATCGGAGTGTCGGAAGACCGCTCCTATCCTTCGGCACAGGCGCTGATCGAAAACGAGTCAAAGCGAAGTGACCGTGCTGACGTCATCGCGGTCATGACCCCAAATGACAGTCACTTTGAGATCTGCTCACTGGCGATGGATGCCGGCTTTCATCTAATCTGCGATAAGCCGCTGACCACCGACCTCACCACGGCGGTAAGCCTTGCTCGCAAGGTCAAGTCTACCGGAACCGAATTTTGCCTCACGCACTGTTACACCGGCTATCCAATGGTGCGCCAAGCCCGAGCCATGGTCCAGGCAGGGGCGATCGGCGCCATCCGCCAGCTTCATCTTCAATACGTCCAGGGATATCTTGCCTCTGAGAACGTGCCTCCCGGGTGGCGGCTCGACCCAGCCCGCATCGGCGGGTCGATGATCCTAATTGACATTGGAACCCATGCCCATCATTTGGGCGCTTACGTGACTGGGCTTGATCTTGAAAGCTTATGCGCTGACGTCGGGCACGTTGTCCCTGGCCGTAAAGTGGACGATTACGCTTCGGTCCTTCTTCGGTATTCGAACGGCGCGCGTGGCTCCATGTGGGTAACAAACGCGGCAAGTGGCGCTGAACACGGATTAAGCTTCCGCATCTTTGGGGAAACGGGTGGTCTGGAGTGGCATCAAGAAGAACCGAACCGATTGGTGCATTGCAAATTGGACGGATTTGAAGAGGTCGTGACGCGCCGAAAAGATTCTTTGGTTAGTGAAGCCGCCAGGCAAGTGACTCGCGTAGAGATTGGTCATCCCGAAGGTTATCTTGAGGCGTTTGCTAACCTTTACTCAGATTTAGCGAGGGCCGTGGTGGCAAGGATGCGGCACGAGCCAAGCGACCAAATCGATCGCCCTTTTCCTACTGCGGAAGATGGTGTTAAGGGCCTGGCCTTTGTCGAAGCTTCCATCCAAAGTTCAGCCTTAGGAAAGTGGAAAACCGTCGAAGTGCCGTCAATCTAACGTTCTTCGGCTGAGTCCTTAAGCCTACGTCTCTTATCTAGGGGTTTGGCCTTTTCTCGCGAAGGAGTCTTTTCGGCATTCGGACCCGCTGCCTCACGGTCCAGATTCGCTTTGGCCACATCGACGAGACAAAGCCTCGCACCGGCGGCCTCCAGGATTGCTGCTTTGTTGCGGGAGAGGTGACTGTCTGTGA
>Ga0210396_10006452_pt1 | contig 11243 bp, 12 predicted proteins | sample IncBWH17OmetaG_FD_155466 | JGI IMG/M metagenome (GOLD analysis project Ga0210396, IMG submission 155466) | Forest soil microbial communities from Barre Woods Harvard Forest LTER site, Petersham, Massachusetts, United States - Inc-BW-H-17-O ...
GGCAAGGACCTGAGCTATTTCGACGACGAGACCAAGGAGCGGTATGTTCCGCACGTGATCGAGCCGTCGGCGGGAGCCACCCGCTCGCTGCTGGCGTTTTTGTGCGAAGCGTATGCCGAGGAAAAAATCGTCGAGGAGGACACCAAGAAGGAAGACATGCGCACCGTGCTCCGCCTTCACCCGCGCCTGGCGCCGGTGAAGGCAGCAGTCTTCCCCCTGGTGAAGAAGGACGGCATGCCCGAGCGGGCGCACGCGCTTCACGACGACCTTCGAAAACGCTTCCAGGTTTTCTATGACGAGAAGGGCGCGGTCGGCCGCCGATACCGCCGGCAGGACGAGGCGGGCACGCCGTTCTGCATTACCATCGATGGCCAAACCGCCCAGGACCAGACCGTGACCATTCGCGATCGCGATTCGATGAAGCAGGAAAGGGTTGCGACGGACAAGGTGCCCGGGTATCTCTTGGAGCGGCTGTAAATTTCGACCGCGTTCGGAGGCGCAGACACGGATGGCAGCGCAACTGGACATTCTCGCACTAGAACCTTTTTACGGGGGCGCAAGACGGGCCATGCTTCAGACGATCCGGCGCTGTAGCCGGCATCGCTGGACCATTCTCAAGCTTCCCCCGCGGCGGATGGAACGCCGGCTCTCGGCCGCGGCCAACTGGTTTGCCGCACAGCTCGTCCGGCATTTTTCCGGCAACATTGACCTGCTGTTCACCAGCGACGCCATGAACCTGGCGAGCCTGTTTCGCCTGGTGCCGGAGCTGGCGTGCAAGCCGTCGGTTGTTTACTTTCACGACAACCATCTCCCTCAAGCCGCCAGCACCCAGTCCGGCCCGTTCGATCTCGTGAATCTCAACGCCGCGATGGTGGCGACCGAAATCTGGTTCAATTCCGAATACCACCACCGCACCTTCTTCGAGCGCGCGACAGCGCTCGCGGGCCGCCATCCCGAGCTTGGCGATGCCGTCCCGCTCATCGCCGACAAGGCGTCGATGCTTCCGCCGCCAATGGATCTGCGCTTCGTCTCGGACGTGCGCGGGCACCATAACCCGCAGCGCCGGCCGGACACGATCTTTCTGGAGACGCGCGACGCCGACATCGACCTGCTGAACTCGGCCCTCCAGATCGTCGCCCGCGACCGCTCGGTCCGGCTCGTCACCGTCGGCCCGGTGGACCGCCTGACCAACGCCTGCGAACGGACCACCGTGCGCGAGTCTGACGAGATCGGGCAGGCAATCGGGATGCTTGAATCCCGGGTCATGCTGAGCGTCAAGCCGGATGCAAAATCGGATTATCTTTTCGTTCGCGCGATGCTGAGCGGATGCCGGCCGGTGGCGCTCCAGGAGTGCGTGTATCAGGAAATGGTGCCTGAGTCGCTGGCCGAGGTCTGCCTGTGCCGGCGCGATCCCGAGGCGATTGCCCACATGCTCCATGTGGCGCTGGACGATTCTCACTGGGCGGCGCACCCACCCGACTGGCGGAGGTTGTTCGCCCCCTTCGACGCGATCCCCGCCTGCCGCCGGCTCGACGAACGATTGGAAACGTTGGCCGAGTCGAAGGTGAGCACGGCCTGAAAGCCGACATGTTCGGATCAGCGTTTCCATCGAAAGTGCCGCCGGTGCCCTCACGTGCCCTCACCGGCGGAATCCGACAGCGCGTCTGCGCAGCGAAGACCGCCGGTAGGGGCACCGGCGGCACCAGACTCGGTTTCCTGGCATCTAAAAGCCAAGCTCGCTCAGCCCCGGATGATTATCCGGCCGCCGGCCGAGCGGCCAGTGGTATTTGCGGTCGGCGTCCTTGATCGGCAGATCATTGATGCTCGCCAGCCTTGTTCGCATGAGTCCGTCGTCGTTGAATTCCCAATTCTCGTTTCCGTACGAGCGATACCAGTTTCCCGAATCATCGTGCCACTCATAGGCGAACCGCACGGCAATTCGATTCGCATCGAACGCCCACAGCTCTTTGATGAGCCGGTAATCCAGTTCCTTTGTCCACTTGCGGGTGAGGAAGGCGACGATTTCCTGTCTTCCGTTGACGAATTCCGAGCGATTCCGCCACCGCGAATCCGGCGCATACGCGAGCGCCACCTTCTCCGGATCGCGCGAATTCCACCCGTCTTCCGCCAGGCGGACCTTCTGAATCGCGGTTTTGCGAGTGAACGGCGGAAGTGGCGGGCGCGTCGCCATGATGTCACCTTTCCGGAACGCGGTAGACCTTCGTGACAACAATCCCTTCTATCTCGGCCTTTGCCTTGGCATTCGCCTGACTTGCTGCGTCCACGTCCAGAAACACGTCCTCACGCGTCGTCTTGGACACACCTACGACGCGGAATTTGCCTGGGCCAGGCGCTTCGCGGCTTCCGCGGTATGCAAAGAATGCCGCCGCGGCCAAAATCGTCGCAATTGCGAATGCGGTGCGCCATCCATTTTCGTTGAGGCCTCCGGACTGAATTACGAGCCATATCACGGTCGCTGCGATAATTCCGGCGCACCACCAGGCGTAGAACCGGCGATTCCGCTGCCTCGTGATCGTCTCCCACGTGTCCGGGTTCATGGTCGCCTGATTCGATCTGGGTCGCGCATGGCCAGGATTAGGGCAAGCAGAGGACTTCGATGCCGAAAACTTGGGTTGCTGAGGATTGCCTTGATACGAACCGTATCGACCGCTTGACTGTCGGCCGCTTGCCAAACACTATTGATGTAGTCCCATGGGATATGGGAGGGCCCCGAACGCCTGTCGCCCTGTAGCACGACACCAGCGTCGCTGACCTGCACAATTGTGTAAATTGCTGCTCCGGTTTTGCTCCAAAACCTGCACCCGGGCGGTATTGAAGGGATATTCAACATGGCCGACATCATAACGTGCGCCGGTCGGCACGTTGTTAGAATTCGCCTCTTTACACGTTACGCCGCCGAGCCGAGAATAACTTGGATCCCGCGGGCGATGAGTCTGGCCCGGCTGATCCCGTGCTGTTTCGCGTAGGCGTCGGCCCGTTTAAGCAGGTCTCGTTCGACCGTCAGCGAGATGGTCTTGGCGCCCTTGCCGATCTTCGGCCTGCCCAGCTTTTTGAACCGCTGCCATTGCGCGCGTTCGTGGGCATTGAGCGGCCGCGAGCGGGCGAGCCTCCGCTCGGGTGTTTCCGACTCGATCTGATGGACGATTCGCTCTTTCTCGGAATCTGGCAGGGCAATGAACTCATCGATTACCGATTTGCGTCGCTTGCTCATAGGTCGCTCTCATCCGCGTCTGCGGCGGGTGGTCAGGGGCATTGCGTGGATGACGAATGCGCTGCCGTCGTCATCGAGCAGATAAATCACTTCGATAAACCGGCCGCCGGTCCCTCGACCAACGACGAGCCATTTTTCGCGGTCGCGTTTTCGTGGGTATCCGTGAGCGGCGTTTCGCACGACCGACTCGATCTCCTGGACCGTGCACCCATGCCTTGTGGCCTGCGCCCGGTTCCATTCGATCCAGCGGAACTGCGTCGGCGCCACAGATTAACTATATAGGAAAAGGGACCCCTGTCAAGCGGCCGGCGGGTAACGTTTTAAACGGAATGAAAGGCTCTGTAGAAAACCTATCCCATCTCCAATGCGATGTTGTGAGTGAGGACCCGCAGGTACAAATCGCGGCACCGGCTGTGGTGGCTCCGCCCCCGCAACGCCGGCCCGAAGTTCCGCTTGAGCATCGAGAACACCGTCTCTACCTGCGCCCGGTTGCGGTAGGCCTTTTTGTTGAAGCGGGTCTTCATCAGCCGCCGGTATTTGTCGGTCGGCAATGCATTGGGGTCCTTGGGTGGGCGGCCGTGCTCGGGCGGGATGGTGGAGCGGATGCCGTGCTGCTCGCGGAGCAGGCGATGGTTGGGACCCGAATCGAAGCCGGCGTCGGCCACCAGGTGCATCAGGCACTGGGAGCTGGGCAGGCGGTCCAGCACGCCGGCCAGTTGATCGATGTCGGGGGTCGGGCCGCTGCTGGCCACGGCGGCCAGGATCGCGTGGGTGGCGCAGCACACGATCAGCATCAGCTTGCCAAACTTCTTGTAACTGACCTTCTTTTTCGGCTGTTTTCCCTGCTTGTTCACCGCCGTGCGGTAGATGAAATAGCGGCTGGCGTGGTGGGCGTCAAAGCCGGAGGAATCGACCGCGCCGTAGCGGACGCGGGTGCGGCGGCCGCGGACGCGCTTGACCGTGTACTCCAGGATGCGGCGGACGCGCTTCTGCTCCAGCAGGCGCACGCTGGCCTTCTGGAGCGTGGTGAAGTGCGGGGTGGACTTGAGCCCGATGGCCTGGCGCAGGTCCGGACAGTCTTCCAGCAGCTGCGCAATGCCGCGGTAGTCCTTCTTCTCGAACTCCTTGAGCACCAGGCAGGCGAACAGCTGCGGCCGGGTGAACTTTTTGGGACTGAAGACGTGGGAGTAGTCGCTGAAGGCGTCCTTGCCGGCGGCCAGCGCGACCATCGCCACCTTCCTTGGCGACTTGCTGGTAGTCATGTTACTACCAGTAGTACGTTTGCGGGTTCGGCGGACTCAGCGGGGGTTTTCTACAGAGCCGGAATGAAACTTTTTCGGCGTTTTTCGGCAGTCCCCCGCTATGCGGACATCGGCCCGGAGAAGTTGATCTGGATGACGGTGGCCGGCTGCATGGGCATCGTCAGGGGAACGTGGATGTCGACGCCGGTGGAACTCGTGGAGAAGGAGAGGCTGGCGCCGCTGGAGAGAATGGAGGCGCTGGCGACGGTCCCTTTGACGGGAACGTGCAGGGTGCCGGCGGTCGGCCAGTTGTTGACGATGGCGTAGAGCGTGTTGCCCTTGCGCGTGAGCACGCCCCATGTCTGCGGGCCAACGGGGGCCTGGGTGGTGCCGTAGATCGCGGAGCCATCGGATTTGAGCCAGGTCCCGACCTGGTCGAGGATGCTGACTTCGGGGGCGGGGATGACGCCGGCGCCGGTGGGGCCGACGTTGAGGAGGTAGTTGCCGCCGCCGGAGACGATGGTGGCCAGATCGTCGGTGATGGTGGTGGGGGATTTCCAGTCGGTGTCGGTGTCCTTGTAGCCCCAGGTGTCGTTGAGGGTCATGGCGGTTTCCCACAGGCGACCGGGGGGCTCGCTGGTGGGGATGAGTTGTTCGGGGGTGTCGAAGTCGCCATCGGTGACGAGCCGCTTGCCGACGCGGTTGTTGATGATGATGGCGGGATCGAGGTTGCGGACGAATTCAGTCAGCTCGCGGCCGCGCTCATCGGTCCACCAGGTCGGCCATTCGCCGTCGAACCAGAGGAGGTCGGGGTGATCGTTGGTGATCAATTCCTTCAGTTGCGTTTCCATCGTCACCATATAGGTGTTGATGCCGGCTGCACTGGCGTTGGGGTCGGCCCAGTTGAGGATGGAGTAGTAGGCGCCGAAATGCAGGCCCGCCGCGTGGGCGGCGGCGGAAAGCTGGGCGACCGGGTCCTGGTGCCAGGGCGTGGCGGCGACGACGTTGTAGTTGTTGACCGACGTGTTGAACATGCTGAAGCCGTCGTGGTGCTTGGCCGTCAGCACGATGTACCGCATGCCCGCGTCCTTGGCGATCTGCACCCACTGCTGGGCGTTGAATTGCGTGGGATCAAATTGATTGGCGACCTGGGCGTACTGGGAAAGCGGGATGTGCAGGTCGTTCATGATCCACTCGCCGTAGCCGGGCGTGGTCTGGCCGTTCCAATGGCCGGCAAGCTGGGAGTACAGGCCCCAGTGGATGAACATGCCGTACTTGGCGTCGCGCCACCACTGGGTTCGCGGCGAGGTGGCGGGGTTGTCGTTGAGCTGCATCCAGTTGAAGTTGCCCATGCCCCCGATGCTCGAGGAATGATCGACGACGAGCGTGAGCACCTGACGGCCGGCGGAGATGGGGACGTTGGGGACGTTGATTGTGGTCCAGTTCTGCCAGCCGCCGGTGTTATTGAGCTGGATGGCGCCGGTTTCGTTGACGCCGTCGACGTTGACGTGGAACGTGCCGCCGGTGGCGGAGGCGACGCGGATGCCCAGCGAGTAGGTTGTGCTGGCGGCGACGTTGACGGTGTAGTTGAGCCACTCGCCGGGGCTGGTCCAGCCGACGTAGTAGCCGTCCCCGGCGTCGGTGGCGGCGCCGATGCTGATGCCGTCGTGGCGGTACAGGCCGCCGAAGTTGGTCGAAGTGGCATCGTGATAGGCGACGCCTTCGCCGCCGTTGTCGTAGTTCTCGAATTCGACCGTTCCCGGAACGCCCTGGGGCTGGTTCTGGAAGGGCGTGCTCGTCGGTGGCGGAGGCGGAGGAGGGGTCGGTTGCTTCGTGAAGGTCATGGTCTCGAAGTTACCCATGCCGGTGTAGCGAAGGGCGGCGGAGTCGATGTAAAGCTGAACCGTGTGCAGGCCGGCGGAGAGGGAGATGTTGGAGAAGTTGAGGTTGGTCCAGGTGTCCCAGCCGCCGGTGTTGTGCATGGGGACGACGCCGGTTTTGTCGGCGCCGTCGACGTTGATCTGGAAGGAGCCGCCGTTGTCTCCGCAGGCGACGCGAAGGGCAAGCTGGTAGGCGGCAGTTGACGTGACGTTAACGGTGTAGTTGATCCATTCACCGGTGTCGGTCCAACCGACGTAGTAGTTGCCACCGCTGTCGCTGGTGTAATAGAGGCCGACGCTGTCTTTGCGATAATTCGTGCCGATGTTGGGAGCGAAGACGTTGTTGTAGGAGACGCCTTTGCCGCCGGTGTCGTAGTTGGAGAACTTGACCACGCCGGGGACAGAGGCCGGCGTGCCGCCCCAGGCCAGGGTCGAGGAGAGCAGCGTACGATTCTCCAGTCGTTCGATGCAGGGGGCGGTGGCGGCGCGGGCGCGGACAGAGGCGGGCAAGTTCCGCCGGTGCAACGTTCGCATGGGGTTGGTCTCCGTGGTGAATGATCCGCGGGCCGGATTATAAGCGATCGCGCGGAATAATTGGACGGCCAAGTTGGAGGTTTTTCATGCTATTTTTCCGCGAATTTGCCGGATCGCTTCGTAGAGTGCGACGCCGACGGCGGTGGAAAGATTCAAACATCGCTCGCCGGGCGCCTGGGGGATGCGCAACGCCTGCTCCGGGAACCGCTGAAGAATCGGCTCAGGTAGTCCGTGTGTCTCGCTGCCGAAGACCAGGCAGTCGCCGTCGGAAAAATCTGCATCCCACATTGCATGGGAGGCTTTGCTGGTGAAGAGCCAGAGTCGTGTCGGGGCGATCGCCGAGAAAAACGCGCCGCTGTCGTCGTGCACCGTGAGCTTCAGGCGCGGCCAGTAATCCATGGCGCTGCGGCGGAGGTTGTGGTCCGAGAGCACGAAGCCCAGCGGCCGCACCAGATGAAGCGACGTGCCGGTCGCGACGCAGAGGCGGGCGATGTTGCCGGTGTTGGGCGCGATCTGCGGCTGAATCAACGCGACGCACAGACGGTGCGCAGGAAGATGAATCGGATTCTGCATACCTGGATCAATTCCTATACAATGAAGATGATGTTGCAGTCCACCGGCGACAAGCTCACGAGCCCGGCAGAATCGGCCGATCAGAACCGCGCCATTCGTGCCGTGCGATGGCTCGGCGGTCTGGGGCCGCCCGTCCGGCGATTCCTGGTCATATCGGCAATCGCGTTCTGGCTCGGCGGGTTCACCTTTTACTCCGGGGTTGCCATTCCGATGGGCGTGGAAGTGCTGGGGACGCACCGCGCCGTCGGGTTCGTCACGCAGCGCGTGACCAATTGGCTGAACGTCGCCGGCGTCATTGCGCTGGCGATCTTCGCGTGGAATATGGCGCTGGGCTGGCGCGGCACCGGGAAAATCCTCCGAAACACCCTGCTCCTCACCTGGCTTTTGATGGTCGGCATTGAGATCGAGTTGATTTTTCTGCACCCGGTCATGGACCGGCTGCTCACGATTCACCCGGTGCGGGAGATTCTGGACGAAGACCGATTCGATCTGCTGCATCACGTCTATCTGATCAGCACCACGGCTCAGTGGGTCTTCGGGATGATTCATGTCTGGTGCATCTGCGTGTTATGGAAGCAGCCCGGGGCGCGGGACACGGCGGCAAGCCGTCCGCTGGGGACCATCTAAGAAATGCGCGGCGCGATCATTCTGAAAGGGCTGGCGCTGGGCCTGGGTGCGGCGGTGCCGATCGGCCCGGTGAACGTGGAGATCGCCAGGCGCGTCCTCCGCAACGGATTTCGCAACGGCTTTGCCCTGGGCTGCGGCGCGGTGAGCATCGACGTGAGCTATGCGATCCTCAGCAGCCTGGGATTGCGGCCGGTTCTGAACCGCCCGGCGCTTCTGTGGCCGCTCACAATCGGCGGCGTCGGGCTGCTGGCCGTGCTGGGATTTCTGTCGCTGCGCAGCGCCGCGGGCGCGATCAGGGCCGATCCGCTACAGGAGGCGCCGCGGGCGGGAAGCGTACACGGCGCTTACCTGACCGGCCTCCTGATGACGCTGTTGAACCCGATGACGCTGGCGTTCTGGTTTGTCGCCGTGCCAGGAACCGTGGGATCGATCACCAGCGATCCGGGCCGAGACCTGCCGGTCATTTGCGTCGGCGTTTTCGTGGGGACGATCGCGTGGGTGATTTTCTTCTGCTCGCTGCTGAGCGTGCTGGGCCGGTGGCGGCGGCCCTGGTGGCTGGCCGTCGCCGACGCCATCGGCGGGCTGATGCTCCTGGGGTTCGCGGCGGCGGGGAGTTGGCATGTCTACCGCGCCTTGCGATAGAGTGACCCCCATGATCGACCTGCGCAGCGATACCGTGACCACGCCCACGCCGGCCATGCGAAAGGCCATGGCCGAGGCCGAGGTCGGCGACGACGTGTTCGGTGAAGACCCCACGGTCAACCAGCTCGAGCGCGAAACCGCCCAATTGCTCGGCAAGGATGCGGCGCTTTTCGTCCCCAGCGGAACCATGGGCAACGAGCTTGCGGTGCGGCTGCACACGACCAGCGGGGATGAGATTCTTGTCGAAGCGGGCTCGCACATTTTCAACCACGAGTCCGGCGGCGCCGCGGCGCTGAGCGGGGTGACGTGCCGGCTGATCCACGGCCGCCGCGGGATCTTCGAGGCCTCCGATGTGCTTGCCCAGATTCGAAAAGCAGACGTTCACAACCCGCCCACAACGCTGGTGTGCGTCGAGAATTCCCACAACGAGGGCGGCGGCGCCGTTTGGCCGCTGGGAACGCTGGCGGAGCTTGCCGCCGCGGCGCACGAGCGCGGGCTTGCCGTTCACATGGACGGGGCACGGCTGTGGAACGCCGCCGTCGCCAGCGGCGTCTCTGAACGGAAGTTTGCCGAGCATTGCGATTCGATCAGCGTCTGTTTTTCCAAGGGGCTGGGCGCGCCGGTCGGCTCGGCGCTGGTGGGAAACGCGGCGATGATTTCCCGCGCCCGCCGGTTTCGTAAGATGTGGGGTGGCGGCATGCGCCAGGCTGGAATCCTTGCCGCGGGCGCCCTGTACGCGCTGCGCCATCATCGCCAGCGGCTGGCCGAGGACCACGCCAACGCGCGGAAGCTTGCAGATGGATTGTCGGCGATCCGCGGCGTGGAGTTGGTCGGCACGCCGGTCCAGACCAACATCGTGCGATTCAAAGTGTCCGGCAAAAGCGCCGACGCCATCGGGGACAGGATGAAGCAGCTGGGCGTGCTGCTGTTCTCAACCGGGCCGGAATCGATTCGCCTGGTGACACACCTGCAAGTCAGCTCCGCCGACGTCGACGCCGCCCTGGCTGCGTTCGGCAAGGCATTGGGTTGAGCATGCGATACCGCGTTCATGGAACCAGCCGCTCGACCGGCGCGCCGGCCACGCTGCGAGTCGAGGCCAAAAACCACGATGCGGCGCGGGCGATCGCGGCGCGGCATCTGGTGGTCGCCCAAGTCGAGCCTGAGGGTGGGCTGGCCGAGCCGGAAATCTTCGAGCGGCCCGAAAAGGCCGGCCTGGAAGAGCTGATCGCGGCAGTCCAGCCCGACGGCCAAAACCGCGACGATACCGAAGGCCGACCCCGTCCCAAGTCGCGGGCGCAGCGCCAAGTCCTGCTCGCGATTGTAGTGGTGGTGGCATTGGCTGCCGTGCTATTCGCAATCTGGATCAAAGTGGCGCGGAGATAGCCAGCTTGTGAGGGAAATAAGAAATGTTGTTGGAGGCGGACCGATTCGTTAGAATAGCCTCCGATGAGCGAGAAGCCTTCACGCTCATACCTGTCGCTCGGGTGGCTGTTGTTCTTCCTCTGGCCGCCGGTGGTGATCTTTCTGTTGGCATTGCTCACGCGGGTTGTCTCGGAGAACGATTCCGTCTTGCTGCTGGTCGCGGCCTTCGTGGGGCTGGGGCTGCTGGTACTGACGGTGGAGTTGTTTCTGCGATTTTTCCGATGGGTGGCCAATTATCATCGCGAGAACCCGTACGGCTGTCCGGTGTGCGGGTATGACATCCGCGCCACGCCGCACCGCTGTCCGGAATGCGGGACCAGGCTGATGTGGGGGCAACTGCCCGGCCCGCGCGATCGCGATCCGCGCCGGTGCTATTCGGCGAACGGCCGGGTCTCGCGGCAGTATTAAGCGTGGGATGAAGCCGATTTTCCTGCTTATTGTCGTTGCGCCCCTGCTGTCGATTGCCCAACCGGCCTGGGCCGTCGATTTCAATCGCGACGTCCGCCCGATCTTCGCCGCCAATTGCCTCAAATGTCATGGAATCGACGACGCGGCGCGGAAATCAAAGCTGAGGCTGGACGATCGCGGCACCGCAACCGCGCCGGCCAAGTCGGGCAGAATCGCGATCGTCCCCGGGAAGCCGCAGTCCAGCGAGCTCGTCCGGCGAATCTTTGCCGCGGATGTCGACGAGCGGATGCCGCCGGCATCGACGCACCTCACGTTGACGGATTCACAGAAGAACGTTTTGCGGCAATGGATCGCGGAGGGAGCGAAATACCAAACGCATTGGGCGTTTGTGGCGCCCCGGCAGGCGGCGCTGCCCGCGGTAAGGCAGGGCGACTGGCCCAGAAACGCGATCGATCGTTTCGTGCTGGCCAACCTCGAATCGCAGGGTTTGCACCCATCCCCCGAAGCCGACCGCTACACGCTGGTGCGGCGGCTGTATCTGGACCTGATCGGGATTTCGCCAACGCCGCAGGAGGCGGATGATTTTGTCAACGATCCGCTGCCGGACGCTTACGAGCACCTGGTCGACAAGCTCCTGGCCAGCCCGCGGTACGGCGAGCGGTGGGCCCGCCGCTGGCTCGACAT
>Ga0210396_10006454_pt1 | contig 11239 bp, 14 predicted proteins | sample IncBWH17OmetaG_FD_155466 | JGI IMG/M metagenome (GOLD analysis project Ga0210396, IMG submission 155466) | Forest soil microbial communities from Barre Woods Harvard Forest LTER site, Petersham, Massachusetts, United States - Inc-BW-H-17-O ...
CAGTACTTTTATCGAAATAGGCATGTCGTCCTCGAACACGATGATCGAAAGCGTTTCCGCACCGATGTTCGCCAAGCACACGCCCGCGGTCTTTTGCGCCTTGGTGAGCGTGACGAGCGATGCCGCGAGCGGTGCGACCATCACGCCGTCGACTTCCACTCCCGCCGCTTCTACCGCTTCAACAAGGTCATCGTGGTGCTGGGAGATCATCGTAATGAGGAGCGTATCGATCGCGAGCTTGGTGCCCTGCATGCCTTCGGGCTTGCCGTAGACTTTTTGTCCGTCGACGCGGTACTCGAGCGGGATCGTGTGGATGACCGTTCTATTGGTCAGTTTCGGTGACGCCCGCTTTTCGGATTCGCGCATCGCGCGGTCGATCATCTGCTGGGTGACGATGCCGCCCGCGGGGGTAAGCGTGACGTCGCCGGTCGAGTGGATCTCATCGATACCGACGCCGCCAAGTCCGACGCGGGCCGAGCGCACTTGCACGCGTGCGGACGAAGCCGCGCGCGCGAGCGCCTCTTTCACGCTTCGCGTCGCTTCGGCCTTTTCGACGATGTAGCCGTGACGCATCCCGCGCGAGGTTGCGGTGCCTGTGCCGAGGATCTGCATCGGGAGCTCGGGGTTGTCGGCCGGTGCTGCGATAACGACCTTCACGTGGTACGTGCCGATGTCGATACCGCAATAGACTTTACGGGCCATATCAAGTCATTGTACCGCGCAAAAGCGGAGCCGAAAACCTTATTTTTGTGGAGATTGCGAAGCGTAGAACCGCAGATGCGGACAGGGTATACTTTTATCGTGATAGAAGCTCCGCGAAATAGGACTCAGGAATCGATACCGGCTGAACTCGAATCGATACCTTTGCCCGATGATTTTTGGCGGATACAACGTCGCATAACAAGGCAAATGGCCCGCGAAGAACCCGCGATAAAAGGAGGAAGAGAAGTTGTGGAAGTTCGAGTCGTCGATGGATTTGAGGATGTGTTGAAAGAGCCGTTCGGAGCCGGTTTCTTTTACAATACGCCTAACAGCGTGTATCAGCTTGCGTTTGCGCTATCTATTTCTCAACGACCGGATGCAAAAGATTTTCTCGGAACCAGAGAATTGTCAGCTTCCGACATCGTAAAAACCTTGCGGGACCGTCAGGTACTTACTGACATGAAAATACTCGACCTTGGATGCGGTCATGCCGAGTTTGCGCTTGTGGTAAAGGCGCTCGGTGCAAAAGTATATACATCAGATGTCGAAGATCTCGATAGGAAAGTCAAAGCAAAACTAGAGAGGCATATCGTGATCAATCTCAATCAAAGTAATGCGATAGAGGCGTTACAAGATGCGACTGGATCCAACTTTGATCTTGTGACCGAGAATATAGTCGGGCTTACTCCTATGTCGCGACGACGAGTGAACCAACCCGATCCTCAGAGGATACTTCAGGTCGGGACACCTCTTTTAAAGAGAGGAGGCTATCTGTATGAGGAGGGAGCCGTCACAGATAGAGTTTTCCGGAAGAAGTGAACTGCTCTTTGGAAGTGGCGACTAGAAACCGGAACGTTCCAGGGTTCTTTGCTCTGCGGTTTCCATGCGGGGGCCGTGCTTGAGACCTTTCAGATGGAAGCAGCCGTGCACGAAAAGAAGCGCGAGACGCTTGGATAGAGTCGTTTTGTATTTTTTCGCTTCGTGTGCGGCACACTGCACGTTCAAAAATATCTCGCCTTCGGTTTTGGAGATTGGGAACGACAAGACATTGGGCTTGTATAACTTCTTCCGATATTCTTTATTCATACGTTGCGCGAGCGAATCGCCGCAGATAACGACGGAGAGTTCGTACTTCGTACCGAGAATTGCCGTCGCCATTTTCTCAAACGGCAAACGCGGCACTTGGCCGCGTGTCGTCTTCGTTATCGAGATGTTCGAACGCATTAGCGTGCGATCGGAGTGGAGTCGCCCAAACCTGACTGCGAGCGGGGAGTGTCGTTCTGCGGGCGAGGCGCCATGTTGCGAGGGCCGCCGCGCTGTTCGCGCTCCGCGATCTTGCCTTCCTTCACTTTCTGATTGTAGTCGGCGCGGCGCTTGATCATCTTGAGGGCACGCTTTTTCTGAACGGTCTTCGACTTCTGGCGCTCGAAATAGCGGATCGCGCGGGCGGTCTTTACGAGCCCCGTGCCCTGCACGCGACGGGAGAATTTACGAATAGTCGAAAGCGAATTCTCGCTCCCGCTCTTCTGTACTTCTGCATTGATTGCCATGTGGCGAAGAGTCTAACACACAGTAGCGCTCTTTGGCAATGGTCCGATACTTTTGGACGACCATGCTATCCTTTCGTCATGGGGATCATCCAACATCGCACAGGATCAAAAAATCCGATCTTGCGATATCTTGTCGCAGCACCTTTGATCTGGCTTATGATCATTCCCGTTCTCTTTGCGGATATTTGCCTGGAGATCTATCACCGGCTCGCGTTTCCCATATACGGGATCCCATATGTAAAGCGTTCCCAGTACATCCGTATCGTCGACCGCGAGAAGCTACCCTACCTGTCATGGCCGGAAAGGATCGGATGCGCTTATTGCGGATATGTGAACGGCTGGCTTCACTATGCGTCTACGGTCGCCGGAAGAACAGAGAGTTACTTTTGCGCCATCGCACACCTCGAAGCGCGAGGTTACATTCCGTCAGAACACGAGAAGTCGTTCGTGAAATATGGCGACGAAGCCGCGCTGCGCAGACGATATTCCTTGCACGATCTGAGATACGGCGCTGATCAGCAGTGAACGACCGACCATTACGCCGCGATGCCGCTGCGCGAGTTACCGACGCGGCGGCGTTTGAGGTAGCCGGGGAGTTCGAGGAGGGGAATGGATTCTTGGGAATTGGTCGCCGCTTCGCGGACCATGATAGTGTTTTCCGTCGCCTCTTTGTACCCCATGATGAGCACATACGGAGCCGCGAGCGCTTTGGCTTGCGCCATCTGGTCTCCGATCTTTTCGAAGCAGAGGCTGTGATAGACGGGAATTTCCGCGTGGCGCAAAAGTTCGAGCGCTTTGAGCGACCCGCGCCGTGCTTCAACACCGAGGTGCGCAAAGTAGATCGCCGGAATGCCGAGCGCATCGCGCTTGAAGCGTGTTTTGCCGCGCACTTCGCAGGTGATCGAGATCGTCGCTGCGCCCACGCTGCCGCCGAAACGGCTCGCGAGCGGGTCGTAGCGTCCGCCGAAGGCGATCGGGATGCGGGAATTCGTTTCCTGATCCGTCATCGAAAGCTCGTAGAGCGCATGCGCCCAGCAATCGCGGCTGCCGAGGATGTGCGGCGAGAGTTCATACGAAAGTCCGGCCATTTCGAGGTACTCAAGCAATTCCCAGAAGCGGCGGCGCTCGTCTTCGGTCAGGTATTCCATCGCCTGCGGCGCTCTGCCGATCGCAGGGTGACCGCGTTCTATCAATTGCACGAGGGTGCCAAGCGGGTCGGTGGCCGCGCGCGGGCGGAGCGTGGGTGAAATGGTGTCGATGTGCTTGCGAAGGTACGTGCCGACGTCCCGCACGAAGCGGTTCGACGATTCCATCGAACCGATGTTGTTGATCGAGAGCACGCGCGGCGGCAGACCGGATTCTTCGGCGATCGCCGAGGCCACAATGAGAAGCAGTGCTTCGGCGATCGCGCCGCGTGCGCCGACCACATGCAGTTCGAGCGAGATACTTTGATCCGACGGGCTTCCTTGATTGGTACGCCAGAAAAGATGCGCACCGGTCTCGGGGATCGCGCCGCGTGCGCATTGCGCCGCACGGCGCGCCACCGAGGTGAGCGCGCGTTCTTCTCGTCGCGCGTACGAGATCTCGTTCTCCACCTTTTGGATCGGCAATAACTTGCGTGCGCCTGGCGTCGCGGAATTTTTCAGCGCGTTCTCGAGCGGCACGAATCCGTAAAATTCAGCCACGCGGATCGCCGAGCCGAGGAAGCCTGCGGTGTTCTGATGTTTTGTATCGCGTAGTCGTATCATATTTATTGTGTGAATCGCACTTCGCCGGGGAAGATGCCGAATTCGGTGACCGGATAAAGTCTGAGCAGCACGACGCCGACAATGTCCTGTCGCGGCAAGACACCCCACGTACGTGAGTCCGCGGAAACGTCGCGGTTATCGCCGAGCACGTAATACTGATCCGCGCCGAGCGTGACTTTGATATTCGTCGGACCACCGTAATTTGCCGCATCGATATACGGCTCGTTCAGCGTGAAGCCGTCGGGGTTCGCGCTGTTATAAATAGTAATGGCCGGTTGCGTTCCGGAAATGGAAACGGTCTCGCCCGGAAGCCCGATGACGCGTTTGATGAGCGCTCGCGAGGTTTGCTGCGGCAGATCGAGCACGATGACGTCGCCGCGTTTGGGTTCGCCGAGGTAGATGCAGCTATTCGTGAAGGGGACGCAGGCGGTCAGTTTCTCGATAATGAGATAATTCCAGTTCTGAAAGGTCGGCAGCATTGAGGTACCGTCGACGACGTACGGTGCCGCGACGAAAATACGTATGAGAATGGCGATGGCGAGCGCGACGAGGGTGTACACGGCGAGCGAGAGGTACGAATCGTCTCCCCGGACCCTGTTTTCGTCCATATCAGTCGCCACTGCGGGGGTCGTGCCCGCGCAAATTTCTTTCTGAAACACTCTCTTGAACACTCTTTTGGAGAAACGCACCGTTCGACATGTATCTAACGGAGCTCATGTGCAAGCAGTATACTCGAGAAACAGGTTGACACAAAGTGTTTTGGATGTTGAATCGCAAATTTGCTGAAATAAAAATAAAATCATGCGCATCACGTTCGCTGTTTTTCATTTTTCGTTCTACTATTGCATGCATGACATGGATCATCGCCGGTTTGGGCAATCCCGGAGAGGAATATACCGACACACGGCACAATACCGGACGCATGGCGCTCGAATTTTTCGCAAAGAAGACGAAGTTCGGGGAGTGGAAAGCGGATAAGAAGGCAAAAGCGCAGGTCAACAGGGGAATGATCGGCAAAACGCTCGCCGTGCTCGTCGCACCCGACACATTTATGAACAAGTCGGGCGCCGCGGTGGCGAAATTCGTCAAAAGCCAGAAAGCGGCAGAGCGTTTGATAGTGGTGTACGACGATCTCGACCTGCCGCTCGGCGCGATGAAGCTCTCGTTCGATCGCGGTTCCGGCGGACACAAAGGCATCGAGTCGATCATCCGTGCGGTGAAGACCAAAAAATTCGTCAGGGTCCGCGTCGGCGTCTCTCCGTCGACCGCAGGCGGAACGATCCGCAAGCCCGAAGGCGAAAAAGTCGTCGTCAATTTCATTCTCGCGCGCTTCAAACCGCACGAACACGAAGAACTCAACCGCGTTTTCAAGAAAATATCGGAGGCGCTCGAGACCGTCGTTTCAGAAGGCCGCGAGATCGCGATGAACCGGTTCAATTAAGCAATCTCGCATGAGCAAAGAGCGTTTCAAGATACATGCGGCCGTATTCCTCCTTCTCATTAAAGACAGAAAGATTCTACTTTTGCGCCGGTTCAATACCGGTTGGCAAGACGGAAATTACAGTTTCCCTGCCGGTCACCTCGACGGTGAAGAAAAAGTAACGGATGCACTGATCCGTGAGGTTAAGGAAGAAACGAGTATCGAGCTCGCGCCTGAACATGTTCATGTCGTACATGTGATGCACCGACGTTCGCTGGATCGGGAATACATAGACTTTTTTCTGATTGCTGACGACTGGCATGGAGAACCCGCTATTATGGAACCGGATAAATGCAACGATCTTTCATGGTTTTCGCTCGATCAATTACCTGACAACCTTTTGAAGTTCGCCCGACACGCAATCGAGTGTTACCGAAAAGGTGTCACTTTTTCGGAGTTCGGCTGGAGAGACGGAGAAGCGGAGTAAGTGTATTTCTTCGCGAATAAAGCAAATAGCCAAAAGTTGACATACTCCTTTCGACTGTTTAAATTTCCCGCAGTGAAACCGAGGAGGCGACGATGATACAGATCGGCTACGAACAGCTGAAGAGCGAGCGTGCGCGTGCGGCCGCATTTCCGAGCATGCGCTATACCGAAGCGGAGGCGCTTTGGGCGAAACTGTCTGCTATGCAGAATCTGCAATTACTGTTGTTCGGCCCGCTCAAGGTCGGCGAAGTCACGTTCACGCACGACGATGAGCCGGACACGAAGATGGATCTGCATCTCTGGCGTTGCGAGAATGGACACGCCACGCTGAATTATCAGAACGGGATGCCCGGCTACAACCTCCGCGTTCAGTGCCATTGCAACAACTGCCACTACTACTCGCGGCTCAGGTACCGGCTGTCGTCGGTGGCGTCGCTGATGCGCATGGCGGTGCTTTTGCTCTCGCGGAAGCGTTCGCGGGTTCCTCCCGCCAGCTGAGTACGTGCACGACACGCGGATCGCCCGGTCAGAGACCGGGCGATCTTCTTTATTGACCTTCTCGTCATTTCGCGATTATCTTTCCGCGGCGTAAATGCCGCGTACCGTTTCAAGCGTAGGAGCATTGCAATGCCCAATGATACGGAATTGCGGAAAATGAAAGCGATCGGTGCTCGCGTCGAGCAACTGCAGGAAGGGTGGCAGACGACGATCGTTCGCGAGGAAAGGAACGGAACGGTCCACGAAGAAACGTGGCCGTTACGGATCACGCTGGAACTGGCCGAAGAGGACGTCCGACGGGAAATGCCCGACGCCGTCCGTGCATCGGTCCTGACCGAGGTTCAACAACAGGAAGCAGCGGAGTGACACATGAAAAAAATCGAGAGTCCGGCCGAAACTACGCGCCGGACTTTCCGCTTTTACGAACAAGATCGCCCCCGCGAGGGGGCGATCGGAAAGTCCGTATTAGTTCTGGGGGTTCTGCGGATCGTTCGGGTCGACGCGCGAAGCGCTGTTCGAACCGTCGTTCGGAGGATCAATACGCATAGGTGCGAATTGGTCTTATAAGAACCAGAACCGCGCGACTCGCGGTTCGCCGAACACTCTACGTGGGTCGAGATGAACTTCGCGTTAAGCCGCCGGCTTTAGCGTCATTCGACGGTCCTTGGGTTCGAAGAAAGTGATGGTGAACGGATACACTTTACCGAGCTCCAGCTTCTGGCGCAGTTCGTCCTCGCTGCCGAATTCCGATACGTGTACCAATCCCGCGACACCCTCCTCGATCGAGGCGAGCGCGCCGTGTTTGTTGTATTTGATGACCACCGCATCCACTTTCTGGTCCTTCTTGTATTTCGCGGCAGCCGCTTTCCACGGATCGTCCTGCAGGGCTTTGATAGAGAGGGAGATCTTGTCATCCTTGATCTCGATGACTTTCACATTCACTTTTTCGCCCACCTTGTAGCGCGTCTTCGGGTTCTCGACGAGCGCCCAGTCCATTTCGGAAATATGCACGAGGCCTTCCAGGCCTTCCTCCAATTTCACGAATACGCCGAACTCGGTCGCTCCCGTGACGACGCCTTCGAGCGTGTCGCCGACGTGGTACTTTTCGACGAGCGTCGAGCGCTCGGATTGTCCGGCTCCTTTCTCGCCGAAAATAAGTTTCTGTTCTTTGGGGGATGCGGTGATGATCACCATTTCCAGCTTTTGTCCGACAAGCTTCTTCAGCTCCGCGAAGATCTTGTCCTTATCGCCGTCCGGAACGCGCGGATAGTGCGTGGGCGCAAGTTGCGATGCCGGCAGGAATCCCTGAATGCCCTGCCACATGACGATCAGCCCGCCTTTGTTGGCGTCGGCGACAGGCAGTTCGAAAACGGTCTTTTTCTGGAGCGCCTGTTCGGCTTCGTTCCACATCAAGGCGGCGCGCGCTTCGCGCAGCGACAGCTCAATGTATCCGTCCTCGCCTTCGGTCCCGACGATCTTCGCGGTGATCGTGTCGCCGAGGTGAACGTTCTTCAGTGTTTCGCGAGCGGAAAGATACTCGCGCCCGTAAATGATGCCCGTACCGAACGGCGGAAGGTCCACGTAGACCTTCGCGCGGCCGATCGCGACGACCGGTCCTTCGACCACGTCGTCGATAACAGGTGCCTTCGGCGCATTCTTCAAAAGCTCCGTCATCGGTCCCTCTTTGACCGCCGGTTCGGATGACTGACCCTCTTCGCTGATAATGACTTTCGACTCTTCAGTTGCTACAACCATTTTGTGTTGATCCGGACTATCCTGCTTGCGCTACCGTATCAGTCTGCAGGGAAGCCTTACCGGATGCTCTAGTAATTAATAATCCCCTCAGGGGGTCCGCACAATATATAGGAAAGTAAGGCGGACTGCAACCCGCCTTTACGGCGGGCCCGCCGTGGAGGCGGTCATGCTATTATCGACGCCATGGAGATTAAGAACAGGATGGGGGGATTCTTCACCGAATTCTGGGAGTTCGCCGCAAAAGGCAACGCGATCCAGCTTGCGATCGGTGTCGTCCTCGGCGCCTCGTTCGGCGCGATCATCACCGCGCTGGTCAACGACATTATCACGCCGTTCATAACGCTCGCGACGCACAACGTGGATTTCGGTTCTTGGGGCTATACGCTTCGCCCTGCGCAAACGATGAGCGGTACGACCACTCCGGCTCTCATCGTCGGGTACGGTCCGTTGCTCCAAGCGGTGATCAACTTCCTCATTGTCGGACTTTCTATCTTTCTGATATTCAAATTGTTCAAAGGCGTCGCGAAGCGTTTACAGCACCGGGAAGCCGAAAAGCCAGCGGAGCCGCCTGTTTCGACGGAAGAAAAATTATTGTCCGAGATCCGCGATCTTCTGAAGGAGCAGAACGAAAGACGGATACAAAAATAGAACGATCCGCGGAATCAGTCGCGGATCGTTGCCGGTACAGGCTTTCCGTGCAGGACTGTCAGGAAAGGCATCGACCGGAGAACGTGAACTGGATGCGATAGATCGACTGGCCCGTCACGCATGTGTCGTCCATCCACTGCGAACTCGCTATCGCCGAAGCGACGCGCGGCGCGAGGTAGATCGATGTCGCCCAAGACACTGCCGCGAACAAGAACGCTGCGACAATCGGCGTGATGAATACCTTCATGGCAGCCCTCGCTAGTTGTTCCTTCCTCTATTTTGATACGTTCGACTTGATATATCAACCGGCCGCTGTGACCGAGTATTTCAAAAAAGAAGAACCCCGGCTGAAAGACAGCCAGGGTTCCTACACGCCGCCACGAAGGCGGATATTTCGAGTATTGACGAATCTAGCCGACGATCTGCCCGACATAGCGGTGGGAGACGGCGACAGCGGAACCAGCGCGCGAATTCGACGCCAAATTGCCAGAAGCCACGAAAGGCCACGGCGTCGAGATCACGATTTCGGACATTTCAGGATCACCAGTAGCAAAGCCGAATTTCGTCATGGTGTTTCTCCTTGAAGGGCACCCGTCCATCAAACGGACGGAGTGCTTGCACGATACGGCTACCTCTGTGGCGCCGGACCGTTCATTCATGATGTTCTTTCCATTGCGCTCCGTCAACGGTATAGTGTGGATATGATATTGACGTTTCACGAAGGTGCATGCGTGCGTGCGCAAGCCGGCGACACGACGCTCGTCTTTTCTCCCGTCTCCAAAAAATCCAAGAATTTCAAGCCGGCAAACTTCGGCGCCGATGTCGCGTTCATCCCGCTCAACAATGCGGACATGAACGGATCAGAGGAGGCAGGGCGCGGCGACAAGCAGCCGTTCGTCATTTTCGGGCCCGGTGAGTATGAGGTAAAGGAAATAACGGCGGCTGGCTTTCGGTCCAAGTCGACTTACGGCGGCGAAGATCGCATCAATACGGTGTATTCGCTGACCTTCGACGATATGTCGGTTTTATACCTCGGCGCGCTCGGCGATTCCGATCTGCCGAAAGAGGTATTCGAAATGGATTCTCCTGACATTCTCATCACGCCGATCGGAGGTCTTGGGACGCTCAACCCCGCGGAAGCCGCGAAACTCGCGGTGAAGCTCGAACCGAAGGTCATCATCCCGATCCTGTATGACGACAAAACATTGAAGCAGTTCCTGAAAGAGTCAGGAGACGAAAGCTCGAAGCCCGTCGATAAGCTGACGGTCAAATTGCGGGACCTTGTAGGCAAAGAGGGCGACGTGGTGGTGTTACAATCGTAAAGATGGTGCTGGATCGGACACTCAATAATTTGCGCGAGCGGCCCCGGGAAGAACGCACGGCGATAGCCGCGTGGATCGCGATCGGCGTTGTCGCGATCCTGCTTATCTGCTGGCTGATCTTCTTTTTGCACAGTATCGCAAGCTCCGCAGCGCCCGTTCCTCAGAGCGTAGCAACTTCGACGGATCAGAACGGCCTGCAACAAGCACAGCAGGGGGAGTTCGGTTCGAGTACGCAGTTCGTCGAAACGCAGGGAAGTCTGCAGTTGCAGCAGATCGGTACATCGTCATACTCCCAATAAAAAGAAACCGCCGCGCCAAGTGGGACGCGGACGGTCTTGTTCGTGATCGCTGATTGCCTCGGTGGAGTTTTTCTTACTGCACAACGATCATCGTGATCTCAGTGCGTGGGTGATCCACATGGCCACATTGCCTATGAGGAGCATTCCGCAGATCACGAGGGAGAGCAGGAGTTCCATCTCCTGATTCCACAGCAAGAGTGCGATCACGGCGGCGATCACGCTCACGACGGAGAGTATGACGACCGATTGTCGGCCGAATAAATAGCCGAACACGACGCCGACAAAGATCGGGAAACCGTACACTGCGAGCATTGGGAAGCCTCCTCTATCGAGATTGGGCGGCCTACATTATACGTTTTATATAACGTCGTGTCAATCATGATTTCAGGCCTATTTTGTGCTATATTTGACGAATCATGGCGCGGGGTAAGGAGGACAAAAAGGACGAAAATCCGGCTCAAAAGCCCGTTCAGGGCGTCATCCAGCAGTCGATCACGGAAGAGATGCGCACCGCGTATCTCGACTACGCGATGTCCGTCATTACGGCCCGCGCGCTGCCGGACGTGCGTGACGGATTGAAGCCGGTGCACCGCAGAATTTTGTACGCGATGCAGGAAGCCGGCCTCACCGTTTCCGCGAAAACAAAAAAGTCCGCGACCGTCGTCGGAGACGTCCTCGGTAAATACCATCCGCACGGCGACGCGTCCGTGTACGACGCGATGGTGAAAATGGCCCAAGATTTCACCATGCGCTACCCGCTCATCATCGGGCAGGGCAACTTCGGTTCGATCGACGGCGACGGAGCCGCTGC
>Ga0210396_10006456_pt1 | contig 11238 bp, 14 predicted proteins | sample IncBWH17OmetaG_FD_155466 | JGI IMG/M metagenome (GOLD analysis project Ga0210396, IMG submission 155466) | Forest soil microbial communities from Barre Woods Harvard Forest LTER site, Petersham, Massachusetts, United States - Inc-BW-H-17-O ...
AGATGACCATCTTTTCGACGGCGGAAGAGCAGCAGCGGGAGCCGCTTGAGATTGGTGGAAAGGTTCTCTTCTACCCGGACTTCGCCTTGCGTACGGCGGGCGGTGACGTAAGTGTGGTCGCTCCATGGAAGAGCTACGTCCTTCAAGATCGCGAGTTGATCTCGGGTCAGAACCCGTTCTCGGACGAAGCGCTTCTGAAACTTCTTCTACCGGCACTCAACGGGAGAAGAAGTGAGGCGGCTGGCGCATCCTGAGTCGGATCAAATCTTCGCTATTGAACGAGTGAGGCTCTGGCAGCGTACGCGAAAATCAAAACAGGTTGCCATATTTCAATCCCTGTTTTGGTATGGATCGATACATTCGTCCAATAGACTTGTCGTCACGCTTCGGCCAATCTCTGCCTTGAACAGTCACTCGCTCTGACATCGAAAGGACTACCGAATGGACGGCACAAATGGATCGGATGAGACCACGCGCGTGACCGCCCCTGGCGCCTCGAACGCGCTTGGTGTGAACGTTTTTACTGCCCCGGGAAAGGCTATGGTCGGCGAGCGGCCCAGGCCCTTCGGCGAAGCGCTTGGCTTTGACCCGATCACGTCGACTTTAATCTTCGGCGAGCACGACGCGGTGTTGGTAGACGCAATGATGACCGTGGCTGAGGCCGAGGCGCTCGCGGATTGGGTTGCTCTGCACAACCGCAACTTGGAGACGATCTACATGACGCACGCCCATTTCGACCACTTCTACGGTCTGGGCATTCTGCTCGACCGTTTCCCGGGCGCTCGGGCGATAGCAACGCCCAAGACGGTGAACGCCATGCAGATGTCTTTCACTCCCCCAGTCGAGCGGTTAGCCCGCCGGTGCTTTCCTGGGCAAGTCCCCCCAAGTTAGTCGCCCCTCAGCCCTACGAGCCTGACACGTTCACACTCGAGGGCCACGAGTTGCGCATCATCGAGCAGGGCCACACCGATAGTGCCGATACCGCGTCTCTATACGTTCCATCGATCGGCCTGATCGTCGCGGGCGACGTTGTGTACAACCAATGCCGCATGTATGTCGGCGACACCACCCCAGAGACCCGAAAAAATTGGATCGCGGCGCTAGACCGGTTGGCAGCGCTGAACCCGGCGATTGTTGTCGCCGGTCACAAGAAGCCTGGCGCGCCCGACTCTCCCTCGGCGAAAGACACCAAGCGTTACCTGCAGGACTTCGATCGGGTGCAGAAAACCGCGACGTCCGACCAGGAGCTGTTCGATCAGATGACGGAACTGTACCCGCATTGGGTAGCCAATCAGTCGTGGCTGATGTTCGGATTTCCGCAGCCATCACCCACATCAACCGCCGATGCGAATTGAGACACCGATTCTCGAGAAGCGTTGCCGCGGCCACCAAACCATCTGTTTATGAAAATCTTTCCGTCAAGCTGATTGGATAATTTCGCGCCGCAAGGAACCGCTCTTGATAGAATCTGGCTCGGTGCTAACCATCCTTCAATCCTCAATCAATTGGGAAGCTTGGACTGCGATTGGGACGGTCTCACTCGCGGTCATCGCTGGTGTCTCTGCCCTCTACGCCAAACAACAACTGAACGATTTTCGTAGAGAATCGAGAATCGCGCACCTTATTTCGCTCGTGGACCAGTTCGAGCGTGAGCCTATGGCAGGCACCCGCCGAACGCTGGGTGCGAAGCGAGCCCCGGGTGGCGTCCTAGTCCCACTCGATTTGAACAATCCCCCACCAGAACTCCACGACGTAATGAATTTCTTCGAACACATGGGTTATCTGCTGGAAGGTGGGTATCTCAACATTGAAGACGTTTCGGTCGAATTCCATTACTGGATTCTCCATGTGTGGGCTGACGCCAGAAAACTCATCAAGAGTGAGCAGGCCGAGAATGCAATTTACTACGAGTTCTTCGAGAAGATGGTGAATCGCCTGCTTGAGTACGACCGGCCACGAACCGGTGCGCTTCAGTTGCCCACCGATACAGAAATCGAAGACATTTACGCCGAAGAATCGCACCTGCCAATCGGCAGTCCGATACCTCGCTCGAAGAGGTCAAAGCGTCGTTCCAGCAGCTAGATCACAATCAATGGAATGGCAACGTCCAGCATACGGAACCTCTATCGCTACGAGCCGATGCTATAGGCGATATCCTGCTAACCCACACCAAGTACCACCCACTGGCAAATCGCACGCTAGGACCGGTCGATTCCATACGAGCAACTAGGGTTTAGCGCCTCGGAAGTCGGTTAAGCGGAAAAGTTCCGTTTAGCGGTGGAAGGTAAGCGCGTTATCGGGACCTTGGGTCTATGCCGATGCGAGCTACTTTTGCGTCGTGAAGCAAGGTACTCGGGCGTGGCTTTTGGAAACCCAGCCAAGACTCCCGATAGCAATTGATTCGCATCGGGATCGGGAACGCTTCACCGGAGTTCGTCGCGTTACCGAGTGCAACGATTGCCAGTGCGATGCAGTGAAATGGGGTCGCGAGTTCCTACGCGAGTGCGCTAGCCGCCTTGGCGGAAAGTTGTTCTTTCAACTCCGGTGAGGCCTTTTGCGTTAAGCCGCAGAGGTTGCAGCGGACAGCGTAGTTGCTTGCTAAGGGAATGACGGGAATAAAGAACAGCGTGAACCACTGACGCGATTCGATCGCGCTATGCACCGTGGGCCTGGTGCACTAATCCGGCTTCCAGTGCGTCTTTGGTGGCAGTTATGGTCACGGCTGCTTCGGGGATTAAGGTGCCAAAGCCAAGTGCGGGCATGCGGCCGGCTCCGTGGCCGAGTGGAATTCTGGTCATCCGCAGATCAGAAGATGCAGTCATTGGCTAGTCCTCCTAGGTAGTTCGCGCGGTCCGGGTGAAGCGCTCGGATGCAAAAATTAGATGCAGGGTGTCGCAGACTGGACAGTTCTGATTTGTCGACGCGAAGGGAGTTGAGCCGATAGCCGCCAGTCGACAGCTGACAGTTTTTGAAAGCGGAGCTTGCCACCGTGAAGATGAACTTCATCGTTATTTCGTTATTTCAAATCTGAATCAAGGCATGTGCATAGACTACTGCAGGCTTTATGGTGGATTTCTGCAGGCTTATCAGGATCGGTGTAATTGGTCGGGAAGTTTATAATGCGCCAGCGTTGGGTAATAGATGCGGGAGATGGTGCCATCTTGCCGTTGGCAGGGCTCGCGGATAATGCACTCTAAACAAATCTAAACAGGGAGTGGGGGGATATGAAGAAAATCATTATGGCCGGGCTGATCGCGTTGATGTTCCTTGGAGTGAATGCGGTCGCGCAAGATCAAGATTGGTATCACGACCGCGACGGCCGTTACCACGGGGATGAGTGGCGGGCGCATGTGTTCGCGGAGGTAAGGACAGATTTGGACCACGTCTGGAGCGAGAAGCACGCGTCCGAAAAGGAACGTGACCGTCTGGAGAGAACCAAGCAAGAGTTGATGGATTTGCAAGCGAAGCTGGAGCACGGAGAGTGGGACAACGGGCACGTGAACGATGTGATTGATTCTCTGCAAAAGTCAGCGAATGACAATCGGCTATCGGAGCGGGACCGGGCGGTGTTGAGCGATGACGTGAGCCGGCTGAAGGATTTGCAGAAGGAACACAACGGGTCGAGGCATTAGGCATCCGGGGCTGATGCCCCGGTAATACCAGCATTGGGCGTTGTCGGCGTCTGAGGCTACTAGCAAATCACCACTTTTATGACGAAGGGCGGCTCGCAAGGTGGCGAGAATTTCGTCGTTGCACGTCACCCAGGGGACGGTCTTGGCTCTGCCGGAATCTAGTTCAGCAGCGCGATTGGCAATCTCTTGTTGCCAGGTGCTCTCGGCATCCTCGTCCACAGTATCGTCGAGGCTCTGCACCAACGAGACGGCGATCTGCGCGCGCTCTTCCTCGGTCAGCGCCAGCGCTTTTTCCAGGATTTCCAGCGACCGCTGCGTCATACCCGGATTATACCCCCGGTAAACCTGGGGAAGAACACGGAACTCGGCACACAGGACAGGGTTCCCGCTTCTACGCTAAAATAGGGGATATGTTGAACCAGATTGCGGGATTTGATGTTAGCGGGATGCGGCATGGGCGGAAGAAAACCTATGCGGTGAAGGTTGGCCACGTAGTGGTGGGCGGGGGCGCGCCGATTGTGGTCCAGTCGATGACCAACACCGATACGGCGGACGTGGAGTCTACGCTGAAGCAGACGCTGGAACTTGCTGAGGCGGGCAGCGAGATTGTGCGCTGGACGGTGAACGTGCCGGAAGCGGCGGCGGCGGTGCCGGTTATCAAGAAGCGGTTGCTCGATGCGGGATGCAACGTGCCGATCATTGGCGATTTCCATTACAACGGCCACGTGCTGCTGACCAAATATCCCGAGTGTGCCTCAGCGCTGGACAAGTACCGCATCAATCCCGGAAATGTGGGGGCTGGGCAAAGGCGCGACGAACAGTTTTCTACGATCTGCAAAGTGGCCGTCGATCATGGCAAGCCAGTGCGCATCGGCGTGAATGGCGGTTCGCTGAATCAGGAATTGGTGATGCGCAAGATGCAGGAAAACACCGACGCCAACCTGGGCAAAGAGTCGGAAGAAATCATCAACGATTGCATGGTGATTTCCGCGCTGGAGTCCACCGAACTGGCGCTGGAAAGTGGGCTGCGCAACGATCAAATTATTATTTCGTGCAAAACGTCGCGGCCGCGCGATTTGATTACTGTGTACCGCGATCTGGCCAGCAAGACGCAACAGCCGTTGCATCTGGGATTGACCGAAGCTGGCATGGGCATGAAGGGCATGGTGTGGTCGGCGGCGTCGCTGGGCGTGCTGCTGTATGACGGAATTGGCGACACGATTCGTATTTCGTTGACGCCTAAGCCCGGCGGCGATCGTCGCGAAGAAGTGTACGCGTGCCACGAATTGCTGCAGGCTTTGGGGCTGCGTTCGTTTTCGCCGAGCGTTACGGCGTGCCCGGGATGTGGCCGGACTACGAGTTCAACGTTTCAGGAACTGGCGGAAAGTGTGCAGGGCTACATTCGCGACATGATGCCGACGTGGAAAACACAGTATGAGGGCGTGGAAACGATGACGCTGGCAGTGATGGGCTGCATCGTGAATGGCCCCGGAGAATCGAAGGCCGCGAATATTGGAATTAGCTTGCCGGGGACTGGCGAAGCGCCGCGGTGCCCGGTGTACATCGATGGGAAGAAAGATGTGACGCTCGAAGGGACGTATGAGGAGCTCGCGGCGGCGTTTCAGAAGCTGGTGGATGATTATATTAGTACGAAGTTTGCGCGGAAGACGGCGGAGGTTGGGGCGAAAAGATGATTCGGACCTCGATTAGGTAGGGATTTCCTTGTGCCAGCAGGCTGCCGGCGCTACCAACCGGTTGTTCGCTGCGCTTTGTTTGAGACGGCGGAGGTTGGGGCTCGGTAGGGTGGGGCGAGAAGATGATTCGGATCTTGAATAGGTAGGGATTTACTTGTGCCGGCAGGCTGCCGGCGCTACCAACCGGTTGAATGAGGTGGATGCTGCGGTTAATTGGGGACGGCGAAGCCGGGCGGGAAGCGCGACTCGATCTCAGGGAGTTCGTGGATGTAGGCTTCGTCGGAATCGGAACGCGGGTCGGCATATTCGTAGCGTTCCACCCAGGCTCCCGCTTCATCGTATTTTCCGGCGTAAAAATGAAAGACCCGGGCGCCAAATTCGGTGGGCTCAAGGCGCGTCCAGACAATCAGCAGTGGAAACGCCGACTTTGAGGAAACGTAGCCGAAGGTTTGGGCGTCTTGAATCTCCAGCGCTTTATCGAATTTTCCATCTTTAAAAGTGAACACCCACATTTTGCAATTCCCTTCCACGTTGCAGTAACAGAATCCGCGTCCAAGAAGCGCGAAGGCTTGCTCGCCCTTCGCGCTTGGCGGTAAACGATACGCATCCAGGGCGTGCCGATGCGTCTCGTTACACGAGATTGCGGATTTTACGGCGGTGGAAGAAACCTGCTGGAAGATGGCGTCGGGAAGGGAGACGCGTTCGCCGGCGCGGGCATCGCGTTTGGCGTGCAGCGCAAATTCCTCGACAACATTGCGCAGAAAATGATGTTGGGTTCGTGCGATTGGGACGGCAAGTGCGATAGCGGCAATGAATGCGAGCAGGCGAAAGCGGCGCATAGTTAAAACACTCTCCAGAGTTATCGGCAGAATTGGCGCAAAGCGTTACGTGACCGGAGGCGCGGTGGAGAGCAAACTTGGTGTGGTAAAATCAGGCAGCTTTAATGAAAGAGTAGTTAACAAACAGCCATGAAAATCTCTCGTGAAGATGTGCTGCGCGTGGCGCAACTCGCTTATCTGGAATTAAGCGAAGCGGAGTTGGAGACGTATCGCGCGCAGATTGATGAAATTCTGGAATACATCGGGAAGCTGAATGAGTTGGATACGGCGAATGTGGAACCGATGGCGCAGGTGTTGACGGACGATCAAACGGCGGACGCAACATTGCGTGAAGATATTGTGGTGCCGTGCAATGTGGCGGAAGAGGTGATGAAGCATGCGCCGGATGTGGAGCCACCGTATTTTCTGGTGCCGAAGGTGATTGAAAGATAGCCAGAAGCGACGAGTGACGAACGGAAAACGATGACGAAGACGTGGACAATTGAGTCGGTACGCGAGGCGATTGGCGCGAAGAAGATATCCGCGCGGGAATTGGCTGCGGAATATTACAAGCGCATTGCGGCGCGCAATGGAGAGTTGAATGCGTATTTGACGCTGAGTGAAGAGCGGGCGTACGCGCAGGCGGACCGCGTGGATGGAATGGTGGCGAAAGGCGAGACATTGCCGGCGCTGGCGGGCGTGCCGATTGCGATTAAGGATGTGCTGAATACGCGGGGAGTGCGCACTACTTGCGGATCGAAGATTCTGGAAAATTACATACCGCCTTATGATGCTACGGCGGTGAGCCGTTTGGAAGCTGCGGGCGCGGTGCTGCTGGGAAAAACGAACTGCGATGAATTTGCGATGGGCAGCTCCAACGAGAATTCGGCGTATGGAGCGGTGCGGAATCCGGAGGCGCTGGACCGAGTGCCGGGAGGATCGAGCGGCGGGTCGGCAGCGGCGGTGGCTGCGGATTTAGCAGTGGCGTCGCTGGGAACGGATACGGGCGGATCGATACGGCAACCAGGAGCGTTGTGCGGCGTGCCGGCGATGATGGGAAGTTACGGACGGGTGTCGCGATATGGATTAATCGCGTTTGCATCGTCGCTGGATCGGATCGGGCCGTTTGCGCATAACGTGGCGGATGTCGCGAAGGTGCTGCAGATTATCGCGGGCCGAGACGCGAATGATGCGACATCGACGACGGCGGAAGTGCCGGACTACGGTGCATCGCTGGGGAAACCGGTGAAGGGGATGAAAATTGGAATCGCCAAGGAATATTTCGCGGAGGGAATGGATTCCGGCGTTCGGGAAAAGATCGGATTGGGAATCGAGTTGCTGCGGAAGCTTGGCTGCGAGTTGGTGGATATTCAATTGCCGCACACCGACTATGCGATTGCGACGTATTACATTATCGCGACGGCGGAGGCGAGTTCGAATCTTGAGCGCTACGACGGGGTGCGATATGGACTGCGGGTGGAAGGCGATTCGCTGATTGATATGTACCGGAAAACGCGCGGGGCGGGATTTGGCGCGGAAGTGAAACGACGGATTGTGCTGGGGACGTATGTGCTATCGGCGGGATATTACGACGCGTATTACTTGAAGGGGCAGAAGGTGCGGGCGCTGATTGCGCAGGATTTTCGCGATGCGTTTTTGAAAGTGGATGCGATTGTGACGCCGACTTCGCCGGTGCCGGCGTTTAAGCTGGGAGAGCGGACGAACGATCCGTTGCAAATGTATCTGGCGGACATTTATACGGTTACGGGATCGCTGGCGGGACTGCCGGGGATTTCTGTGCCGTGTGGGAAGATATGCGGGAAGTTGCCGGTGGGGTTGCAGATTTTTGGCCCGGCGTTTGGCGAAGCGCAGGTCTTGCGATTGGCGCACGCGTTTGAAGAGGCGGGCGGAGCGGGATTGTAGTTCTTGGCGTTGTGCGGCAGCGAGAAAGCTCAGCATTCCGATTCGTGTGCCAAGTAGATTCGTTGAGAAGTGCGCTCCCTCAGCGGCTGAAGCCGCAGCCAGGTTGCATCATTTTTGGCACGGCTGAAAGCCGTGCCCTGACGAAAGCGATGCATGGATGGGAAAGACAAAGTCCCACACGCAACTACGGCGTATGGGGCATCTGGCGACTGCGAGAAGACCACCTGTCAGAAATGACAGTCGAGGTTAGGCATGGGACGGCTTCACTCCTGAAGGAGTGATCTACAGGAGTCACTTTTCGGTCGTGCGAGCAATGGAGAAGCGGTTTGGAGGGCCTCAGCCTTGGAGGGATGAGGTACAGAGGCGGTTCCTGCTAGAGTATGGGGGTGCCTTCTCTCGACGCCATCCAGGAGAAGCTGAAACGAGCGCAGACGGGATTTTTCCGCGCGGCTGACGCGATTTCCGCCGAGCAATGGAATAGCAAGCCGAGCGCGGAAGAGTGGTCGGCGGCGGAGATGGTGGCGCACCTGGTTACGGTGGAACGCGCGATTCTGGGCGGCGCGGATCGCATCACGCAGAAGACTCCAAAATACATTCCGTTTACAAAACGATTTCACTTACCGCTGTGGCTGGTGGAAAGCCGGCTGATACGGCGCAGATCGCCTATACCGCTAGACCACGGTTTGTTGGCGGACAAAGAAGAAATGCTGGCGGAGCTGCGCGCGGCACGAGAGCGGACGCTGGCGTTTCTGGAAGAAACGCGAAAGCGGGATCTGAGTGCGTATCGGTGGACACATGCATTTTTGGGGATGTTGAATGTGTATGAATGGATTGAAATGATCGCGGCGCACCAGGTGCGGCACACGAAGCAGATGAGAGAGTTGGGAGGGAAACTCCCGAAAGCTGTAGGAATTTCGCAAAATCAGAACGTTTTTGCACACCAACCTGTACGTAGAGACAGGTACTGACCGCAGGGACAGTCGGTGAGAAGTGTGGAAAAGCCTAATAAAACAGCGCATTTACGAAAAAGTACTAGAGATTTCGTTTTTGCGTAATCAAACGGACCTACTATTGCTCTAACATTTAGCATCTCCTAACCTGTCACCAGCATCTCACCAGGTAAGGGACGATCCGAAACGGTGGAGAGCTGAGGTAGAGCCCTTGGTAAAAGTAAAATCAAGCCAGAAAATCTTCACAGAAGCAGAAGTCGCGAGCCTGACGGGAATCTGCGCGGAGCATCTGCACAACTTTGCGCGGAGCCGGCACCTGGGATTCATCGCGCGTGCGGCGGAAGCTGCAGGCGCACAAGCTGACCAGTGGTTGTTCACGCTGTCAGACCTGATGGTGTTGGTGACGTTGTTCCCGCGCTGCTCGCACTAAGAAGCTGTTTTTGCCCTCGTTGGACCCCGCCTGCCTGCGAACTGATTAATTTTCCTAAGACAATTTGATTTTATGCGGCGTGGTGTCGTTGTTTGGCCCAGACTGCTCGTATTTTGATGTCGACTTGTGCCGGCAAGATGCCGGCGCTACAGGACGAGTGGCGTGGGCTGCTGCTGGATTCGAGAGATCGGAGAGTGACGAAGGCGGCCGTGGCCTTACAAAAAGGTGGGTACTCCCGGAACGGTTGGCGGGGTTATACCATGGGCCGACCAGGCCATGCCTCTCTTGCCCATAACGACGGGATTTGGCTTGATGGCGGGAGTTGTGGTCTGAGCGTGCACTGAGCAGGACACTTGTTAGCTGAAATGGGAAAGGGGAAATTATGATTCTGATTACTGGGGCGTCTGGGATGGTGGGCGGGGCGGTTTTGCAAGAAGTGCGGAAGACGGGGAAACCGTTTAAGGCGATGTACCGGAACGAGGGCGACGCCAAGAAGTCGGCGGGAGGAAGTGGGAGCGTGATTGCGGATTTCGCGGATAAGGCGAGTATGCGGAAAGCGTTGGATGGCGTTGAGGTTTTGTATCTGGTGTGCTCGCCGATTCCGCAACTCGTGGAGCTGGAAAGCAAAGCCATCGATGTTTGCGCGGAAAAGGGCGTGAGGTATGTGGTGCTGAATTCGGCTTTGGGCGCAGGGCAATATGACAAATCGTTTCCGGCGTGGCACGGCAAAGTGGAAGAGAAGCTTAAGGGGACGAAGCTGGGATGGGCGATTCTGCGGCCGAACGGATTCATGCAGAACATTGTTACGTACAATGCGCCGACGATTCGATCGCAAGGGGCGTTCTATGCGGCGATGGGGAACGCGAAGACCAGTGTGATTGATGTGCGAGACATCGCGGAGGTGGCGGCGAAGATTCTGTTGGCACCGAGCGAGCATAGCGGGAAGACGTACGAACTGAACGGGCCGGAAGCGGTGAGCAACGACGAAGTTGCGGAACGGATTTCGCGAGCGACCGGGCGGACGGTGAAGTACGTAGATATTCCGGAAGAGGCGCAAAGAAAGGCAATGCTGGATGCGGGGATGCCGGAGTGGCAGGTGAAGGCGCTGCTGGAACTGCAGGAATATTACGTGAGCGGGAAATGCGGCGACGTGACAGATGTCTTGCCGCAACTGTTGGGACACGCGCCGCGGACGTTGGACCGGTTTCTGGAAGAGAACAAAGAGAGCTTTCGCAGCCAAGCGGCAGGGGCGTGAGGAAACTATGTCGACAATGGGGCAGGGACGAGCAGGCGTGAACGCGAAGACGGGGATGACGCACGAGGAGATGAAAGCGTTTGTGCGAGATCATTTCGAAGAGTTCGTGAATCGGAAGAATCTGGAAATCGGCAAAGTAAACTTTGCGCCGGAGTTTGTGGATTATGGAGCGGACGTGCCACCGGGACTGCCGCCCGGGCCGGCGGGGGCGATGCAGTATGTTGGCGGAGCGTATAAGAAGTTTCCGGACATTCATGTGGAGATACTGGATTTGATCGCGGAAGACGATCGGGTGGTGGTGCGGAATCACTGGACGGGAACGGAAGCGGCGAGCGGGACGAAGTACGAGTTTTCGGGGATTGTAATCTGGAGAATTGCGCACCGGCAATTGGTGGAGCGGTGGGCTTATTTGACGGCGCCGGGGGTGGTGAAAGAATAGGAAGGAGGGGCGGCGAGTGAGGCAGCCGGGCCGCAGAACAGGAACTACTCGCAAGACGGGTCGGTCACAAAGGTATGTGGAGGGGCAATGATGTTGC
>Ga0210396_10006459_pt1 | contig 11233 bp, 12 predicted proteins | sample IncBWH17OmetaG_FD_155466 | JGI IMG/M metagenome (GOLD analysis project Ga0210396, IMG submission 155466) | Forest soil microbial communities from Barre Woods Harvard Forest LTER site, Petersham, Massachusetts, United States - Inc-BW-H-17-O ...
GAGCGCGCTGGATTACGCCTGGGTCGCGACCAGACCAGCGCCGACCACGCACGGCTATCTCGGCTTTGTCCACTTTGGATTTCGACTCGGCTACGGCGGCGTGTACCTCGAGCGCGTTTTCCATGAGTCCCGCAACAGAGCTTATCTCGAGAGCCTTTGCCAATCGGGCGCCGTTCGCGAAACAAGCGACACGCGCGGGCTGCCGTTCCTGCCCACGCAGACCCGATTCGGATTCGGTTTTCATCGCGAAAACTGGAACGATAGTCTGCGAAGATACCGGCTCATTTCCGTCATCATTCCCCTCTGGTGCCTTATCCTGCCGACGGCGGTGATGCCGCTCTACCGTTGGACCCGCCCCATTCGCGAAGCGTGGCGTCGTGATCCAATCCCGGGCATGTGCCGGCATTGCAACTACAATCTCACTGGCAACGTCAGCGGCGTCTGTCCGGAGTGCGGGACGCCGGTTGCGGGGAAGGTCGAAGTGAACGCGTGAGACGAAAGCTGTTCAATTTCGCCGCCTTCGTGTCGCTTGCGCTGTGCGTGGGCACGGCGTCGCTGTGGGCGCGGAGCTACTGGATCTGGGATCGTCTCTCGCACGATGTCATGCATGACGGTCAGTGCGGTCACGTTCTAACCTGGGACTCGTCGCGTGGTGAAATCGCCATAACGGTCTTGCGGTTCGACCGCCCATGGAGGTTCGCCAGAATCCATCGATTGATGCATCGTTCGGGACAACCGTGGCGGCAACCATCACCAACAGCCGCTGGCTTCGCCCGCGATGCAGGCCAGGCAACGATGTGGATAGGAATTGGCGGCGTTCGATCTGATGATGGCGGCAGCGGCTCGGGAATACTCACGCCCATTCACTACGGTCGCTTCCTGTTGCCGATGTACGCTGTATTCCTCTGTTTTGCGACCCTTCCATTGTACTGGCTTGCATCGTTCAGGCGCATTGGGCAAGGCTGCTGTGAATCGTGCGGCTACGACCTCACCGGCAACACCAGCGGCGTCTGTCCTGAGTGCGCCACGCTGGTCGCGGACAAGGCGGGGGCGGAATCGTGAAACGCAGTGTTTCGAAAATTGCCTTATCTTCCTTGATCCTCGGTTGTCTGGGGCTACTTCTGTGCACCACCAGCATCTTTAAATGGATCGGTGTGCTGGATACCACGCGAACCGTCGATCCGGCTGGCCGCGTATGGGCGACCGACCAGCAAGTGTTCGGTGTCCATGACGGCATATTTTATTGTTTTCAATGCGAAACCGGCTCGGAAGATATGCGATTCCCGACGCCGACCTATGCGTATCGTCAAAGCCGCGATTGGGGCATCGTCGATGTGCTCAATAAAACGCGGCCGACAACCTACGGCTATTCGAACGAGCGGTATCCGGGCGTGGTCATGGCGAACCAGTTCTACGAGGCGCACCAGTGGAGTTTTCCGGTTTGGCCGATCGTTTTCCTGCTCCTGTATCCGGCCGCAGCTCTCACCTTGCGAATTTGGCGCCGCCGCGTAGCGATTCGCAGCGGGCGGTGTCGGGACTGCGGCTATAACCTCGCCGGCAACACCAGCGGCGTCTGTCCCGAGTGCGGAACGCCGGTCGCGGGGAAGGTGGGGGCGAGCGCGTGAGACGCAAGCTATTCAACGTGACGGCGGTGGTGTCGCTGCTGCTGTTCGTCGCGGCGGTGGTGTCGTCCCTCAGGCGCGCACCGCTCACGTTTCTCACGGTCGATTTGTCTCGCGAACGACATCTTTACATCAGGTGGGATGGAGGACTGGACGTATCAGTTCTGACGACGCTTGGCGCGAGCGGGCCATCCATTTCGGCACCAAACGGCTCGGCCGCACCCGGCACTTGGGTCGACACAATGCGGAGGCGTCCGTCAATCGCTGGTTTCGAGTTCGGAAGAAGGCACGATGTTGGAGTGGTCGGTCAGCACATGCAGGTCCATGCTTTTGCCGTAGCGCGAGCGGATGGCTTTAGAATCCCGGCGTGGTTCATCATTCTGCTGACTGCTCTATTGCCGTTGCGGTGGGTGCGGATGGCACGCGATAAAGCAGAGGGTCCGTGCTGCCCTACCTGCGGCTACAATCTTACCGGCAACGTCAGCGGCGTATGTCCGGAGTGCGGGACGCAAGCATCGAGGCATCTTTTTTGTGGCACGGGTTTCCAACCGGTTTCCAACCCGTGGACGAGCGAGTCGTTGAACTGACGCCGGTGTTGGTGTGGGAAATCCACCTTGCCTTGCCGCGTGTTTCTGTGCTGCAGCCGCATTGCCCTTGCCAATGGAACTTCGTTTTCCCACACCAAAACCGCTGCCTGTTGAACGACTTCACCGGCGCACGGGTTAGAAACCCGTGCCACGAAAAAACGGCTCGCGCCAGACGAAAAACGCTCAGTTTGAGTTCGTTAGCGGCCTGCGTGAAGACGCGAACGGCATGTGCCCCGATACGCCACCCCGTCCCCGCAAGCTCCACGGTCCGCGTGCGCCATCACCACTTCCCCGCGGGGCATTTTTCTTCGAGGTTTCGGGCCTTGGCCCAGGTGAGGCAGCCGCACAGGTCGCAGCGGTAGATCAGGCCGAGGGACAGGATGTTGTGCTCACAAGTGGAGCAGATGGCCAGGCGGGTTTTGATCTGCTGGTCGTCGGCGCCGCCGGCGCCGGTGAGGGCTTTGGCGATGCCGGCGACGCCATGGGCGATTGTCTCAGCGGTGGTTTTTTGCACGGGGTAAAGATTCTGGGGGCAGTGGCCTTCTTTGGCATGCTCGCGCACGTCCAGGCCGTCGGCGGTGCAGAGGCAGGGTTTGTCTTCCGCGCAGATGCGCTGCCGGAAGGGGCATTTGTTGCAGATCGCGATGTACTGTTCGAAGGAGGACATCAGGTCTTCAGTAGACTCCCTGCGGCGGTGGCGGCCGCGACGGGCGCATCATCGGGCGGACGTCATATTGGCCTAATCGCAGATAGTACGCATTGTCGCCGGTTTCGGGCGCGTCCAGGGCCGGCCATTGCTGGCGTACGCCGGGCCAGGCGGGGAAGTCGAGGATGACGTCGTGTTTTGCCGGGGCTACGTGCAGGGGGAGGATGAACACCGTCCGCGGCAGCATTTCCCATTGACGGGTGTCGGCCTGGGCGGTGGCCTTGAGCAGGAGTCCGCCGGCAATCAGGCCGAAGGTGACTGCGGGATCGGAGTGATGGTTGAAGGCGGCGTTTCCGATGCCCGCCGCCACCAGTGCGGTGCCGGCGACGGACTTGATCGCGCGGATGGTGTCGATGTCCTCCCACTGACGGTCCTGTGCCATCGCAACCAGATCCACTGGCGGGAGATTGGCATTGTGAAGCTCCTGCAAGCGTCCGTCCACGACGACCGACGGCAGCGGAATCGGCCCGGCCTCCTGCGGCGTCGGGCGGAAGCCGACGAATGTCCCGTCGCCGTTGGTCGTTTTGCGCGGGCCGTAGCCCATGTCGACGATCAAGAGCAGGTTCGATTGCTCGTTGGTTGAAGCCGCGGCCAGCGAAGCAAAATCGGGGCGCAACTGGACAACGCGATCGAAATTCTTTTGTGCCAGGTCCGCCCGACCCAGCCGCTGATAGCTCTTGGCGAGCATCAGGTACCCGAGCACGAAATTGCTTTCGACCTCCTTGTATTGATCGTTTTTCTCCTGCCCCTCGCCGTAATCGCGAAGCTTGAACAGGGCATTCTCGAAGGCGCCGCGGGCGTTGCCGTAGTCGTGGTGGCTGTAGTAGATCACGCCCAGGTAGAAGTTGACCATCGCCCGCTCGTAGGGCTCGCCCTTCCACACCTTGATATTTTCCGAGACCAGCGCCGCGCCAAGCGAGCGGCCGCCGTTGTTGACGCCGACGCTGTTGATGACTTCGTAGGATCGGAGCAAGGCGCTCTCGGCGGTAGCGTAGTCCTCCGCCGCCAGCGACGCCGAGCCCAGCCGGTCGTTGTTGAGAACAAAATTCTCGTCGGTCTTCTCGGCCAGCGGCTTCAGGAGTTCGACGGAGCGAAGATAGTCGCCCATGAAATAGCTGGTGACGGCTTCCTGGGCTTCCTGCTGCGCGGGACTGACGCAGCCGGGCAAGAAAAGGAGAAGCGCAACAAGGGCGAGAATTGTGGTGCGGGCTTTCCAGCTTGCACTTGTTTCCCCCTCTCCCTCCCGGAGAGGGTTGGGGTGAGGGAGAGTGATGTGGCACAGCCGCCCTCGGCTGCGTTCGACCGAAGGTCGAAGAGTACTCCTTCCGCCTGCCGGCGGAACACAGCCGGGGGCGGCTGTGCCACAAGGTTTCCCCTCACCCCTGCCCTTTCCCGGAGGGAGAGGGGGAAGGAGTGCGATCCTCGCTGAATGATCAGCTTGCGGTCCGATCATGTCTAATCCAGAAACCCCTTCACGGCGGATTTCTTCACCTTATACGAATCGGACCAGAGGACGTTCCGGGTTTGCAGGTTGCTCAGCTGATAGGAGCAGACATAGAAGTCACTGCGTCCCTGCGAGGTTTCGCGCGTGAGCGAGCTGAAGACGGCGGTGAGGGCGTACTGTGGGTTGATCGCATCGGGCGACGGCCCCAGGGGTACTTCCAATTCCTTGCCGCGAAGATCGTAAAATTCGTCTCGGTTCAGGATCCAGACAAATTGATTGGGGTTGCGCTGGCTCAGAAGCGCGCGGACGCGTGCTGTGAAGGCTTCGGCCTGCCCGCGCGGTAAAATCTCGGCGGTCAACTGGTTCTCGACCGGCTGCACGACGACCTTGAGTGCGCCGTCCTTTGCGATGGCCTGCTGCACGCGCGGGTCGGCGACGATGCTGCGGGCCATCTTGTCGGTCATCTGCTGGAGATCGACGCTGTCCAGAAACGTGTTCGTCCCGCTTTGCACCGCGCTGGTGCAGCCAGCGAGAAGCCATGGAAGCAGCGGGATTGCAAGCCCGCGACCGATGCGCGTCATCGCGCCACCTTGACCTGGTAGAGCCGGTCAAACGCGATCGTCCGGTTGTGGAGGTTGATGACCTTGAACTCGATCTGATAGAAGTTGGTGGCGCGGTTGGGCAGGTCCATGGCAGTGCCGTAGAGGGCATAGTCGGGATTGATGGCCTGCGGGCCGCCCTGGCCCGTCGCATCGGCGGCGTTTCCTTCCAGCTCCTTGTTGCGCAACTCGTGGAACTGCTGCTTGTTCTCGATCAGTTGGATCCGGCCCGTGCTCTTCTGGGCCAGGTCGCCTTTGAGCGCCTGAAGAAAAATGTCAAAGTTGATCCGCGCGACCTGGTCGGTGGTCTTGTCCTCCATGTTGCTGACGACCAGCGTCCAGGCCGTGCCGCTGGCGTTGAGGGCCGGATCGGCCAGCAGGTCACGGGACATCTTGTCGGCGGCGCCGACCACGTCCTTGCTCTGGAGGCCGCTGTCATTGGGATTCAGCTCGTCGACCGGCTGCCGTGCCTGCTCGGGCGCGGAGCACCCGGAAACAGCCGCGAGCAGAATTGACGCCGACACCAGAATGGTTCTCCAGCTACTTCGCATGCCCAACTCCTTGGTGAGGAAAAAATCCATATTTCCCATTTGCAATGATATGGCAAGATGCCCTTGGCGCGCCGGCTTGGGTCTGACACGATGGATTAGACACGCGAGCGGCAAAAGCGGTGGGCGACGGACCCATCCTTTTATCGACCTGCGTGTCTGATCCTGTGGCGTTTTTGCCCTGGGAGGTTGTGTGCGATCAACTGGTTGCGTGCGATTGATTGGGGGCTTTGCCTTGCTGGTTGGCGTGGCGGCGGGGTGTTCGCAGGATCGCCCGCCTGAAGTGGCCCGCGTGCCAGGCCCGCAGGAGCGGCAAATGGCGTCCGACACGCAGCTTTCCAAGCCGCTGCCCGGCGAGTCGCAGGCGCCGCTCCCTCCGCCCCCGTTCAATAATGACGTCCCGCTGGTGGGTCAGGAAATTCCAGAGATGCCGCGGTTTGTGGAGGCGTACAACAGGGTAGGCCGGCCGCGGCTGGTTGTCTGGGTCAGCGGCGCCACCGCCCAGGGTTATGACGAGGCAGCAGCACGATCGATTGACTACGGCGCTATGCAGGCGGCTCTGAGCGACTGGCTTTCGGCCGGCGGGCGCGTTGCCATCCTTTCCCCAGAAGCGGCCCATCAGGCACTCAGTCCGCAGCAGGCCCAGGCCCTCAACAGCGGGCAGGTCACTAATGGAAAGCAGATCTCCGATCAGATTCATGCCGACGTTCTGATTTCAGTGCGGGCCGAAGTGACGCACCAGGGCGGGAGCGGGCCGGTCGTGCGCGTGGTGGCCGACGCCTCGAACCTTGCGGGCGGCGAGTCGATTGGGCGGGCGTTTGTCGATATGCCGCCGCCGCTCGACAAGCCCGAGATCGACAGCCTCACCCGATTTCTGGCCCGCAAATTGATGACGGAAATGACGGGCTCGTGGACGGCGTTCGGCACGAATCCTCCGACGACCGAGCCGCACTGATTGAGGAGGAATCAACCCATGCTCAAGCGATTTGCCATTCTTCTGCCAGTTGTCGTCTCCGTTGCAGGTTGTACCACCAGTTCGGTGCCTGAGCCGATCCAGCCGCGGCAGGATGTTTACCATCCCGACGACCGCGCGCAGATTTATTTTGACAGTGCCGAGCTTCACGACCAGACCGCCGCCGGCACGCCCACCGTCGTGCGCGACGCCAACGGGTTGCTGCACGTGACCGTGCCGATCCGATCGGTGGTGAGCAATAAGCTCTACGTCGATTACCGGGTGCTCTTTTTCGACCGTGACCACCGTGAGATCGACCGCTCGCCGTGGCACGACAAATTCCTGACGCCCAATCTCCCGGATTCGGTTTCGATCAACAGCACCAGCCCGCTGGCCGACTCGTTTCAGGTGCAGTTCCGCTACTCCAACGCCGTTCAGAACGCGCAGCCACAGCAGCCCTCGACACCGGCCTATTGATCGCGGCACCGGCCAGTAGAGCCGCGGGTATGGCTGAGATTTCTCACTTCCGGTAAGGAAAAACAAATCATTTTCCGCCCCTCGTCAATCGAGGTGGCATCGGCTAACTTAGGGTTGTCACATAAAGGCCGCCGCGTCGGGCCAGGCGCTCCCCGCCGTTTGACTATTGATTGCTGGCGGACAAGGACGATCTCCAATAGCAAGGAACTCACTGCGATGCTTATCCGAACCTTCTCGTTGAAACGTGCCCTGCCCTTGCTTGCCGTGGTCGTGGCGGTCCTGGGCGCCCCGGCGGCCGCGATGGCCGGCGAGGGAAGCCTGGTCCTTCCCGATCTCCGTACCCAGAAGTTCTTCGGCGCCGATGGCCACACGCTGCTCACTCTCGGCCTGGTGATCCCCGTCCTGGGAATCGTTTTCGGCCTCGTGATTTATGGCCAATTGAAACGGCTTCCGGTGCACCGCTCACTCTTGGAGGTCTCCGACCTCATCTATGAAACCTGCAAAACCTATCTGCTGAATCAAGGCCGATTCATCCTGATTCTGTGGGCGTGTATCGCGGTGGTGATGATCGGATACTTTGGGTTCCTTCAGGGGAACGAGAAGTCCGCCCCCGGCTCGGCCGCAGCGGGGCTGACCGAATACAGCCGATCGCTTCAGGTCGTCATCATTCTCGCGTTCAGCCTGGTTGGTATCGCCGGAAGCTATTCGGTGGCGTGGTTCGGGATGCGGGTGAACACGTTCGCCAACAGCCGAACTGCCATGGCGGCGCTATCGGGCAAGGCGCGGCAGGTTTACGCGATTCCGCTCCGCTCCGGGATGTCCATCGGGATGGTGCTGATCAGCATCGAGCTGATTCTCATGCTCGTCATCCTGCTGTTCGTGCCGAGAAATCTGGCCGGCCCATGCTTTATCGGATTTGCGATCGGTGAATCGCTGGGGGCGGCGGCGCTGCGTGTGGCGGGCGGCATTTTCACCAAGATCGCCGACATCGGCGCCGACCTGATGAAGATCGTCTTCAAAATCAAGGAAGACGACGCCCGCAACCCCGGCGTCATTGCCGACTGCGTGGGCGACAACGCCGGCGATTCGGTCGGCCCCACCGCCGACGGATTTGAGACCTATGGCGTGACCGGCGTCGCGCTGATCACCTTCATTCTCCTGGCCGTCACCGATCCGGGCGTGCAGGTCCAATTGCTCGTCTGGATCTTCGCCATGCGCCTCATCATGGTGATCACCAGCGGCGTGTCTTATTTCGTGAGCGAGGGAATCGCCGCCAACCTCTACCGCAACACGACACGGATGAACTTCGAGCACCCGCTCACCATGCTCGTCTGGATCGCGTCGATCACCTCGATCGTCGGGACCTATCTCGTGTCGTATTTCATGATCGGAAACATCATTGTGGCCGGCGTTCCGCACCCGGAACTGTGGTGGAAGCTGGCGACGATCATCACCTGCGGAACGCTCGCCGGGGCGATCATTCCCGAGGTGACGAAGATCTTTACGTCGACCCACAGCCGGCACGTGCGGGAGATCGTGACGACCAGTCGCGAGGGCGGCGCGTCGCTGAACATTCTCAGCGGTCTGGTGGCCGGCGATTTTTCGGCGTTCTGGGTGGGCGGCGGCACGAGCGGTGGACTGATGGCGGTGGCCTTCGGCATTTCCACGCTGGGCAGCGGCGACAGCAGCCTGGGCGCGATCATGATCCCGCAGACCACCGCCGTCTTCGCGTTCGGGCTGGTGGCGTTCGGGTTCCTGGGAATGGGGCCAGTGACCATTGCGGTCGATAGCTACGGACCGGTTACCGACAACGCCCAGAGCGTTTACGAGCTTTCACTGATCGAAGGGCAGCCGGATGTTCGGGAATATGTCCAGAAGCTGTACGGCGTCCAGGTTGATTTCGAGCATGCCAAGTCGATGCTCGAGGAGAACGACGGGGCGGGGAATACTTTCAAGGCCACCGCCAAGCCGGTGCTGATCGGAACCGCCGTGGTCGGGGCCACGACTCTGATCTTCTCGATCATCATCCTGCTGGCCAACAAAGAGGCGGGCGCGTCGGGGGCGATTTCGGCGGGGATTATCAGCGTCGCGGCCCATCTTTCGGTGCTGAACGCGCCGTTCCTGATCGGGCTGATCGCCGGCATCGCGGTCATCTACTGGTTCAGCGGCGCCAGCGCCCAGGCCGTCATCACCGGCGCCTATCGCGCCGTCGAGTTCATCAAACGGAACATCAAGCTGGAAGGCACGGAGAAGGCGAGCATCCAGGACAGCAAGCGCGTGGTCGCCATCTGCACGCGCTACGCCCAGGCGGGCATGTTCAATATCTTTCTGGTGATCTTTTTCATCACCCTGTCCGCGGCATTCGTTGACGAGTTCCTCTTCATCGGCTATCTGATCGGCATCGCACTCAGCGGCCTGTTCCAGGCCATCTTCATGGCCAACGCCGGCGGGGCGTGGGACAACGCCAAGAAAATCGTCGAAACCGAATTGAAGGCCAAAGGCACCGCGCTGCATGACGCCACCGTCGTCGGCGATACGGTCGGCGATCCGTTCAAGGACACCAGCTCGGTCGCCATGAACCCGATCATCAAGTTCGCCACACTGTTCGGGCTGCTGGCGGTGGAACTGGCACTGACGCTCCCCCGCGGCACACGCGGCGGCTTGGCCGCGGCGTTCTTTGCCGTCGCCGCCATCTTCATCTACCGCAGCTTCTACGGAATGCGCATCGTTGAAACGCGATCCGAGGAGGCCGGCGCACGTCGCATGGAGGCGACTTCGGTGGTCAGCAAGTGATCTGGCCACGGCAGCCCGCCGACCGACCCACCGCTCATCGCTCCGCCGGGTGGATCAGGGTCGCACTCTGGTGTGGTGCGCCGGGGCAGGGCACGTTCATCACTTCCAGGACTTTGGCAAAGTGCTTGGGATCAACCGGGACCCAGGCATATTTGTTCCCCGGTTTCTTGACTTCGAAAACGGCGGGGTCGGCGACCGTCGGCCGGCTCCCGGTCGCGCCGGCTACCCCCTTCTGCTCTCGTCCGTATCCAGTTTGACGTTGAAGATAGCCGACGAACGGCGCAGCCCCCGGACAGCGGTAGACGTACGCTCGGACAGCGTCTTTTCCTTCGTACCGGAACGGAGTCAGCTCCTTGACGTCGTCAGTAAAATACGTTGCACCGTCATCGTCGGAGTAGAACTCGAGGTTGGCCACCGGCTGGGGAGGCGCCAGGTCGCGGCCGGCATCTCCGATCCAGAGCACGATAATCGCCAGAGCGATGATGGACAGTGCCGCTGCGATCGCGACCACGGGCCTTTGATTGAGCGCATGGCGAAGGCTCAGCTTCTCCTCCGGCCGTCATTGCAGCGACTATTGTTGTCCCGGCGCCACGGGAACCGCCAGGTCTGATCCGCCGCCGGGACATTGCACGGCAAGCTCCTCGTGCCACGGATCGTTTGGCTGCGACGTGACTGGGATCCACTTAGCGCCCTGAGGTTTTTTGATTTCGAATATCGGCGGGCTCGCCGAGGTGGTGAAAACCGCCTTGTAATCGCCTCCCAGCGTCTTCACGTCGAAGTGCGATTTCGCAGCGTCGGTATTACGGCCAAGCAATCCCACGAAGGTTGTTGAGCCACACCGAAATACGTACGCCCGTACGGCGTCCTTCCCGTTATGCTTGAAAGGGGTTACGTGCCCGATCACATCGACAAAGAAATTCTTTCCGTCGTCATCCGAGTAAAAACCCTTGCTCAAATCGGGCTTTCCCGTGAGGGGCTCGGGGGTTCCTGAGCTCTTGAGGTACCACACACCGCCGATGATGGCGATCAAAACCAGCCCGGCGGCGATGCCTCCGGCAACCATGGGGTTTTCGTTCAGGTAGGTCCGTATACTCATTCCAGATTCCTCCAGCCCGCTCTTTTGGCTACCGACGTCGAATTTCAACCCTAAGTCTAACCGAACCGGACACTTCCCTGCAATTCCCGACGGTGGATTTCAACCCGTCGGCGCTCTGGGATTGCCCGCGCATTGCGGGAGGGGCACCCAGCGCCGCCTTATATCCGAAATTCCCGAGCGTCCTGGAATATTCCCGTTGCGGCGCCTGTTTGACCCCTTCAGTGGACCTCCGGTGGTCGGAGGTTCCGAAATTCCCCATCTTTCGGTCCGGACCGGAATTGGAGTGTGTTATGCAACGCGTCAGAACAGGTAGGCGAGGGTTTACCCTCGTTGAACTACTGGTGGTGATCGGGATCATCGCGCTGTTGATCTCGATCCTGCTGCCGGCCTTGAACAAGGCCCGCGAGCA
>Ga0210396_10006460_pt1 | contig 11232 bp, 13 predicted proteins | sample IncBWH17OmetaG_FD_155466 | JGI IMG/M metagenome (GOLD analysis project Ga0210396, IMG submission 155466) | Forest soil microbial communities from Barre Woods Harvard Forest LTER site, Petersham, Massachusetts, United States - Inc-BW-H-17-O ...
GCCACGTAGCGCGAGAGCTTGTTGATCTTCGCCTCGGTGACCGTCTCCCAGGACCGCCCCTTGCCACCCGACAACAGGTAGCCGGGCACGGGGAAGACACAGGTGCGGACCAAGCCCTCACCGGCTTCGTCACCTTCGTTCAGGATCTCCATGCTGCCGGTCGCCCACTTGAGCACCCGCGGCTTGGGCGAGTCCGGCGGTACCGGTGGATGCAGCACTCGCCATACCTTTTTCGGGGGTGCGTCGACATGAAATCGCACGGTGTAAGACTGCATCAGCTTTCTCCAACAGGCCGTTCCCAGGTATCCCAGTAAGTGATGCTCGCGGCGGGCGGCCGGGAGGCCGGCCGAAAGTCGGTGCCGATCGTGTAAGCCACCGGAAACAGCGCAGCCTGTGTGACCGTGGCCGGGATTCCCAGCAGTTCGGCCACCTCCTGCTCCCTAGCCAAATGCATTGTCGTCCAGACCGATCCGAGACCGCGGGACCGCAGCGCAAGCAGAAAACTCCAGCCCGCCGGGATGATCGACGCCCAAGCCGACGCGGCGGTCAACACGCTGGAGTTATCGATGCGGTTCTCCAGGCAGGGGATGACATGCACGGGAACTTGGGCAAGTGTGTCAGTGAGGCTGAACGCGCTGGCGTACACGCGCTGGGTTTGCGGGTCGGACGTGTCCTTGGCGGCGAGTGCAAGATACTCAGCGCCGATGCTGCTGTAGATCTCCGCGATGGCGGCGCGTTTGTCGGCGTCGGTGATCACCAGCCACCGCCAATCCTGCGTGTTGCTTGCCGTCGGCGCTTGCATCGCTAGTTGTATGCACTCCAGGATCACGTCACGACCGACCGGCCGGGTCAGGTCAAGACGTTTGCGTACCGACCGGGTGGTGGTGAGCAATTCGTCGACCGATGCGATGTCCACTCTTTCTCGACCGCCCCTCTCAAACCGTGGTGTTCACTCGCTCAGAGATCGATCGCGCAAGACTGATCGACGCCGAGCACGGTCAACGAGCGTCCCAGACCAAGGAAAACCGCGACACAGAGTGTGAGATCGAGGACTTCCTCATCGGTGAAGATCTCACGCAGCCGTCCGAAGAACGCGTCGTCGATCGATGCGTGGTCGTTGGCGAATCGCTCGGCGTATTCGATGGCAAGACGTTGCCGCGCCGTGTAGCCGGGGTAGGTGGCGTAGGCAGCGACGTTCTCATACAACTCCGGCGCGACGCCCGCCTCGAGCACCGAATCCGCGCGGAAGTCCGAGCACGCGACGCAGTCGTTGATCTGCGCGATCCGCATCCTGGCCAGTTCGCGCTCGTCCGGGGGCAGAATGCTCTGCTGGTAAGCGCCGCGAATCATCCGCTCGACCATGTCGCCGAGTTGCGGTCGCAGCGTCCAAATCATTGCGGCCTCACCACCCGGGCCGTCGGGCACATCAAGCCTGGCCATATATGCGAGCAAACCAGACGTTTGGCTTGACTGTCCAGGTTGCCGCCCGTGGACACGACGGGACGCCGGGGTTACCGTCCGTCTGAGCGGAAGCGCGGTGCAGCGCTCGCACAGGAGGTCTCGCGGCATGCTCTTCATGCACGAGGTACACAAGGTGCGGGGACGCGCCGAGGATGAGTTCGAGGCCGCATTCCGCGACGGCTGGATGGCCATGCTCGGTGCCGGTGACGAAGCCCGGCTGCTCTGGTATGCAAACCAGGCCCACGGCAGCGGACCCGCCTACACCGTCGTCACCGTGACCGCCGTTCGCGACGGAGCGGCATGGGAGCGGCTGGCCCTACGGATTCAGAAAGGCGCTCTGCGGCAATGGATGCGCGAGCTCGACGAACTCCGCCACGACGTCGACTCCAAGCTCCTCGTCGCGCTTCCGTGGTCGCCCCTGCAGGACGTCTCATTCGGCGAGGTGCCCGTCGATGGACGCGAACACGAGCTGACCCTCTACATGGAGGACACCATGTGGCCGTTCGAGGACAAGTTCGGCGAATACATCGACCGTTGCGGTGAGGTGTACGCCAAGGGCCTCGACCGGCCGGCGTCGATGTTGACCATTCAGGCTGCGTTCCAGCCGGCTTTGGGCAGTCACCTGCGCCGAGAAGTGGTGTTGATGCAGCGCATCCACCAGCCCGAAGCGCTACTCAACCTCCTTCGGACTGAGATCCCACCGGACTACCGTGCACCGGGAACCTGGATGTACGACGCATTGGATCTGCGTGACCAATGGGCCAGCCGGCTGCTTCGGACCTCCTCGTGGTCACCCCTGTATTGAGCCGCCGATGAACATCGGCACGATCATCGCCGCCGCCGCGGCGGCTGATCCCGACCGCGTCGCGCTCATTATCGGCCAGCGCGCCATCGGCTACGGCCAGCTGGCAGCGGCCGTCGAACACTGCGCGGCCGGTCTGGCCGGCAACGGCGTGGCACCCGGAGCGCGGGTCGCTGTCGTCGACGGCGGCAGCCTGCTTTCCATCGCATCGGTGCTCGGGGCGGCGCGCATCGGTGCAGCGGCAGCGCTGATGAACCCCGCGTTCACAAAACCAGAGCTGCGGGCCCTGATGCAGAATGCGGGATGCGCCGACGTCGGGGTTGCGGGAGAGGTACACGCGGACCGGCTCCATGAAGCGGGTGCGGGCAGGGTATTGACAGCCGCTGAGTTGTTGAGCGACAGCCCGATTCCCGCGGCGAAGACGGCGGCGGAACAGGACGACCGCGACGCCCTCGTCCTGTTCACCAGCGGTACCACCGGGCTCCCGAAGGCGGTCGGAATCACCAGCGGGCAACTGAGTACGCGCATCCGCGGAATGGGGCTACCGTTCCGCCCGGAGTCAGCGCCCGCGGTGGCGATGATGTGTGTCCCGTTCTTCCACGTCGGCGGCTCCCTCGGCATGCTCGGCAGCCTGTACTCGGGCAACACCTCAGTCGTGCAGGAGCGGTTCGACGCTGCAGAGTGGTTGCGGCTGGTGCAGGAGCATCGGGTACGCACCGCATTCCTGGTGCCGACCATGCTCCAGCGGATCCTCGACCATCGCGACTTCGCCGGCACCGACCTAACCTCGCTGATCGCCATCGCCTACGGGGCCGCGGCCGCGCCCGTCGCATTGGTGCGCCGTGCAATGGCGGCTCTGCCGCATGTCGCGTTTGCCAATGTGTTTGGCCAGACCGAAACGCTCGGCGCCTACACAACCTTATTGCCGGAGGATCACCGCGATCCCAACCGCGTGGGCTCGGTAGGAAAGCCGCTGCCCGGGGTTGAAGTCCGCGTGGTCGATCCCGACACGGGGACGGACGTCGAGGCGGGAGTTGTCGGCGAGCTGTGGGTGAACACCAGCCAGAACGTCACCGAAGGCTGGCTGCATACCGGTGACCTCGCACGGCGCGATGCCGACGGCTACATCTATCCCAGCGGCCGGCTCAGCGACACCATCAACCGCGGGGGAGAGAAGTTCGGGCCGATCGAGGTCGAGGAAGCACTGCGTACCCATCCGGCGGTGAGCGACGTCGCGGTGGCCGGAATTACCGACGAGGAGATGGGACAGCGGGTGGGCGCGGCGGTGGTGGCTCACCTCCCCGTGACGCTCGAGGAGCTGCGGTCGCATTGTCGTGACTTCATCGCCTATTTCAAGCTGCCTGAGCGGCTGATGATCGTCGACCGCATCCCGTACAGCGACACCGGCAAAGTCAACCGCCGCCAACTCGCCCTGTTGATCGCCGATAACGCCTGACGGCCGAAAGGAGTCGCCGTGCTGTTCCTTCACGAAACCCACCGGGTCGTCGGTGCCCGCGAGGACGACTTCGAGGCGGCCTACCGCGAAGGCTGGATGCCCACCCTGGCGCGGGAGGACAACGCTCGGTTGCTGTGGTACACCAACCACGCTCACGGCTCGGGAGTGGCGTACAACGTGGTCACTGTCACCGGCATCGCCGACGGCGCGGCGTGGGAAAGCCTGGCCCGCCGGGCGCAACGAGGCGATCTGGCGCCATGGATGCGCGAATTGGACAACCTGCGCCACGAGGTGATCGGGAAGATCCTGCTGCCGGTCGAGTGGTCGCCGCTGCAAGCAGTGGACCTGATGACCGTGCCCACCGACGGTGCAACGCATCCCCCGAGTTTGTTCATGGAGGACACCGGATGGCCTTACGCCGCGCTGGACGACTACATCCGATCGTGGGATGAGATCTACTACCGAGTGCTTTCCAAGGCCCCGCCCGGGAGACGAGTGCTCGAAATCCAAGCCTGCTTTCAGGTGGCGCACGGGAGCCACAAACGCCGAGAGGCAATGCTGTGGCAGAAGATTGACGCGACCAACGACTACGCCGCCTTGCTGCACCTGCTGACTACGGACATCCCACCCGAGCACCGCGGACCCGGCACCTACATGTTCGAAGCGCTGAAGTACCGCGATCAGTGGGAGAGCCGCTTGCTTCGAACCTCTACGTGGTCACCCCTGTACTGATCGAGGACTAAAACCATTCTCTCCGTTTAAGATTCGGTTCGCTTCCGCCGCCATGTCGGCGACGATGTCAGCCGCCGGGTGAACGTCGTCGATGCGTCCGATTGCCTCGCCGACGAATATGGCGGCGATGTCGAAGTCCTCGGCTGCGACGGCGGTTTCAAAGGTGTTCACTACATCCGGCAGCGACGACAGCAGTTCGGACTCGTTGCCGTGCCAGCCGTCGACGAAGGGGTTGCTCAAAGCTCGCTCGTTGTATTGGGGCGGCCAATCCAGGCGCCGCACAACGTCATAGACCCGCGTGCGGTAGGTGCTGTCTCCGCTGGCCCGAATGGCCCGCTGCTGCGCCCGCGGCGACACCAGCGCCTCGGGGGAGGCCCAAAACCTGGTGCCCACCAGCGCGCCATCGGCACCGAGGGTTAGCGCCGCCGCGAGCCCACGGCCGTCGGCGACACCGCCGGCAGCCAGCACAAGCGTTTCAGGCGAACGTTCGGCGGCCAGGTCCACGACGTCGGGCACCAGCGTGAAAGTCGAACGGACAGTCATTCCATGCCCACCTGCCTCGCCGCCCTGGGCCACCAGGATCTCCGCGCCGGCATCCAGCGCCTCGCGCGCCTGGCCGAGAGTCTGCACCTGTGCGATAAGCGGGACGCCGGCGGCGTGGATGCGCTCGGCGAACGGCTGCAGATCACCGAACGACAACATGATCGTCGCCGGTTGCCGCTCCAGCGTCTCGTCTAGCAGCTCGGGCTTGCGGGCCAGACTCCACGTGATGAAGCCGCATCCAACCCGCGTCCCCTCGGCCAGGCCGAATTCGCGCTGCAGCCAGTCCGAGTCGCCGTAGCCGCCACCGATGAGGCCCAGGCCACCGGCCGACGTTACGGCCGCGGAGAGCCGGCCCCCCGAAATAAGTGCCATAGGCGCGGACAAGATCGGATGTTCGATGTCGAAGAAATCGGTGAGACGGGTTTTCAGGGATTTCCGCGATTCACGCGACCCAGCCGCGCTCACGTGAGCTCTCCGGTGAGGAACTGGGCCCGGCCGTGGCCGAAAGACCAGTCCTCATCGCCGTTGTCGGTGATTGAGACGATTAGATCGGCCGGGTCAAGCCCGCATCGCGTGGCGAGGTTGGTGGCCACCAGCTCATAAAACCGCTGCTTCATTTCGGCTGAACGACGCCGGCTCACGACGTGCAGAATCACCAGCCGAGATGAGCGGTCAATCCCGAGACCGGTATCCCAAGCGACGATCTCATGATCCGGGTGGGTGCCCACCACCTGGTAGCGGTCGCGCGGCGGCACCCCGAACGCTTCGACGACTGCGTCGTGCATTGCGTCCAGTAGCGCCAGGACTTCGTCAGGCGAGCGGCCCTCGATGAGGTCGACGTACAACAGCGGCATTTTTCCCTCCTGTAGGAGCGGGTCTCCCGTACTGGCGGGACACGGCGCGCCCGTCGTGATGCTGACGCTAGACGCGCAAACACCACCTGTGAACTGCTCGCATGTCACCGGATTGTGTCCAAGCCACACCGAGTCGCGGACTCGCGATCGGCCGGTCGCACTGATACCCTGCCATCGCCGTCGTTTGTCAGGTCGCGTGGAGTGAAACCGCCCGGACAGCCGGCGTAGCAGCACGGATGATGCGGCAGTGGCGAATGAACCACGAGTGGCCTGACGGAAAGAGTGTTGTGCGCAGCGGAGAGATCAAGGCCCTCACAGGACTGCGCATCATCGCCGCCGTGTGGGTAGTCCTCTTTCACTTCCGCCCGCTGTTGCGTGACGCGGCGCCCGGATTCCGCGACGCGCTTTCGCCTGTGCTCAATTGCGGAGCTCAGGGCGTCGACCTGTTCTTCATTCTCAGTGGTTTCGTACTGACCTGGAATTACCTCGATCGAATGGGCTGGTCCTGGTCGACGCGGGCCACCTTGCATTTTCTCTGGCTGCGGCTGGCCAGAGTGTGGCCGGTGTATCTGGTGACACTGCACCTGGCCGCGCTGTGGGTGATCTTCACCCTGCACGTCGGTCACGTGCCGTGGCAGGATCTCAGCGGGTTCGACGCGGTCAGCTACGTGCGTCAGGTTCTGCTGGTCCAGCTGTGGTTCCAGCCGTTCTTCGACGGTTCGAGTTGGGACGGGCCCGCCTGGTCGATCAGCGCCGAATGGTTGGCCTACCTGTTGTTCGGCGTGCTGGTGCTGGTGATCTTTCGGATGGCGCACGCGACCCGAGCACGCAACCTGATGTGGCTGGCGGTCGCCGCGTCGCTACCCCCGGTGGTGATGTTGCTGGTGAGCGGCCAGTTCTATACGCCCTGGAGCTGGCTACCGCGCATCGTCATGCAATTTACAGCCGGGGCACTGGTCGCGGCCGCCGTCACAAGGTTGCGCCCGACCGATCGCGGCCGCCGCGGCGCCGGGTACGTCTCCGTGTTGCTGCTCGCAGGCATCGTGGGCCTGCTCTACCTCTTGGACGCGCATCCGCTGCACGGTGTTGTGGACACCGGCGGGCTGGTTGACGTGCTGTTCGTGCCGCTGGTGATGACGCTGGCGATCGGCACGGGCAGCCTGCCGGCGCTGCTGTCCACCCGGCTGATGGTCTTCGGCGGCCAAATCTCGTTCTGCGTCTACATGGTCCACGAACTGGTCCACACCGCGTGGATATGGGCCGCCGAACAGTTCCAGCTCACGCTGCAGGGCACGGTAGGGAAATTGATCGTCGCCGGCCTGCTCGCGATCACCGTCGGTGCCGCGATCGTGCTGTTTCATTTCGTTGAAGAACCCGCCCGGCGCTGGATGCGAAGGATGGTCGACATCGGCGGTCCGCACGCCGATGCCCGGACCGATCCGGCGGCTCAGCCCGCGACCGGCAAGCTTCAATCGGTCGACCGGGCCCTGGAGGTGCGGTCCAAGTCGATTTCGGCACGCGCAGGGTAGGGGTGGACTGCGGACGCGAACGCTGCTGCGCCACACACTGATCAAGTACGATCCCTGTGGCACGGGACCACTGACGGCCCGTGCCCGTCGACGAGGTGGGCTTCACCTGCGCCGATCGGTCTGGCTCGGCGGTCGAACCGGACAACCGCGCGTCGGCGGCGAAAGGTGTCCGTTTTGCTCGTACGATGCCGCGTGCATGGGTGCAGCATGCGGTCGAGGGGTGGACAGTGCAGCTAGCAGTGGGTCGTCTAGCCACGTTGATGATCTCCCTGGCCCTTGCCGTCGGAATGGTCGGCCACCGTACGGCTCCGGCGCGGCCGTACCAGACAGCGGCCCGGGGCACCCCGATCGATCACGTCGCGGTGATCGGGGACTCCTACACCACCGGCACGGATGAGGGCGGGCAGGGATCGAATGCGTGGACCGCGCGCACCTGGCTGGCGCTCGCTCGCCAGGGAGTTCAGATCTCGCCGGCTGTCGCATCTGAGGGCAGAGCCGGCTATGTCGTGCCTGGCGACCACGGCAGCGTTTTCGAGGATCTGACCGCCAGAGCAGTCCATCCCGACGATGCGCTTGTGGTGTACTTCGGCTCCCGCAATGACGAGGGTGTCGATCCTCTGCGGCTGGCCGGCATGGCACACGACACCTTCGGTCTGGCGCGCCGCTTCGCGCCGTCGGCGAAATTGCTGGTGATCGGCCCGCCATGGCCGACCGCCGACCCACCGTTCGACGTCCTATACGTTCGCGACACCCTGAGCGGTCAGGCCCGGGACGCCGGTGCAACGTTCATCGATCCGATCAGCGAGGGCTGGTTCGTCGGCAGGCCCGACCTGATCGGCCCCGATGGTGTGCATCCCAACGACGCCGGACATGCGTATATGGCGCAGCAAATCGCTCCACTGATACGTTCTCAGTTGTCCAGGCGGAGTTGAATTCCCACACGCATTCAACGGGTTTCGCTGACCTCGGCCGGGGGTATCAGCAGGTGCACCTGACGAGATTGGGGTATTGCGCGTGAAGTCTGAAGCTCGAACGACAATGGCATTGTTCGGCGGTGCGGCCATGCTCGTGTTAGCGGTTGGCTGCGGCGGCGGCAAAGGCGGGCCGACGACCACCACGACGACAACCACGACGACAACGACCACCCCTTCGTCGAGCGTCGCGCCTGCACCTGCACCCTCGAGCGCACCCGGCGGCGGTGGGCCCGGCGGTGCCACCGGCGGCGGCGGACCTAACGGCGGCGGTGGCAGCATCCCCGGCGGCCCGACCGGTGGTGGCGGGCCTAACGGCGGCGGTGGCAGCATCCCCGGCGGTCCCACTGGTGGCGGCGGGCCCGGTGGCGGTTGGGGCAGCATTCCCGGCGGTCCCAGCGGCGGAGGCGGACCTGGCGGCGGCCACGGTTGCGTGCCCGGTGTCGGTTGCGGCGGCTGGCCGTGATCCGGCACCGCCGTTGAGCTAGTCACGCGTTCCTGGCGCGAACTGCTGGCCGCGGGTTGCCCGGCGGGTTTAAGGTTCTCCGCAACGCGACTGCTAGGGAGTTCACGTGACCAAGCTCAGATTTGGGTATTTCATCGCACCGTTCCATCGCGCGGGCACCAACCCGACGCTTGCCTTGCAGCGAGATCTTGAATTCGTCGAACACCTCGACGCGCTCGGCTTCGACGAGGCGTGGATTGGCGAGCATCACTCGGCAGGCACAGAGCTCATCGCCTCGCCGGAGATCTTCATCGCCGCCGCCGCGCAACGGACCAAGTGGATCAAGCTCTGCACGGGGGTCATCTCGCTCGCTTACCACAACCCGCTCTGGGTCGCCGACCGGTTGATGATGCTTGATCACCTCACCCACGGCCGGATCATCGGGGGCGTGGGGCCGGGGTCGCTGCCCACCGACTCGTCGATGATCGGGCTGACCCCGACCGACACCCGTGAGCTGCTGGAAACCAACCTCGACATCGTCGTTCGGCTGTTAGCGGGGGAGACGGTCAGCGCGAAAACCGCCACCCATCAACTGTTCGACGCCAAGCTGCAACTCTCTCCGTACTCCGACGGCGGTGTCCCGCTGGCGGTGGCTGCGGTCGCCTCGCCGACGGGTGCGCGCTTGGCCGGCAAGCACGGCATCGGCTTGCTGTCCATCGGGGCGACGCTGACTATCGAGGGCTTCAACGCGCTGCAGTATCACTGGGACATCGTCGAAGAGCGCGCGGCCGCATTCGGCACCCAAGTCGATCGCAAGAATTGGAGCCTGGTCGGGCCGTTCCACGTCGCCGAAACCGAAAAGCAAGCCCGCGAGGACGTGAAATTTGGCCTCGAGTCATGGTTCCGGTACTTCCAGAAGGTGGCCGCGTTCCCGCAGATGACCATGCCGGGCGAGCAGATCGACGAGATGATCGACGTCATCAACGACAACGGCGCGGGCGTGATCGGCACGCCCGAGCGGGCGCGGGAACAGGTGCAGCGGATGTGGGATCAATCGGGCGGGTTCGGCTGCATGCTGCAGATGGGTCACGAGTGGGCCAATCCGGCGGCGACCAAACGGTCCGCGGAATTGTTCGCCGCCGAAGTGATGCCGCATTTTCAGGGTCAGGCGCAGCCAACGCTGGACGCCGCCGCGCGCGCTAGCGAGGCGCGGGAAGGTCTCGCGCAGTCGCAGAACCAGGCCGTCGAGCACATGACCAAGAAATATCAGGACGAAATCGGTTCGAAATAACCGACTTTGGGCTTCAAGGCAGCGTGAATTAGCGCTGCGCTCATCCGCAGCCAATGGCCAGGTACCTCCCGCGCCTACCCGCGAGTCAGGTGCGGGTGCGGGCGATTCGACTCCCAACCAGCAGCAGCCACACGATCGCGCATATGTAGAAGACCCTCTCTGACAGCCCTAACACCGGATGTGTAGGACTGCTGCTCTCGACGCCACCAACAAAGAGCAAGGTCGCTATGAGCGCCAGGACGCCCAGAACGAGGCTCAGCCTGCTGAGCGACGACCAGTGCCACCGGCGGGAAGGACGCCCCGCCCCTGGTGAGCCGCGACCTGTTGGAAGCCCTTGGCCCCGACGGTTATCTGATTAACATCGCCCGAGGCAGCGTCGTCGACGAGCAGGCTCTGGTGGACCTGTTGGCCCAGGGACGGCTGGCCGGCGCGGGCCTCGACGTGGTCGCCCACGAACCGGATGTGCCGCAACAACTCCGCGAGATGGACAACGTCGTCGTGCTGCCGCACGTCGGCACCGCGACGGCACACGCGCGCGCGGCGATGACCGCGCTGACCCTGTGCAATCTGGATCAGTACCTGACACACGGCACCCTCACCACACCCGTCGTGGCGCCTACGCGGTAACCCCGGCGCCCCAACGTATTTCAGCCAGGTCCGCACTGCTGGATGTGAAGGTGCTACCGATGCAATTGGTAACGCCGCCTTTCGTTTCGCGGGAGGCCGTGGTTGGCATGGCGGTCTACAGCGCCCGAGCGATCCTGCACGGCGAAGGCCACGATGTCTGGGAGATGGTCGAAGAGAATATTTCTCAAGGAGAGAAAGTTCATGTCCAAACTTGACCCGCGCCAGACGCTGATCACGCTCCCGAACGAGATCCCTTGGCAGGTACCAGATGTGGCGCCGCCGGACAGCGTGGCGGAGGCCGTCCTGGTGGGCGCCGAGGAGCAAGAGGGTACTTACCTCGTGTTGATGAAGTGGTTTCCCGGTTGGATGAGCGCGCCGCACACCTACGTGACGGATCGCTTGTGCGTAGTCGTCTCCGGGGTGTGGTGGTGTAACAGCGGCCCGGATTTCGACCCGGACAATGCCGTCCCGGTTTACCCGGGTGGATTCGTGCGCCGGGTGGCAGGAACGCCGCATTCCGA
>Ga0210396_10006463_pt1 | contig 11229 bp, 8 predicted proteins | sample IncBWH17OmetaG_FD_155466 | JGI IMG/M metagenome (GOLD analysis project Ga0210396, IMG submission 155466) | Forest soil microbial communities from Barre Woods Harvard Forest LTER site, Petersham, Massachusetts, United States - Inc-BW-H-17-O ...
CGGCGGGATCGCAAGCGGCGACGATCTCGAACTCGGGACGCAGCGACAGGCGTTCGGCGTGAAACTGGCCTGCCGGGCCCAGCCCAATCAAGCCGAGGCGAATCCGCGCGTCGACTCCCGTCGAAGTGGCCGCCGCAGTCGAGACGGACGCCGCCCGCGAGGGAGCGCCGGACGGCGCGCCGCCCGGCGCTGCGGCCTGTGTCTCGCTCTGCGAACTGGTCGGGGAATCCATCGTCAGCACACTCCGCCCACTCGCGCACTTTAGCGGCCCGATTGACTGTTTCGGAAGTGTTAATGTCGGATTATGGGAATTGACTCGACCCGCGCGATCGACCATGCTGGAGCCGCACTTCTACGCGCATTATCCGCTGATTTTGTCGGAAGTTATCCGACACCAAACCTTGAGAGCGAGAGGGCCGACCGATGACACTTCACCTCACAGACCCGCCGCCGCCCGCGGCTGAGGAACCGACGTCCCAACCGAACGTGCTGATTCCGGTGGCCTGCGGCGTGATCCTGCTGCTGCTGGCGGCCGTGCTCTGGGCGCAAAGCGGACGGCGGGACGCGTTGGGCCAGGTCGCCACGCTCGAGGCCCAACTGGCGACAAACAAGTCGCGCCCAGCCGCGCCCCCCGACACGTCGAACCAGGACGCGCAGCGCCACGCCAAGCTCGAGGCCGATCTGGCCACCGCACAGCATACGGCACAAGAAGCGCAAGCTGCTCAGAAGCAGGCTGAAGAAAAACTCAAGAAGCACAATGCGGAACTGGCGGCAGCACAGAAGGAGCGCGACGCTGCCAAGGCTGCGTTCGCCAAGTCGGATGAAGAGCGCAACAAGGCGGAGCGGGTCCGCGATGAGAGCCTCGCATCGCGGAAATTGCTCGAAGAGAACCTCAACACGGCCGAGACGACCCGGGCGCGCGTCGAAGCGAAAGTGAAGTCGTTCGAGAACGACCTCAAGGCACTCGATTCGAAGCTCAAGATGGCGGTCGCTGACGTCGAGTCGGCCAACAAAAAGCTGGCTGCGGCCGGGGCGGAGCGCGATGCGGCCCTCGCCTCCCAAAAGGCAGCTGAAAAAATGGTGACTGACGCACAAAGTGCAAAAGCTCAGGCGACCCAGTCGATGGCCGACGCCGATGCGGCCCGCCAGAAGGCCGAAGCGGCGCGCGAACAGGCGAGCGCGGCGGCGAAGCAAGCCGTCACCGAGAAAAGCCTCGCCGAGAAAGCCAAGAGCGAGGCCGAGAAAGCCCGCGACGACGCGGTGGGCCGGGCCGAAACTCTGAAGACGTCACTGGCGAAAGCCGAAGGGACCGCGGAAGCCGTCCGCAAGGAGCTCTCCACCGCGCGGGACGAGGCGCTGGTCAAGCTCAAGCAGTTGCAGACCTCCGCAACCGAGCTGACGAATAAGCTGGCCGTGGCCGAACGGGACCGCGACGCCGCCCACAAGTCGCTCGACCTGACTCAAAAATCGCTGGCGGCTGCCCAAGAGACGCTCAAGGCGCAGCCCGATCCCAAAGCGCTCGAGCTGGCCCGCAAGGAACTGGAAGTCGCCAAAAAGGAGTCCGAGTTCTCGGTCAAGGAAATGTCGGTCAATCTTCGCGAGCGGACGCTCGAGGCGAAGGAGAAGGGGATCAAGGCGGCGGAACTGGCCGTCGAGGTCAAAACGCTGCAAGGCCAGCTCAAGACAGCCCAGGACGAAGCCAAGCGACTGCGGGCCGAACTCGACAAAACTCCCTCCAAGTCGAGCGCCGCGAGCAACGCGACGCGGCCGAAGCCCGTCGCTTCGAAATAGAGCGCGCGGGCCTCTCAGAACCGCGGGTTTGACTGAGGTGGCCGTGGGTCGTCTGCTGCCCGGCGACGCGTCGGGCGGTTCCGAAGCCGCCACTCTGCCTATAATTGGTTGATCGAATCGGGCGGCGCCCGTCGATGCGCCCCGAGGCTGACCCCAGAGATTTGGTTGCCAAGCAGGCAGACCCTGGTTAACCTTCGATTAATCTTGCGGCCGTGGGGGCCACCGACGGGGTATCGTAGCGTCGCGAAGACCGCCGCCTAGACCGGATCCTCCTGAGATCGAGCATGGACTCGCCGACGCCGGTGAATCGACCGAACCCGACACCTTCCCGCCGCCCCACGCCACGCCGCCGCTTCGACGAGCCGCCTCGCTCGATGTCGTTCGCCCCTTGGCTGTTGATGCTGGGGCTGGTGGCAATTGCCGTCATCTACCTGTTTCGCGGGCCGGGCAACACGGGAACCCGCGTCTCGTATAGCTTCTTTGAGGAGCAGGTCGACAAGGGAAACGTCAAAAGCGTCAAGGCGTATGGCGAGAACGTGACCGGCGTCTGGAACAAAATCCCCCCGCCGCCGACTCCCAACGGCGACAAGCTGACCGAAGAGTTCAACACGATCCTGCCGGAAGGGGTCGCCAAAGATCGCTCCTTCTGGGACGACCTGCGGAAAAAAGTCCACGACGTCGACAATGCGGCCCGTGAACCAAGCTATGCCCAGCAGACTTTGTTCTGGCTCGTCGGCTCGGTGATTCTGGTCTTCTTCCTCATCTATATGATGCGGCGGAACTCCGATCCGCTGGGTGGCGGAATGATGGGCAACTTCATCCGCAGCCAGGCCAAGCGGTTTCAGCCCTCCGAGCAGCGGACCACGTTCGAGGACGTGGCGGCCCTGGAGCAGGCCAAGATCGAGCTCCAGGAAATCGTCGAGTTCCTGAAGAATCCAGGCAAGTTCGAGCGGCTCGGCGCGCAGATCCCTAAGGGCGTGCTGCTGATGGGTCCGCCGGGCACCGGCAAGACGCTGCTCGCGCGGGCCGTCGCCGGCGAGGCGGGCGTCCCTTTCTTCTCGATCAACGGCTCCGAGTTCATTCAAATGTTCGTCGGCGTGGGAGCGTCCCGCGTCCGCGACCTGTTCCGCACGGCCAAGGAAAATGCCCCCTGCATCCTCTTCGTCGATGAAATCGACGCCGTGGGACGCGAGCGGGGCGCCGGCTTCGGCGGGGGACACGACGAACGCGAACAAACGCTCAATCAAATCCTGAGCGAGATGGACGGCTTCCAGCAAACGGAAGCGGTGATCGTGCTGGCGGCCACCAACCGGCCCGACGTGCTCGATCCGGCCTTGTTGCGGCCGGGTCGTTTTGACCGGCACGTGACGATCGACCGGCCGACGCGGGAGGGGCGGGCCGCCATCCTCAAGGTCCACTGCCGCAAGGTGCCCCTGTCCGACGACGTCAATCTCGACACGATTTCCTCGAGCACGATCGGCTTTTCCGGGGCCGACCTGCGGAATCTGGTGAACGAAGCCGCCCTGATCGCGGCCCGCGTCTCGAAGAACGCGGTGGAGATGGAAGATTTCGAGCACGCCCGCGACAAGATTCTGTTGGGCCCGCTCCGCGAAGACATCCTCAACGACGAGGAAAAGGAAATCACCGCTTACCACGAAGCGGGACACGCGCTCTTGGCCTGGCTCCTGCCCGACGTCGACTTGATCCACAAGGTGACGATCATTCCCCGCGGCCGTTCACTCGGCGTCACGCAGCTGGTGCCCGACGAAGAGCGGTACAACGCGGGCGAGAAGCGGCTCCACTCGCAGCTCGCCTTCATTTTGGGCGGACGCGCGGCCGAGCGGCTGATCTGCGAGGAATACTCGGCCGGCGCCGAAGACGACCTGCGGCAAGCGACGCAGCTGGCCCGGCGGATGGTGGCCCACTGGGGCATGAGCGAAGTCATCGGCCCGGTGGCTTTCCGGCAAGGGGAAGAACATCCGTTTCTGGGCAAAGAGATCCACGAGCAGCGCAAGTTCAGCGAAGAGACGGCGCACGTCATCGATCGCGAGGTGCAGCGGTTTTTGACGTCGGCGCAGGAGCGGGCGTTCAACCTGGTTTCCGAGCACCGCGACGATCTCGAGCGGCTCGCCCGGGCCCTGCTGGAGAACGAGAGCCTGGGGCAGACCGAACTCAAAAAGATCCTGGGCGAACGCGCCGGCAAGAACGGCGAAAAGCCCTCCGACCTCAATTTGCCCTATCCGTCGTCGGTCACCCCCTGAGAATGTCACGCCCCGACAGCCTCGGTCCCTTACTACCCGTGTTCGCACCGAACACTGGTCGCAAGGTACGGACTGGCAAAGGGTTTTGACCGCGGATCTGGCCCCGTTTCGCGAGCGACCTCAGGTCGTTCCGAGTGAATCCATCAACGCCAGTTGACGCATCCTGCCTGCTGGCCTATTCTTAAGCGGAAAATTGAGTGCGTCACGGCGTTCTCGCCGAGATTTGGTCGCGGGATAAAGGCGGCCAAGAGACGCGGCCAAATCACTTGCGTGGATGGCTCTCCCGGATAGTCCGGTTGGCAGGGCCTGTGAGTGAAACACGTCGGAGCAACCCCGTCACGCAGGGACGCTCGTAGGATGGTGAGATTTTGTCGCAAGAGTTGAGTTCGCCCGCCGTCGCCTTTAGCGACCTGGGCCTGAGTGAAAAGACACTCGAAAGAATTCGTACTGTCGGTTTTGAATCGCCGAGTCCCATTCAAGCCGCCTTCATTCCGATTGCAATCACCGGGCAGGACTGCACTGGCCAGGCCCGCACCGGGACGGGAAAAACGGCCGCCTTCGTGCTGCCGATTCTCGAACGGCTCGATCCCAACGATACGCGGACCCAGGCCATTGTGCTGGGCCCCACCCGCGAGCTGTCTGAGCAGGTCGCGGTCGAATGTCATCGGCTGGCGGCTAACCACGAATTCCGCACGGCGGTCTTCGTCGGCGGCCGGCCCCTCAGGCCGCAGCTCAACGAGCTGCAAAAAGGGGTCGAGATTGCCATCGGCACGCCCGGTCGAATCATCGACTTGATCGATCGGCGGGCCCTCAATCTGGACGCGATCAAGATCGTGGTGCTGGACGAAGCCGACCGGATGCTCGACATCGGCTTTCGCCCGGACATCGAAAAGATTCTCCGTCGCTGCCCGACGGAGCGGCAGACCCTGTTGCTCTCGGCGACGATGCCGCCGCCGGTCGAGCGCCTGGCCAAGCGCTACATGCGCGACGCGAAGCGGGTCGACTTGTCGGGCGACACAGTCGTTGTCGACACGATCGACCAGTACTACATGACGGTCGACGAAGACCGTAAATTCGGCGTGCTGGTCCGCATCCTGGCGGCCGAGCGGCCGCAGCAGGCCCTCGTCTTCACCCGCACCAAGCGCGGGGCCGAACGCTTGCATCACCGCTTCTCGGGCAAGCTGCCCGGCGTGGCGATGATGAACGGCGATTTGCCGCAGGCCAAGCGCGATCAGGTCATGGCCCGCTTCCGCGCCGGGAAGATTCGCCTGTTGGTGGCGACCGACGTGGTGGGACGCGGGATCGACGTCCGCGGCATCTCGCACATCGTCAACTATGACGTGCCGGAATTCTGCGACGATTACATTCACCGCGTGGGCCGCGCGGGGCGCTTGTCCTCGAGCGAGAAGGGCTGGGCGATCACCCTCGTGACGCGCGAGCAGGGGGAACAGCTCACCGAGATCGAAAAACGCATCAACACGATGCTCCCCGAATATCGGCTCGAGGATTTCGAGGCGTGCCGCCCGCGTGCCCCGCGGCTCACGGTCGACGAGGCAAAAGCCGCCGAGGATCGGGCGAGAAAAGGCGCGGACGAGCCGCGCCTCGATTTCAGCGTCGCCTGACCAACCCTGCTCCGTGCGATTCCCCGGACCGTGCGTCCCCCGGCCGATCACGCCGGGGATGCGCCGGGTCTGGTTGCGGCCTGCGAACCGGAGTCAGCTCGCACCGCCTCACGTTGCCTCATTCCGCAGAAGAGGCCTATCGCAAAAGGTCCGCCCGTGCTTTAAGATGGCCACCGGAGTCGGCTGGACAAATGTCGCGGCCGTGTTTGAGCGGCCAGCCGGGCGCGGGGCAATGAAGCGGACCAACCATTACGACGCGGCGTTCGAGGCTTACCTCCGCCACGTCGGCGTGCCGTTCGTCGTCGTCGACGAGGCGCGCCGCGCGCGCCTCAACCAGGTCTCGCTCAAGTCGATGGATTTCATCGTCACGGCGCCGAGCAGCCACAATCTACTCGTCGACGTCAAAGGCCGTCACTTCCCCTCCGGCTGCGGTCCCGATCGCGGGCGGGCGGGCCACAAATGGGAAAACTGGGCGACCAAAGACGACCTCGACAGCCTGCTCCGCTGGCAAGAAGTTTTTGGCGACGGTTTTCGCTCGATGCTGATCTTTGCCTACGAGCTGCTCGACGCCGGGTCGGCAGATGACTTGGCGGCCGATGACGTGGCCAGCGAAGCGGCACTTGCCGCGGCAAAAGAAGGCGAAGCTCGGAGGTCGAGCGGCCACGCCGCTCCGTTCTTTTTTCGTGGCCGCTTCTACTCCTTCTTCGGCGTCTGGGCCGACGAATACAAGACGGCCATGCACGCCCGCTCGCAAAGCTGGGAGACCGTTTCCGTACCGAGCCGCGAATACCGCGACCTGCGGATCTCCGTCGCGGAGCTGCTGCGATGCTGAAACCGTCAGCTCCCCCAACCGCCTCCGCTGAAACTCGCTCCTCCGGCCGGCGGCCCGTCGCCCGCACGCTGGCCCGGCTCTCGATCGTGCTGCTGACGACCACAATCGCGCACGCCCGCGCGGCCCACGCGAGTTGGGGAGCGGACTTTCTTCCGCTCCTCGCTCAGGCCCAAAAGGCGACAACCACGGCCGAACCGGCGGCAGCCGAAGGGGGCAGCTGGCCCGTCCTCGACTGGCTCATCGTCGTCGCCCTCATCGGCGGCACCCTCTACGCCATCTGCCGCTCCAGCCGCCGCAATTAATTTCCTGCGGCCGGGCTGTGAAGTTGAGAACGGGGCTGTCGCCCGCTGCCTACTTTGTGCGCGATTGCTTGGAAATGATTGGCAGGGACGAACCGGGGGCGCTGCCGCGACCAATAAGAGGCTGCTGCGCGTGCTCGTTCCGAACCACTCGCTCGCTTCAGTGCGTCGGTCGGCAGTCGCGGGCGAACTCACGGAAGGCGGAGCGAATGTCGGAGACGGCCGCGTCGCTGCCGGTCAGCTTGAGATAAAAATCGCGGGAGCCCAACGGAATGGCGACTCCCAGCATCCGCTCGATCGGTCCACTTTTCGCCGCGTTCGCCCCGGCCATCGGACCGGCGTCGAATTCGCCCGCGAGGTCGACCCACGTGGCCTTCTTGCCGCCGACATCCAAATCGCCGATCACGGGTCGCTTGCCTTCCAGCGGATGAAACTGGCCGACCCACCGCTGCACGTTGGTCTCGATCCCGCCCGAATTCGACGAGCAGGTCAGCGTGGCGTCGCCGTGCGGCGTCGGGATTTGAAAGCGAGCATCGATGAAGCCCTGCTGGGCGGCCGACAGCTCGACCTCCTGCCAGCCGGCCGGCACCGAGAAATTGATTCCGTCGAACGACTTTTCGAACGGCCCCGTCCGCAACCCTTTTTGATCTGCCGCTGTGCCCGACGCGTGGGTCTCCACAGCCGTGTTCGCTGCCGGGGCAACCGTTTGCACGGGTGGGTCCACCGTGCGCGCGGAATCGCCCGAGTCACAGCCGGCGAGCGCCGCCACCACGAGGCACACCCCGGTCGTCCGCACGCCGGTCGATCGGCGACGTCCACTTCGCGACTTCCACCCGTCACCGCGCACAGTCGTCTCCCTGGTCCGAATTCTCCGCCCACGCCCACGTCCACATCATAAGAGGTAAACCGTGGCGATCGAAAAGTAGATCACGATCCCCGTCACATCGACGAATGTCGCCACGAACGGGCTGGACGCGTAACCCGGATCGAAGCCCAGCTTGGAGAAGACCAGCGGGAGTGTCGCCCCCACCAAGGTCCCCCACAAGCAAATCGACGCCACCGCTTGCGAGATCACGAGCGCCAGCATCCAGCGGTCGGCTCCGCCCAGCACGGACGCCGGCGTGAGCGAGGCGCGCACGAACCCGATCGCCCCCAGCGTCAGTCCCAGCGCGATTCCCAACAGCAGCTCGTGACGGATCACGCGCCACCAGTCGGCCGTCGTGACCTGCCGCAGGGCCATCGCGCGAGTGATCAGCGTGGCCGCCTGCGAGCCCGAGTTGCCCCCCGTCGAAATGCACAAGGGCACAAACAGGCTGAGCGCGATGATCTTGGCGATCGCGTCCTCGAAATACGTGAGGGCCGAAAAAGTAAACAGCTCGGCCACGAACAGGCAGGACAGCCACACCGAGCGCTTCCGCCAAATGGTGAGGAAGGGCGCATCGAGATAGTGCTCGACCATCGTGCCGACGCCGCCCATCCGCAGCGCGTCTTCGGTCGCCTCCTGCACGACGACGTCGATCACGTCGTCGTGCGTGACGATGCCGACCAGCCGTTGGGCCGAGTCGACGACGGGAATCGCCAGGAAGTCGTAGCGGGCCATCGTCTGGGCCACGTCCTCCCGGTCGGCGTCGACGGCCACCGAAATCACGTCCTTCTGCATGATCGAGTCGACCCGCGCCGTCGGCCGGGCCAGGATCAGGTCGTGCAGCGAGACGAAGCCGGCCAAGTGCCGCTCGGCATCGACCACGTAGACGTAATAAATCGTCTCGGCCGACGTCGCCTGCAGCCGCAGCTTGGAAATCGCGTCGCTCACCGTCAGGTCGCTGGCCAGCGTGGCATATTCGGTCGTCATGACGGAGCCGGCGCTGTGCTCCGGATAGCTCAAGAGCGTGCGGATGTCCTGGCGATCGGCCTTGGCGACCAGTGGCAGCAGGCTCTCCACGACTTCGGGATCGAGCCGTTGGAGCAGGTCGACCCGCTCGTCGTGGGCCATTGCCTCGATCAGTCGCGACATCCGCACCCGGCCCTCGGCCGTCGCCATCTCCACCTGCTTGCCGATGGGGAAGAAGCCGAAAACCTCCGCCTGCCGGTCAATCCCCGCATGCTCGAAGACTTTCCAGGTCTCCTCCACGGAGAGCCCTTCGGTCCAATCGGCGACGGTGGCCGGATGCAGCTCGGTCATCAGCGCTGTGAGCCCCTCCCGGTCGTTCTCGGCCAGCATCGACCGTAGCTCGGGCAGCAGCAACATGCTCGTCATGTTCTGGGCCTTTCCCCTTCGTCCCCGTCAGCGTCTTGCCCGGTTTCCCAAGAAAATCACACGATCTGCGCCGACCGAGGCCGGATAGGCGACGGCGTTCATCGCCGCCGCGAGCGTCGCTCTTTTTCTTGGACTTCGCGTGCGTCGGCAAATTGTAACGGCGACGGTCGCCGGAGACGCGCTCGCTTCGACTTTTTTGCGCGACTTCTTGCGTCTGCTTAGTGACACGCCTTAAACAAGGTATCGGCCCGCGAAGCCATCGACATTGACTCCCACGCGGCCAGGCAGGTGGCGGCGGGCGATGGCGACCATCCGGTCGCGATAGGCCAGATCGAGTGACTCGGGGGCGAGCCGCTGCATCGCGGCGGGAAGAGCAGTCCGCAGCGTGCGCCCGCCGTCGGCCGAGCCGTCTCCGCCAATGAAGTGATCGACCACCACCGCATCAGCCACTTGGGCGATCCTCGCGAAAAATCCCTCGGGATCGCCAATCGGCAACAGCGGAGCGACGGTGACAACTGTCCGCAGCCCCGCCTCACGCAATTGCCGGCAGGCATTCAGGCGATTTTGTACGGAGCTCGAATGGGGCGGCAGGCCGGGAATCTTTTCGCGATCGGTTTCGATGGACACGTGGACGTGGAGATCGCACCGGGCGGCGACTTCCTGTAAAAGCGGCGCGTATTCGGCCACCCGGTGCGAATGCGTCTGCACGATTAACCGGTCGGGCGGCCGGCGGAGCATGGCTTCCAGGATCGAGCGGGTGATGCCATAGCGGAATTCTTGGGGAAGGAAGGGGTCTGTCGAACTCGAGCAGAAAATCGAAAACAGCCCGTCGGTCGCGACCGGGTTCGTCTCTTTGGCCGGTCGGCGGCGGGCCCAGGCGGCCTCGGCCTCGTAATTGTCGAGGTACGACTGGGCGGCATTCGTGCGGACTTCGAGAAAACTGCCCCACTCCCGTCCCTTCAGCAGGCGGCCGTTGTGACGGACGTAGCAGCCGACGCCGCACAAAGAATGGCCGAAGGTGCAGCCGCAATAGGGCTGCAGCGAGTGCGAGGTCACCGTCCGCAAGAAGCCGGTCGTCCGCGTCAGCACGTTCTTGATGGTCGTTTCGCTGATCACCGGCCCCTCCGCGGCTTTCGGGGCTCCTTGTCCCCCTTCGGCGCCCCACATACATTGATTTTAGGCCTTCGGCCCGGTTTTGTGCCGCGGTGCACGCCGGCGGCCCCTGAAACTCTCTCTGGCGGGATGCCGAGTGTTTCGATCGGCGCTGCAGCGGTTCGTCGAAAACTATCTGGGCCTCCCGCCGGCCCAGGCGGGGGAGCGGACCGATTGGCGGTTCGAGTTCAGCGGCTTGGGCAGCGACTGGCTCTCCACGGCGGCCGTTACGGTTGGCGGGCTCTTCGTTGTCTATTTGCTGTACGCCTACCGGCGCGACGCGGGGCGGGGCTCCCGGCGGATGCAGGCCCTGTTGCCCGGGCTGCGGCTGGCCGTGATTGCACTCGCCGCCCTGTGCCTCTTTCAGCTCACGCTGTCGGTCGGCCGGATCGGACTGCCGGTCATCGCGCTCATGATCGACGACTCGGCCAGCATGGGGCTCGAAGACCGTTATCCGGACGATCGCACGAACGAACTCGTCGACCGGCTCGCCCGCGATTCCAACCAGTCGGCCAAAACGCGGATCGCCCTGACGCAGTCGATCCTCACCCGCGACGACGGCGAGTTCCTCCGCGAATTACTCGAACATCACAAGCTCCGCTTGTATCGCTTCTCGGACACGGCGACGCGGCTCGGCACCCGCGATTTTGCCGGCGGGGGCGATGTCCTGGAAATGATCGCCTCGATCAAAGCCCTTAAAGCCGAAGGCACGCGCACGCGACCCGGCCCCGCACTTCGAAAGGTCTTGGAGGACTTTCGCGGCAGCCCGCCCGCCGCGGTCATTCTCTTTTCGGACGGCGTCGCCAGCACGGGGGACGCCGATCGGCTCTCGCCTGCCGCCGAAGCGGCCATCGCCAGCTTCGTGCCCGTCGAGACGGTCGGCATCGGCAGCGAGCAGCCCTCGCGCGACGTGCAGCTTTACGACGTTTCGGCCGAAGACCTGGCGTTCGTCGGCGATCCCTACACCGTTTCCGGCAAGATCAAAGGGGAGGGGCTCGGGGCGACCGTCGTTCCG
>Ga0210396_10006464_pt1 | contig 11227 bp, 9 predicted proteins | sample IncBWH17OmetaG_FD_155466 | JGI IMG/M metagenome (GOLD analysis project Ga0210396, IMG submission 155466) | Forest soil microbial communities from Barre Woods Harvard Forest LTER site, Petersham, Massachusetts, United States - Inc-BW-H-17-O ...
CTCGGTGCGCTTCAGAAGGTCGTCAATCTGGGAAGTGGTGGCGACTTTTATCTGGAGGCGCTTATTCAGGAGAAGCGCGAGCTCATCGGTCTGCTGGAGCTGGCTGGGATCGGCGACGGCGACAACAAGGGTGCCGTTGTGGCTCTCGAGCGGAACAAATTTGTAGCGAAACATCATTTCCGCGGGGATGCTGCGGAAAAGTTCGGGGTCGATGCGCTGTTCGCGGAGATCTACAAATGGGCAGCGATAACGCTCGGCGAGGCGGCGGGCTTGATCGCGCTCGGCGGCGTCGTCCGGAATGCCAGTAGGAATGGGATTCACTGTAGTCATTAACTTGAAGCTCCTATCTGGAGGGAGAACATCGGCAGATATAACGCTATCAACAACGAGCCTATCACGAAGGCCATGACGACCAGAATTACGGGCGAGACCCAAATGAGCGTGCGCTGCAATCGCGTATTTACCTCTTCTTCGTAGAAATCGGCGACGCTCGTGAGCATGGCCGGCAGCGCGCCGGAAGCTTCACCCACTTCGATCATTTCGATGGCCAGGGACGGGATCAGGTTTGTTTGCGCGAGGCTGGCGTGAAGTGTCTCGCCTTCGCGGACGCGCTCGGCGGCTTTTTCCACAGAGGTAGCGACGAGGCGGCTATCGATGGCGTGCGATGCTGTGGCGAGGGCCGCAACCAACGGAGTGCCGCCAGCGAGAAGCGTCGAGAGCGTTCGGACAAACTGCGCGATTTGAGCTTTTAACCAGATATCGCCAAAAAACCAGATACGGGGCTTGACGCTATCGACTGCGAGGGCGCCGCGATCTGTCCGCGTCCAAAGTCTTATCATCACGAAGCCAACCGCGGCCACGACTGCGAAAACAAGGAAATAGTCCCGCAGCGGCGCGGCTAGGCCAAGGACGATTTGCGTAACACGCGGTAGCGGAACGTTAAGGTCCTTGTACAGCCCGGCGAATTTGGGCATCGCGTACGTCACCATGTACGACATGACGAGTACAACTGCGCCGACGAGAATCGACGGGTAGATGAGAGCAGTGACGAGCTGACGCTTGAAGCCGGTGCTTACCCGAAGATATGAAATGTATTGATCGAGGACGCCACTCAGGTTGCCGCTGCGTTCTCCGGCAGAAACAGCGGTGACGTACACTGGCGGAAACGAACCCTGAGCTGCGAGCGCGTCGGAAAGTAACGCGCCATCGCGAACGCGTTGGCGGACGTCGCTGATGATCGGCCTTAGGCGTTCGGCCGCGGCGCGTTCGCCAAGCAAGTCGAGAGACTTGAGGATTGGCAAACCGGCCTTGAGCAGCGTATTGAACTGCTGGTTGAAAATCAGGAAATCCTGGGTCCGGATGGACCGATCCGTCTTGGGCTTGGTGAGTTGGGAAATAACGTCGAGGTGGCTGCGAATACCGTAGACGTAGAAGCCCCTATCGGCGAGCTTTTGCCTCGCTTCAGCCTCTGACTGGGCGGTTTCGACTTGATCGAAAACCCGGCCGGAGATGTCCCCGACTTTGCAGACGAATTCAGCCACGTTTTTGGCTAAACACCCACACTACGCGGGTGCTTCGCCTTCAGTTTAGCATACCGCTTTTGGGCCCTCGATGAAGGCGTGAAAACGAGCCATTAACACCATATGACAATGGCGGACCTGAAGCCTCAGCTGGGGAAAAAGCCAAGATATGGGATTCGGTATTGGCCGCGAGGGTTGGCCCTAGGTTGGGCACTAATGAATTGCTCCAGCGAGAGTAGTCTCGTCGACGACTGTGACACCAGAAGGCGGTTGAAAGTGAAATTGCGCTTCGGGGATGGGAATGTTCTGTTCCCAATTGCCGAAGCGGAATTCTGTTTCGATATTTCCCGCCTCACGGAGCACCACGCGGACTAGCCGGGCCTGCGGGTCCGTCTCCAGCAGAACTTCATGCAGAGAATCCGTCGCGTCGGTGGAGTCGCCGCTGCTGTTTCGTGGCGTGCAACGCAAAACGGTGTCGCTATCCTGCAAACGGTGATCTTCCGCCTTTCCGCCGGCGCTGAAAGCGGGAGCGACAATTTCGATGCTGCGGCATAAGCGCGAGAGATCGGCCTTCCCTACCAGCAAGGCAATGGGCGTCCGCCAATCTGAACTCTGCTTCATCTTCGCGCGGCTCACGCTGCGATCCGCGGGGACGTAAAACCAGACATTGGAGCCATCGACGAGGAAAAGCTTATGTTCCGGCGATTCGTAGTCCCAACGCATTCGGCCGGGGCGCGAAAAATAGACCGTGCCCGATTCGGATTGAACTGCGCCCTTGCCATCGGAATACCGCTCGAAGAAAGAGGCCTTTAGCGTGTGGGCGTGCTCATAGCGCGATTCCAACGCGCGAACGACGGACTTTGCGTCAGCGACAGACCGAGGCGAGACAGCCATCGCGATAATGACGAGACCAAAAAAGCGCATGAGAATGAGGTTAGCAGGAAAGAGCGAAGTGCGGAGCTAAAGGTTTGGTACGCGTAATGGCAGTTTACTGAAGTGGAGGAAGCGCCTGGCAGGCGGCCACACTCCCCGCTTTGGCGCCCGAGATATCGAAGCGGATGACTCCCGGCTCATCGCTGCAATAGCTCTCTTGCCCTGTATTCCCGACGACGACTGGCACCGCTGTTGTCAGATATTCGTTGAATCCGGGAGCAGCACATGCAGCCGGCGGATTCGGAATTGGGGCACCTTGCGGCTGGTAGTCATACGCATAACCACCCTTATGGTACGGCGGGACTGTCAAAATATTGTCGAGTAGGCCAGCGGCGTTGCAATTGGCTATGCCGACGCCACCCATTGCCCCGAGACTCGGGGGCAAGCCATTATTGTACGTCGAAGAATAAACGATAGTGGCGCTGTTAATGGTCCTAATGGTCGAGGCACCGGAAGCCTGATTGGCGGCCATTCTGGCGCGAAGAAGGTTCGGAATGGCGATCGCGGCTATGATCAGTATGATGGCCACGACGATCAGAAGTTCAATCAAAGAAAAGCCGCGCTGCCGATGCTTCCCTGCATTCGAGTTGTGTTTTGCGCGCAACATTTTTGTCACCGCTAGTCACCTAAGAAAAAAGGGAGGAAGCTTTCGACTTCCTCCCTTCCGTTCCTACTCAAAACATTACTGCAGCGGAGGCTTGCCTGAAGTCGCGCATGGGTTCATCGCTTCAGCCGGCGTTGCTGCTGAGTCAACACGAAGGACGCCCGTCTCATCGATACAGTACGCTGCGGTTCCCGTGTTCAACGTGACCGGTCCCGCACTGACCGAGAAACCTGTGAAACCGGATGCACCGCAGGCTGCAGGAATACCCGTGGTCAGTTGCACCACACCGTTGTTCGCGTAAGTGTAGACGTAACCGCCCTTATTGAACGGGGCAGTCGACAGCACCTCGTCGATCAGGCCTGCGTTGATGCAGGTGGCTGAACCTACAGGACCACCAAGCGTTGGAAGGTCCTTGGTGAAGCCATCGCTGTATGTCGACGAATAGGTTTCCTCAGCCGAGTTGATCGTACGGAGAGTACCGACCGCGGCTGACTGGTTCGCAGCAATCTTCGCGCGAAGCAGGTTGGGAATTGCGATAGCCGCGATGATCAAAATGATCGCCACGACGATGAGCAATTCGATAAGCGAAAAGCCCTTCTGGTTCTTCTTCATTGTTTCTCCTTGGATCCAAAGTCGAATGTTTTTCTCGTACTCCCTGGCGGGGTACGCGGCGATATAGTGCACGGTATGTGCCAAGCTGGAGCAGTAGGTTACCGTTATGGCACACGGCATTATATCTGCCCGTTTCATAGAGATACAGACGCTGATTTGAGGGTCTAGGTTGGTTGTTGCGAAAGCGGGATTGGAGGAGGTCGAAAAATGACGATTTTTGGCAGTCTTACTCGACTGAAAGGGTCATCCTATTGGCCTCTCTGCCTTTAGCTTCGTTTTCAATTGGTACCGCGATGGCGCCACAGCAAATAGAGGACAGCAAGCTCAACGAGCAGCTATACGAGATTCGCGATCGTATTCATTTATTGGCGAGTTCGATGTGTGGGTTGATGTGTAGTTATTGAAGAGAGGCTAGCGCGGTGCAGGCCACCGGCGAAGCTGCCTGTGCGCCGGTGGGGTCGTAGTGAATGATGCCGGGCTCTTCGCTGCAGTAGCTGGTCTGCCCGGTCTGTCCCACGACGACCGGCACAGCGGTGGTGAGGTATGCGTTGAATCCAGGATTTGCGCAAGCTGCCGGAGGATTCGGTATAGGCGCGCCCTGTGCCTGGTAGCTGAGCTGGTAGCCACTCTTCCGGTATGGAGGAGTGGTTAAAGTGTCGTCGAGTAAGATGGCGCCATTGCAGGTTGCAAGGCCCACCCCCCCGAGTGTCGGAAGATCGGGTGGATATCCGTTGCTGTATGTGGACGAATACGTAATAGCGGCAGTGGTTATCGTCCTGAGATTAGAGAGACCGGAAGCCTGGTTCGCGGCCATGCGAGCACGAAGCAAATTGGGGATGGCGATCGCGGCTATGATAAGAATGATGGCGACCACAATCAGCAACTCGATTAGGGAGAATCCACGCGTTCGAAGATCTGATGCACTCATTAGCTGGCTCTCTTCCATCGTCGGTCTTGATGGCTCTGTCGTTGGGTCAGAAAAAAGCAAAAGGGAGGAAGCAGTAGCCTCCTCCCTTCTTGGGAAACGAATTACTACTGCAACGGAGGAAAGCCAGAACCGGCGCACGGTGGAGCGATAACAATGCCGGCCGCGTTTACGCGGACGACACCAGTTTCGTCTACACAATACGAGGTCGTTCCGGTTGAGTTCAAAGTGACAGGCGTAGCACTGACCGAAAAGCCGGTGTCACCGGACACACCGCAAGCCGCCGGGACGCCGGCAGTAAGCGAAAGAGTGCCGTTGGGTGTGAATGTGAATGTATAACCGCTCTTCTGGTTTGGAGCTGTCGACAGAACTTCATCGATCAGGCCCGCATTCTTACAACCTTGAGAACCAGCTGGTCCGCCCAACTGCGCCAGCGTCAGCGTATAACCGTCGCTAAAGGTGGACGAAAAGGTTTCCTCTGCTGAAGACATGGTGCGGAGAGAACCGACTGCGGAAGCCTGGTTCGCGGCGATCTTGGCGCGAAGCAGGTTGGGAATGGCGATAGCCGCGATGATCAAAATGATCGCCACGACGATCAACAACTCGATAAGCGAAAATCCCTTCTGTTTCTTGTTCATTGTTTCTCCTTGAAACAAATCTCGGTGTTGTGGAGCTGGTGCTGTTGAGGCACTCACGGTGAAAGAGCAATGGAGACACCAATCGAGCGCACGCAATACAGAAGCGGAGGTCTCGCTAAGCAGCGAAGAACAGGGCGATTACGGGGCTATTGCAGTGGTTCAAAAACGGAAACGGAGTGTTTCTTTTTGGTATACTGAATAGTTAACAATAATGGTCCTGTGCGGGTCCAAAATGCGCCCGCACCAAATCGATACTGATTCGACGTCGTACTCTTTGAATTTGACAGGCGGACCCCGAAATCCGAATTAATGCAGGCGAAGAACTCTGAACAGATTGCTGAAATCATCTGTCCAGAGCATCGTGGGATCAGGCGGAGGCAGCGAATCCAGATGACCCTGAAAGGAATTGATCGCTAGGGCGCTTGGGTCGCTGGACAACAGGATCCAGTCACTCTTATCGGCGAGGTCGGCGCCATGCGGTTTGTGAAGACGAACCGCGGCTAAACGATTGTGCGCCGCGAGCGCCGACACTATGGGACTCAGGTCAAGCATTCGATTGGAAATATGAAATACGAGCACCGAGTCCGGGCCGCGGAGGTGCTCCAAATAGATCTCGATTGCTTCCTGCGTGAGCAAATGGAGCGGGATGGAATCGCTGCTAAAAGCATCGAGGACCAGCACATCGAATTTCTGCGATCCAGATTCACTGAACTCGCGTTCGAGTGAAAGACGCGCATCGCCTGGCACAATCTCGATTTTCGCGGGCGAATTGCGAATGTATGTGAAATATGGTTTCGAGCCGGTCGAATAGCCGATGACTTGAGGATTCAGCTCATAGAATCGAAACGTATCGCCCGAGCGACCGTAAGCCGCCAAGGTACCAACTCCCATGCCGATGATTCCGTAGCGGACGGGGCATGGCGACGCGCAAGCAGCTTTCGACTCCATGAAGAGTCCGACGCCGCGATGGCGGGCATAATAAGAAGTCGGTTCCATAGGCTGACTGGAGGATTGGGAGCCATGTGAAGTTTGTCCGTGGCGCAGCTCGATGGTGTGGAGGGCACTTCTGCGAATCAGCAGTGCGGCATAGAAATTTCGGTCGCGACGCACTTCGCGAAGTTTGTCGAACTGCATTTGTCCGTAGAGCGAAAGTGCTAGAGCAACCACGATCGAGACGGCCGCCAGCTGGGCACCATTGAAGCGCCGGAACATTGATTCCCTGTTCCATGTCCTAAGTGTGACAACGCCTACCACAATCGCCAGCACCAAGAGCAGCGGATAATAGTGCCAGCGATACATTATCATTTGAATGTCCGCCAAGCCGGCATAGCGCCACAGGAACTCCGGAGCGATGAACAAGCCAAGAAGAATGGCTCCGGCGAGATATGGCTTATTGCGGTACCACCAAGAGTCGCGGTCGTGTGCGATGGCCAGGATTCCCAGGAACGCGCAACCGACCAACCCGACATGAAATTCCCAAAAGCCGCTAAAAATGCGTGGAGCAGCAAGCGCAACGAATAGTCCGCCTGCAGCGCCTCCGGCCGAGATCAACAAATAAAATCTGGTCAGGGAGCGCGGATGTGGTTTTAGCCGCGCCAGTTCCCCGTGACAAACCATACAGCTGGCGAAAAGTACCAGGCTGAGCAGCGACACCTGTCTTACGACCGGGGCATTGATCGACGATAGCAACACCAGGAGCGCCATGGGGAAAGATGCAGCCAGCAAGACGTGAAAAATTCCGCGCCGGTACCAGTTCGGACTGTCAAAGCAGACGATGAAACTGATCAAGTACAGGCTGAGCGGCAGTACCCAAAGAAAAGGAACCACCGCAACTTCCTGGCACATAAGGTTGGTGGTGGCGAGCAGCATCAAAGAAGCAAAAGCGGGAAGCAAGAACCACAGAACCTGAACGGAACGTGACGGCTGGATGGTTTCCTCTAATTCCGCTGCTGGCGAAGCAGGTATGGCCGAGCGTTTCACGCCTATTGCGCAGGCTATCAGGCCGGCAAAGAAGAGCATATACATTGCGCTCCATAGCCATGCTTGGACATGGAGGCGGAAACCCGGCTCGATCGCGATTGGATATGTGACGAGACCCAGGAGGGAGCCGATATTCGAGAGAGCGTAGAGCCGGTAGGGCGATTTGCCAGGGTAGGCCCGCGCAAACCAACTCTGCAACAGAGGAGCACTCGCGCTGAGACACAAGAAAGGCAGCCCGACGGCCACTAAAAGCAATCGCAATATGTGCGCTACGGGAAAATCAGAGGATGTTGGCCGCCAGGAAGGGCCGGGCAGAAGCGGTGTTTTCCAGAACGCGGCCCCCAATACGATTACCAATGCGGAGACGGAGAGCACCGCGATATGTACGACCGCCTGGGTTCGCGCGCTGAGTTTGCTCGACAAAAAGTGGGCGTACAGGTAGCCGCCCAGCAACAACAGCTGAAAGAAAAGCATGCAGGTGGTCCAAACCGCTGGCGTTCCGCCAAACCACGGCAGGATGTATTTGCCCAATATCAGCTGTACTTGGAAAAGAAGAAATGCTCCGCAAAAGATGGTTAATCCGTAGCGGAAGCGGACTCTGGAGGCCGGAAACAGAGCGGCGAGAGGTTCGGACGTGGAGTCTTGCTGTTCCAAAACTAGAGTTTCGGACACGAAGACCCCTTTTCAAATCTCGAAAAAAATACCGCTTCACCCGTGCCTGCGGGTTTATGCCTTCTTGAATGCTTCCCCAACTAAACTCCTCCTCGAAAGCTATACTCCGTGTTTTTTTGCGTAGTGGCGGAACGAACGGTAGGTCATCTTCAGTAGTTCGGCGGCTCGAACGCGAACGCCGCCTGCGCGTTCGAGAGCGGCCAATAGGTAAGCTCTCTCTGTGGCACTGATATGATTCTCGAGGTCCACGCCACCTTCGGGAATCAGTGAAGCCTCTGATTCAGGCTGTCCGTTGGAACGGAACTCTTGATAGAAGTTGGTAATGCGCTCGGGGATGCTTTCGAGCGAAATCTGCTTTTTGGTCTCGAGGGCAACGGCGCGTTCCAGAGTGTTCTCGAGCTCGCGAACGTTGCCGGGCCAATCGTACACCTCGAGCCGGCGCACTGCTTCGGAGTCGATGCCCTCGATCGGCTTGTTCATGGATTTGGTGTAACGCTCGAGGAACGTGCGCGCGAGCAGCGGAATATCCTCGCGACGCTCGCGTAGCGGCGGCAGGTGGATCGGAATCACGCTCAGCCGGTAGTATAGGTCCTCGCGGAACCGGCCTTCGGCGATTTCCGTTTCGAGGTTTTTGTTGGTGGCGGCGATTACGCGGACGTCTATGTCGGATTCTTCGGTGCTGCCGAGCGGTCGAACCTTCCCTTCCTGCAAGACGCGGTAAAGCTTCACCTGCATCGTGAGGCTCATGTTTCCGATTTCGTCCATGAAAAGGGTGCCACCATCGGCTGCCTGAAACAGGCCGCGCCGGTTTTCGTTCGCGCCGGTAAAGGCGCCGCGCATGTAGCCGAAGAGCTCTGATTCGAGGAGCGTTTCCGGGAAAGCTCCGCAGTTAATGGTGATAAATGGGGCTTTGGCACGGGCGCTGTTTTCGTGAATCGCGCGTGCGACAAGTTCCTTTCCCGTGCCACTCTCACCAGTGATCATCACGCGGCTTGCTTGCGGAGCGATCGTTTCGATCAGGTCGAAGAGTTCGCGCATCTTCGGGCTCGTGCCGATAATGTGGTCGAAGCCGGTAAACTTGCGAAGACGGCGGCGCAGATCGCCCGCCTCTTTTTTCAGGGCTTGGGTCTCGGCGTACTCTTTCACCGCGGGACGAAGCTCGTCGAGCAGCCGATCGCCCTTGATGACGTAGCGGTCGGCGCCGAAGTTTACAGCGTCAATGGCGGTGTTGATGGTTGGTACGCCGGTGATGAGAATGAATGCTGCCGAAGGCGAAACTTCTTTGCAGTAGCGTAGAAGTTCCAGACCGTCCATATCTGGCATGCAGATGTCCGAAACCACGATGTCGAATACTCGGCTGGCGAGCCGTCTTTTGGCATCTTCGCCGTTGGATGCAAGCTCGACCTTATGCCCGTCCTTACGGAAACTGATCTCGAGAAGTTCGGAAATGGAGCGCTCGTCGTCGACAACAAGCAGGTGGGCCATGGGCTATCCCCTCCCTGCCGAAGACAGCAATTCAGGCCGAGGCTCCAGACGCTCGCTCCGCGAGGGCGTTCGGGTACGGACGGCTCGCGGCAATTCGACTATGAATTCGGCCCCACTTCCCTTCTCCGCCTCCACACGGATGCGGCCCTGATGCGCCTGCAGAATCTGATAGACAATTGCAAGGCCTAAACCTGTGCCGCCGGTGAAGCCGGACTGGAAAGGCTCAAACAAAGTGCTCGCCTTCGTCGTATCGAGGCCGATTCCAGTGTCGCGAATGGAAATGCGCGTCCAGGCAGGATCTGCGTCAAGCGAGACGGTGAGAACTCCACCGTTGGGCATGGCGCGCAATGCGTTGTTGCAGAGATTCCAGAAAACCTGTTTCAAAGCATCGCGGTCCGCACGTGCCCGAATATTACGGGCGGCAAATTGGCGCTCGATGCGGAATTTGCCAAGAGCGCTCGCATCCCTTTCGATCAAGGTGAGCGTTTCTTCGATAATCGCCGCGAGATCGACTTCCACAAAGGAATACGTCTTTTCGCGGGAGTAATTCAAGAAATCAGTAATGATTTGGTTTAGGCGCTGAGATTCGCGGCTGACGATGTGAACAAGCTTCTTGTCGTCATCCTCAAGAGGCGCGAGGCGTGCCAATTCTTTGAGAGCGCCGGTCATGGCCGTTAGGGGCTGGCGGATTTCATGCGCAATGGCTGCGGAGAGTCGCCCCAGTGCAGCCATTCGTTCTTTTGTGACGACCTCGCGCTCCAGGCGCTTCAACTCCGTGAGGTCCTGAAAGTTGAAGACGTAGCCGCTCGTCTGGTTCTGGGTAAGCCGCAGCGGAGAAACAGAAAGACCAACGTAACGAGTGGCGCCATCAGGAGTGTGGAATTCGATTTCTTTCCGCAAGGCAACCGGGCTTCCCTGCTCGTCGAGTTCCACCGGCCAAAACCCGGGGAGCACGTTCTCAACTTGTTCGCCTCGCAGCAACCCAAATCCCAGCCCAGCAATCTCGGCGCCAGCTCTGTTCATGAGCAGAATTTTCCCGTTCAGATCGGTAGTGAGCAAGCCGCCACGCATGGACTCGATGATGTCCTGATTAAATGCCTGGAGGTCTTTAAGCTCTTCGCTTTTCTCCGCAAGCTCCACTCCCTTGGTGCGAAGCGTCTGAGAAAGAAGGCTACCCAGATAGGCGACTGCACAGAACGCGAACAGATTGCTGGCCAACCAGAATCCCAAAGAACGAGCGGCTGGCATCGAATTCGAGGTGCGCGCGATCACGCCGTAGTACATCAATTCGATTACGCAACCCAGAAGAACAAAACTCATGCCGGCGACGAGAAAGGCTCCGCGCCGGGAAAACAGCACGCTGCTCATCAAAATCACGAGTAGATAAAGGGACAGGAAATAACTATCCTGGCCGCCTGTGGCGTATACGACGCCGGTTACGATTACGAGATCGCAAACGACCTGAAGTGGAGCGTGCCAGCGAGCTTGCGGAATCCAGCGGCGTAAGATCACGTAGACAACCGCAAGGGTGTACCAAAAGACGATGAGTGAGATGAATGCGCGGACAGGAATTACGACGGGCGTGAGCTGATGGACAGCAACTACTACACCAACGAGAAACGTAATGACAAGGAAGCGTACGCGCCCAAGCCAGGGGAGCCATTCGCTGACACTAGGTTTAGACTCCATTTCGGATCCGTCGCCGCCCCCGCACGTCTACACCGGTATCGTAAAAAAAAACTAAACATTTCCCGAAACAGCGGCGAGCGTCCGATGAATGCAGACGCTCGCGCTCAGGTCGCAGCCAGCGGTTCTACTTGCCAGCCAGTTTGCCGATTAGTGAGAACAGCGGCAGATA
>Ga0210396_10006465_pt1 | contig 11226 bp, 7 predicted proteins | sample IncBWH17OmetaG_FD_155466 | JGI IMG/M metagenome (GOLD analysis project Ga0210396, IMG submission 155466) | Forest soil microbial communities from Barre Woods Harvard Forest LTER site, Petersham, Massachusetts, United States - Inc-BW-H-17-O ...
CATCGCGGTTCGGCCCTCTCTTAAGAGCATCGGTCGCTGCCCTCCGAGCCGGAATGGTGTTGCCGACTTCAACTTCTGAGAGCAGGTCATACTCAGCGGTCAGTGGTGGAGAACCACCATGCGCGGCAGCTTGCTCTTTCATACTACGTGACTCACGGAAGCGTCCGTAATATGCCTCTGCCATCGACCTCTGATAAAGCATCAAGGGCGCGGCATCCGGCCTGGCAGCGGCCCAGTCCAATTGCTCCTGCAGCGCATGCTGGTCATTCTTCAAGAATGCAAGCAGGAACCGCTGGCTGCGCAACTCGGTACCATCGAATTTGCGTTTGTCCGCCTCGTTGAAGATTGCTGCGGCTTCATCGAAGCGGCCGGCCAGAATACTGCGCAGTATCCAGTTCCAATAGCTGAGCGCACTCGGGAGCAGACGAGCTGCTTCTCGTGACTCTGCGAGAGCCTGGTCGGGCTGGCCCAAATATTCCGAGCAAAGGGCAAAGTTACTGTGGGCAATGAAGTCTTGAGGGAAGGTCTGCACCCATTCCCATGCGACAGAGCACTCCTTGTCCACTTCCCCGGTCGCGATATCGTAGTAGAGATTCTCGGCATGAAAGCGAGTAACCTCCGTCATGCGGTTCCGAAGCTCGAACGCTTTCTTCTCCGCCGCTGCCGCAGAAGCGAGATGTCCCGAGCTCTTATACGCAAGTCCAAGAGCTGCGTAGGCGAGCGCGAATTCGGGATCTGCGTCAGTCGCGCGCTTGTAATACGGCAGAGCTTCGATGGGGTCCCCCGCCAAATGGCGCCGATATCCTTCGGTCAAAAGCTGTAACGCTTCGGGCGAGGAACTTGTGGCTTCCTCAAGCGGCTTATTGAATCGTGCTATTGACGCTCGGGGTTCACCCAGCGCAGCTCGCAGTCGCACCACGGAGAGACCCAGCATGCGGACGATTTCATTTCTGCTGACGGCGTCCCCCTGGACTCGCGTGACGGTCGCGCCCGACTGACAGTCAATCCCCGCTATCTCGAAACGAAAACCGTTACCTGCGTCGGCGATTGAACTCGCCACCACCATCCTGCTGTTTGTCGAAAGACACGCTTGGCGTGCAATCTCGGGCGACAACTTCGCGTCAGGTGGAAGGTTGAGACTCTGCATGGCGCCGCGAACTTTGTGATCCGCGAGCACATTCAGATAGGGCGTCTGCTCCAATCCAACACGCAACGCAGTGTACATGGCATCGTCGAAAACGGGATCGCCAGTCCGATTTGTGACAACAAGGATCACAGTGTCAGCAGCAGAAAACGCAACGTTGCCGTGGACGCGCGAATAGATCCAGATTCCTGAAGCCGCGATCAGAATCAACGCGGCTGCGGCCGTCCAGGTCAGAAGGTGGCGACTCTTTTTCGTTGGAAACTCCACGGGTCGCGCACCAGCTTTTGAGGCTAGGGTCGCAGCAGCATGAAGCGTGGAATGTTTTGCGATATCTGCTGCTACGGCGACAGTGACACGCGCCGTGAACTGGTATCCCTTTCGAGCAATGGTGACGATCAAGCGGGTGTCATCCGAGTTGTCACCCAGCGCCTTGCGCAAATGGGAGATGTATTGTGTCAGGTTCCCTTCTTCCACGAAGGTGTCGCCCCACACGGCTTGCAGCAATTCTTCCTTGGTGACCAAGCGGTTGGGATTTTGCACCAGGAAGAGCAGAACGTCGAAGGCCTTAGGGGTGAGAGAGACTGGTGAATTGGCGCGAGACAGCGTGCGCTTCCGCGAATCCAGCGCAAACTGGCCGAAACGGTATAAGTCACCGTCCGCTAGGCTTGACTCTCTTTCCTTAGGCAAATCGTCTAAAGCGAGAGCTAATCCGAATGCTCTTTCACTGGAAGTTCCCATCTTGAGGCTCTCAATTCGCGGATGCATTGACATCCCGTGACTAACCATCAGCGCCGGGAGCACTGCTGAGTCGGAGCGTCGCCTGCGTAGATGCTGCCGGAACCTCAAAATTGAAGGATTACAGAGAAGAAGACATCACGAAATCGATGGCTTTTTGAGTACCACGAATTGGGGGTGGAACGGTACCACCTTACTCTGATCGCGGTAATTCCAGGAAGCCGTAGTTCGCTGACGCGAACGATTCTGCGTTTTTCATACTTTTTCAGAGTTGCCTGAAGGACTTCCCAAGGCCTATGCCTGAGAATAAGGCCCAGCGACGTACAGATTCACCTCAAAAGAGGCCGTTCAGCAAAGGGGCTCGGATTTATGGCGACACAATCGGTGGCTTTCCGAAATGGTGATCAGGGGGTCGGCGACCTCGATGTAGTTCGCCAGCGCTTTAACACACATGACAGCTCGGGCGGACTGCCGCGAGCCAACAAGCTCCTGGCAAGGAATTCAGCGAGCGAATCTGTCCACAATCATGTCCATGACTTCGAAAGTGTCATGGGCATTCGCGCCGCCATGAAGATAGTTTTAGATTTCATCCGAGCGGTCAGGCTCGGGGATTTGACACTCGAGTTATGGGATGGGGCCGAACATCTTGAAAAAAAGGCGGCTCTAGAATCCGCGGTTGAGGAATTAGAGCTCTTATGGGAACAGCTCGGCAAGGAAAACCTGGCACTACGAGATGAAGTGGATCGGGTCTCCATGTTTGAAGAGATTGTGGGAACGTCGCCGGCGTTGCAGGCGGTGCTTTCGCGGGCGATCAAAGTAGCTGCTACAGATTCGACCGTTCTGCTCACCGGAGCAACGGGAACGGGCAAAGAACTTGTCGCACGCGCCATCCACCGACGATCAAATCGCAACTCGCGCGCATTCGTTAGCGTAAACTGCGCTGCTATCCCGCGTGAGCTAATCGCCTCGGAGTTGTTCGGGCATGAGAAGGGCGCCTTCACGGGCGCGACTCAGCAACGCTTGGGTAGGTTTGAATTAGCAAACGGCGGTACGCTCTTTCTGGACGAAGTTGGTGAACTCCCAGCCGAGACCCAAATTGCCCTCCTGCGTGTTTTGCAGGAGCACGAGTTTGAACGTGTCGGCGGGACGCATCCGATACGCGCTGACGTCCGGGTGATCGCAGCGACGAACCGCGACCTGCAGGCCGCCATCAGTGCTGGGTCGTTCCGCAGCGATTTGTTTTACCGCCTGCACGTTTTCCCGATTGAAATTCCTTCTCTTCGAGAACGAAAGGAGGACATTCCCTTGCTGGTCGAATACTTTATCGATCGCTACGCACGAAAAGCGGGCAAGAACATAAGGAATGTCAACAAGAAGACGCTCGATTTACTTCAGGAATATCTCTGGCCAGGAAATATCCGCGAACTGCAAAACGTCATCGAGCGTGCCGTAATCCTTTGCGACTCAGAAACTCTTTCAATCGACGAAAGCTGGCTAACCAAGCAGCCGTCTCTCACAGAACTGAGGAAAGAGGCTCTGCTGCCCGGCAGACTGCTGGCAGAAGAAAAAGAGATGATCGAGGCTGCACTCAAAGCAAGCCAGGGCCGCGTATACGGAGTCGAAGGAGCGGCCGCCAAGTTGGGCATTCCGCGGTCCACGCTGGAATCGAAGATTCGATCACTAAAAATCGACAAGAATCGCTTCAAGGAGTCGCCCGGGAACTTGAGCAAATAGACAAAGAAGAAGGCACTAAAATGCCTTTTCGTTCGCCCCACTGCGACGATCCGTCACGGATTCCTTCCTCCCCTGCTTCCTGTATTCAGACCGACTGCGTGCGGAAACGAGGTTGTCACACGCTTAGCGCTGCCGCCAGGCGATTGACACCGGTGCCAGACGGTCGACACCGGATTCGGTGAGATCGTTGTCATGCGCGTTTCGTGTAAGGCGCAGAAACCACAAAGTGCCTTTTTGCACAAGCGGTTCGCTGGCGCCTTTCTTCTTCCCTGAGGCGAGCCCCAAAAAAAGATTGAATGGACGCTGGAATGCAACGAAGTCCTGCGAAAGATGCACGAAGGGTGCCTGAGACTCGCGTGAGTCTAGGCACGAGCGGGTTATAAACATGTCTACAGGCGCTCCCCATGCAGAAGCTCTTGCCATTGCGGCGTTTCCCCCAGGACTCGACGCGTATTGGGAAACAGTAAATCAAACAGTGTGGAACGAACGCGAGAACACTAGTGATAAATGCGAGTTGGTCTACGAGGTCAGTTGGATCTCGGAACTCGGGACGTGGCGGCGATTTCTGCGTTCGCAAAGAAAACTGAGGGGCTGAAAGCGGCGCCCAACAGGTCTTTGCGAGCCGGGTGGACCGAGCGGTAATTTAGGGAGTCTATCCTTAATATAATATATGGCGGTTGGGGGCGCCCTGGCTTCGTCTTTGGGCCAGCGTTATCAGATACTTGACCAGCCGGACGCAGTTTTCTCCTTCTGGCGGCTATGCACTCTGTTTGGCAAAAAGATTCAATCGTTGTCAGCGAACGTGAACCACTATAAGCGAAATGTCGTCGGTCGGAGGCCCGTGGCGCCAAGCAGTTACGCCATCGAGGATGGCCTGTTTCATTTCATGGGCGGGCAGGGAGGACGATTGACGGACGATTTCCTGAACGCCTGGAACGCCCAGCATTTCTCCTCTGGAATCAAACGCTTCGGAAATCCCGTCGGTATAAACGACGATCCGATCATCAGGCTCGATCTGCACCTCCAGACTGGTTGCGACATCGACGGCCTCGGGCAGTGCACCAAGAATCATGCTACGAGACTCGATCAGAATGGGCTCCTGGCCCCGGCGTGCGAGCATTGCCGGTGGGTGGCCCGCCCCGGCAAAGACCATGCTGCGTCGATGCGGATCGATCCGAGCTGCTGCGACGGTCACAAACATTCCTGAACCGGGGATGTCTTCGATGAGAAAGCGGTTCAGCTCCCCGAACATATCGGTGAAGGGTTCTCCACTGCGCAGATGTGCAGTGGTCTTCGAATAAATTCGATTCGCGAGGAGAGCCGCACCGATACCGTGACCAGAAACATCACAAACGAGCAAGCCGAGTTGGTTTTGGTCGGTGGTGTTTAAAAGAGCGAAGTCCCCTCCGATCGAGTGCACGGGATGATAGAAGACATCGACGCTCAGGGCGTCCGAGACCATGGATCGCGGTGTAAGGCTTTTCTGGACCCGTGCTGCGAGTCGCAGGTCTTCTTCGATTTCCGACTGACGCTCCTGGAGCTTCTCGTTGGCAGACCGGAGTTCTTTCTCGGCGCGAACAAGTTCTGAGATGTCCGTGAATGTGATGACCCCAAATCGGCGGCCGGAATTTTGGAACGTGCGGGAGCTGATGATCACGGGCATACGGCCGCCGCCGTTTCGAGGGAGGGGAAAAACATAGCGGTTGTGCCCGGCCCGGAACGCAACGTCTATCTGCTCCTTCAAGAAATCCCGTTCTTGCGAAGAATAGAAACGTGAAGGGTCAAATATGCCAAGCTCTTGCCGGCCAATGCCGGTCATTTCGAGAAAGCGGGAATTCGCAAAGAGCATTCGATGATGTTCATCTGCGATGATGACTCCCTCATTCAGAACCTCCAGCACGGTCTCCATCTGTGAGAGCCATTGTGGCTTTTCCATGTCGATCGAGTCGTTCTGGGGTGCGATCATCTGGCGCCTTGGGAAGCAAGGACGGATTGGATCGGTTCCACCATGAAAAACGCTCGTTCGCCGGGCAAGGTCTCGGTTAGGGCTGCCGGGAAAGTCTGAATCTCATCGTTTGCAGGAAAACATGAGGAATGTGTCGCCTCGTCGCGGCCAGAGGCGATTGGGGAACGATTGATCTGGTTGATCAAATGTTGCCGGGCACGAAAGAGTCGCGCTTTAAAGGTTGAGGTCTTGATTCCCAGTTGGGCGGCAGCTTCGACGCATGACATTTCTTTGTAGTAGACCATGGTGAGGGCCTGTCGAAGCGTGGGGCTCATTTTCTCGACAAGCGCATGAACGAACTGAGACGTTTGTGCCCGCAGGTAAACCGTTTCCTGGTCGGGTTCGGAGGCTGGAATTCTTTCGATCCAGGAAGTGTCATCGTTCGTGGTGGAGTCTGGACCCGAGTCGAGCCGGGAGTCTCTCTGCTTTCGGCGGATCATCAGCGACGCGTTGAACACGATGCGCGTGAACCAAGTTGTAAATGCGGAGCGGCCCTCAAACGTGCGCAGGTAACGATACGCGGAGAGAAAGGCATCCTGAACGGCGTCCTCGGCGTCTTCCTGATTCCGCAAGATCGCGTAGGCCTGGCGGATGAATTTCGGACGTCCGGTCAAAAACATCTCGTGAACTGCTTCCCAATCCTTATCTTTCGACTCCGATTGGACGTGCCTGCCTGGCAGGATGTTCGCGCTGTACTTTGTTGGTCGTGCTTTCTTTGGCGCTCCGGAAAAGTGAGAGTAACTGCCTGCCGCCCTGTCGTTGGAGCGGCGAATCGGATTCGTAGTGGTATGTGGGTAGCTCAATGGCCAATTTCCTCCCGGTCTCAATTCGGTAATGCATCCGTGTCTCCAAAGCGGTGTGCGTTTCGAAGAGCCGCAAGGCGCCTTGTTTTCAATGGGAAGGAGATGGCCTGGCGGGTAGCGCGAACAAAGAAACTCCTGCGGTCCTGCATTCATGGCAAGGCTTTGACGGGAACGTCTAGGTTGTGACGCACGAGTGGCGCGATGGGCCGTTGGTAGAATCCGCACCGGCGGACTTTGAATGGTCCGCCAAGAGGGCGAGACAAAGTTTTCGTTTGAGAATCAGAACCAATGCATTACGCAATCCGCCCGCCCTGTTTTCAGCAGAACGAAACGATATGTCCTGGACGGTGCAGAAAAGCACTCTAGCCCGGACCGACTTCCTGACGAGGGCTTGACGGTAACGTCTAGGCCGTGACAGAGAGAGCGTCCCCGGCCAGGAATCGTCTCGTGTCGTGCTCCAAGTGCATCGCTTCCAATGATATGCCGTGGCCGCTGTGCTCTTCTGAGTGGCAAGCCCGTTGCATTGGAGGTGGCGGGTTTCCGGTAGGAGCAATCGTGCGGATAGGATTCGGGTCGGACCAAAACGGATTGGAATGTAAGGAACGCCTGCGAGCCAGATTTGCCGAACAGGGGCACCAGGCGGAAGACGTTTCGACGGGCGATCCCAACCGAAGCGACTACTGGTGTGTCACGGACGAACTTGCGTCGGCCCTGTATGCCGGCCGCTTCGATCGGGGAGTTCTGGTATGCGCCAGCGCCATCGGGGCTTCGGTGGAGGCAAACAAGCATCCTGGAATACGGGCGGCGCTGTGCCATGACGTGTACTCGGCGCGCCACGGCGTCCAGGACGATGACATGAATCTTCTGGTCATGGGGTCACGCGTGGTGAACGAAACTCTGGCGTGGCAGCTAGCGGATGCCTTTATCCAAGCATCGTATGTTCCGAGGGAACAGGGATTCGGAATTCCACCGCGGCGTCTGGCGCGGGTCATCGAGTATGTCCGGAAAAATCTGGACAAACCGCTGGCGGTGAGCGTGTTGTCCCGGATTGCGGAGATGAGCCAATCCCACTTCTCGAAGCTGTTCAAGCTGAGCACCGGGCTTGCGCCGCATCAGTTCGTGCTGCAGGAGCGCATCAATCGTTCCAAAGAGCTTTTGCGCCAAGGCAACGAAAAGATCGTCGACATCGCGCTTAGTGTTGGATTCGAAAACCAGGCGCATTTCACGACGGTGTTTGGAAATCTCGTAGGCATGACGCCCCGCCAATTTCAGCGTTCGTCGGGCTCGGAAGCGAGTGAGATGTATCGTCCACAGCTCTCGGTAGTGGAGTGTTGGTAAGGCAAGAGCACAGAAGCGGGAAAGCGCGAGGGGATGTACCGGATGTAGAAGAGGGCCGTCACAAAATCGTTCGGTTGGATTGACCAGGCGCAGCATCCAAAAGTTGTCGCAGGAGTTCGAAACGGGAAACAGAAACTCGAAAGAATGCGGTTGGGCATGACGATACAGTGGACGCGTGAGACAGAAGCAGGGAGAACGGATTTGAAAATGCGGTATCAAAAATTCAACGGGCGTTTTAGAAGGCAGGGAGCGTGATGTCAACGACTCAGACGGTTTTGGATCTCGATCAGCTTTGCATCAACACCATGAGGACGCTGGCCATCGACGCGATCCAGCAAGCAAATTCCGGACACCCGGGAACGCCCATGGGCATGTCCCCGACCGTGTATTGCCTTTGGCACAGATTGTTGAGGTTCGATCCACAAGATCCGATCTGGATGAATCGCGATCGCTTCGTGCTTTCGGCGGGGCACGCATCGACTCTGCTGTATACCGTCTTGCATCTTGCGAAAGTGAAAGCGGTCGATCCGGAATATGAAATTCTGGGAAGGCCGTCAGTCACGTTGGATGACATCAAGTCGTTTCGCCAATTCGGAAGCCGCTGCGCGGGCCATCCGGAATATCGCTGGACATCGGGCGTCGAGACAACGACGGGTCCTCTTGGACAAGGGGTAGCCACCAGTGTGGGCATGGCCATTGCCGGGAAGTGGTTCGCGGCGCGATACAACCGGCCAGGCCATGAACTGTTCGGGTATCGGATTTACGCACTGTGCGGTGACGGCTGCATGATGGAGGGCATTTCGAGCGAAGCGGCTTCTCTGGCAGGGCACCTCAAACTCGACAACCTCTGCTGGATCTACGACAACAATCACGTCACGATCGAAGGCAAAACAGATATCACGTTCACCGAAGATGTAGCGGGACGTTTTCTGGCGTATGGCTGGAACGTGCTGCGGGTGGGGGATGCCAACGATCTCGAACGGATCGAGAACGCTTTAAAGACAGCGGCGGGCACTTCGGGTAGGCCGTCCATCGTGATCGTGGACAGTCATATTGGTTACGGTTCGCCGCACCGGCAAGACACCAGCGCTGCGCACGGCGAGCCGCTCGGTGAAGAAGAGATCAGGCTGACGAAGCAGGCGTACGGCTGGCCACCCGACGCTAAATTTCTGGTTCCCGCCGGGGTCTACGAACATTTCGAGTTGGGGGTTGGACAGCGAGGCCGCGAAGCACGCCAGCATTGGGAGCAGCAATTCGAGGAGTACCGGAAGCAATTCCCAGAACTCGCGGCGGAGCTCGAACAAATTCAAAGACGCGAGTTGCCGGCGAACTGGTCGAAAGACATTCCCGTCTTTCCAGCGGACGCCAAGGGCGTTGCAGGACGCGACGCGTCTGCCAAAGTGTTGAACGCCATTGCGCCGAATCTTCCCTGGCTTGTCGGAGGGTCGTCGGACCTGACTCCTTCGACGAAGACACGATTGACGTTCCCGAGCGCCGGCGATTTTCAGGCGACTTCTCGAGAGGGCCGGAATCTACACTTCGGAATCCGAGAACATTCCATGGGCGCGGTTTTGAATGGCCTGGCGTTGTCCAAACTCAAGCCCTTCGGATCGGGATTCCTCATTTTCAGCGACTACGGCCGCGGCGCGATCCGGCTGAGTGCCTTGATGGAAATTCCGGTCATCCACATTTTCACGCACGACTCCATCGGCGTCGGGGAAGACGGCCCGACCCACCAGCCCATTGAACAACTGATTTCTCTGCGCGCCATTCCGAACCTCGTGGTTCTGCGGCCTGCGGATGCGAACGAAGTTGCGGAAGCGTGGAGAGTGATTCTGGCCATGCCGCGGCAACCGGTTGCGCTCATTCTGACGCGGCAAGCACTGCCCACGTTCGACCGCCAGCGGTTTGCGGCCGCGAGCGGTCTCGCGCAAGGCGCCTACGTGCTCGCAGAAGCGGAGGGTGGCAAGCCGGACGTGCTGCTCATGGCCACAGGAAGCGAAGTGTCTTTGTGCGTGGAAGCGTACGAAGAATTAACGCGCCAAGGAATACGCGCACGAGTGGTGAGCATGCCTTCCTGGGAATTGTTTGAAAGGCAGAGCGAGGAGTACCGGCAATCTGTCTTGCCGTCGAGCATCCCAGCGCGTGTGGCGGTGGAGCAGGCTTCCACTCTTGGGTGGTGCCGTTACACGGGTATGGATGGGGCGATTCTAGGAATGAAGACGTTCGGAGCATCGGCGCCGTTGAAGGTGCTGCAGAAGGAATTCGGATTTACCGCGAGTCATGTTGTAGAAGCCGCCAAAGCGCAGCTCGCAAAGGTGAAATGAATATGCATGTTGCCGTCGCTTCCGACCACGCAGGATTTTGGCTGAAAGAAAAAGTCCGTGAATATCTCGCGGGCTTAGGACACACCGTCGAAGACCTGGGCACCTGCAACACGAACCCGGTCGATTATCCGGACTTTGCGGAAAAGGTGGCGACCGCAATTCTCAGGAAGCAAGTGGAGCGCGCCGTGCTGATCTGTGGAAGCGGAGTCGGCGTCTCGGTGGCCGCGAATAAGTTTGCAGGCATTCGCGCCGCTGTATGTCACGACACATATTCGGCTCACCAGGGTGTGGAACACGATCACATGAACGTGCTCGTTCTCGGGGGCCGGATCATTGGCGAAGAGCTTGCCCATGAACTAGTGCGTGCATTTGTCAACGCCAAAGAGTCTCAAGAAGAGCGCCACCTCCGGCGACTCGCCAAGATCGGCGCCATCGAAGCGCGATGGGGCCTGGAACTTTTGAACTCATCATCTGAAAAACCGAGTTTTTGAATTTAGGCAAAGAAAGGAAACGAGCACCATGACAACACCAGCACTGAGCATTACGAAAGGCGCGAATCCGTTGAGAGGGCTTTCCGATTTTGGGCAGTCGGTTTGGCTCGACTACATTCGCCGCAGCCTGATTACGAGCGGAGAACTGAAAAGACTGGTGGCGGAGGACGGCCTGCGGGGCGTGACCTCGAATCCGTCCATTTTCGAAAAAGCCATCGCGGGCAGTACGGACTATGAGGCAGTGATTGGCAGTCCTGAATCGGCAGGACTCGATGCCAAGGCGCTTTACGAAAAGATTGCCGTTACGGATGTGCAGGACGCGGCCGACATTCTGCGTCCCGTGTGGGAGCAAAGCGAGTATCGAGATGGCTACGTCAGTCTCGAGGTCTCGCCATTGCTCGCGCATGACACGGCGGGCACGGTAAAGGAAGCGAAGCGGCTTTGGAAGATGGTGGACCGGGCAAACCTCATGGTGAAAGTTCCGGCCACGCCAGAAGGAATTCCGGCTATTCGCCAGCTGATGACCGAAGGCATCAACGTGAACGTGACGCTGCTGTTTTCGCGCGACGCCTACGAGCAGGTGGCCCAGGCGTACATAGAAGGTCTCGCCGCTCGCGCGGCTGCGGGTGGAGATGTGAGCCGGATCGCG
>Ga0210396_10006466_pt1 | contig 11226 bp, 12 predicted proteins | sample IncBWH17OmetaG_FD_155466 | JGI IMG/M metagenome (GOLD analysis project Ga0210396, IMG submission 155466) | Forest soil microbial communities from Barre Woods Harvard Forest LTER site, Petersham, Massachusetts, United States - Inc-BW-H-17-O ...
GCGGGTCGGGCGCGGAAGGGCCTAAAACGCGAAATTACAGCCAAATTGAAAGAATTTTTACAAGATTTTACCTTGACTATGGTTTCAAATCGGACCAAAGTACCGAACAACACGTCTTACGGTGAACCTGGTACTAGGCCGATGTGTTTCACCTTAGGACACTGCGTTAATTTTCAACAGATTGACAGAGAATGGATACAGTGTCATTTTGCATCCCTAGCTTGACGGGTTCAGGTATCCATTCACAGTAAAAGTTTTGCAACCACCGCAGTGGTTTCGTTGGGCAGTTTCTATTCGCTGAGGGGCGAAATGGCAGCCAGCAATCGCGCGTTAGCATGGGATGATTTGCCATCGCAGTCGGGTGCCGCCGCACAGTCGGTGCGGAATCCGGTATTCCCAGAAACATCGAGTTTCCCACGTATGCCGGCGCTGCGGGTGATGCCGCTGCTAAGGACGCCACAGCCGCGCCAGTTTGTGCGCGTGCCAACCCACGCGGTTGGCGTTCATAATGAACACCGGGAGAGTCCTCGAGCTTCGCTGAGACTGCCGCTACAGTTGCGGAGCGTGGCGGGAATCCTGGAAGAGTATCCAATCACACTAGTTACGCGGGATATTAGTTCGTCGGGCGTGTATTTCCTGTGCCCCAAGTCGCTGGCGATTGGGACCGAGATTGAGTTAGACATTGTGTTGGTTAGCCGGCCGCTGGGCTATGGCAATGTGGTGATTTCCTCGAAGGCGCGGATATGCCGAATTGAGCCCGCCAATATGCCGGGATGGCATGGAGTGGCGGCGAGCTTTGAAGATTTTGCGTTTGATCGCGACGATCATATTCCCAACCGATTCAGCGCGGATTAAGCGCGCAGCGTAGTTCCCTTTTCACCTCTCCACCGATATAGCGGCGTAATCGCGTGTTGCCGGCAAGCTGCCGGCGCTACCATGGCACGTGTGCCAGGCACACAAAAAACGCAAAGCAAGATTCTGCTACTCTGGCGCGATGATTAAAAAACCTAGACTTGCTGGCGTGTTGTTCGATTGGGACGGGACGCTGATTGATTCGTATCACGCCGATTCGCGATCCTATCTGGCGATGTTTAAGGAATTGGGTGTGCCTTGGGGACTGGCGGAGTTGGAGCGGCACTACTCTCCGGATTGGTATGCGGTCTACCGGGCAGCAGAGATTCCGCTGGAGCGCTGGCCGGATGCGGACCTCCTGTGGCGTACGCACTATGCAAAGCACAAGTCGAAGCTGATGGCCGGGACGCGGGGGGTGCTGCGGCAGCTTGCTTCGCGGTACAAGCTGGGACTGGTGACTAGTGGCGATCGGGATCGAGTAAGCCGGCAGTTGCGGGAGTTTGGGCTGACTGCGACGTTTCGCACGCGAGTGTGCGGCGGGGACACGGAGGAGAAGAAGCCGCATCCCGGACCTTTGCTGCGGGCGTTGGAGAAGATGAAGATTCGGGCAGAGGAGTGCGTGTACGTCGGAGATACGCCAGAGGATTTGCGGATGGCTAAGGCGGCGGGAGTGCGCGGGATTGCGGTGCTGGGACCATTTCCGACGGAAGTGCGGCTGCGGGCGGAAGAGCCGGAGTTTTTGTTGAAGAGGTTGGAGGAGTTGCCGGGATTGTTGGCGGAATTGTACGAGGCGGGCAAAGCTAAGAAAAAGATTTAGCGCCCTTTGCAAAGGAACTCAGGACAGGCCGAGGTCGCAGAGGCGCAGAGTTCACGGAGACTTGGGCGGAGGAGTAGCGGCGGCTGGCGCGGAAGGAGGAGAAGGTACTTCGGCTGCGGGAAAGGGTTTGAAGTTGGTCCACTTGATGATGATGCGGATGGGGATGTCGCGGTCTTTCATTTTGTAGACGCCGTCGGAGCGGGTGTAGGTGGGGAACCAGTATTTTCCGTCGATGTTTTCGCGGTAAGTTTCGAAAATACCGAACGGCAACGACATGGGATGTGCTTCGCCAAGGTCGGTGACCCACTTGCCGTAGGTCTTCACCACTTCTAGGTATTTCTGATCGATCCAGATGATGCCATCGAAGAGCGGATGCTGGCGGTCGAGAGTTTTTGGTTTCACCTGGAAAATGTAGCAATCGATTTCGTCGACGGTCTCGGTGCTGAGGAATTGCAGATCGTATTTGGAGAGTTGTGCCGTGGTGACGGGAAAGCCGGGAAGGCGGGTCATTTGCTGCACATCGTCGGGTTCGATCTGTAGATACTGGAGCGTGGATTCGGGAGCGACTTGGGCTTTTTCGTAAAGTTTGCCATCGCTGGAGCGGACCGCATCGTACGTGGCGCTGAATTCGCCGGATGGCTTGCCGTCGAGACCAAATTCCTGAACGCGAATGGATTTGCGATAGGCGAATTGCGGACGCGCGGCGGAGTAGACGTCTTCTTTCTGCGTGAATCCTTTGATGATGGCGGCCGGGGGCAGAGAGGGAGGCATCTCCGGCTCGGGAACGCCGATGACGCGAGTGACTTTGTGTTCCGGGGGCGGCTCGAGCGGGCCGGCGGGGTTTTCCTGGGCGAAGAGCGGGGCCACGTAAACGAAAAGGAACGAGACGAGTAGCGTTCTTAGTGCGGAAGACTTGTGGCGAAGCGGGCGAGGCGTTGCGAAAATACTGGGCATGAGAGGTTGGATGCGTGTGGGCGGGAATTGCGCCGCCTGACGGCCGTGGCCAGTGTAGCGCAGATGAGCATGAGGAACGCGGTGATTTGAAGGAACGGCGCGAGGGTCTGCTAAACTCGATTACTGTGAAAAATGAGGTGGTGGCACGGCGCTATTTCGTGTCTGGACGTGTGCAAGGAGTGGGGTATCGCAATCACGTCGAGCACGTGGCCGAAAAGTTGGGCCTGAGCGGCTATGTGAAGAACCGGCGGGACGGCACCGTGGAAGTGTTTGCCATGGGAACGCCGGAGCAGCTTGGCGCATTGCGAGCAGCGCTGCAAAAAGGGCCAATGATGGCGCGGGTCGCGGACGTTACCGAAGAGCCGAGTGCTGTGGAACCGAAGTATCAGGGGCAATTCGCAATTGAATTTACAGAGTGAGTGATGAGGAGCCGAGCGAATGGATGCGTTGCAAAAGTTGATCCGCGAAGTGCCAGATTATCCGAAACCAGGAATTTTGTTTTACGATTTGACGACGCTGCTGAAGGACAAGAAGGGATTTACCGGCCTGATCGACCGGCTGTGCGACCACTACGAAGGGCATCAGATTGATTTAGTGGCGGGAATTGAGGCGCGTGGATTTATTTTTGCGCCCGCGTTGGCGTATCGGCTTGGCGCGGGATTTATTCCGGTGCGGAAGCCCAACAAATTGCCGGCTAAGACCGCGAAGATTTCCTACGCGCTGGAATATGGAACAGACAGTTTGGAGATGCATGAAGATGCGGTGCAGAAGGGGCAGCGGGTGTTGCTGTGCGACGATTTGCTGGCGACGGGCGGCACGGCGGCAGCGGCAGTCGAATTGATTCGTTCGCTGGGCGGGATTGTGGAAGGGGCGGCGTTCGCGGTGGAATTGAAGTTCTTGCACGGGCGGGCAAAGTTACCGGGGTTGGATGTATTTTCGTTGATGGCGTATGAGAAGTAGGGCTGATATCTGACCCAGATATCGGATATCGGATATCGGATATCAGATATCAGAAGGCAGCAAAGGCTTAGATCGTGTGGCCGCCTGCGATGAGTGGTGATGGCGCTGGCGGAGGGCTTCGAAGAGGACTACGCCTGTGGCGACCGAGACGTTTAGGGATTTGACTGGGCCAGTGGTGGGAAGCGAGACGATGAAATCGCAGCGTTTGCGGGTTAGTTCGTGCAAGCCTTTGCCTTCCCCACCCATGACGATGCCGGTTGGCGTGGTGTAGTCCACTTCGGTATAGCTTTTTTCTCCTGCTTCGTCGAGACCAACCAGCCAGTAGCCTGCTTCTTTTAATTCTTCCATGGTGCGCGCGAGATTGGTGACGCGAGCAACGGGCAAATGTGCCAATGCGCCGGCAGATGCGCGGGAGACTGCGTCGGTGAGACCAGCGGCGCGACGCTCGGGTGTAATTACTCCGTGCGCGCCAGCTGCGAGCGCGGTCCGCACAATGGCGCCGAGGTTGTGCGGATCTTCTACTCCATCGAGCAGAACGATGAGGCCGATCTGACCTTTAGCTTGATTGGCGCGCGCGAGAATATCTTCGACCGTGGCGGCGGGGCGCGCGGCGGCGATAGCGACTACACCCTGGTGCTCGCGTGTGTCCGCGAGGCGATCAAGCTGGCTGCGATCTTCGAAGCGGACGGGAATACTGCGCTTGCGGGCGAGCTGGACGATTTCTTCGACGCGAGTGTCCTGGCGACCCTTGGCGATGATGATGCGGTCGAAGGCGCTGCCTGCTTCGAGAGCTTCGCGAACCGCGTGAATGCCGGTGAACCGATCCATTAGGAAAGTTTACAGTTTCCAGTCGACAGTTAACAGCAAGACGGATGCTGCCCAGTTTGAGAGCGCGAAGGAATTCGCCAGGCTTCAGTCTAGGGCGGAACAGAATTCGAGGATGCGGGTGCGGGAGGATTTCACTGGAGTGGTGAAGGGTAGGGTGGCGGCTTCATCGAGGAGAAGGATGATGCGATCGAATTCGCCTTCACCGGAATATCCCACGAGCGCGAGACGAATGGGATGGAAAAGATCCCGGCTGCGCACTTGCAGATTGGTTTTGAGTTGGGTGATGAGGTCTTGGAAACGGTCGGAAGTAAGTGGGGCGGAGTCGAGAAGAAGAAGTGCCAGATGGCGGATTACGTCGCGCGCGGATTGGCGAGAGATGGCGGCATGGGCTTCGGGAGACTGCAAAATTTTAGCGGCGTCGTAGGTGAAGACGAACTGAAGTAAGTGGGTTAGGCCTTGGCGATCGGTGACGTAGTGGCCTAGAAGGGTGGCGGCGCGTTCAGCCCAGCTGATTTGTTCGGGGGTGGGTGCGGTGGTGAGCCAGCGCTCGGATTGAAGGATGGAGAGAACGTCGGCGGAGGTGAAGGGATTGATGTGGGTTGGATGTTCGCGGATGTGGCTGTCGGATTCGGGCATGAAAAAGAGTCTACCGCACGAGAAGAAAAAGATTTAACGAAGAGGACACAGAGGGAAGAGCACAGAGGTCGCGGAGATTTCCTGAGTTCGGCGGAGTCTGGAGTGGGCCACGCTAAGGATTAGGTCCAGCGGGCGGAGGAGATGGTGGCTACTACGTGGCAGGCGATGGCTTCGCCGCGGCCGACGGCGTCCACGCCTTCGTTGGTTTTTGCTTTGAGATGAACTTTTTCGATGGTGACGCCGAGTGTTTGTGCCAGAACTTCGCGCATCTTCGGAAAGTGGGGGCCGAGTTTTGGCTTTTCGGTGATGACGACGGCATCGATGTGCTGAATGATCAGTTGTTTTTCGTCGTAAAGCTTGCGGACATGCTCGAGGAAAATCAGGCTGTTGGCGCCCTTCCACTTGGGATCGGTGTCAGGAAAATGCGTGCCAATATCGCCGAGACTGGCCGCTCCAAGCAGTGCGTCGCACATAGCGTGGGCCAGCACGTCGCCATCGGAGTGACCGACCGGGCCTTTATCGAAGGGGAGTTCGATACCACCGACGATCAGCTTGCGCCCCGCTTCAAGGCGATGGAGATCGTAACCAATCCCGCAACGATAGCTCATGCTTTTTTCTGCTCGTGCTTAAGGTAGAAGCGGGCAAGTTCCATGTCGGCAGGCTTGGTGATTTTGATGTTGGATTCGGAGCCGTGGACCACGTGGACGTCGTAGCCGAGCCGCTCGACGAGGCCGGCTTCATCGGAAGCGTTGACGCCATCGGCTTCGGCGCGTGCGAAAGCTTCCTTGATCAACTGCGTTTCGAAAACTTGCGGCGTTTGCGCGAGAACGATGCGCTCGCGAGGAATGGTGCCGGTGATAAGCGCAACATCTTCGGGCAGGCTGGCGCGCTTTACTTCTTTTACTGTGTCCATCGCGGGGATGCCGAGAATAGCTGCTTTGCAACGGCGCGCTTCTTCGATGACGCGGGCGATGTGTTCGACTTTTACAAAGGGGCGCACCGCGTCGTGAACGAGGACGAGTTCTGTGCCCGCTGGAATATGGGTTAGCGCGTGGGCCACGGAATCCTGCCGCGAATCGCCGCCGTGGACGACTTGGACGGATTGCTTGAAATTTTCTTGACGAATGCGTGTGGAGAGGCGCTCCACTTCATCGGCACGGGTGGCCACGATGATGTGGGTGACGAGCGGACTGGACGCAATGCGACGAAGGCTGAGAATGACGATGGGAACGCCATCGAGTTCGAGGAATTGTTTTGGAGTTTCCGCGCCCATGCGCGTGCCGAGTCCTGCAGCAGGAAGAATGGCAACAATATGAGTCATGTTGAGAAAGCAGTCCGGCTGAAGCGGCGGAGCCAAGAGGCTTGAGACCGGGTTGCAGAAAAAAGAGTTTACCTCAATGGATGGGTGGAAGAGAAATGCTGGGGCGGTAATTGGGCGAGGCGGTATAGGAAGAGTAACGGAGTAGCGGCGCGACCGGAGCTAGTGCGAAAAGAGTCACTGAGAACAATACGGAAATTAAGCCGGGTCGTTGTCCGAGTAAACGGGACGAGCGTTAGGATCGAAGTTTGCAGCGGGTTCAGGACGCGCGCCAATACCATTGCCGTTCGCGATGTGGGTGCCGTTCGCGGCGGCAGTTTCTGCTCGGAGATGTGTGCTGCCATTGCCGACGCTGCCTTGACGATGCGCGGGAAGTTGATCGCTGCTTTCATTGAGGCGTCCAAATATCATTTTCCCCGCGGGCGTCTGGTGGATGGAAGTGACCAGAATGTCGACGGTTCGATTGATGAGGCGGCGCGCACCATCAACGACCACCATGGTGCCGTCATCGAGATAGGCCACACCCTGACTGGCTTCCTTCCCTTCGCGCAGGATCAGCACGCGCATCGATTCGCCGGGAAGAACCGCCGGCTTCAAGGCGTTGGCTAGTTCATTGATGTTGAGGACGGCGATACCCTGCACCCGCGCGACTTTGTTGAGATTGAAATCGTTGGTAACAATTTTCGCGTTGAGGCGGCGGCCCAGATCCACCAATTTCTGATCGACCGCGACCACGCCGGGGATATCGTCTTCGAGAATGCGAACTTCCAAGCCCGGCATTTTTTGCATGCGTTGAAGAACTTCCAGGCCGCGACGACCGCGCTGGCGTTTGAGCGAATCGGAAGAATCGGCGACAAGTTGCAACTCGTGCAGCACGAAGCGAGGAACGCCCAGCGCGCCGTCGAGGAAATGAGTTTCGCAGATGTCGGCGATGCGGCCGTCGATGAGCACGCTGGTGTCCAGAAGCTTCAGCGAGAACAGATTGGTGGCTGGAAGCTGCGCCGGAGTTGCAGGAACTGAAAGGCGAGGAAAGTGAAAACCTTTGCGTGAGCCAAGCACCAAGCCGAGAAATGAGAACGCGAAGAGCGAGATAAATTCGAAAAAGGACTTAGTAGATTCTGGTTCGGAGGTGCGGGAAACAACGAGAGTAACGAGGAGGGCTGCGAGGAGACCGAGGAGGGCACCAACAGCGCCACCCACAAGGCCACTGATTTCCGCGTGACGCAACCGCAATTCGGCGAGAAGAATAATCATAGCTACAAAGAAACCGAGTCCGGCGGCGGGCAAACCTTGCAGGCCGAAGGGGTTGAGGGTGTAGCAAAGCGCGATGCTGGCGCCGAGCAGAGCGCCGCGGAGAGCCCACAAATCCAGGTTACGCTTCAGCGGGCTTGTGACGGCGCCGATGTCTGTGGACGCAGTCTGAGAAGGATTATCTGTTTGCGTGTACCGGGGTTGGCCCATAGATCCTCGTAGTAGTGCGTGCTGCGACCGCCACTTTCCGGGCGCTGTTTAGTTCGCGTCAGGCCAGAAACGTGTTGGCTTATATACCCTTGAAATAGTTAGTCCGTCAAGTGGCTTTGAGTAGTATAGGTCTTGATTGAGTGGAAAAACTGAGTGGACGATGGGCACAGCGGGCAATGCCGTCGCTGAAGAAAATTTCTGCAGGCTACGACAAATAAAAACGTGGAACGCGCTGGCTGACCGCGCAGAGCAGATCCGAACTGACGGTACCGATGCTGCGCGCGATGACGTTGGCAGGGTAAGTACGATCGCCATCGGTGCCATAAACCGTGGCGATATCGCCGATGGCTACGTCGGGAACATCGGTGACATCGAGCATCACTACATCCATGGAGACGATGCCGATGATGGGAGCGAAATGGCCGCGCACAGCCACGCAGCCGCGATTGCCAAGAGAACGATGAATGCCGTCGCCATAGCCTGCGGCGAGCACCGCGACGCGCGACGGGCGCTGGGCGACCCAAGAGGCATCGTAGCCGACGCCTTCACCTGATGGAATGGAGCGGACGTTGATGATGCGAGCGCGAAGACTCATCACCGGGCGAAGCGGGAGCTTGGATTCGATTTCTTTGCGACGTTCGATGGGGTCGATGCCGGGATGATAGCCGTAGAGGATAGCGCCGGGACGCACCATGTCTGCCCAGGTTTCCGGGCGCGCAGCGATGGCGGCACTGTTGGCAAGATGCAGAATGCCGGTGTCGATGCCGTGAGAGCGCAGGCGATCGATGGTGTCTTGGAAACGATCCAGTTGTTCTTGCGTCTGGCGGCCAACCGGCGTGTCGGTAAGAACTTCGGAAGACGCGAAGTGGGTGAAGACGCCGGTGAGTTCCAGATGTTTGCACTTGGCGAGTTGACGCGCAAAGCAGTCGGCATCGGAAGGCTTGATGCCCAGGCGATTCATGCCGGTGTCGACTTTCAAGTGAATGCCGACGTGTTTTTTGCCACGCTTTGCGGCGGCGGCTTCGAAGGTAAGTAACTGCTCGCAACGATGAACGGCGGGCGTGAGGTCGTGTTGGATCAGGAGTTCTTCTTCTCCTTGCCAGAAACCACCGAGAACCAGAATCGGTGTGTGCACGCCGACTTTGCGGATTTCGATGCCTTCGCCGGAGGAGGCTACGCCAAACCAATCGGAGCCAAACTTCTCAAGGGCTTTGGCGGTGGGCGCGCCACCGTGGCCGTAAGCATTGCCTTTGACGATGGAGAGCACTTTGCGGGGCGTCTTGCGTTTTTCGGATGCAGGATTGACGTAATCGCGGATGGCTTGGAGATTTTGTTGTAACGCGGAGAGGCTGACTTCTGCCCAAACCGGACGGCCAATAAAATCAGTAGGATTTTGCGAACGGCGTGTCATGAATTTTCCTGAAAGAAATAGTTTACGCCATTCACGCGTGGTAACACGAAAGCCGCATTGGCCTGCGCGAGAAAGACAATAGGGTGATGGCACGTGGAGGGCCACGGCACGGCCGAGGTGACGTTGTGGAAAGCCTCAGCCCTAAAGGGCTTAGCTACAGAATGTGGCTTAGCCGTTCTGGCCGGTGTGGTTTTGTTGACGCGGTGTGCGGCTATTCGTCTCCGCCTTGGAATTGCGAGAAGGCGTCAGGCGCCGCTTCTTCGAAGCGGGTCAGCCGGCTGCGGAACACAAATTTCACCTTGTCGGTGGGTCCATTGCGCTGCTTGGCGATCAGGATGTCGGCCATGTCACGTTCTTCGGGCGTGGCGTTAAGGTTAAAAAAGTTAGGACGGTAGATGAACATGACCACGTCGGCGTCCTGTTCGATTGCGCCCGATTCGCGAAGGTCGGAGAGCTGCGGGCCACGTTCTTCACGTTCAGGTGCGCGGGTAAGCTGGCTAAGGACCAGGACGGGAATCTGGAGTTCCTTCGCGAGCCCTTTGAGGCCACGGGAAATGCTGGCCACTTCTTCCTGACGCGAATTGAACCGGCCACGGCCGCTGATAAGCTGGAGATAGTCGACGATAACGAGAGAAAGACCTTTGTCGCGCTTCAGGCGACGGGCCTTGGCGCCAATTTCGAGCACGCTGGTAGAGCCAGCATCGTCGACCCACAAAGGCGCGGAAGAAATCTGGCCCAGGCCTTCGGTCATTCGGCGCCAGTCTTCGCGGCTGAGATGACCGGAACGAAACTTGTGGGCGTCCACTTGCGCGACGGACGCGACTAAGCGCTGCAGAAGAGATTCTTTCGACATTTCCAGGCTGAAAAGCGCGACCGGAAGGCCGCCACGAATGGCGATATTTTCCGCAAGGTTCAGGGCCAGTGCGGTTTTGCCTTGCGACGGGCGAGCGGCGAGAATGATCAGCTCGGAAGGCTGCAAGCCGGAGAGAAGCTTGTCGAGTTCGCCGTAACCGGTGGAAATGCCGGTGACACTTTTGCCTTCTCGGAAGATTTTCTCGAGGCGTTCGAAATTGTCGCGGACGATATCTTTAACCGAGATGAGGCCGGCTTTGACGCGATCTTCGGCGAGCGCAAAGATTTTGGACTCGGCATCGTCGAGAATGGCGTCGGCGCCTTCCTCACCATCGAGGGCGTTCTGTTGAATGCGGTTTGCCGCATGCACCAGATTGCGGAGCATCGCTTTTTCTTTGACGATGCGGGCGTAGTGTTCGACGTTGGAAACACGCGGCACGCCATCGGCTAGCGAGGCAAGATAAGCAGCGCCGCCGGAAGCTTCCAGTTCACCGCGACGGTGGAGTTCATCGCTAAGGGTGACGAGATCGATGGGCTGCTGGGCCTCACCAAGCGCCACCATCTGGTTGAAAACATTGCGATGTTGCAGCAGGAAAAAGTCGTCGACCTTCAGCGCTTCGATGGCGGTGTTGAGGGCGTTGTTGTCAAGCAGAATGGCGCCGAGGATGGAACGCTCTGCGTCAAGATTGCTGGGCAGGGGCCGTTCGAGAGTGGTGTCAGTAGGCATGGCAAGACAGGAAACGAGTTGCGACTATTTCGCCTTTTCTTCGCTTAGTATGGCACCGGCTATTTTGCAAGGCAAGTGCGGAAATTCTCGGCGTGATTCCCTGCGCCGACGATGTTTCGATTGTGCGGCGCGGACGGTTGGGCGTCAATTGGTCAACTTTTCGCGCCTGTGAATCGCGAAGGAAAACGTGGAAAAGTTTTTGCAGAAAAATGCCGTAAAAAAAACGGAGCGCCAGGAATGACGCCCCGTTGAAAAAAATGATTTGTTGAACGACGGGCTTAGCCTTCTTTGCCGACGGTGACTTTGATCTCGGAAATTACGTCGCGGAAGACTTTGATGTTCACTGGGAATTCGCCGAGGGTTTTCAGAGGATCGGCAAGCTGAATCTGGCGCTTGTCAATTTAAGCCCT